>Ga0187779_10000055_pt1 | contig 83655 bp, 82 predicted proteins | sample 1015_Q2_SP10_10__FD_132435 | JGI IMG/M metagenome (GOLD analysis project Ga0187779, IMG submission 132435) | Tropical peat soil microbial communities from peatlands in Department of Meta, Colombia - 1015_Q2_SP10_10_MG | ecosystem: Environmental > Terrestrial > Soil > Wetlands > Peat | place...
CGTCCCCAAGGGCGAGAGCTTCTTGACCTTCCTGTCGGGGTTCGTGCTCACCGTGACCCCCGGCAAGGTGGGGGAGGTCTTCAAGTCGCTCATCCTCTTCCAGCTCCGCCAGGTGCCCATCCAGCGCACCGCGCCCATCGTGGTGGCCGAGCGCGTCACCGATCTCATCGGCGCACTCAAGACGGAATGAGTCGATAGCCTTGGGCGGCTCGTCGCTCTAACTGTTCGCGTTCATCTGTGCAACCAGCTGACCTTGATCTCATTTTCCACCTGCCTAAACTCAGGATCGCCAGTCACGAGTTCTGCGTGAGCGAGTTTCGCCAGGGCGGCGGCGAAGGCATCGGCATAGGAAAGTCTTCGCGTCGCCTTGTAGATGGCTGCCTGGCGTACAAGTTCGAGATTTCGCTCATCGATCCCGACGATCTCGATGGTCAGGCTGGCGATCTGGCTCGCCAAGTGCTCGGCAGCTGCCTGGGAGACCTTGCGCATGGTGCTGTAGTAGATCTCTCCCCAGTTTACCGCGCAAAGAAGGAGCTTGTGAGTACCAGCTTCCGCCTTGATGAGCAGCTTCTCTACTTCGTCCGCAGCAGGCTCATCCTCGAAAAAAGCGATCAGCGCCCAGCTGTCTATCACCTTCGTGGCCATTGCTCAGATGTCCCTCTCGCGCTTACGGTCATCCATCAGGGCTTTGAGCAGGCTTTTCCCTTTTAGCGACCCGCGCAGGCCCTTGATGTGCTTGAGCGTGATGGGCTTGAGCACGATGGCGTCGCCTTGCTGGTACACGACCGCGCGCGTACCTTCCTCGATCTGGAACTCGCGGCGCAACCAGCGAGGAATGACGACCTGTCCCTTGACGGTGAAATGTATGGTATCTGTCTTGCCGGGTGACTTCATGTACTGTATCTTACATCATCTATTAAGTAAGTTAGATTAGTAGTTGTATACCATGGCCCTGGATGGGCTTCTAACCGCGACCAGCATTTTTGCAATGGTATGATTCTCTCCTTCCATCCGGCCCGCTTGATGCGAATATTGGCCAGCAACCACCGCGTTGGTTCAAGCTGCCTTTCTGACCAGCTCGTCAGCGAGATGCCTGTCCAGGCCAGAGACCATAAGATCGACTCTTCCCAGCCCCGCAGGGGCGTAACAGCAGAGTCCCGGGCGTAAGCCCTGGGGTAAACTCGCATCTGACCAGCGCGCGACCGAGCGAGCGCGAAGCAGCGCGCAAACGTGGCTTCCCAAATCGGGAAAACCCACAGAAAAATTTCTTCCAACACCCCCTCCCAGGCAACCCGCCTGCATCTAACTATGCGAGGGGCAAAATTCCGCTCCTTACCTTTGGGAGAACTTTGGCACGCTGACTCTAGAGCACCGTGCCCGACGCGTCCCCTCCGGTAAGAGGACTCAGTCCCAGGTATTCAGCCCTTTAAGACCGGAGACCAGCCTGATTCAACGGCACTCTCCCATCGGGAATCGCGATTCCCAATCTATTTCCCACTTCGCTCCCCGCCGCAAGGCTGGAGAAAGGGGTGAGGTCACTTCATCTTTTCCTGTATCGCTTTGAATTCGGGATTCGCTTTCAGCCTCTCGAATTCCGGCACATCGAGTTGCGCGGCATCGCTGAAGCCGTTCTCCGCTGCCTGTTGCAGCGTGGCCAGCGCGTGCTTGCCGTCGCCTGCGCCGGCGTAGGCGCGGGCCAGTTGATACGAAGCATACGGGTTCTTCGGCGAGACCCTCTGCAGCAACCGGAACTGCGCCATTGCCGGCTCATACTTGTGCTCGCGCAGGCTCTGCTGCGCGCTTTCGAAGGCGTCGATGTAAACCTGGTCGAGCGCGCGATGCAGCACCACCATCTCGCGGTCGGGCGCCTCTGATGCCTGCCGCGAGCGCACCTTTTCGCGCCAATGGCTCAGCGTTTCTGCCAGCCGCTCGAAAGCCTGGGCATCGCCGCCGGGTTGCGAAAGCAATGAAAGGTCCTGCAACGCAGGCTCGGCCAGCGCGCGCTGTCGCTCCAGCTCGGCCTGCTCGCGCTTGCGGCTGGCAGTGAGCTCTTTGGAATTTTTCAGCGCCTCCAGCTTCTGCCTCACCGGCGCTAAATCGATTCCCAGGCCGGAAAAATCGCGCATCATGGCCTGATACTCGCGCAGCGCCCGCACCTGCTGCCCGTCACTCTCGAGTTTGGCGGCATATTGCTGCCGCTGTCGGAATTGCTCTTTGACAAATGGATCATCCGCCGCGCCCGGCTTCCCTCTCTTCGCCAGCAGATCGAGCCAGGCGAGGGATTCCTCCCAGATCTCCGGAAACGCCCATTGATGCCCGCCATCGTAGATGCGGATGCGATAGATCGCTGCAGCCTTCTCCAGCGTGTCTGACAGTTTCACCGACTCTGCGTAGTTGAAATCGCCATCACCGAAGGCGAGGAAATAAGGGAAAGAGATTTTCGGCGCAGCATCTGTCCCCACCGGCAGGCCGGCGCCGTTGGCCACCACCCCGGCAAAGCAGTTCGGGCAGCGGAGCGCGAGATAAGCCGCCACCCGCGCTCCGCCGGAGAGGCCGAAGGTGTAAGCGCGCGCATCATCGAGCGCGAGCCGCTGGTGCGTGTCGCGCCACATCGCCTGCGCGGCATCGAGCGAGGGCTGGATCGGCCCATTCTGCGAGTTGTTGCTGACGGCCACGATGTAGCCGTGCTTTTCCGCCGCTGCTTTCAGGTTGGCGATGGCCGATTCGCCGCTGCCGAAGGGATCGAATCCATACAGCACCGGCCACTGCCGCCCTTCGCTGTAATGCGAGGGCAGATAGAGCGCGTAACTCTGGCCGGCATTCTCCCGGCAGACGACTTTGGGAATCACGGCTCCGCCAGCCAGCTTTTGCGCCTGGGCCGCGGCCGCCGGCAGAGAGAGGAGAACTAAGAAAAAGAAAAGATTCCTCCGATTCATAGCCGCCTAATTAGACGCGCGGCACGGCATTAACGTGAGGATTTTCTCAGCACCGCGATCTGCCCGGCGTGGTAGATGCAATGCTCTCCGATACCCTGAATGGTCCGCAGATAATCATGGTTGCGGTTGCTGATTTTGGTGGAAAGCTGCGCGTCGCTCAGCTTGCCGATGGTCGCGGCCAGCGTCTGGTAGCTCTGCTCCAGCGTGCGGATGGTCTCGGCCCAGGCAGCTTCACTGTAATCGCGCACCGCCGGCCAGTCCTCTTCTGCTGAAAGCTCGATGGTCTTGCCCTGCAGCCGGTCGGCGATGGCCGCGTTCCAGGCTGCCACGTGCAGCGCGATCTCCCAGATGCTGTGCGCGTGCTCCAGCGGCTTGGCCGGCGCCAGGTCCACTGGAACCTCGCGCACCAGCTCCATGAACGAGGGGCCATGCCATGCCGGGCCGATAAAAGCCTGGCGCAGATTTTCAGAGAGCTGGCGGATGACGCTGTCTGCCATATCAGTGCTTGGGCTCTGCGCTTCCCGGCCTAAAACGTAGGAAAACGTTGAATGAGACCGGGTTCGTTCCCCAGAGCGGATTGAGGATATCAGGTTTCGAGTAGAAGGTAACGCCGGCGCCGAGTCCGATCTGCCCTGTGTGGTTGTGAAGCAGGTCGCGGACTCCGCCGAACGTATAGGCGCCGATGCGCTGCGCGCCCGCAAGCTCGGGCGAGGGCGGCGCACCCAGATCGGCGAAAAGCTCGTCTTTATCTACCAGCTCGAAGCGCTGGAAAAGATAATTCTTCTGCTTGAAGTTGAGCACCGATTCCAGCAGATAGCTGTTCTGCGTGCTCGCCACCGCCAGCTTGCGGTTGCGTCCCCACAACAGGGTCGCGCTGTAATTGCCTGCGATCGAGGGCAGCGGCCGGTTGTAGACGATGGAAGCGGTCTGGCGGTTGATGTTGGTCGCTTCGTTGGCCTCGGGATGCACCAGGTGCGCATAGCTGTATTGCGCGCTCCAGTCGCGGGAGAAGTCGAGGCTGGCGCGGCCGGAAAAAGATTCGAGTGGCGCAAAATCGAGCGTCGCCCGGTCTTCATCGGGCTCGCGGCCGTTGAAGGTACTGCCTTCGAGCTTGAGCGCTGTTGAGCGTGGCATGTTGAAGACAAAGCCGGTCGTAACCACGCCGTAGCTGATGTGGGTGGAGTCCTGCAGATGATGGCCCAGGGGCGCGGCTTCGAGCTCGCTCGCCGAGACGCGATGCAGATAGGTCACCGGGCCAAAGGCAGGCTCGCCCGCCGGGCCGCCGTAGAACTCCCAACGCACGCGCTCAGTCACTGGCAGAGTGATGAGCACGGCCAGCTCGCCGAAAACATCGTGGGGATGCTGGCGATCCACCAGCGGCACGCCTTTGTAAGTCTCGCCCGTCTGGAAGAGCTGGGGAAATCCGCCGTGCGGCGTGGTCAGCGGCTCGGCGGAGAGCATCTCGCGGAACTGGATGCTGCCGCCGCCGAGCGAGTGTTGCTCCATGAGCATCAGCCAGTTGGGCGCTTCGAACTTGCCCACGCCGCGCGGGCCTCCCTGCTGGTTATAGGCCAGGAAGAGCGCACCGTGCGCCATCAGCGTCCAGCTTCCCAGCTGCCGGGACCAGACGTGCATGGGCACTGAGAGCGGCTGCCAGGCGGATCCGGAAGCGGTATGCGAATGCGCAATGGCCGGATCGGCGGGAAAGGACTCTTCCATCTGCATTCCCGCCATGGATTCGTGCTGATGTTGTGGCGGAGATGGAGATGCCTGCGCCAGAGCGCAAACCGGCGTGAATAGAAAAAGCATAAGGCTACGGAAAAGTCGTATTCCCAGCATGAAATCTCCTCGTTGAATCGGGCGAAGCCGAAAAGACAACGAGGCTCAGATACGGAGGATGAGCGGCGTACAAACGAAGTGCGGTCTGGGGATCGGAAGCGAGGAACTGAGGCTGCTGCGATCCCTCGCGACCTGAAGGTCATCAGCGGGCCGGGCAAGAGGCGCAGCAACTGCCGCCACAGCGTAGGCGGGACGGATGGCGGGGGCCATGCAATGCGAAGCCGAGCTCCGACAATCCGCAGCAACGGAACTCCGCGGCATCACAGCCGCAGCACCGCAGTGCGAGTGAGGCCCGGCCTGAACAGCTATCGGAGGATGCGGCAGGCACGTCCGGCAGGCCAAGGCAAAAGCCGGGCCCGGCCGGAGCAGCGCCAAGATCGCCAGCAGCGAGACTACTCTGTGAATTGGAACTGGGTCCGCCATGGATCAGTTGTCGCTGCCTTCGCTTCCCAGAGGAATGCGGTCGCGGATCTCCGGCGGCAGCTTCTCATGCACTTTGCGAGCGCCGCTCTTGGCGGCATCGATTAGCATCACCGGCACGGGAGTGGTAAGCGCCACCACGATCCACACCAGGCTGGAGAATACGAAGCCGCCGAGCGCGATCAATTCCAGGATGATGGCATGGCGCGGGGAGTAGTGGCGCACCAGGCCGAAGGCGGCCAAGAACATTACCGCCGAGACACTGGCGATGGCGATGAGCGAGAAATCAATGGTGCGGTGCAGGATGCGCTTGTTGTGGCAGTGATGGCAGCCGCGAAGGTGCTCTTCGTAGTCGCCGCGCATCTCGGGGGCGATACCGCTGATGTCGTAGCGCCAGCCGGCGAGGATGCGTCCGACCACGCGATCGTTACAGATGCTCATGACGTCTTGGATGCAGTTTACAGGGTAATCGGTTCCAGCGGCTGTTCCTGGGAGGCCAGCGCCAGGCGGTGCTGGAAGAGGCTGGGGCGCAATCCCAGCGCGCGCTCGGCCGAGCGGCGCGCGATCTCAGGATGATTGTTCTGCTCCGAGAGGTGCGCCAGCACCAGAAAGGCCGCTCCCCCATCATAGCTTTCGGAGAAGAACTGGGCGAGGGCGTCGTTGGAGAGATGGCCCACACGCGACATCACCCGCTGCTTCACCGACCAGGGGTAAGGCCCGCTGCGCAACATCTCCAGATCGTGGTTGGATTCGATCATCAGGCCGTCGCAGCGCTTGAGCTGCTGCGCCACGTTGGGCGTGATGTAACCCAGATCGGTGACCAGGCCAATCTTCACGCCTTCCACCTGAAAGGTGAAGCCCACGGGATCGGCGGCGTCATGGGGCAGCGTGAACGGGCTCACGCCGACATCGCCGATCTGGAAGCTGCGGCCGGCCTCGAAGAATTCCAGCTGCGCGAGATCGCGCGCCTCTTCGCCAGCAGCACGAGCTTCTCGGCGGATGCAGCGGAACCATGCCTGGTGCGTCGGTCCGCTCATATAGACCGGGACCCGCATCTTGCGGGCCAGGACTTCGAGGCCGCAGATGTGGTCCACGTGCTCGTGGCTGATGAGAATGGCGGTGAGCGATTCCGGCTCCTCGCCTGATTGCTTCATGCGCTTGAGAGTCTCGCGGCAGGAGAGGCCGGCATCCACGAGGATGCGGGTGCGCGAGCTGGCGATGATGGTCGAGTTGCCGCGGCTGCCGCTGGCCAGAACGGTGATGCGAACCATTGACGGCAGAATAGCCGGAATCGCCGGGAAGCGCGAGTGTTTTCCGAGTTAACAGGCTGGATGCGGTTCAGTATTGGTAGAATCCGCGGCCGCTCTTGCGGCCCAGCCAGCCCGCATCCACCATCTTGATGAGCAGCGGACAGGGGCGATATTTGGGATCACCGAGACCGTTCTGCAGCACGCGCATGATGTCGAGGCAGACATCGAGGCCGATGAAATCGGCCAGCGTCAGCGGCCCCATGGGATGGGCCATGCCCAGCTTGAAGACTTCGTCCACGGCTTCGGGAGCAGCCACGCCCTCCATCACTGCGTAAATGGCTTCATTGATCAGCGGCATGAGCACCCGGTTGGAGACGAAGCCGGGCGCATCTTTCACCTCGACGGGAGTCTTCTCCAGCTCTTCAGCCAGCGACTTCACGGCGCGGTAAGTCTCATCCGAGGTGGCCAGCCCGCGGATGACCTCAACCAGTTTCATCACCGGCACAGGGTTGAAAAAGTGCATACCGATGATCTTATCTGGACGCCTGGTCTGAGCGGCGAGTTTGGTGATGGAAATGGACGAGGTGTTGGAGGAGAGAATGATCTCCGGGCGGCAGAGCGAATCGAGCCGGCGGAAGAGCTCGGATTTGATCTCGAACTTTTCCGTGGCTGCTTCCACGATGAAGCCGCAATCCTTGAGCGCGGCGAGGTCGGTGACGGTGCGGATCTGCGCCAGAGCCGCCTGGCGCTGCTCGGCGGTGAGCTTGCCTTTGGCCACCTCGCGCTCCAGGTTCTTCCCGATGGTGGCCAGAGCGCGGTCCAGATAGCTCTGCTGCACATCACAGAGCAGCACGCTGAAGCCGCAGCGGGCAAAGACATGGGCGATGCCATTGCCCATGGTGCCCGCGCCGATGATGCCTACGGTCTTGATTCCCATGCTAAAGAGCCTTTCCTAGAAACTGGCGTCGCAGAGTGACGCACGCTGCCGCCCTGAAAAAAGCGAACCCAGAGTGTAACAAAAGAAAAAGGGCGCTTGCGCGCCCTCATGCTGGAAGGCAAAGAGGAACCTATTCGTGGAAGCTGAACGCCATCTTCACCTTCCACACCTGCACCACATCGCCTTCGTTGAGCTCGTGAATCTGAGTGATATCGGTGCCATTGACCTTGACGTGTCCTTTGGCATCCTGCGGCGCGATGAAGTACTTGTCCTCGCGCTTGGAGATCATGGCGGCGACATCGGGCGGGCGGCTGAAGAAACCACCTTTGAGCTTGATGGTCGCCATCTTGGAGCCGCCGACGACGGTGAGCTTGCTGCTCAGCATGTAGCGGCCTTCATCGCTCTTGCCCTCGAGGATGGTCATGACACCCATGCGCTGCTTGGCGGGCGGCGGGGGCGCTGCCGGCTTGGCTGCCGCAGGCGCGGCGGCAGCAGCGCCTTCAGCCGCAGGCGCGGCGGCTGTCGCTCCGCCTGCTTTGGCCTGAGCGAGCAGCTCTTTGGCCTTCTTGGTATCGAGCACCACCGTGGCTTCCATCTTGGGCAGCGCGGGCACGACGGCGGCTTTGGCTTTCTCGGCCGGCTCTTCGTGCCACTCGTCCTTGAAAAGAATGGTGTGTTTGCCGATGAGTACCGCGTCGTTATCCTTCAGCGCCTGCTTGCCGACCCGCTGATTGTTGACGTAGGTGCCATTCAGGCTCTGGGTATCTTCCACCACGTAGTGGTCGGTCTCCCAGTAGATCTTGGCGTGGTGGCCGGAGACGGCGAGGTTATCTACCTGAAGTGAGTTATCGGGTAGCCGGCCGATGGTGATGACCGTACCCTGGCCCACCACAATCTCCTTCAGCGTTTGATTTTCAAATTTCAGATAGAGTTTTGCCACTGGAGTGTCTCCTTTTTGCCGAAAAACCGTTTGTACCAGGGCTGCTCAACCATGCGGATGAGCAGGCAGGTGATGTTGTCGTTGCCACCATGGGAGCGGGCGGCCTGAATCAGTCTCTCGCAGGCCTGCTCGAGTGAGGGAGCAGCCAGAATGATGCGCAGCATCTCGGGGTCCTTCACCTCTTTGCTCAGGCCGTCGCTGCAGAGCAGGAAAGTGTCGCCGTTGGCGGCGATCAGGTCGTCAAGATCGGGCTCGACTGTGTCTTCCGAGCCGAGGGCGCGGAGGATGATGTTCTGAATCTCTGACTTTTCGGCCTCCTCCAGGGTGATGAGGCCGCGGCGCACCTGCTCCATCACCAGGGAGTGGTCGTTGGTCACCTGATGCATCTGACCGTTGCGGATGAGGTAGATGCGGCTGTCGCCCACATGACCGATGGAGACGAAATTATCCTGCACCAGAACGCTCACGATGGTGGTGCCCATGCCGGCGTGCTCTTTTTCGCCGCCGTGCGAAGCGTTGTAAACAGCGATGTTGGCGCGGTTGATGGCGTTGCCCAGGGCCGCGGCGCGCTCGCTCACATCCTCGAAGATGCGTTCCGGCGGAGGCCAGTGGCCGTCATTGCGGCGGAAGAAATCGAGCATATGGTCTACACCCATCTTGCTGGCGACTTCGCCCGCGGCCTGGCCGCCCATGCCGTCACAGACCACGTAGATGCCGTAGCGCATGTCATAGCCGAGGTTGTCCTCGTTGTTGGTGCGCACGCACCCCAGGTCGGTCTTGCCCGCCACTTGGACCAAAAAGCTCATGAGCTCAAGACAAACCGCCGCCTCTCCCCGCAAGAACGGCGCGGCAAAAATCGCCGCTGCATCTTCAGCTAATCCGATGCTGGCAACTCGATCCTGCACTGGCTCCAATCGAGGGCCCCGCAAGCGCTTCTGGGGACTGCGTGATGCAAAGTTTGGGCAAATCTTACTTTTCCAGCACACGGAATAGCAAGGAGTTTGTAGATAAGAATGGGCTTATCAACCAGGTTACCGGTCTTTTGCGGGGTGGGTTGGGGTAGTTACTTCGCTGGCAATGCTGTCGAGAACGCCGTTGATGAAGTGCACGGATTCGGGAGCGGAGTAGCGGCGGGCAATCTCCAGCGATTCGTTGATGATGATGGGCGCGGCGATCTCCGGATGGCTGAGAAACTCAGCCACCGCGGCGCGCAGGATATTGCGGTCCACAGCAGCCATGCGCTCCAGGCGCCAATGCGCAGTGTGCTTTTCGATGAGCGCATCGATCTCAGCGGCGCGCGCCTGAGCCGCCAGAAAAAGCACTTCGGCATAATCGCGGGCCTCGGGATCAACCCCTTCCCGCTGCTGCCAGAAGGTGCGCTGCACGTGCTCTGGCGACTGCTTACCCATCTCCGCCTGAAAGAGCATCTGCAGGAGGTATTCGCGGGATTTACGGCGCGAGCCCATGTGGAATCAGACTGGCTCAGTTGTGCTTATGCGTGGAGGCATGGCGCTTATGCACGCGCTCGACCACATGATGCAGGTCTGAGAGGCGAAAACTCTTGCGGCGGTCGTGCTCGGGATGGCGCATATCCTTCTTGCCAGTATGATTCTGCGCGTGGCCCTCATGCTTGTGATGGACGGCCTGCTGCCGGAGCTTCTTCCTGAGCGAGGCCATCTCGATGGCTGCCATGGCTGCTTCGAAACCCTTGTTGCCGCTCTTCAGGCCAGCGCGGTCGATGGCCTGCTCGAGATTGTCGCAGGTCAGCACACCCCAGGAGTGGGGCACCTTGGTCTCAAGTGCGGACTGGCCGACACCGCGCGTGACCTCGGCACAGATGTGCTCGTAGTTCGCAGTCTCGCCGCGCAGCAGGCAGCCAAGACAGATGATGGCGTCGACCTTGCCGGTCTCCGCCAGAGCGCGGGCAGCGGAGGGAATCTCGAAGGCCCCGGGCACGCGGACCAAATGGATGTCTTTATCTCTGGCGCCGGCGCGGCGCAGCGCGTCCACCGCCGACTGCAAGAGCCGCTCCGTGAAAAAGGCATTGAAGCGGCTGACCACGATGCCAAAGCTCGAGCCTTTGGCGCTGAGCGAGCCTTCCACTGCGACCCTTCTAGGCCTGGACGGATGCTCGGTCTTGATGTGCTTGGACACGGCGGCTGTTATTTTCCCTTGAAAGAGGCGGCGCGCTTCTCCAGAAACGCCGAGGTGCCTTCCTTCTTGTCTTCGGTGGCGCTGGCGACGGCAAACAAAGTGGCTTCCAGAAAAAGGCCTTCGGCCACCGGCATCTCCATGCCGCGGTGCACGGCCTCCAGCGTGTACTGGATGGCCAGCGGACCATTGGCCATGATCTTCCTGGCGATCTCTTCGGCGCGAGTGAGCAGTTGCGCCTGGGGCACCACTTCATTCACCAGGCCAATGCGATGCGCCTCCTGGGCGCTGATGGGCTCGCCGGTGAGCAACATCTGCAGCGCCAGTCCCTTGCCGACCAAACGCGGCAGGTTCTGCGAGCCACCAAAACCGGCGATGATGCCCAGCTTGACCTCAGGCTGGCCGAGCTTGGCGTTCTCAGAAGCGATGCGGAAGGTGCAGCCCATGGCCAGCTCGCAGCCGCCCCCGAGCGCGTAGCCGTTGATGCAGGCGATGACCGGCTTGCCCAGGTTCTCGATGATGTGCAACACCTCCTGGCCCTTGTGGGTGTAAGCCTTGGCCTCGATGGTGTTGTTCCTGTTGAGCTCGGCGATATCGGCCCCGGCGACGAAGGCTTTCTCGCCGGCGCCGGTGAGCAGCACGACACGGATGGAAGAATCGCTCTTGGCGGCGGCCAGGGCCTCGCGCAGTTCACTCATCACAACGCTGTTGAGGGCGTTGAGCTTCTCGGGCCGGTTGATAGTGATGGTCGCGATGCCTTCTTTTTGCTCGTATTTGAGGTTTTGAAAGTTCATATTCTCAATCGCTAGAACTTTCCGGGGACCGGATCGTTCGGGTCGGTGTAATCGTAAAAGCCTTTGCCGCTCTTGCGGCCGTACCAGCCCGCCATCACCAGGCGCTTGAGCAGCGGAGGAGCAGCGAAACGGCGCTCCTTGAACTCGTCGTACATGACGTGGGTGATGTAGTAGGTGGTCTCAAGACCGACGAAATCGAGCAGGGTGAAGGGCCCCATGGGATATCCGCAGCCTAGCTTCATGGCGTTATCGATGTCGGTGATAGAGCCGACGCCTTCTTCGTATGCGCGGATGGCATCAAGAAGATAAGGCACGAGCAGGCGATTGACGATGAATCCGGTCTTGTCGCTGGTGCGCACCGGGACTTTGCCGACCTTCTTGCCGAAATCGACCGCGCTCTCGAAGACATCGCTGGCGGTAGCGATGGTGCGGACGATCTCTACCAGCTTCATCAAAGGCACCGGATTGAAGAAATGCATACCTACGAAGCGCTCGGGACGCCTGGTCGCTGTCATCAGTTCGGTGATGGAGAGCGACGAGGTATTGCTGGCGAAGATAGCGTCTTTCTTGACGATGGCGTCGAGGGCAGAGTACATCTTGCGCTTCTCGTCGAGGTTCTCGATGATGGCCTCGATGATGAGGTCGCAATCGGCCAGGTCCTCTTTCCTGGTCGTGCCTTTCAGTCGGGCACGGATGGCAGCCGGCGGCTCTTTGAGCCCACCCTTGTCGGCGGGTTTCTCGGCCAGCTTAGCGAGCGATTTCTCGATGCCGGTGAAGCCTTTGTCCAGAAATTTCTGCTCGGCTTCGAGCACTGTCACTTCACAACCGGCGGTTGCGCTCACCTGTGCGATGCCGGAGCCCATCAGGCCGCAACCCAGGACGCCTACTCTCCTAATCTCCATCTGCACCCCTCACATTAGCTATTGCTCTTGAATCTGCCGTGGGAGCGGCAAACACCCCGAGAGCACTCCGCTCACCCAGAGCCCGGCCGCTTCAGACGAGCCGCTCTGAAGATGCCAAACCATCCAGTTTAGCAAAGAGGAAAGAGCGCAGCACGAGCCACGGCGCGTTATGCCGCAGGCATCTTGTCCCAGACGCGCCAGAACTCCTGCATCTCCTCGGGCAGACCGAAAGAGATGCGGGCGTAGGTTTCCATAGCCGGAAAGCGGCGGCCGATCAAGATGTTGTTCTTCTCAAAGTACGGGATGACCTGTTGGATGGGACGCCCGGTCTGCATCATGGCGAAGTTGCAATACGAAGGAATCACGGTAAGCTTGCGCGCCGCAGCCTGATGCATGAACTCTTCGCGGTCGCGGGCATTGCGGGCCTGGGCAGCCTTCATGGCAGCCTCATCGTCCAGGGCCGCGACACCTCCCAGAGCGGCCAGCATGTTCACATTGTCCTGCAACTGCCAAGGGCGCATCTTCTGGATAGTCTCAGGCAGAGCGACCGCGTAACCCAGCCGGATGCCGGCCATCCCGTAAATCTTGGAAAAGGTCCGGGCCACGATGATCCGCGGGTCTTGCAGCGGCGCATCGAGGAACGAGACATAATCGGGCGATGAAGTCGCGAAGTGGTGATAAGCCTCATCTATGAGCACGTAGGTGGAAGCGGGCAGTTTGGCGATGAAGGCGTCGAGCTCCTTGCGCGGCGTCAGACTGGCTGTGGGATTGTTGGGATTGCAGATGTAGATCAGGCCGGTATCGGAGCCGACCCGCGCCAGCATAGCGGAAAGATCGTGCGCGTAATCTTTAGTGAGCGGAACATTTTCTACAGGAGCGTTCTTGGCGCGGGCGTAGAAACCGATGGCCTCAAAAGTCGGCGATGCCATGATCAGCTTCTTGCCGGGAGCGAGGAAGGTATCCGCGCAGATCTTCAGTATCTCGGTGGAGCCGCAGCCGCTGAGGACCTGATGTTCGGGCACGCGATTGAGCCGGGCGACGCGAGAGATGAAATCATCGTACTCGTGGAAGGGATAACGATTGGCCAACTGCATGGCCTGGCGCATGGCGACCTTCACCGATTCCGGAGGGCCGTAGGCGTTCTCGTTGCTGTTGAGCAGGATGGGGCCACCCGCAGCATGAACAGAAGCGCCGGCAACGTGGTGCCGTACCGGTTCACTGATCTGAGCCAGCAGATCGAGCGGCAGCGCCGAGCTGACAGCCGCGCCAATGGCGGCGTTGCGGATGAAGCGGCGGCGAGAGAGTGTCATGGGCTGCTCCTGAGTGCGGCAGATAACTCTATTACGTTGGCAGAGTCCTTGCCAGAAGTTTTCTGAGGCTTACTCCACAGGACCGGGGAGCAGGAGCGCAGCTACGCGACCGCCGGCTCCAGCACCGGCGCCAACGACAAGGCCTTGTTGCCTCCCTCAGCCTTGGCAGCCTCCAGGGCGGCCTCCACGCGATTGATGACCTCGGTCACGATATCCACGGGATCGAAGCGGGTCTGCATCACGGCTTCAGCGATGCCCACGGTGCAGGTGACGGAGCGATCCGTGCCGGGAACTTTGACGGTGTTGAGCACTTTGCGCATCTTATCTACGACAAAAAAGGCGTTCTTGTCATTAGTGTCGGCCAGAACCAGCGCGATGCTGGTCAGCTCATAGCGCACAGCGACATCGTTCTGGCGGATGTGCGAGCAGCATATCTGGCCGATCTGCTGCATCATGTTCTCGACCGCCGGCTCGCCGATCTCGCGCACCAGAGTGGAGGCTTTGCCGAAATAGAGAAGCATGACGCAAGACTGCGAGGTCTGCTGCAGCCCGCGCCGAATCTCAGAGAGCAAAACATCTATGTAGGAGGAGCGCTTGAGCAGTCCTGACTTTTCGTCGGTCACCGCCAGCGTCTTCATCAGATTGCGCAGCTTGGCGTTATTCACCGCCAGCACCATCTGGTCGGCGATGGTCTTGAGCACCAGGATGTCAGTCTGGCGCCACATGCGCGGCGCATTGCACTGCTCCAGGATGAGGATGCCGACGTGCTCATCTCCATCGAGCAGCGGCACCGCGAGGATCGATTCCACTTCGAGGGAGTCAGTCCATTGCTTGATGGCAGCCAGCTCAGGAGCATTCTTCACGTTGGGGATCGCAACCGGACCCTGGCCCACGGCCAGCGACTGCAGGGCGCCGATGAGCTTGACGATCGCCATCACCTCTGACTGCTTGATGCCGGGCGCGCAGTACTCCAGCGCAGCAGAAGGCGGCTTGCCGGGGGTGCAGAGACCGGCGACGCAGCGGCTGGCGCCCCAATGCCGGCCGACATCGTTCACCGAAGCAAACAGCACTGACTTCACATTCGCCTGGCGGTAGATGTTGCGCGTTATTTCCGTGACGCGGGCGATGTTGTCCACGGCGTTCTCGTTGGCCACGGCAGAGGGCACCAAGGCCTGGACTCCGGTGAGGGTCGGCCGTGCGGGCGGAGTCGGCGTGCCAACGGCAGGTGTGGGCGGCGCAGCCGGAGGAGGCGCAGGTTTCGCGCTGATTTTTTCCGCAACCGGTGCCGCTTTCGGAGGAGCGGAGACCGTGGTCGTGGGCCGCGCGGCGCCGTCGTACTTGGGCGTGATGCCGGCACTCATATAGAGCGAGCGCAATTTCTCGTTGCGTTCCTCTTCCCGCGGGAATAACTTCTGGATGCGTTCCAACCGCTCAACCGCCTTTGAACGCATGCTGTACTGCAAGAAAATCTCTGCCTGCAGCATGAAATCTTCGAGCACGGTGGGCTCGTTGTCGGCGGGCGGAACGGCGTCTTCTTCCAGCGCGGGCGGGGTAACGCTCACCGAGGCGATGAAGCGGTTGGCGATGGCGCGGTAGCGGTTGGCGTCGATCTTGCCCTTCAGCATCTCCAGGTTTTTCTGGTGGCCCTTTTCGTACGGATCGACCTCAGCAGCGGCATCGAGGCAATCGCCAGCTTTCAAGTAGTTTCCGGCTGCGTAGTAGAGCTTGAAGAGCCGCGACAGGGTGTCGCAGTAATCGTGCTCGCGGTTGGTGGAGTTGAACAGCGTGACCATGTACTCCAGAAATTGCGGCAGTTGCGGATGCTTGTCAGAGACTTCTTTCAGCACGCCTACGAAATCGCGCAGGCGCCCGGCTTTTTCTTCCGCCTCTGCCGTGTGGCGCGCCAGGTCGACAGCGCGGGTCACATCTTCCACGTCGAGCAGCGACCCCACCAGCAGGGCGACATCGGAAGCCTTCTTGGAATCCTTCTCGTAGAGCCGCCAGATTATAGGTTCAGCCTCGCCCGGACGCCGCAATGCGAGCAAAGCACGAGCATAGGCGGAGGCGACGGAATCGGGAGCATCGTCGCGGTAAAGCGGTTGTAAAGTCCGCAGTGCCGCAGCACCATCGCCACGTTCCAAGAGCGCCTGGGTGTACGCCACCGCCGCGTCGGCATTGTTAGGGTCGCTCTTATAAGCCCGCTCGAACCAGGCGAAGCCATCGCGACTGGCCTTCTTCTCCAACTCGCCGGCCTGGTAGAAAGCATCAGCGGCGCTCTTCCTGTCGCCCACCGCGGTGGCGAGTTCACCTACTGCCTTCATATACTCGAGCGTCGGATCCAGCGCCGCCAGCCGCTTGTAAACCGCCAGCGCCTCGCTCTTCTGGCCTGCGCCTACAAAGCCCTCAGCAGCGTTTTTGAAGAGCTCCAGCGCCTCTTTACGGTTGTTTTTCTCCAGATATTGCGCGAAGCGGAAGGTCTGATCCACGCGTGGCTGAGTGATACGAGCCAGCTTCTTATAGGTCACGACCGCCTTGGCCTGGTCTCCGCTGGCTGCCATGCGGTCAAAAAGAATCGCCAAATGGACAGCGGCTTCCTTGTTCTTGTTCAAGGAAATCGCCACATCGGCCGCCCGCTCGCGCGCGAGGTTATTGTCGGGATCTTCTTCAACGGCTGCGAGCAGTTCCTCAAGCGCATCCTGCGCTCTGTCTTTGAGGAGGTACTTTTCCGCCTTCTCGAGCCTTTTGGAGACGTCGGACATGATGGGGAGCCAGTTTTTGCGCCGAGTCCTGCAATTGTATTGCGGATAACTGCCGGGTAGCAATTAAGAAAAAGGCGGCCGCAACCGCATTGGGGAAATTCCGCGCCTATAGTAGGCTCAGAGACCGTGAGTCCGGCGCCACCACAGGCAGGTTTGCGCAAAGAGCTGACCGCAGGGCAAATGGCCATGGTGGCTGTGGGCGGCTCCATCGGCACCGGATTGCTGCTCGGCTCCGGCGCTGCCATCCAGATCGCCGGGCCGGGCGTGATCATCTCGTACCTGCTCGGCTCGCTGGTGGCCTTCACCGTGACCATGGCCCTGGGAGAGATGGCCAGCAGACATCCCGGGGCCGGTTCGTTCGGCATCTACGCCGACCTTTACCTCCATCCCTGGGCCGGTTTTGTCTCCCGCTATGGATATTGGATCTCCATCATGATCTCCATCAGCGCCGAGCTGGTGGCAGCCGCGACGTTCACGCACCTTTGGTTTCCCAACACGCCGCCGCTGCTCTGGATCGCGATCTATGCCACGCTCCTGCTTGCCGTCAACCTGCTGGAGGTGGGCAACTTTGGCGGTTTCGAGTACTGGTTTGCCATGATCAAAGTGGTGATCATCTTCGTTTTCATTCTGTTGGGGGCGGCAATGCTGCTGGGAAATCGCGTCCCGCGGCAATTCACCGTGAACGGCGGATTCCTGCCGCATGGGAGTATCGGGCCGCTGCTGGCGGTTTCTTTTGCGTTGTTCAGCTATCTGGGAACGGAGATGGTTGCCATCTCCTCCGGGGAAGCGGTTTCTCCAAAGGCGATTCCGCGTGCCACGGCCGTGACCTTCGTGGTTCTAGCATTTGTTTATATCGGTGCGACGACAGTGCTCGCGGGAGTGCTTCCCTGGAACCTGGCCGGAGTGGCCGAAAGCCCGTTTGTCACCGTGTTCCGGACAGCGCGCATCCCTGCGGCCGCGCATGTGATGAATTTTGTGGTATTGACGGCAGCGCTCAGCGGGTCGAATGCCAGCCTTTACGTGACTTCGCGCCTGATCTATTCGCTGGCTGAATCCGGCTATGCTCCGCGCAAGCTCACTGAACTCACCGCCACCGGCGCGCCGCGCTGGGCGGTACTGGTCTCGACGCTCGGCATCTTCGTGGCGCTCGGAGTCCAATACGCAACGCCGCAGAACGCATACCTGTACATCATTGACGCCTCGCTTTTCGGAGGGATGCTGGCCTGGGCCATCGCGCTGGCCTCGCACATCGCCATGCGCAGAAAGCTCTCAGCACTGGAGATAGCCGCGTTGCCCATGCGGGCGCCGGGCGGCGCCACCGCCTCGGCGCTGGCGTTGGTTGCCATCATCGCGGTGGTTCTTTTCACGGGCTGGGTGCCGCAGACAAGAGTCACACTGCTTACCGCCGGTCCGCAGCTGCTCCTGCTTACCTTGTTCTATTGGGCGATGAGGTCGCGCAGGCAGAGACCGAGGAGCCATCCTCTACCCGGCGTTGACCGCGCCTATCAGGAGGCAACGGGAACGATGAATCCTGAGTCGGAAGACGAATGAGCCGGCGCTGAAGAAATCACCGCAGCGGGCTACAATTACGCCATGAACGACCCGCTGCTGCGCTTCCGCTCAGAGTTCCCCATTCTGGAGGAGACGATCTATCTCATCAGCAACTCGCTGGGCGCCATGCCTCGCGGGGTCTACGATTCGCTGCGTGAGTACGCCGATATCTGGGCCATGCGCGGCGTCCGCGCCTGGGAAGAGACCTGGTGGATGCTGGCGCAGGAGGTCGGCAATGAGATCGGCTCACTGATGAACGCTCCGGCGGATTCAGTCTCCCTGCATCAGAACGTGACTCAATGCCAGGCGATCGTGGCTTCCTGCTTTGACTTCAGCGGACGGCGAAACAAAGTTGTGTACTCAGATATGAATTTTCCTTCTGTCATGTATTTCTGGGAAGGCCAGCGCTCATGTGGCGCCCGGGTTCACATGGTCGCGACCGATGATGGAATCACAGTTCCGCTGCAGCGCCTGCTGAATGCAATCGACGAGGAGACGTTGCTTGTGCCAATCTCGCATGTCATCTTTCGCAGCTCCTTCATCCAACATGCCGAGGCCATCATTGAGAAGGCCCATCGCGTTGGCGCCCACGTGATCCTGGATACGTTTCAATCACTCGGCTCAGGAGTGAAGGTCGATGCCAGCGGCTGGAATGTGGATTTCATCTGCGGTGGAGTGTTGAAGTGGCTTTGCGGCGGTCCTGGCACGGCCTACCTCTATGTGCGCCCGGATCTAGGTAAGAGGCTGGAACCCAGGTTCACCGGCTGGATGGCGCATCAGAAACCATTTCATTTCGAGACAGGCCCTATCCGTTATACACAGGGCGCGTACCGCTTCATGAACGGCACTCCCAATATTGCGGCTATCTACGCCGCCCGGCCGGGAGTCAAGATCATCAGCCAAGCCGGGGAGAAGAATATCCGCGAGAAATCAAAGCGTCTTACAGCCCACATCATCGCATTGGCCGAAAAGCGCGGCTGGCCGGTGAACGCTCCCCGCGATCCGGAACAACGCGGCGGGACTGTGGCTGTCGACATGCCCAACTCCAAGGAGGTCTGTGCCGAGCTATTGAAGCGCGACGTCCTGGTGGATTGGCGCCCCAAGTCTGGCGTGCGCATGTCGCCGCATTTCTATACAAAGGACGAAGAGATTGACACCGCTTTTGCTGTCGTAGATGAGATTGTAAGCAGGATTCCAGCGCTGAAGTGAGTCCTACAGCACAAGAATCCTAAGCGCGGGGCCGGTAACCATCACTGCAACCGACCCAGGGCCAGACCTTCAACGCATCGACCACACTGCAGGTAACTTTTTGACGATTTTGCTTGACTTCGCCTTTCGTTCGCTGAATAATAAAAACATGGCAATCACCAAGCGGCAACGACAGGTTTACGACTTCATCGCCGAGTTCGTGCAGAAATTCGGTTACTCACCATCATTCGAGGAGATTGGCAGCGGCCTCGGTCTGAGCTCGCTGGCCACGGTGCACAAGCACATCTGCAACCTCGAGAAAAAGGGTCTGCTGCGGCGCGACTACAATCGCAGCCGCTCGCTCGATATACTGGCGCCGCGCGGCAAGCTCAAGCAGGCCTTCAGTGTTGCCTCCTCGGTTGCGGATGTGGCCGCGGCCAAAGCTGCTCTGGCAGCAGCTTCCCTGCCACTGGTGGGGCGCATCGCCGCCGGCCAGCCGGTGGAAACGCTGCAGAACCCGGATACCATCTCGCTAGCGGATATCACACGCTCGCGCGATGTCTTTGTGCTCGAGGTTCGCGGCGACTCCATGCAGGATGAACACATTCTCAACGGCGATTACGTACTGGTCGAGAAAGCCCGCTCCGCGCGCAATGGCGAGATCGTGGTCGCGCTGGTGGATAACAACGAGACCACGCTCAAGCGCTTCTATCGCGAAGGTGACAGCATCCGCCTGCAGCCGGCCAATTCTTCCATGGCTCCCATCGTTCTGCCCGCCGGGTCAGTGCAGATTCAGGGACGCGTGGTTGGAATCCTGCGCAAATACGCTGACCGGGGGATATAGCTCAACGCACCGCGGCGCTCGGTTCGGCTGAGACGCTTTCTACGTACTCGTAGATGCTGGGATGAGTGCAGACTTCGTAGTAATTCTGGTGCGTCCAGCTCTTGAAGCTGAAGTTCAGCGGATCGATGCGGGCGATTCTTCCCTCGCGTACCACCAGCCGGCGAAATGTCTCCTGGCCTAACGGCACCATGCCGCTGTAAAGACGGACATCTTCAGTGTCCCAGAGCGTATGCAGGGTGCGATCGATCGCCTGCAGCGAGATTTCCTGCTTCAGCTTCAGGAAAGCCGCCTCATTGATGTTGATGCCGCCCACGTTGTAGCGGACCAGAAACTCATCACTGGTGAAATCCGAAGACGGGCTCTCCATCGTCTGGAATGAATAGACGTTGAACATGCTCTCGATGCCATCGAGGTGCTTGCGCGCCCCGCGGCTGCAGGAAGAGAGCCGGTCGCTCTCGTTGAGCGCCTTGGAGATCATGATCTGCGAGGTGCCATCCATCAGATACATGGGAGCGGCATCCTGATAGGAGATGCCGATGCCCAGGTCTAGGACCGGGAGCCCCGCCTTCTGTGAGAGCTCGTTGTAGGCGCGGACGATCTCGATCATTTCGCGCGCCAGCGTGCAGGCGCGACCGACCCCAAAACCTGGCTCTCCTTCCCGCTCGAACAGAGCCAGAATTATGGCATCGCCTTCGATGAAGACCTTAGAGGCGGCATACTTGGGCAGCAGTTTGTTTACCGGCTCGTAAAAATTCAGACTGAAATACGAGGCCGGATTCAAGCCGCGCTCAAAGAGGGTCCGCGTCAGCGTTGTGGAGTCGCGGATATCGGCTTTGAGGATCACGTGGTGGACGACTTTCTCTTCCAGCGGCTTTTCCTGCTCCTCGGGCAGCAGGATGTCATAAAGCGTGTTGTTGATGGCTGAGAGCTGCCGCAGCTTTTCGTTGCTGATGACGTTGACGCCATCCATCGCCGAGGCCACTGCATCCAGCCGGCGCAGGTCGCGATGATAGCGGATGAAGTCTCCGATAAACCGGCCAGCGAGTTTGGCACGTTCCGCGCCCTTGCAGTTGTCGACGCGGCGCACAGCAGCGTTCAGATTATCCGGCGAAAGCCGGCCGTGCTCATTGAGCAGACTTTCCACACGCTTGCGCTCGGTCTTCGAGATCAGCGCGTTTTTGAGCTGTTGCGCGTTGATGGGCGGTGAGTATTCGCCCAGCAGCGGAACAATCTCATAGGACGCGATCACATGCTCCATCACATTATGGCGTTCCAGCCTATCTACCCAGGCATTGAGCACCGCGCGTTGTGCGCGACCGCGCAGCGTGGAGTCATCGGGACTCCCGCCCGCCACCAACTCCTGGCTGTTTTCCGGAGCGCTCAGATAGCCGTCGAGCGCGAGGTCTTCTTCATACTCCGGTACCAGGCCCGAGCTGCGCAGGAACTCATAGGCGATGGAAAGCATGGTCTGAAAGCGGTCCGGATCACGCTCGTAATTGCCCATCATCACGTAGTGCTCGGCATTCAAGTAGTCGTCATGACCGTCCTCAGTGAAGAGAAGCCGGTTCATGAACAGGTCAGATTGTGGCGCAGCTTCCTCTCCGAAGAGCGAGCGTCGCATCTTTCCCAGGGTCTGTTTCTCGATGTCGCGCAGTGTCTGAAACAGGTCCTGGCCTGCGCGGCGTAGCACGGTCTTTTTGTTGATCTGAAAGCGCGAGAAGTGCTCGCGCAGCACCATGGCCCGGCCCGGCGTCGCCTGCCGTGGACCTTCAAAAGCCTTCAGTCGCGCCCGGCAGCGCTCCAGCACCTGGTTGAACTGCAGCGGCAGCTCGCTGCGCAGAAACTTGATGACCGCCATCCTCACCAGCAGATCGATGTGGACGTTTTCTTCGGTCTTGGCGCGGTTCAGCCCGGCCACGTGCAGATCGACCAGGATTCGCTTGAACTCGGCCGGGTCGCTTCCTCTGGCCCGCATCTTGCCCGTCTCATCTGCGTTCGCACTCGCGGCGGGTTGGTGCCGGACGATAGAAGGCGGCCGCGCCGGCTGTGGCGGCGCATCTTCCTGAACAACTGCCTCAACATTGCCGTAACTGATGATCAGGCGCGAGATGTGCAGGCGCGCCGTCTCGGTGAACTTTGAGCTCAGGTAGACATCGGTGCGGACGTTATCCACGCCGGTCGTCAGGCCCTTCAGCTCCAGGAAGGGCTGATAAGAGGCCAGGCTGAGCTGGCGTGCCAGTTCAGCCAGACTCTCGCGCTGTAGAAAAGGAAACGGAGACATAGACGTCCGCTGGGTCTTGCGTTCACGGACGGGAGAGCGTAAGGCCCTGCTGCGCAGCAAAAGCCTAGCACGGGAGGCAGCCCGCTCCAAGATGACCCTAGTTACTCTTTGATTCACCCGCGACCGCGGGCTAGTTTTTGGAGCTTCAACCAGCTTTGAATTCAGCGACGCTTTCGCCCGGTCTGAAAAGCTGGATCAGGCCCCTACCGGTACTGGCGGCCAGCCTCTGGTTAAGCTGCTCCATCTCGGGCTTGGACCAGCCAATGCTTGTCAGCTCGATCTCGCCGGAAGGCGAGATCCAGAAGAGCGTTGGAACGTTGGTGAGGCCGAAGCTGTTTGAGACGGGATATTTCTTGATATCGTCGAGTGCGATCGGAAAAGTGATCTGGAACTCGCTGGTAAATCTTTTCGTGTCAGGCACGTCGTTCTGCGAGATGCCGACGATCGTGACTTTGCTGTCGCCATAGCCTGCGAACAGCCGCTGGATAAAGGGAAAAGCATACTGGCATGTCGGACAACTTACCTTGAAGAATGCAGCCAGAACCGGCCCCTTCTTCTGCGCTTCAGCGAGCGAAAAACTTCCCTGTGAGAGCAGCGGCAGAGAGAAGTGTGGCGCCTGCTTGCCTGTAGTCAAGGCGGGCATGAGCAAACCCTCCTTGCCCTATTTTAGTTTAAGCGCCGCGCCGGGAAGAGCTTGAAGGAGCACTTTGCGCGTCAGCCCGGTGAGCGGAAGGCTCTGAAGCTCACCCAGCCTCTTCCATACCGAACTCTGAGGAGGCCTCCATCTGCGAGGCGCGCTTACAACAGTGATCAGGTGATCGCGGGTGGTGATGGAATGCCGCAGACGCAAGAGTGGCGGCGACACCAAGCGGGAAGACGTTCTTGGCAGTTCCAGCATCCCCGGCATGACCGAAGCACGTGCAGGTCGCCGCACCAGCAGGATAGAACCTGGGCGAGTGTGCAGAATGTACTTCTCTCGAACTGTTTGCCGGGTTTTTTTTCGCAGCTCGCTGCGGCCGGCTGCCCGGTGCATACTCACGCAGAACCGACTGACGGGGCATTTTGGGCAAGCAGGCTTCCGCGGCAAACACACTGTCGCTCCCAGCTCCATCATCGCCTGATTGAAGTCGCCTGGATTTTGTGGATCGACCAGTTCACGCGCTATCTGCCACGTCCTTTCACTGACGCCCCCGTTCCTCGGGCTCATGCCGGTAATGCGCGACAAGACTCGCTCGACGTTGCCGTCTACCGCCGCAATCGATTCACCGAAAGCGATGCTGGCAATCGCTGCGGAAGTGTAACGTCCGATACCTGGCAGTGTTCGCAGCTCATCCGCTCTCTGAGGAATAGAGCGCCGCTGCCTCGCTAATAGCCGCACCGCAGCATGCATATTGCGCGCCCGGCGGTAATATCCCAAGCCGCTCCACTCGGCCAGCACGAGGTTGATCGGCGCCCGCGCCAGTGCCCACTCGTTTGGAAAGCGCTTTAGAAAACTGCGATAGCGATCTTTCACCGCTGCCACGCGCGTCTGTTGCAGCATGATCTCAGAGACCCAGATCCGGTAGGGATCCGTCTCTCCGCGCCAGGGAAGCGCACGGCGATTCGCGTAGTACCAGCTCAGCAGTCCGCGTCGGAATGCTTCTTGACTCCTGTGAGCCTGCAGTTCTTGCATCTGCGCGCCGAGAGGCAGCGGCGTCTCCTCATTAGGGCGAGGAATTAGCGTGGGCGATGGCTACCCATCCCTGTTTTTGCTTCTGCCATGCTGTCATCATTGCCACGTGTTTCATCTCCAGCGGCTGGCCGTCGAACGTTCCCCGCGAATCCATGGTGTAGGTCACCACAAATGTCTCGCCGTGCGCATGCACCGCAACATCGCCAATGGTGAACTCCGCCAGATCCAGCTTGCGCAGGTGCTCCATCACCTGCGCCCGATCACGAGTGCTGCCACCGGACTGCGAGACGTAGTTGCCCGCCAGATGATGTTCCACCTCATCCCAGTGCTTGGCCTTCACCTCGCTCCACCACAGCCGCTCCAGCTCTTCCGCGCCGGTGGCGTTGGACCAGGCGGCCGGCTTCTGGGCCCAGATGGTGCAACCAGTCAAAAACAAGATGAGCGCGGATGAGACGAGGAGAGAAAGTCTGGACATTGCCCGCATTTTAGCATCCGCTTTACGCGAGCAGAGAATACTGGGCGAACCAAAGCTGCAATTGACTGCCCGCTGCCAGCACAGGCATACTGAAAAGACTCTGGCTCCGCAGTCCACTGTGGTGCTAAAACGAATTCGCTTCGCAGTCCTGGCATTGTGCCTCGCTCTGCTTCCGCTTTTGGCCGGTTGTGGCAGCAGTAAGAAAGTTGCGCGTGTAAGCCCGCCGCCTGCGCCCGAAATCTCACAGCCCGCTCCATCGCCGACTGCAACAGCCACATCGGCACCGGCTCAGCCTTTGCCTCAGGTTTCGGCCGGAAGCAAACCAATCTACATCGAAACTGGCATGGCCAGCTGGTATGGGCCGTCATACAACCATCGGCGCTCATCCAATGGCGAAGTCTACGACATGGATCAGCTTACCGCTGCGCACCGTACCCTTCCATTGAATTCCATTGCACGCGTGACCAACATGAACACAGGAGAATCGGTCACAGTGCGTATCACCGATCGCGGGCCATTCGTTCCTGACCGGGTGATCGACCTCTCACGCGCGGCCGCGAGACAGATTGGCGTCTACATCCACGGCACGGCCAAGGTGCGGATCGAGGTCCTGCAATCGCCTGTAAGCATCGACCACGGCGGGCGTTGGGCCGTGCAGATCGGCGCGTTCACCGACGCGGACACCGCTGCCGAGGTGAAAGATAGATTGGCCCGCCGCTACCAGAGCGCTAAGGTGCTGGAATTCGCTGGGCCGCGCAACGATTGGTGGGTGCGCGTCCGGGTTCTCGAGGATGACAAGAAACGGGCTCTCGAGGTGGAGCGCGACAATCACACGCCCGAAGGCGAAGTGTACCTCGTCCGTCTCGATTAGCCTGTGCTTTTCAAGCCAAGGCCGCTGGCGTAAAGTGTAGGGCGTGAGTCAGGATTGCCTTTTCTGCAAGATCATCCGCGGCGAGATTCCTTCCAGGAAGGTCTACGAAGATGAACAGGCCTTCGCCTTTGAAGATATCAATCCGCAGGCGCCCACCCACGTCCTGATTGTCCCACGCAAGCATGTCGTGGGCTTGAAAGAAGCCAAAGCGGAGGACGCATCGCTGCTCGGCTATTGCCAGCTCGTGGCTGCCAGGATTGCGCGCGAACGCGGTATTGAAAGCGGCTATCGCACCGTTTACAACGTCGGCCCCGGCGCCGGCCAGTCAGTATTCCACTTGCATCTGCATCTGCTCGGTGGGCGCACACTCAGTTGGCCGCCAGGATAGAAATAACTCCGCCGCCTCAGACCGAGGTGGCGATCTTCTCTCTCGACTCCTCCAGTGATCTCGATTGGTTGGCCACTCGAAAATCGCGGAGCACCAATTGAATACCCGGAAACTCCGGATTCGAATTCTGCTCCGGCGAGAAGACCAGGTCCAAGGAGTCGCCGACACTCAGCGGCACGGCCTGTAACCGCTCTGCCATGTGCCAGCCCAGCGCATCGAAAAAGCGCTCTCCACCCTGGGCCGCACAGCCAATCCGCAGCTTGAGGTGCTTCTGCTTGAGCACGCGCGTCTCCTGGCAAATTCGCGCACCCCGCAACATGAACAGCGGTTCCGGGTTCCCGCGCCCGAAGGGCTCCAACTGCGCAAGTTGGTGCATCACTTCCGACGTGATGTCATCGGCTGATACCTCCGCATCCGCTTCAACGACCGGTTCCAGATCAGCGCGAGATAGATGAACACCTGCATAGCTCTCAAGCGTGCTTCGCAACTCTTCAATCTTCAACGAAGGCAGGGAAAATCCGACTGCGTGCGCGTGTCCGCCAAATCGGGTGAAAAGCTGGCGGCAGTTCTCCTGTTCCAGCGCGGCAAGCAGATGAAAAGCGGCGATCGAGCGTCCCGAGCCGTGCGCCTGGCCGCTCTCGCCGTCACGCGCGATCACCAGAGCTGGACGATTATGCCGCTCCACCACCCGCGTCGCCACAATGCCGATCACTCCGCGATGCCAGCCTTCGCCATCCAGCACCAGGCAATGCGGCTCGCGTCGTCGCGGGTTCTTTTCAAAAAACGCCTCTATCTCTTGCGTGATGCGCGCCTCTTCCTGCTGGCGCGTAGCGTTAAGCTGGTCCAGTTTCTCGGCGATCTCCGTTGCGCGCGCCTCATTGCGTGTGGTGAAGAGCTCGATCACGTCATGTGCCACATCCATCCGCCCGGCGGCGTTCAGCCGTGGACCCAGGCGAAATCCGACGTCGCCAGCCGTGAGGGTTCTGCTCCCTTCGGCGAAGCCGGCTACCCGAAGCAGCGCCCTCAGACCGTGATTCGCAGGGGAACGGAGACCGTTCAATCCCAACTTGGTGAAGACTCGATTCTCGCCGGTCAACGGTACGGCATCGGCGATCGTAGCGATCGCGACCATCTTCAAGAATGAAGGAATCAGTCGCTGGCTGCGATTCTCTTCTAAAAGGGCCTGTGCCAGCTTGAAGGCCACTCCTGCGCCGCAAAGTTCCTTGCACGGATACCCGCAGCCCCTCTGATTTGGGTTCAGCACTGCCAGCGCGTGCGGGACCTCTTCTCCTTCAGCCAAGTGGTGATCAGTGACGATCAGGTCCACGCCCGCACGACGTGCAGTTTCGGCGGCTGCAAACGCACGAATGCCCGTGTCCACGCTGACGACCAGTTGCACGCCATCAGCTGCTGCCTCTTCGATGACTTCGTCTTTCATCCCGTAGCCATCGCGGATTCGATGCGGTATGTGAAAATCCGCGTGCCCGCCGCAGATTTCTATGGCCGTCTTCAGAATGACGATGGCGACCGTGCCATCCACGTCATAGTCGCCATAAATGAGGATTTTTTCTCGCGCGTTGATCGCCTTACGCACCCGCTCTACTGCGCCTTTCATGCCCAGCATGAGATACGGCGAATGCAAATAGGAAAGGTGAGGATGCAAGAATTCCTGTGCTGCTGCGGGCGTGTTGATGCCGCGGCTCGCCAACAGCCGTTCGACCAGAGGCGTCAGTCCAATCCCCAGCCTCTTTTCGGAATCTTGGCTCCTGATGATCCACCGCATAGCGGGTAGTTTAGTTCAGCGAATAGTGGGTGATTCGTGCAAAAGCAGCATCTTCAGTCTTCATCCTCATCGGTCTCATCGATCATGATGCTGCCGAAATCTTCTGCTGCTTCCATCAGTCGCTGGTAACCCTCGTACCACTCCGTGGATACTTCATATACGAACATCACACCCTGGTGCGGCCAGCCTAGCTGCAGGAATCCCATTTTGCCCACGTAGGCTCGCAGCATGCGCGCTTCCTCAACCTCCTCTTCATTGGGACGGCTGGCGTTGCGTAGGCGCTCCAGCAGGAAGTCCAGCTCTTCCTTCTCCAGCACGTCGTCGTTCATGGTCAGGAAGGTCGCGCCTGCTGCCTTGGCCAGCTCCACATAATCCTTCCAGGCGTCGGGATTGCCCTCTCCGTCCCAGCTGATGCTCTGCACTTCGTCGCTCACATAACCGGAAAAGCGGCGCATGCCGTGCCCTTCGATGAAGGCGGTCATGTCGTCTTTGAGGGGCGCGAGATTATCAATCATAATGAGGGCCGGTTCCGTATTACATCATAAGCCCGCGGGCGGAGCGGGCTTGTGCCTTCGTTATGTTAAACTTTTTTCTGACCTGTAATCGCGACGCGCATGATCTTCTCTAGAGAGTATGTGGGCTACCTGGCCCGCGAAGTCACCAAAAAACTAATCACCGCCGAGATGATCGAGAGCTCCAATGTGGCTGCCGTCACCGAGCGCGTCAACGCCGCCATGATCGAGGAACTGGCGCTTGAAGACCGTATCAATGATGAAGTCCGCGCCATTCTGGAGCAATATTCCGACGAGATGCGCCAATCCGGCGCCAGCTACCAGGAGATGTTCAAGAAGGTAAAGAACGAGCTGGTGCGCAAGTACAAGGCGGTGCTGTGAGGCTCTCACGCGACAAAATGAATAAGCTGGCACACACCGTGGCCGACGCGCTGGCAGAGATGCCAGAGGTGGAGTTCATAGAAGATCGCAACACCATTCGCATGGAAACGCGCAAGATCCTCGAGGAGCTTTTCAACCAGGAGACTCGCATCGATGCCGCTGCCCGGCTGAAGATTGAGAGCCAGAAGCGCACCATCCTCGAAGGCACGCAGGAGTGGGACATCCTTTACCGCAAGTACTACAACGAAGAGGTCAAGAAACTCGGCATTTGAGCTACACCTCTCAGGTTCATTCTGATTGCAAGGTAATGTAGTTCCATGGCTGCCTTTTCGCCCGGCCAGCTCTCACAGCTCGCAAAATCTGCCGCGGTAGAGTCGGGATTTCAGCTTTGTGGAGTGGCGTCGCTCATCCGCGAGATGAGCGAATTAGCCTATTTTCCTGCCTGGATCAGCGCCGGTCGCGCCGGCGAAATGGAATACCTTAAGGCGCGTGATGAAAAGGGCGAGTTCAAGCGTGCCTCCCCGGCGAATGCAGCGCCCTGGGCGAAATCAGTGGTGGTCTGCGCGCTGAACTATGACACGGCGCAGCCGTACTCGACTGCGGTTGCTGGCGGCAAGAGGCGCGGCTGGATCGCGCGCTATGCCTGGAGCCGGCAGGATTATCACAAAGTAGTGCTGAAGAAGTTGCGCTGCGTTGAAGCCGCGCTGGCAGAGGCCGCGAACAACCAGATCATCACTCGCTCCTACGTCGATACAGGACCGCATATCGAACGCATCTACGCAAAGTATGCCGGCGTCGGCTGGATCGGCAAGAACACGTGCATCCTGCATGAGCAGCAGGGCTCATGGATATTCCTTGGCGTGATCCTCTGCTCTTTTGAACTCGAACCGGATCTCCCCGCTCCAGATCGCTGTGGCTCATGTACGCGTTGTATCGAGGCCTGCCCGACCGCTGCCATTCCAGAGCCCTACCGGCTCGACGCCACGCGCTGCATCTCTTATCTCACCATCGAAAAACGCGGCGCGATTCCCGAGGCCTTGCGCCCACTCATGGGTAACCACGTTTTTGGTTGTGACATCTGTCAGGACGTTTGCCCGTGGAACGATCCCAGCCGACCTGAAATACAGCGAACTCCGTTCGGAACGGCGCCTGAGCTGAGCCCGCGTCCCGAACTTGTGAATCCGGCACTCGATTGGCTGGCGGCAATGACCGCCGATGACTTCCAGCGAGTCTTTCGCGGTTCGCCCGTGAAACGAGCACGCTATTCGGGTCTGCGGCGCAATGTCTCCGTCGCTATGGGGAACAGTGGGGACCAGAGCTTTCTTCCCCAGCTTGAACGAATGAGCAACGATGCGGACCCGCTGGTCGCAGAACATGCAAGATGGGCGATTGAGCGGCTGAGAGCGAAGAGGGGTTAGCTACTTCCGTTTCCAGCGAACGCCGTGCTTCGTATCTTCCAGCAGGATTCCCTTCTCGGCCAGTTGCTGGCGTATGGCATCGGCGCGCCTGAAGTCACGCGAGTGCTTGGCAGCGTTGCGCTCGGCGATCAGCGCTTCGATCTCGGCGTCTGGGATCGCCTGCTCTCTCAGCTGTAGACTCAACTCCCGGGAGATTTCACGGCCATTGGCCTTGGCCCACTCCGCGACAAAGCGCATGCTCTTGGCATCTCCATCAGAAAGCACATCGAACACTTCGTCGAACTTGCGCAACACCTGCAACAACCGCGACGCATCCTGTTGGCGCAACTCGCCCTGATCTGCAGCTGCGTTTGCCTGCCTCAACATTTCAAAGATTGCCCCCAGGGCCTCGGCCGTGTTCAGGTCGTCTTCCAGCGCCGCCGTGAATCTTTCCTCTGTTGCTTGAGCCAGACCGGCCATCGCCGCCGTCGCATCCGTATGCCAGCTTCCCTTTTCAAGCCGCTCGCGGAATTGTCTCAGTCTCTCCACCGAGGCTGCCGCCTGCCGCAGCCCGTCAAAGGTGAAGTTCAGCTGCTTGCGGTAAGGCACAGAGGTAAGCAGATAGCGGATGGATGAAGGCTTGTGGCCCTTCAGGATCAGGTCGCGCAGAGTAAAGAAATTGCCCAGGCTCTTCGACATCTTCTGGCCTTCTACCAGAAGAAAGCGCACATGGAACCAGAGGCGCGAAAAGACCTTTCCGGAGAGGGCCTCCGATTGCGCGATCTCGTTCTCATGATGCGGGAAGATCAGGTCCTCGCCACCGGCATGCACATCGAGCGTGCTGCCCAGATACTCCATCGCCATCACTGAGCACTCGATGTGCCACCCCGGGCGTCCTGAGCCGATGCTCGTCTCCCAGTGCGCCTCGCCCGCCTTGGGTGATTTCCACAAGGCAAAATCGCGCGCATCGTCTTTCTCGTATTCATCAACGTCCACGCGCGCGCCCACCTCCATGCCTGCAAAATCCTTCTTTGAGAGTTTCCCGTAGGCAGGAAACTTTGCTATCCGGTAGTAGAAAGAGCCATCTTCAGTTCGATAGGCGTAACCTTTTTTTTCCAGCTCCGCGATGAACTTCGCCATCTGCTGAATATGCTCCGTGGCGCGAGCGATCCTCTCAGGATGCTCCAGGCCGAGCATGGCAGAATCTTCGAAAAACGCCTTCTCATACTTTTCCGTATACTCGCGCACTCCCACTCCCTGCGCGGCTGCGTTGCGAATGATCTTGTCATCCACATCTGTAATGTTCATCACGTGCTGCAGCTGGTATCCAGTCTGGCGAAGAAAACGGCGCAGCAGATCCACCGCGACAAAGGTGCGGAAATTGCCGATATGCCCGTAGTCGTAAACCGTCGGTCCGCAGGAATACATACGCACCAGCTTCTCTTCCTGTGGCCGGAACTCCTCTAGTTTGCCGGAGAGCGTGTTGTGCAGATGCAGAGACACTGGGGCCCGAGCTCGCGAAAAATGAATCTTAGATTGTAAATCAGGATTGCGGATTACCCGTCGCAGCGCTTGGCAACGTAGATTGCGCGCGAATCTTGCGGTTCACCACGATCGTGTAGTGCACCCACGAGATGAGCGTTAGCGCGAACGTCAGCCACAGCCCGACCTCGCGCAGCACCCACAGCCATCCCAGCGGCCACACCGCGACCATCAGGACCACCAGGATCGTCCCTACCTGTACGCCGGTATTGAGCTTCCCCCAGATGCTGGGCCGCATGTCGCGCAGCGTTCCGCTCACATATAGAAATCCGCCCACGATCAGGATCCCCACATCGCGGCTGAACACGATCACCGTGACCCGCCAGGGAATGCGATGATCCAGCGAAAGCACCAGAAACAGCGTGCTCAGCATGAGCTTATCGGCAATGGGATCGAGATACTGGCCCAGCGCTGTTTGCTGCTTCAGCAAGCGCGCCAATAACCCATCGAGCGCGTCGCTGACTCCTGCCAGCACGAACAGAGCCAGCGCCAGCCGGTTGCGGTCATCAAAAATCGCGATGACGATAAAAGGAATGAAAATACAGCGCAGCAGCGTAAGCTGATTCGGGGTCGAGCGCCAGGGCGAACTCACGCGTGGTTCGCTCCTGAGCCTTGGCGAAGAATGTGAGCGAATTCCAGTCCCGTCTTGGCTGAGAATCGCCCCTGCAGCGAGGGGATATCCCCGTTGCGCGTATCCAGCTCGATTCGCTCGATGCGATGCATGGGGAAGAAAACCGCGTTGGGAGTCACCGAGTCGCCGGCCTTCACCAGGCGGGCGAAATCTTCGAACGAATTCAGATCGATGCCGCGCAGGCTTACTCCGGCCGGGGCTAGGTCCAGGATCATGCCCCAGAACTTCTCGCGCGGCGAGTTCAGCGAGACCAGCACGATGCTGCCGGAAACAATGCCAGCATGAGTCCCGCTTGTCGCGGCGGATTTGAATTTTGCTCCCACGGTCGGGTATCGGAATGATTCTGTTGCGGAATGATTGTAACGCGTGCTTCTCTATCGGCTGCCGGGCGACTTGGCCGAAACTGCGCTCGCAGCCGGCGTATCGGCTCTGCCAGCAGAGCCGGAGATGAGCTCGTGCACGTGCCAGGGCACGCTTTCCGGCGTGACCTCAACATGCGCGCGCAGGAACTCGTTGGCATATGCGGTAGCGCCGGGATCATTCTTGCGGTCCTGGAACAGAGCATTTTGCTCTGCTGCCTTTTCCTTCATTCCCAGCCGCCTGTAGATGCGCGCCAGGCTGTAATGCGCGCTCAAATCGTCGGGATCGATATCCTGCAGCGCCTCGAATTGTTCCTGTGCCAGCTTGTATTGACCGGTTTGATAGTAACTGAAACCTAATTCATCACGCGCTTGCCGTAGCCGTGGGTACGCCGCGATCACCTTTTTGAATTGCTCGATGGCCTCGGGAAATTTTCCCTGGATTCGCAGCACCATGCCGCGGTAGAAGATTGCGCGCATGTTGGCCGGCTCCAGGACCAACGCTTTTGCCAGTGCCGCCGCCGCCTCGTCGTACTTCTCCCAGCCGATATCCGCGATGGCGATATTGGTGTAGCCATCCACGTAGTCAGGCTTGAGCGCCACCACGTGCTCGAAGGCGTCTACCGATTTCGCAAACTGACGCTGGTCGAGCAGCGCGATGCCGTAGTTATTCCACCGCAAGCGATCTTTATCATCCGTGGCTGCTGGGGCCGCCACGGCATCACCCACGTTCAACTTCGCAGTCGCTGAGGCCAGCTCCACCACCGGCAGGTCCTGATGCTTGCCAAACACAAAGTCAGTGAACCCCTGCCGGAAGCGCCGGTAATTCACCTTGGCGATCAGTGTGAGCGGCCCGGCCGCATCCGCCGGCACGCGAAACTCGTAGCGCACCAGGTCCGAGCGCCCCGGCAGAATGCTGTTGTCGTAGGCGCGGATCCGCGTAAGCCAGACCTGATGCAGGTCCAGCAATTTTCCCTCTTTGGAGATCAGCCGGTTGCTGTAGCTGTGCGAGCTCTCATCCAGATATCCGTTGGGCTTCAGATAGCCGCTGTGATACAGGCTCTTGCCCTTCGCGTCCTGCACCTCGAACTCGACCCAGCTCTCATAGAAATCGCGCTGCTCCGGCACCAGGCTGTGGCCGATCTTTTTGTTCTGCACCACCAGATTCACCGTCACCTTGTCGCCGGGTGAGATTCTGTAACTGGCCTTCTCCAGCGGCGCGATAGCATCCGCATCGCCATTGACGTTGATGGCAAAAACATCCATGCCCAGGATTCCATCGCGCAGATACGCAGTGACCTTTTCCATCTGGTCCTTGTAGTTGTAGACCAGTGGAATCGTTGTGCTCGCTCCGAGAAAGCGGTGCGACGCGATTTTGCCCTGTTTGGCCCCGTAGTCCGTCGCTGCCGTCACTGGCGCCATGTGGCAAGTCTGGCAGGTGGAGACCGTATCTTTCTTATAGAACGGCAGCGGGCTCTGCCTCGCCCACGAGGATTGCTGCCACTCGTCGTAAACGTTGAAGGCGCGCAGCCATTTGTATTCATTCAGCAGTTTGGGCACCGCAGCCTTGTGGCAGACCGAGCAGAATTCCGGGGTGCGGTAAAAATCCTTCATCACCGCGCGCCCATGCAGCTTTGGATTCGCCAGAATGTCGTCGTAAGAGACGTCTGTCGTCACCGGCGTGCCGTCTTCGTGGACCATCACCGCCGGAACTCCCATCACGTAGCTGCCTGTGCCGCTCGTGTTCTGAATCTTCTGAATGGAGTGGCACACCATGCAGGTCACGCCGTCCTCGTCGAAGGCGCGGTTGACGGTCGAGCCTTTGGTCAACGCTCCGGTGAACAGGGCCACCGGATTGTGGCAGCCCTCGCAGTGCCGCGTGTACTCGATCCCCTTGCTGTTGATCAGCAGGTTGACGTTCTTGATGTAAAACGGATTGCGGAACGAATTGGCATGCGCTGACTCTCGCCACTCGCGGTGAGCATCCTCATGGCACTTGCCGCAATAGGCCGCGGTGGGAAACTGCTCCGGCTTCAGAAATCCCGCGAAGTCCGCCTTCGCCTGGCTGGGCAGAAACGGGTTCTTCCCGAACCGCTGGTTGTAGCCGGTATCAGTGCCATCTGACGCAGTCCCAGCCGGTGCCGGCGGCGAGCTCGCCCGCAGCACAGCCGCACAGAGAAACACACCCAGACACACTGCGAGCAGACAACTTGCGGGCTCTTTCTCAGACCAATGGATTGAAAGCAACTTCATGATACAGCCGGACATTCCAATTAACTTTACCAGTTTTAAGATGTCTGGAGATACCGAAGCGTGAGCTTCGTTTGTAGCTTATTTCGGGCGCTGGTACCGCGAGCTCTTTCCGTGCTGCTCTCTTCCCCCTGCTAGAATGGATTCCTGCGCAATACAGGCCCGTAGCTCAGTTGGTTAGAGCGCTTCCTTGACACGGAAGAGGTCAGAGGTTCGAGTCCTCCCGGGCCTACCATTCCTTTCAATGCCACCGAATCTTGTAAGCCCACAAAAAAAGCGCGAATAGTTCAAGTTCTCGCGCTTTCCACTAATCCTATCTTCTTGACCCCGTGCTGTAGCGTTTAATTTCCCGCCGTGCGCAAGTATTCCAGCGCCGCAACCTCTTTCCACGTGCTATCACTCTGCTTTTCTTCCACCGACCAACGGTAATCATCGTTCGTCTTCCGTTTCACATACACGCGCATATCCGCCACTTTCCCATCAAAATCTGGCCCGCGAAAACTCATCTTTGTCACGTCCCCGCTCACTTCCACCGGACCTTCTGTGATTCCGTTCTTAGCGTCCATGTACCACATCGTCAGCGACTTCTGTGCCGGATTCCAGAAAAAATTCCCGTCGTAGGTTTTCGCCATCCCTTTCTCAAACAAGAAATGCGTGTTGAACCGGATGTATGCATTGTTGTCCGACCACTGATACCGCGTCTCGATTCGCATCCCGGGCGACATCTTCGAAGCATCCGCCGTCCAAACGCCGCCCACGAGCCAGCTCAGTGAAGCAATCGGCCTTGTCTCCTCCGCCTTTTTCTCCGGGCTCTGCCCCCACAACATCCCCACAACTGCTCCCAACATCACTGCCAACGTGGCTGCTCGCTTCATCGTTTCTCCTCCGTTTCTGCCACTCGAGACTCTCTGGCAACTCCCGTTCGCCTTCTTCGCGTCCTCTCTCTTTCAGCGTTTCGTTTGCTTCTGTTTTTCTCCTTGCTTCTTTGCCTCCTTACTTCGCGCTTCGTCATTCTGTTTGTCACGCTGCCTCATCAAGAGCCCGAAGTATCCCCGTAAATGTTCCACCGACGCATCAAACGGCTCAATCGTCCGTTGCGCGCGCGCCTGCATCACTCCACCCTCCATCACCGTGAGCACAAACTTCGAGAGCGTGCTCAAATTCAGCTCCTCCGGCAGCCGCTCCCGCGCGTCTTTCAGACATTCCTCCACGGCCGCCGTCCAGCCGTCAAAGTTGTCCGCCAGCCGCTTGTGTACGCGGAACTGTTCCTCCGGTATTTCGAGCGCCAGCCTCCCGATCGGGCATCCGTACGTGCATTTCGTCGCCAGCAAATTCTTGCGGTAGAACTCTAAAATCCCGAACACTCGCTCCACCGGATCCTGCACCGTCCTCAACACCGGCTCGACCACTACGGGCATCAGCGTCCGGATGTACAGCTCAAGTACCGCGACCAGCAGCTCTTCTTTCGTCTTGAAGCAATAGTAGAAGCTCCCAGCATTCGCTTCGGCGCGCTCTAGGATCTCCGCAATCCCAGTAGCCGCATACCCACGCAGCCAAAAGAGATACAGGGCCGCCTCAACAATCCGCTCTCGCGTCGGTTTGGCTCCAGTTTTCACTTAGTTGAGTATTCAACTAAACTGCGCGTCCTGTCAACTGTTTCTCTTCATCTCATCCTTTCAAACGAAAGGTGTCGTCATGAAACCTGCGATTCCTCTAGCCACGCGCCCAACCTTGACCCACGTACAGCCGTACCTCTAACATGATTGTCATGCGGTTTGCAGGACGGATGCTCGTCGCTTTGCTCACCGCTGCTCTCGCGGGCTACGCCCTAGATTGCGTCGGCATGACCACGCCTGAGCAGGCGATGCAGTGCTGCAATTCGATGCGTTGCCCGTCACATGGTCATCACGGACAGGATTGCTGCAAGAGCATGCCGTCCATCCATGCTGTCCTCGGCCAGCCATCTTCTGCTCAGGGCGTTTCATTCTCGCCCCTTGCGCTTGGAATGGTGCGGGCAGTTGACCAATCCGAAATTTGTGCCTCATCCTGTCGAGCGATTGCGGAAGAAGCTCATGCTCCGCCGTTCTTAGACCCGCCAGCGCCTTTGCCTTTGCGCATCTAGCCTCACCTCCAGTCGCATTCCCGGCTTAGTACATTCGTGTGCTCCGGGCAAGTCTCTCTTGGAGGAAAGATGTGAGATCAGCGTTCCGCTGCGCTTCCGCGAAGTTTGTCCCGTTGCTTTTCCTTGTGTTCGTTTCGGCAGCCCGAGGACAGGGGCTTGCCCCGGAAACCGCCCCACCCCTGTTCCCCGGTGGCGGCCTTATTTCCTACAATTCAATTCTCACCACGCGAGGCCTATTGCCGACGTCTGGCAGTATTCCGTCCACGGCGCGGCCCACGTTTGCACACGAAGGTGATTTCAACTTCACGTGGGGTTTTTATCGCAATCTGGATTTGACCATTCTTCTTCCGCTCGTCACAAACCACTTTGAAACAGTCGACGCACCGTTTGTAGGAGGAACAGGTCTCGGCGACGCGATGGTGCTCGTGAAGTACCGCTTCTATCGGCGGGATTCTCAACGAGGCACAACACAGGCGTCTCTTACCGTAGGGCCTAAGCTTCCAACGGGCAGGACCGATCTGAAGAGCAGCAACGGAGGACTGCTCCCCGCTACGTTGCAACCCAGTTCCGGCTCGGCCGACCTCTTCGTGGCGGCGAATTGGACTTACACGGGCCTTTTTAACATTCGGCGACTTGTAGCGGACGAGGACTTCCATTCGCTCGTTCGTTCGCAAGGCACGCAGCAAACCCGGCTCGGGAGTGACATCGAATCACGTTTTTGGCTTTCATACCGACCGTATGAGTCTAAGAATGTCGCCCGCGAATGGTTCATCGGCCCGGTAGTGACGTGGCTTCATTCTCAAGACGACTGCATCGCCGGGATTACGCAAAAAGGGAGCGGTGGAGATGTCCTGCTGGCCGGAGTGACGACCTACGTCGGTTTGCGGCCCGGAATGCACGTGTGGGTTGGAATGGATTGGGACGTCGCGCACTCCAATGGCGCGCTGTTTATGCCATTGCGACGGCACGTGAGTCTTGGCATCACGCAACAATTTCGCATGCATCGCTGAGAAAGGGGGAACAATGAAAGGGAGACGATTCGCGCTGTTGTTGCTTGCCGGCTCGCTGTTTGTGCCTCAGTTGCAGGCCCAAATCAAGCACATCGAAATGCGCGTCGAAGGCATGACTTGAAATTTTTGAGCATACGGGGTGAAGCAACACCTCGGGCGCCAGTCTGGTGTTCAAAACGTAGAAGTCAGCTTGATTGATGGGAGGGTCGACGTCACGCCCAAAGAGGATGGGCAAATTGATCCTGCTCAACTTCTCAAGGCCACGTACGACAGCGGGGTCAGTGTGGCCGAAATGGACGTGACCGCGAAGGGGAAGATCGTGGCGGATTCGGCTGGAAATTTGGCAATTCAGGTTGCACCGAATCAGTCGTTCGCGATTACCCCGAATGAATTATCTAAAGGTCTCGAATCACTCTTGGGCTCGCAGACGGTAGTCACTGTTCGCGGGCAGCTTTACAAGAAACCCGCTGGCAAGAAAAAAGCAGAGCCATCCGCTTCGCTGAAAGTGCTCATTCTCGAAGTCCAAAAGAAGGAATAGATGCTGAAACGATGGTTGTTACTCTGGACGTTCACAGTGGGAGGACTCGCTGGGTGTAACCAGCAACAAGTGAGTCCCTCCCGTTCCGAAAAGCCTCAAATCGCGGCGGGGGCAGTCGGCTCAAGCCTGCCCGACTTCTCTGTGACAGGTTTGCAAGGACAGCCGCTGTCCTCGTCTGACCTTCGGGGGAAAGTTGTGCTTGTAGATTTTTGGGCGACATGGTGCCAGCCCTGCAAGAAAGAGATGCCCGGTTACCAGAAGCTCGTGGACCGCTATGGATCGCGGGGTTTTGTCGCAATCGGCTTCAAATTCGACACCATGATGGATATCGAAGACCCGCTCCAGTTTTCAGAGGAAATTGGGGTTCGGTATCCCTTGGCCGTTGCAAACGACGAGATCAAGCAGAAGTTTGGCGGCATTGAGGGATTACCTACTATGATGCTTTATGATCGTCAGGGCATTCTTCGCACGAAAGTCATTGGATTTGAACACACCGAGAACGTTGAAGCAGCCTTGAAGCCGCTTCTCTGAATTAGGAGCAACCTGCATTTCCTTTCTGAGATGGCGTTTATATTGAATTCTGCCATCCACCTTCTGCCAGTGTCGTCCGCCAAGCGCCTCCAAGGGATACATACTTGGCTTCGATTACGACGGACCGCAAAATCCTATCGCTTGAGGAAAGAACGACGGGAAAAATGAACTCGCTCGATGTCATCGATTCTTACCAGTCCATGACGCGGTTGGCAGTCGAACCATATATCGATGGCGGATGGGGCGAGATTGACCCTACTGTATCCTTCTCCACTGAGCGGTGAACGGTTGGTCGGGAATAAGAATAGGGCTCGCTCACCCGCTGCTACCGGATTCGGGGCCGGTGAGTCCCAGCTTTCCCACCAGTGCTTGAAAGCGCGGGTCGGCGCGCAGCGGGTCGAACAAAGGCTCGGTCTTCAAGATAGAAATGAGCCCGATCCTCTGCTCTGCGGCGTCTTCCAGCCACTGGATGGCCTGCTCAAGATTTCCCAGCGAGGTGTGGGTCAGGGCCAGGTAATATCCGTTGGCTGTCATGCCCGGCTTGGAGGCCGATGGCGAGAGCTCCAAGACGGCTTTCTCAGCTTGCTCGCGTTGGCCAGCCTGCGCGTAGGCGAAGGCAAGCGTTCCCAGCCCCTGCTCCCTCGTGCTCAGGGCGGTGATTCCCTCGGCGATCGTGACGGCCATTTCAGGATGTCCCGCCCCTTTGCATGCATAGAGCAGGATACGCAGAATGTAGTAATCGTTGGGATGCACCTCGAGCGCTGCTTGCATGACTTGATAGGCCTCTTTGTCGCGCCCCATGCAATGCAGGATCCATCCGTGATGCGCATGGAAAAGCGGCGTCAGCGGATCCAGTTCGATCGCCTTGCGGACCTCCAACAGCGCCTCTTCGCGGCGCACCAGCACGTTCAAGTAAACGGCGTACCCGTGGTGGGCTATGGCGAGGCCGGGTTTCAGCTCGATGGCCTTGCGGTATTCGTCTTCCGCCGCCTTGGCGTCGCGGTCGAACTGCATCGCCACCCAGCCCAGCGCCGCGTGCGGTTCGGCGAGCGTGGGGTCGAGACGCAAGGCGGCAGATGCCGCCGCTTTGGCCTGAGGGTAGGCCTGCCTGGGAGGGATGAATCCGTAGAAGCCCATCATGGCCAGCGAGTAGGCGAGCCCGGCGTGGGCCGGCGCGTAGGCCGAATCCAGGCTGATGGAGTTCTGAAAGTACTCGATACTCCGGCGCAGGCTCGCCTCTCGCCACTGGTAGGCCTGATGCACCCCCTGCAGATATAGGCGGTAGGCTTCCGGGTTTGCTGTGGTGCTGCGGGCGGAGCGCTTTGCACCGCTACCGCCAAGCTTCTGCTGCAGGTGGCGTGCAATCTCGCCGGCGATCTCGCTCTGCACCTGGAGCAGGTCCGTGGTCTTGCGGTTGTACTGATCGCCCCACAGCTGGTCTTGCAGCATTACATCCACCAGTTCCGCCTTCACGATGAGCGTGTCTTGGTGCTGCAGTACGCGGCCGCTGACGATAGCTCGCACAGAAAGTTCGCTCGCGGCCGTGAAAGCGTCGACCCCTTTGCCCTTGTAGCGGAAGACCACCCCGCGCGGCACCACCCGCACCTTGGGCAGGCGCGAGAGATTGTTGATGAGCGTCTCGGTGATGCCGTCGCTCACGTAGTCGTTGGCGGCGTCACCGCTGGCGTTCTCAAAGGGCAGCACCGCCAGCGAGTCGATGGTCTTGCTGGCCTTTGGTCTGCGTTCCTTCACTTCCCGGGCAGCGGGTTCAGACGCCGCCACCTGGCCCGAGCTGGTGTCGCGCCGCAGCCGCTTCAGGTCGGCGCGCAATTCAGCCGCGGACTGATAGCGCAGATCGCGGTCCTTCTCCAGGCACTTGCCGATGATGCGTTCCAGTTCCGCCGGCACCGCGGGATTGAGCCGGACGACCTCCGCTGGTGCCTGGTGCAGGATGGAATCAAAAATGAGCGCGGTCGATTTGCCGGAAAATGGACGCGCGCCGCTCGCCATCTCGTAGACGACCGCGCCAAAGGAAAAAAGGTCGCTGCGCGCGTCGAGCTCATCGCCGCGAGCCTGCTCGGGCGACATATAAGCAACTGTTCCCACGGTCGTTCCCGGGCTGGTGATGTCAGCGTCCGGCTTGTTCTCAGAGAGGGTAGGCGCGTCGAAGATCGGCCGGCTGGCCGCGTTTATCACCTTCGCCAGTCCAAAATCCATGATCTTGGCCTGGCCCCGCCGCGTGACAAAAAGGTTCGAGGGCTTGATGTCGCGATGGACGATGCCTTTGGCATGCGCGGCATCCAGAGCGTCTGCGATCTGGATAGCAAGATCCAGCAGCTTGTCGATGGCCAGCAGTTTCTCTGTCAGAAAGTTGTCTAGCGTCTGTCCTTCAAGCAGCTCCATCGCAATGAAGCGCTTGCCCCCATCCTCGCCGATATCGAAAAGAGTGCAGATGTTGGGGTGGTTCAGCGCGGAGGCGGCCTGCGCCTCGCGCTGGAAGCGTTCCAGCGCTTGGGTATGCTGGCTCAGCTCATCAGGAAGGAACTTGAGCGCGACATGGCGATGCAGCCTCAGGTCTTCCGCTTCGTACACCACCCCCATGCCGCCGCTGCCCAGCTTGCCGAGGATTCGGTAATGGGAGATGGTCTGTCCGCTCTCCATAGGCCAGCGGCCATCCTAGACTCAGACTTTCAGCCGGTCAATGGTGCGGCCGCGCCCACCCGTCACCGCAGCGCCGAGAACCCACGTTTCTTCCACAGTTTTTCCCAATTCCACATGCTGTACATGGCATTCTGTGGCAGCGGATGACCGAGCTGCCGTGCCAGCAGGCAGACCTGGCCGCGATGATGAGCATCGTGCGAGATTATGTAAGCGAACATAGGTGCGCTTCTGAAGCAACCGTCCGCGTATACGTTCCTGGAAGCGCAGGGCCGCCCAAAGAAGGACGCACACTATTAGCACAAGAGCGATAATCGTCTTTTTCACAGTTGAAACGCGCAAGCTCAAACCTCACTCAATTCACAAGTCCGGGCTGGCCATACGTGGGCGGGTGGCTCACCCTTTCAGGTTTCACCATGCAGCGGAATCGTTAGGCGCGAAAGCCTGGGCCACCCGTCCAAGTCTAGGGTTCCTTGCAAACTTGAATCACGTTCCCTTCGGTGTCGCGGATTTCGAAGAACTGGGTGTCGCCCCCATCTTGAATCGGTCCGACAGAGACGCCACGGCTAGTGAGTTGCTCCTGCCCTTTCTTGAGCTTCTCGCAGAAGATTACAGAGGCTAAGGGCGATGGTCTCTCATAGCCAGCCTGTTCCACCTCGACCTTAGCATTCAAAAGGATTGTGGGCGCGTCATGACCCGGAAGCTGCAAGGCCACGTCAGTAGGCAGTGGGCAGTCCCAATCAGAGGGCACTCTTGCTACTTTGCAACCAAACGCCTCAATCCACCAACGCTTGGCACTTTCGACATCTGAGTAAGCGAGTGTTACTGAATCTGTATAGAACAGAGGCATAGCAGCCTTTCTGAGATGGTCCCCAAAGAACGTCTCACATGCTTTGATTGCGATTTCTGTAATGGGGCCCCAATCCCAACGGCGAGAAAAACACGCCGACCACGTATAGTGCCACGAGGATCGCCGTCATGGCCCCGAACAGAATGCCTAGGATCCGAGCCGAAAAAGAGTGTGGTGAGTGCTGCCAGAGCTGGAACCAAAGTAGGAATACGAGGAGATAAGCGAGAAATGGGCCGATAACCCACAGCCTGACTTCCATCTTATCTGTGCGCACGGTTCACCGTCCGCCACCATTATGACCCGCTTCTGCTCTCACGTTGGACGCGTGGCCCACATTTTCAGGTTTCACCACGCAGCGGATCGTTAGGCGCGAGAGCGTAGGCCACCCGTCCCGCTCTTCACTTCGCGAGAATTATAATCACGCTTTCAAGCCATGAGGATGAAGCCACCCAGACTACGGGCGCAAGGGAACTCAACGGTTGTCGTCGTGCTTTTTTGAGAGCGCAGGTGACCTAAGGCTCACCCACCCTTCGCAAAAAGCGCGAAGGATGGGGCACCCGCATGGTCGCTAGGCGCGAGAGCCTGGGCCACCCGTCCAGTTTTGCTCTCACGCAATTGACCTCCCGGCTTCGGCTGCGGTCACGATTATTTCTGGTTAAGGCCAGCTCCGCCCACCGGCCCAACGTACAGGGGTGGTTCCGCAGCCCCCTTCCCTTAGTTAGATGTAATTAACGCGCGGTAGCGATTGATGTCCCAGTAATAGAGAATAGAGCCGACTTCCAATTGCTCCATGACAAAACCTTCTGTTCGTATGTTCTTTCGGTGTGCTCGTTCCGGATCCGAATACCGGCCCGGAGGAACTTTGTAGATTACACTGGGCGTTGGGGTCGATTTGTTCGTTTTTTGCAGCAGCGTCACGTGTATTTTCGATGATTCGGGGTTATCGAAGACCACTAGTTTGTAGCCGCTGCCGTGCACAGGAATCAGAAGAATAGCATACGAGATCGTGTGCTCGGATCGGGAGTATGCGGCCGCTATGCCTGGGCATTCTCTTGGATGTGCCTTTAACCACATTTCGACGTATTCCTTGGAAAGATCCGTCAAGACGTACACTCTCCAACCAGAGAAATTCTTTTCAAGATTCTGCCGAATTGAATATGGCAGCCTAGCGACATCACAAGGAGAATCTTGTGCGTTGCCAGAACGCAGACAAGCTATTACGAGAAATAAGGTTAGAGTCATTTGCGTAAATTTGCGCACGTTGTGTGTCTTCAGCCTTTCGCTAGGACTAATTACAGCTCACGCAGGGCTTGACATGAAGTCTATGCCTCCATCAAACCCAATCGGGTCCTCGCAACCGTCCTTTTCGATTTACCAGTTCTCTCGCGACGTTCGATCCCTAGTCCTTGCCAGCTGCCCTTGAGGCTCGCTTTAGCGCACAACTCAAAAGGACGTCCAGCGCACGTTCGTATTCGAAGATGTGCTTCATGCTGACTTCGGTAGCAACCTGAAATGAGGATTGGTCGCGTTTCGTAGCAGTGTTGTAGCGCACTCCCTGCCGGTATGACTCAAAGGTTTGAAAATAGTAGCGATCGGTGCGGCCAGGAACCAGATTCTTTCCAAGAAATATCAGGGGCACAACTGTTGGAATCTGCAGATCTGAATCCTGAAATTGCACTGAAAAATAAACTGTTCCTTTTTTCAGAACACCCGCCGTGACTGGTTCAGCATAATCCTTGAGTTCGCGGGCTTTGAAGCGCATATCTAGGAGCTCCACAAATAGGGTTTAAGGGAGAAGAGTTGGAGCTAACGCCGGTACGAGTCGGGGCAACGCTGGAAGCACGATCTCGGGAGCCGCGGCAGCGGCCCCCGCAACGCCTGCCAGGCCTACGGCACCCAGAAAAAGCCCGAAAGCCCGCGCCGCATTTGGGTCGGACACACTCGCTTTTGTGCATTCGGTTTTCTCGCATGAGCAACTCAGTGGACCGTCTACCCATGTTGGCCCAGTGGACAGCCCCTGTGGGCCAATCCGAAATCTTTGAGAAACACGACAGCTTTCATATTTCTTGCCCTGCGCAGCACACAGTTGCTTGCATTGCGACACTTCTCCACCGGTGCAGTATCGCCACTGGTAAGGTTTGACGGGCCTTGGCAACGATCCGAAAGGATCAGTCTCGTTCACTGGGTTATTTTGCACATACTCGTAAAAATCTAGACTGATCAGGAACCGTAGCGGGTCCTCGCTCAGGAAGCGGCCGACGGTCCAGTCGTGGTAGCGGGCGCGGTAGTAGTAGAGGCCGGTCTCATCCAGTTCGCGGCCGGTGAAGCGCTCGGGCACCGCGTCGGGCCCGGTCTTGGTGTTGCCACCGAAAAAGACGGTGTCGTAGACCATGTAGTCGGTGACAGCACCGGCCGAGCTGGTGAGCGAGGTGATGGAGCCCAGGCCATCGGCTTCGAAGTAGAGATTGGTCGAGCCGCGCTGCATGGCCAGCGGCTCGTCGAGCCCCGGGCCCTGGGTGTAGCGGGTCTTCAGCGTGTTGTTCTGGTCGTATTCCATCAGCTTGTTGGCGCCGTCGTCCCATCGTAGCTTAAGATTGCGATTGAGTTTAGATATTTTGCTGGAGGTTCGGAAAGGCGGAACGCCCAACCACGGATGAGCACGGATAGACACGGATAGGGCCCTGGTAGACGCCTCAGCGGCTAAAACCTGCGATGTAGGCTGCTGGTCGGCACGGCTGAAGCCGTGCCCTGACACGAAGCTAACAACTGAGGGATCCGACTCATGGGCTGTTTCCCGGCACAGCCGAAGCCGTGCCTGGTGCGAGCCAAATTATAATCACGCTTTCAAGCCATGAGGATAAAGCCACCCAGACTACGGGCGCTGCCGCACCTGCTGCTGGTGCTGGGCTCGATGGCGGAGGCGCACTGGGATTACGCGCTCCTCTGGCTGCGGCGGCGCGGCAAAATCACGCTGGAAGAGCGCGCCGACTGGCTGCACCGCTGGTGCCGGACGGGGATGCGGCGGATCAAGGTGGAAATCTGCAGCGAAGGGCCGCAGCCGCAGGGGGGGCTGCTGGTGGCAAATCACCTCAGTTACCTGGACATCCTGACGCTGAGCGCGACCATGCCGTGCCTGTTCGTGGCCAAGCAGGAGATAGCGCGCTGGCCGCTGTTCGGCGCGTTCGCCCGCAAATCGGGAACGATCTTCATCAACCGGGGAAAGAAGAGTGACGTGGCGCGGGCGGGAGAGGCGCTGGAAGCGGCGCTGAAATCGGGCCTGCCGACGGTGCTGTTCGCCGAAGGGACGAGTTCGGACGGGCGCGCGGTGCTGCCATTCCACTCCTCCCTGTTCGAGCCGGCGATCGCGGCGGGGGCGAGGATCACGCCGGCGCATGTGCGCTATGAGGCGGAGGAGTGCGACGTGAGGGAAGAAATCTGTTACTGGGGCGAGATGACGCTGGCGCCCCATCTGGTCAACTTTGCGGCGCTGCGCGGAGTGAAGGCGTACTGGCGCTTCGGCAAGGAAGGCAAGCGCTACAGCGACCGCAAGGAAGCGGCAGCGAAGGTCCGGGAGGCGGTGCTGCAGCTGGCCGCGGGCGAGCGAGAGGCGAATGAATTAGTTGGAAGCAGCAGTGGAAGCAGGACGCGTTGCTGAGCGCGAGGAGGGCTTCTGCGGCGGTGTGGCCACCGGAACCGTCTCATACACGACCTCGCACAGGGAACGCAAAATCTCAGCCACGCTCCAGGCCTGGGCGAAGCAGCCGCCGGGCTGGTGGGGAGCGTCGCCATCAAAGACCTCTGATATCTGCCCGAGACCGGCCTGGCGGAGATGCGCCTCAAGGGGAGCGAGAAACCTGCGCGCCTGCTCGCGGGTGGCAGGCGTGTTGCCATGGACCCTGACATAGGCCCTGATGAAGGGGCCGAGGAGCCAGGGCCACACCGTGCCCTGATGATAAGCGGAGTCGCGGCTGCGCTGGTCGCCTCCGTAACGTCCTTTGTAGCTGGGGTCGCGGGGGCCAAGGCTGCGCAGGCCAACCGGGGTGAGCAATTCACGCTCGACGATCTGCAGCACGGCGCCAGCGCGCTCGGGCGGCAGCATGGAGTAAGGCAGGCTGACGGCGAAAATCTGATTGGGGCGGATGGCGGGATCGGGAGAATCGGCCACCACGTCGTACAGGCAATGCGCGCCTTCGTTCCAGAAGAGCGAGTTGAAGCTGGAACGCGTCTGGTTGGCGATGGACTCGTAGAGCTGCCGGCCACCCTCATCTTCGCAGAGAACGGCGAAGGCCTCCATGATCTTGATCGCGTTGTACCAGAGGGCCTGAATCTCGACGGGGAGGCCGGTGCGGGGCGTTACCACCCAGTCGCCGATCTTGGCATCCATCCAGGTGAGCTGCACTCCGGGAGCGCCGGCAAAGAGCAGGCCATTCTCGAGGGTGTGGATGTTGTAGCGGGTGCCGTGCATATGCCACTGCACGATCTCGACAAAGACGCCGTAAAGTTCCTCGGCGATGAAAGAAAAGTCGTGGGTAGCCTCGAAGTAAGCGCGCGCGGCCTCAAAGAACCAGAGCGTGGCGTCTACGGTGTTGAACTCGGCAGTCTCGCCGCGGTCAGGAAAGCGGTTGGGAAGCATGCCCTGATCCACGTGACGGGCGAATTCGCGCAGGATGCGTTTGGCGGTCTCGGCGCGGCCGGTAGCAAGGGTGAGGCCGGGTAGGGAGATCATGGTGTCGCGTCCCCAGTCGGTGAACCAGGGATAACCGGCGATGACCGTCTCTCCTTCGCCGCGCTTCACCAGAAACTGGCTGGCAGCGAAGGTGAGTGTCTGAACAAAGTCATCTTTGACCGCGGCCTGGTCGCGAATGGCTTTGCGGCGCTTCAGTTCCTGCTGGCGGAGCCGGGTAACGCTGCCGCAGTCATGGGAATCGGTGGAGGCGATGACAGCGGCCTCTTCCCCGGCCCGCAGGGCAAAGCGCATCACCAGCGGGTTGAAAAGGTCTTCGACGCAATCGAGACCGCGCTCCCGCTCACGCTCACAGCAGAAGTTGCGATACCAGTAGCCCTGTTTCTCGACTGCGGCCGTGCTGTGCGCGAGATAGAGCGTGGGCATCTGCAGATACGGGGTTACGCAGACCTGGTTCGGCTCCTGCTCGAAATCGGGATTCAGGGTGCTGTTCTCGTGGGCGGTGCTGTGATAGTCGCGAAAGGCGATCAAAGGCCGGACCTCAAGCTCTGCGGAAGAGCCGGCCGGCGCCTGCAGCAGCTTCCAGATGACGACCGTAGTGTTGCTGCCCTGCACCATGAAGATGCTTTTCTCGAGCACGAATCCCTCGAGCTCAAAGGTAGAAACGGGAAAGGGATCGAGACGGAAGGCGCTCAGATAGCGGTAGCCCTCAGGGTGCACCGCTCCGCAATACCCGTTGGTGGCGAGATCGAACTTCTGCTGGCCGATGAGCAGCGTCTCTTCCAGCTTGGAGAGCAAGAGAACGCGCCCTACGGGAGGCAGCATGGCGGCAGTCAGCAGGCCATGGTAGCGGCGCGTGTTCATGCCGGCGAGGGTGGAGCAGGCAAAGCCGCCGAGCCCGTTCGTCTCCAGCCACTCGCGGCTGCTGGCCTGGGCCAGGTCTGAGCAAACGTCTTTTCCGAATGAGATCACGGCCGGGCCAGTCAAGCGAAGGTCTTTTCTTCGGGGGTGGCGGACTGCTCTTCCGCCAGCTCGGCGATGAGCATGGCGACCAGGGCAGTCCATCCGGTCTGGTGGCTGGCGCCGAGGCCGGCGCCGGTATCGCCGTGGAAATACTCGTAGAAGGGAACCAGTTCGCGCCAGTGCGGGTCGCTGTGGAATTTATCCACCGTGCCATTGACCGCGCGCCGGCCCTCGGTGCTCTGGCGGAAGATGCGCAAGAGACGGTGAGAAATCTCATCGGCGACCTCGGCCAGCGTCATTAGGCGGCCGGAGCCGGTGGGACACTCGACCTGGAAGGTACTGCCGTAGTACTCGTGGAAGCGGCGAAGAGCCTCTACCAGGAGATAGTTCACCGGCATCCAGATGGGGCCGCGCCAGTTGGAGTTGCCGCCGAAGAGGCTGGTGGTGGATTCGCCGGGCTCGTAATCGACGATGTAGGTACGTCCGCGGGTGCTCAGAGTGAAAGGATGGTCGCGGTGATAGCGGGAGATGGCGCGGATACCGTAGGAGGAGAGGAACTCCTCTTCATCGAGCATGACCTCGAGAATGCGGCGCAGCTGCTCGTGGTCAGCGATGGAGAACAGCCGCCGCTCATTGACGCCGCCCACGTGCATGGCGGCAAGGTTCTCAGTGAGATCGGGACGATTCTCGATGAACCATTCCAGGCGGCGCTTGAAGGCAGGCATGCGGTCGAGCAGCTCGCAATCAAGGGTCTGCACGGCGAAAAGCGGGATCAGGCCCACCATGGAGCGCACCCGCATGGGCAGACGCTTATCATCGGGAAGGTGCAGCACGTCGTAGAAGAAACCATCTTCCTCATTCCATAAGCTGTACTGCTGCGTGCCCAGGCTGTTCATGGCGCGAGCGATGTAGATAAAGTGCTCCCAGAACTTGCTGGCGACATCTTCGAACGTGGGATCCTCAGCCGCCAGCTCGAGGGCGATGGCCAGCATGTCGAGGGAGTACATGGCCATCCAGCTGGTGCCGTCGGACTGCTCGATGCGGACGCCATCCGGCAGCTTGGCGCTGCGATCGAAGACGCCGATATTATCCAGCCCGAGGAAGCCGCCCTGAAAGACGTTCTGCCCGTCTACGTCTTTGCGGTTCACCCACCAGGTGAAATTCAGAAGCAGCTTGTCGAAGACACGCTTGAGGAATGACCGGTCGCCCTTGCCGCGCCTCTTCTTTTCGATCCTGTAGACCTGATAAGCGGCCCAGGCGTGGACCGGTGGATTGACATCACCAAATGCCCACTCATAAGCCGGAATCTGGCCGTTAGGATGCATGTACCATTCGCGCAACATGAGCAGGAGCTGGTCTTTGGCAAATTCGGTATCGACCAGGGCCAGCGCCACGCAGTGGAAGGCGAGGTCCCATGCGGCATACCAGGGATACTCCCACTTGTCGGGCATGGAGATGACGTCGGCGTTATAGAGGTGGGTCCAGGCTTTGTTGCGTCCTTTCTTGCGAGCCTCGGGAGGGGCAGGAAAGGCCGGGTCGCCATCGAGCCAGTCACGTACCACAAAGTGATAGAACTGCTTGCCCCAGAGGAGTCCGGCGAAGGCCTGGCGCATGATGTTGCGCGCATCATCATCTACGCTGGAGGGAATGATCTCGTCGTAAAACTCATCGGCTTCCTGGATACGGCTGGCGAATACCTTGTCGAAGGCTGGGCCCAGACTGGCCTCAGGCTTGTAGACCTCCCGGTGCTGAGCTAGACGCAAGCGAATCTCGCTTTCGCCACCGGCGGGAATCCGAAGGGTGTAGTGGAGCGCAGCTTTACTTCCGAGCAGAGCGGGATTCACGGCATCTTTGCGGCGGTGAACGACGTACTCGTGGAATCCATCTTTGACGTAGGGAGAAAGGTTATCTACACCCCAGAGGCGCTTGCCGTTGGTCTCGTTCTCGGTAAAGAGCAACTCGGGAGCATCGGCATAGTAGAGGACGTATTCGCCGGCGTCCGGGGAGCTGGCGCGCAGCACACCCTTCTCAGCCTTGATGACGGGCCGCGCGAGGTGAAACCATGACCAGTTATTGCGAAACCAGAGTGTTGGCAAGACTCGCAGCGACGCAGCTTCTGGCCCGCGATTGGCCACTTTGATCCTGATGCAGATATCTTCGCAATCCGCTTTGGCGTACTCCACTAAAACGTCGAAGTAGCGGTCTTGGTCGAAGACGCCGGTATCGATGAGTTCAAATTCAGGGTCAGTCTTGGTGCGCCGGAGATTCTCCTGCAGCAGCCGGTCATAGGGGTATTCGGCCTGCGAGTACTTATACAGGAACTTCATGTAGGAATGAGTGGGGGTGCTATCGAGGTAGTAGTAGTATTCCTTGACGTCTTCCCCGTGGTTCCCCTGGCTGCCGGTGAGGCCGAAAAGGCGCTCCTTCAGGATGGGGTCACGCTCATTCCACAGCGCGAGGGCAAAGCAGAGGAACTGACGTCGATCGCTGATGCCGGCGAGGCCGTCTTCGTTCCAGCGATAGGTGCGGGAGCGGGCGTGGTCGTGCGGAAAATAGTCCCAGGCTTCACCGTAGGGGCTGTAGTCTTCGCGCACCGTGCCCCAGGCACGTTCGCTCAGGTACGGTCCCCAGCGTTTCCAGTGGCTGGTGCGTTCACGAGACTGCTCCAGCCGCTGCTCTTCCCGGGTCATGCTGGCTCCTTGGAAATCCGGAATTGCGATTATAGCGAAAGTCTGGCGCTGATTCTTAGGGCGGTAATCTTCAACTCTCTAAGCTGCTTTGCCGGGCCGGGAAAAACCTCCATTGGCGCCGCAGAAGATGCAGCGTTTGTTGTTCTGGTGGTGGAGCTTGCAGCACTTCACGGCCTGCTTGCCGTAGAGGAGGAGGTAGCATTCCGCTGCCAGCAGCATTCCTAGAGGTGAGGCGGTGAGGTAGATCCAGAGTCCGCGCCAGATATCAGCGTTCAAGGCCGAACCCAGACTGCGGGCGGGGTTCAGGCTGGGGCGCGTAAAGGGCGCTGCGATGGTGATGTAAATCGTAGCCCGGAGGGCCGTGAAGAGCCCGGTGCAACCGTCGAAGCGGTGATGATTGGAGAAGTACAGGATGACCGACATCATGCCAGTCGCCATGGCAAACTCGCCGGCCCAGGCCGGTAAGACGCCGCCGGGCCCCGGGACCGTCACCAGGTAGCGGACGGCTGGATCGGCCACGGCACGGCCCAGCACGAGCGCGATGAGAAAGACTCCGGCAACAGCTCCAATGAACTGCGCAGCCACGTAAAACACAGCGTCCCAGTGCCTTACTTTGCCCAGACGAAGGTACGTGAAGGTGACGGAAGGATTGATGTGGGCGCCCGATTGCTTGCCCCATGGCGAGTGGACAATGGCCAGGGCCGTGGCGCCCATGGAGATTCCCATAAGAATGCGGCGAACCGTGAGAGAGCCGATCGCCTGGCGGACAGGCGAGCCAGGAAACTCATACAGCGCGCCGAAGATGCAGGCAGCGATCATGCAGATGCCGAGGCCGGCCGCTTCCATCAGGTATTCGGGCCAGTGCGCGCGCAATGCCTCCAGCAAGTTCAGGCGTGGCGGAGCGGGCATGGCAACGGCGGATGATTCCGTTTCAGAAATCGCGATCGACATCGCGGACATCTTGTTCCTCCTCAGTGGGTTTTGCGCGTCTGATTCCGAAGCGCGGAGCCAGGTGACACGCTAGCCGGCCAAAATTCCCTGCCCTTCGAATGCAACTTCCGGGCGGACGCCGAATCAGACGGCCAGTGGTGGACTCAGCGTCACAACGCACGCGGCAACAGGAGCAAGAGCGTGCCGTATACTTGCAGCCTGCAGAAGAGGCCAAGGCCGCAGGCCGCGCCGCAGCTGAAACTGCCGGCCCAAAGATGACAGCAAGCCAGCCACTGAGCGAGGCGGGTCCCACAAAACCTGGCCCCAGGGCGAATATGCCGACGCCGGAGGCAGAACTGGCGCTCATCACCCGCATCTGCAGCGGCGAGAAGCACCTGTTCTATGACCTGATCAAACCTTACGAGCGAGCAGTGTTCCTTTCCGCAAACGCCATTCTGCGCAACGAAGCGGATGCGGAAGAGGTGGCGCAGGAGGCAGTGCTGAAAGCCTTCAAGTATCTGAAGAACTTCCGGCAGGAGGCCAAGTTCAGCACCTGGCTCATCCAGATCGCGATCAACGAGGCCCGGATGCGGGTGCGCAAGGACCGCGCACAACTCTATGAGTCACTGGATGAGTCGCAATCGAGCGAGGAGGGCGACTACATCCCCAGGGATTTTGCCGACTGGCGCGAGATCCCCACTGAGGCGCTGCATCGCAAGGAATTGCGGCAGGCGCTGGAGCGGGCCATCAGCGGGCTGGCGCCGAAGTACCGGGAAGTATTCGTCCTGCGTGACGTAGAAGACATGAACATTGCTGAAACCGCAAAGGCCCTGGGCATTACTGAGGCCTCGGTCAAGACCCGGCTGCTGCGCGCGCGCCTGCAACTGCGCGACGCGCTGGCACCCGGGCTGGATGGAGGCTGGTCCTTTGGCGACGGTTCATGGAAAAAAGTGAGGCCCTGGTAACTATGACGGTCATCGAAATCAGCTGCTATCACGTGTGGCGCGAGATCTCCAATTATCTCGATGGAGATGTCACACCCGAACTCCGCAAGCGTATGGAAGAGCACTTCAAGGCCTGCGAGCATTGCACCGCCATTCTGGATGGCACGCGCAATGTGGTGCGCCTGGTGGGCGACGGCGAGCCTTTCGAGCTGCCGCAAGGCTTCAGCCTGCGCCTGAAGAACCGCCTCGAGCAGTACCTGCAGAGCGAGGAGAGCTCCACTTAGCGCCGCGCAGCGGTCAATGCGGCCTGTTCTTCGGGCAGCAACTGCGGAGGGTGCTCCCGGCAGGTCATCACAAACGCGATCTTCCATTTGCCATCAGGCTGCTTCAGCCAGCGTTCGACGTAGCGGTCGCGCTGCCTGCGAACTTTGCCGGTGGAACGGTCTTTCAAGGTAAAGCGATGCCATCCGACAGAGATGGCAAGCTGGTCTGTGACCAGGGAGTTGATGATGGCGACCGCCAGCGTCACTTCGTATTTGCGGAAAAGCTCCTGCAGACGCCGGCGAACGGCCTTGGGAGAATCGACGCCAAAGTAACTGGGTTCGCCCTCGTACATCTCCGTGAAGTGCCCGGAGTAGAGTGCCAGGATACCCTCAATATCACCGCGGTTGAAAGCATCGCGGTATTCACTCTTGGCAATCTCGATGGGATCCGCATCCATGGCAGGCCAGCATAATACCCCGCCGGCTGAACGGCTACTCCGGCGCTCTGCCGGCTGGCGCTAAACAGGCCTGCACCGCCTGCTCCTCGAACTCGAACACCTCGAACAGGTGCAGCAGACGGGCTGTCTTCAGGACTCGACGGACTTTGGGGCTCAGGCCCACCAGTTTGAGGTGGCCGCCATCTCGAATAGCCGAAACATAGATGCCGATCAGCATTCCCATGCCGGCACTATCCAAATAGCGCACGCCTCGCAGATTCAACACCAGCCTATGCTGGTCAGCGATCAATTCCTTCAGATAGAGGTGCAGTTCGGCGGTCTGCTCCCCGAAGACGATGGTGCCGGTACAGCGCACCACGGGAACGCCCTCGCGTATGCGGATCTCGGGTTGAATGGCCACGGCAATCTTTCTTAGCCGTTGGCTCTAGAGTAGACACTCTTCCGCCGGAGAGCACAAGAGTCTTCTTCCGAGACAGCTAGAGCCGCCTTTCGATGAGCGGCTGCAGCGCATTACGATAGCTGCGGCTGAGCGAAAGCTCGGTGCCGTTCTCAAGCTTCACGATGAACTCGCCGCTGTTGCAGGGTTGCAGCTCCTTGATGCGCTTCACGTTGACGATAGTGGAACGATGAATGCGCACGAAATGCTGCGGCGCGAGCTTTTCGACCAAACGGCTTATCTTTTCGCGGAGCAGATACGATTCCTTGCCAATGTGGAAGCGCACGTAGTTGGCCTCCGCGCCGATCCAGTCGATCTCTTCGGTATTCAGAAAGATGACCCGGCCGCCGCTCTTGATGATGATCCTCCCCTCAGCCATAGAACTGGCTCCCAAGGTGTTCTGCGAAGGTGACGTCTGACTGGCGGCCTGGCTGGTCACCACGCGGTCGCGCACTCTCTCGATGGCGTGATGCAAGCGCTCCTGGTCGAAGGGCTTGGTCAGATAACCGCAGCCCTCATGCTCCCTGAGGTCATCTGCGTATTCGTCATAGGCGGTGGTGAAGACAACGGCGGGAATCTCGGCCGGCGCCAACTCGCGCAAGACACCCAATCCATCGAGGCCGGGCATCTCTATATCGAGCATGAGCAGGTCAGGGCGGTATTGCCGCGAGGCTTCGAGCGCTTCCCTGCCGTCGCTGCACTCGGCCAGGACCCGCACGTCGGGCTCATTGCCCAGCAACAGGCGTAACTTGTTGCGAGCCAGCGATTCATCGTCGGCGATAACAGTGCGTATCTCCATAGACTCCCCTTACTGAACGACTCCCTGCGCACGAAGCTGCGACTCACCCGCTACCACGAACGGTATGGAGATCGAGACCTGCATCCCGCCTCCGGGAGCGCTCTCCATCCGGAAATCATGTTCACTGCCATACAACTTCTCCAGGCGGTCGCGAGTGATTTCCAGCCCATAGCCCTGACCCTTTGACTCATCAGCCCGGATGCCGGGGCCGTTGTCTCTGATGCTCAGACGCAAACGCCCATTGCTTCGCTGGGCACCTATCTCGATCTCGCCGCCGGAGCTGAGCCTGGCAATGCCATGGCGGACGGCATTCTCCACGATGGGCTGCAGTAGCAGATACGGAACCTGGGCCTCCAAAGTTTCCGGCTCGATCTTCATGCGCGTGCTCATACGGTCGGCGAAACGCGCCTGTTCGATCTGCAGGTACTTATCGAGGAATTCGATCTCAGACTTGAGCGGAGCCAGCTGCACATCCACGTTGCGCAGGGCCAGCCGGAGCAAATCGCAGAGGCGAGTGATCATGTGATCGGCCGCCTGCACATCAATATGCATCAGCGCAGAGATGGTATGCATGGTGTTGAACAGAAAGTGGGGATGCAGCTGCATACGCAGAGACTGCAGCTGGGCCTGGGCCAGGCGCGTCTCCAGTTGTGAGGCGACCAGCTCGCGGTCGCGGTACTTGCGGTAATACATCAACCCGTGGGCCACGGCAACGACGGCGCCGAAGTTGAAGAGCACGTCATCCGCTACCAGGGCGTAGTACATCTGCCGGGCCAGGAGCCAGGTGACCGGCAGCGGCGGACCGGCGAGATTCTCCCGCACGGGATACATCGCCAGACGGAGCGCGACGTGGGCTGCCGCAAAAAGCAGCCCGAAACCGATATACAGGGGGATACGACGAGGCAGCTTTCCGGGAAGCAACGGATAGCTTAGTGCGAGACGGAAAGAAGGCGGAGTCAGCAGCCAGAGGATAAAGCTATTGAGCAGGACAACCGTGAAGATGCGGAGATAATCGGGCCCGGAGCCCTTGCCGGCGTACATGGAGTGCTGATAAGCAGCCACTGCACTCGCACTTGCCAGACCGATGACCAGCCAGACAGCAGAGCTTAGCGGCCAAATGAGCCAACGGCGCTCAACCGGCCTGCAGTCTCGACCCACGCCCAGTTGTGGCACGCACTTAGGAGAGCCGGGCGCGTCCCACGCATCTGGCAGGGCACGCTTGCGTGCTGGCAACCAGACCGCACCTCACCCTGTTCCTCCTGGTGATTAGACGGCAAAGCGCAAGAACCGTCACATGAAAATCGTTAGCAATTTGGTTCCCCTCTGGGACGAGTACACTCCCCAGCGGGACTCAGCGAGGGCCCGGGTGGATGAGCGAAGCCGGGCCACGGACAAGTCTTACAAAGCTGAAATGTCAGCGAGGCTACTTCTTGGTTTCCTGAGTCTGGTCCTTGGTCTCGGTCGAGGTGGGCTCGCGCATGCCCTCACGCAAAGCGCGAATGCCATCTCCCAGACCTTTGCCCAGCTCGGGCAGGCGCTTCGGCCCGAAGACGAAAAGAGCAATGATCAGAATCACCAGCAGGTGCATCGGCTGGAACAAGCCTTCCATACTTCCTCCAAACTCTCGACTTTACCTATCGTAAGGCAGCGCCGGCTGAGCCGTCAAAAGACGGGTCAGTTGCCCGGCGGCTTGGGCCCCAAGCGGTTGATGCGGCCCTCGGCCAGGTCGGTCAGATAGCTCTTGTCATCTTCGCTGATGTCGGTGAACTCGATGCCCATGCCCCAATTCGGTTTTGAGCTGCGAACGGTGCCGCGCGCGAAGATCTCGCGCCCGTTGAGGCGGAGCGAGATATCGAGCCGCGATTCCGGCGCCAATGGCCATGCGGTTTCCACATAGCAGCCGCTGCGGTTGATGTCGGTGCAGATTCCCCAGCCGGGATCGCGCCGCGCAGTACTCACGATGCGGGCGCCGGCTTTGATCGGAACCCTGCGCAGAAAGCGCCGCTCGCGGCGGTATTCCAGGTAGTTCAGAATCTCGGGTGTCTTAGAGGTGCTGATGATATGCGGCGCCTGGTAGTTATCGACGGTCGCGGCAGGCGTGGTCATGGTCCAGACGGTGGACTTGGGATCCACATTCCTGATCCCGACCTGCCCCTCGGCCTTCGAGCCTTTTCTTCCCACCCAGACGACCAGGAAGCGGGCCTTGCGGCCGTTGAATTCCAGCCCGATGGTCTCGCCCGGCGTCTGAAACTGGTTCACGCCAGCCAGGCGTGCGCCAGAGAAGCTGATATCCAGAGTCTCAACCTTGGCCGAGAACGGCTTCCCAGCCTGGTCGAGGCCGAAGATCCGCGCGTTCAGTGTCTCGGGCACGCGCTGGGTTTTTCGCTTTCCCATATCCGGACAAATCCGCTTTTGGGACGATTGTACCGCGAAAATTTACCCCGATGTTTCAATTTTCCACAGGCGGGCATCCAGGTCGGCCAAGGCCTGTTGCAGCATTTCGCGGCGGCGAGGATGGGGTGCAAGTTCAAGAGAACGCTGGGTTTGTGCCCTGGCCAATAGGAGACTTTGTTTCTGCCTAGCTTTCGCCAGTTCGGTCGCCAACAGCCTGGGCCTATCTGGGGCCTTTGGCTCCTGGGAGGAGCTTATCTGCTCTTCGACCGACTTGCTCTCCCATCCGCGGGCCATCAGACCATCGCCTAAGGAGAGGTGAGCATGGGCCGGCTCAGATAATCCATCATGGTGAGCGATAGCAGGATCAGGAGCCAGAACACGCCGCATGCGACCACCAGCTTGGTCAGCTTGGGACTGTACTTCACATGCATGAAAAACAGGATGACTAAAGTCGCTTTGAGGCCGGCGATGCCGAGAGCGACCATCGGGTTGAAGTTCACTTCATGACCGCTGAGGTCGAAGGTCAGATCCACGAAAGCCGCCGTGACCGTGACCGCGGTCAGGAGCATAAGGGCAAGAAAGACGGCGACGTAGATCTTGGGCGAAACGATATGCTCAGACATTGTGGATCCGGTGAATGAGATAGAGAAGCGGAAACAGGAAAATCCAGACAATATCGACGAAGTGCCAGTATAAGCCGATGTTTTCCACCGGCGTGAAATAGCCCGCGTTGAACTTGCCGCGCAAGGACATGATGATGAGCGTAGTAAGCAGGCCTGCACCGACCACCATGTGGATGGCGTGCATCCCCGTGAGCGCGAAGTAAAGCGAGAAAAACAACTGCGCCTGACCCTGATCCACCCGCACTTCCACCATCTTGCCGTTCGGCATCTCCATATCCGTAAAGGAGAAATGCTCGCCGGGGATGTGGTGCTCCACAAACTTGTCGTGGTACTCGATGGCCTTGATACCCAGGAACACGCAGCCCAGGCCCAGAGTCACCAGCAGGAAGAAAACCAGAAGTTTCTGCTTCCCTAAAGCCGCAGAGTGCACCGCCATGGCCATGGTCAAGCTGCTGAAGATGAGCACGCCGGTGTTGATGCCGCCGTAGTAGATGTTGAGGGAGGTGCTGCCGGCGGCGAAGGCGTCGTAGTACATGTGCCGGTAGACGAGGTAGGCGGCGAACATGCCGCCGAAAAACATGATCTCTGTGATCAGAAACAGCCACATGCCCAGCGAAGAGGCATCCTTCTGCTGCTCCATGTCATAGAAATGGTGCTGCAGGTTGGGATTGTGGGCTTCGTGGGCGACCGCGTGCGTGGTCTCAGACAAAGGCTGCCTCCCGTTCCTTCGAGTAGTCGTATGCCTCTTCGTTCACCACCGGCATCTCAACAAAATTGTGAGCGGGAGGGGGAGAGGCCGTCTGCCATTCCAGGCCGGTCGCGCCCCAGGGATTGTCGCCTGCCACCTCGCCATACTTCAGCGACCACAGCAGGTAGATCATGGGCAGCAGATAACCCACTCCCAAGATCGAGGCGCCGGCGGATGAGAGCACGTGCAGCACCTGCCACTCCGGCGGGTAGGTGTGATAGCGGCGCGGCATGCCCAGATATCCCAGGATGAACTGCGGGAAAAAGGTCAGATTAAAACCCAGGAAAATGATGAGCGCAGAGAGCTTGCCCCAGGGCTCGGGATACATCCTGCCGCTGATCTTGGGCCACCAGTAGTGCAGGCCGCCGATGTAGGCCATCACCATCCCGCCCACCATGATGTAGTGGAAGTGCGCGATCACGAAATAAGTGTCGTGAATGTGGATATCAGTCCCCAGCGCGGCCATGAAGAGGCCGGTCAATCCACCGATGGTGAACAAGCCCAGGAAGCCGAAAGCGTACAGCATGGGCGTGCGGAAAGAGATGGCGCCCTTGTAAAGCGTCGCCGTCCAGTTGAATGTCTTGATGGCCGAGGGTATGGCAACTGCGAAGCTCAGGAACGAAAACACCATGGCCGAGTAGACCGAAATGCCGGCTACAAACAGGTGGTGCGCCCAAACGATGAAGCCGAACACGGCGATGGCCAGACTGGAAAATGCAACGAACTTATAACCGAACACCGGCTTGCGCGAAAAAGTGGAGATCAGCTCGCTCATGACGCCCATGCCCGGCAGGATCATGATGTAGACCGCTGGGTGCGAGTAAAACCAGAACATGTGCTGGAAGAGCACGGGATCGCCGCCCCATTTTGGGTCAAAGACCCCGATATGCAGTCCGCGCTCCAGCCCGACCAGCAGCAAAGTGATGGCGATCACCGGCGTGCCCAGCACCTGGATCAGGGCCGTGGCGTAAGTCGCCCACACGAACAGAGGCAGCCGGAACCAGGTGAGTCCCGGCGCCCGCATGCGATGAATGGTGACGATGAAATTCAACCCGGTAAGGATCGAGGAGAAGCCGGCGACGAAGATTCCCATCGCGGCCAGAATCACATTCGACTGCGCGTAGCTGGTGCTGAAGGGGACATAGAACGTCCAGCCGGTATCCACGCCGCCGGTCATGACCGCCCACAGCGTCATGGCGCCGCCGGCGACAAAAATGTACCAGCTCAGCAGATTGATCTTGGGGAATGCGACGTCCTTAGCCCCCAGCGCCAGCGGCAGCACGAAATTCCCCAGAGTAGCCGGAATGGAAGGCACCAGGAAGAAAAACACCATCATGATGCCGTGCATGGTGAACAGCTTGTTATAGGTATCAGCAGTGACCAGCGCGCCATCAGGGGTCAGAAGATTCAAACGGATGAGTACCGCGAAGAACCCTCCTACAAAGAAGAAGAGTGTGATCGAGAGCAGATAAAGGATCCCGATCCGCTTGTGGTCTTTGGTGAGCAGCCACGACTTGATGCCAAAGTCGTGATTCAGGTAATGCTCTTTCGGATATGTGGGCGTCGTTGCCATAAAAGGTGCCTTACTTGCCCGGCGGTTTGGCTCCAGGCGCTGCCGGCGCGTTCGCAGGCGCGCCGGGTTGCGGCTTCAGGGATTTGATATAGCTTATCAATTGAATGAGACCGTCCTCACTGATCTGTCCCTGGAATGAGGGCATGATGTTCGGAAAACCGGCCACGATCTTGGCCGAAGAGAACATGATCGACTCGCGGATATAACTCTCATCAGCCGTCACGGTACGGCCATCAGCCAGATGTACCTGGCTGCCAAAGACGCCGGCCAGCACCGGCCCTCTTCCCTGGATATCGGAGCGATGGCAAGTGACGCAACCCAGCTGGATGAAGAGCTTTTCGCCCTGCTGCGACAGTGAGCCCTGCCCTGAGCCTGAAAGCCACTCCTGATAGGCGGCCGGATCCATCACGGTCACGTCGCCCACCATACCGGCGTGCAATGTGCCGCAGTACTGGTCGCAGAAAAGCCGGTAGGTACCGGTCTGCGTGGCACGGAACCAGACGCTGGTGTAGCGTCCGGGAATGACGTCACCCTTGAGCCGGAAGGCAGGAACAGCGAAATCGTGGATCACATCCTGCGACGTGAGGATGATGCGCACGTCCCGGCCCACCGGCACATGCAGCTGGTTGATCTCGCGCTGCCCCTCGACATGCTCGAACTTCCACATCCACTGTTTGCCGATGCCATAGATCTCCATGGCGTTGGCGGGCGGGCGGCTGTAATCAAAGAAGACCACGGCGCCCCACGCAAACATCACCATGGCGATCATGAAAGGCAGCACGCTCCAGCCGATCTCCAGGATCATGGAGCCGTGGATCTGTTCTGCCTTGGGGTGTTTCGAGCGGCGGTACTTCATCGCGAACAATGCAGCCACACTGAAGACAATCGCCGAAAAGAAGACGGTATTGAGGACGATAAAGAAATAGAGGTAATCCACCTGGTTCGCCAGGGTGGAGGCGCGCTCCGGAAATAGTGGGACGTTAAACCACATAGCTTGTCGAACTCATGCCCTGCCCGCCCTGGCCGATCCAGAAGGCCGCCGCTCGCGTCGAATCGCCATGGTCAGAAACATCCCCATGCAAAACACCGTCAGCACGCCAGCCAGGCGGACGATGTTCAATATCTGCGCGCTGTAACGGCCAGTCGCAGGGTCGTAGTGGAAGCAGTAGAGCGTGACCGCATCCACCACACTGCCGATCTTGTTGTTGGAAGCGGAAACCAGCGCCAGCCGCAGGTCGTTTGGGCCGTAGTCAATGCCGTAGAAGTACTGCGCCACCTTGCCTTCGGGCGTGAGCACCACGATGGCGGTGCCATGCGAATACTGCCCGGACTTCTCGTCATAGCTGTAGCGGTAGCCGACGGCTTTGGCCAGCGCATCGATCGCCGGCTTGTCGCCGGTCAGGAAGTGCCACCCGTTTTCCGCGCCCGGACGCCGGTAGCGCTTGAGAAACTGCTCTTTCTTGCCCATGGCGTCGCGCGCAGTCTCGCTCGGATTGATGCTCACGCTTACGACTTCAAATTCCCTGCCGGCATCGAACTTCAACACGCTCAGGCTCCCGGTGAGCCCGCTCAGCACCTCGCTGCATAACATGGGGCAGGTGTAGTAGACCAGCGTGAGGATCACAGGCTTGCTGCCGAAGTACTGGCGCAACTGGACGTTCTTGCCGTTCTCATCGCGAAAATTCAGGTCGAGCGGGACCTGCTCACCCAGCTTCTGATCGATGCCTACGTTAAGGATGGCTTGCGGTTTCCCCTGCGGTGGCAGCGCCTTAGGCTCGGAATAAAGCTGCGCCCGCGCTGCGACCGCGCCCAGGGCAACCATCGCCGCCAGGGCCAGTCTCCGAATTTGCATGATCTTCTTCATGACCAGCCTACTGCGACGCCTCCGGTGACGGTTTGCTCACTGGCGCAACCGTGGGAGGCTGCTGCCCCGGGACCCGCACCGGCAAGCCTCGCTGCAAAGTCAGTTGCATGGCCCGGTCGATGGGGATGTGCACGATGCCAGCGTTCTTATCCAACCAGCCGTAGCTGTTCAGCTGGTCATTCCATTCTTTGCGCTCTTTGGCCAAGTCTCCGAAGTAATCGGACTGCAGACGAGGCTCGGGAAACAGCGTCCGCGCACTCTGAGCGCTCGATGGCAGCGGCTCGCGCGTCCCCACCAGCGCATTGGCGTTGGCCGGCGAGCTGGTGAAGGCCTTCCGCAGGGCAACGAACATGCCGGCCAGCACCAGACAGGTAAGGGTCACGCATATCGTCAGCCCGATGAGAAACCCGGCGATGCCGCGAACACTTACATCGCTCTGGTCGACCTCAGGCGTGCGCCCGTGGCCTTGCGCGTATTGACTCTTAGTGTCCATGATGTTGCTTGGTCACCTCCGGCCACAACAGGTCGTGCACCGGATACAGCGGACGCTTCCGCAGCTGGCTGCAGAAGGCGGAAACCCAGATCCCTCCCATCGCCACCGGAACCACAAGGTCCAGCCAGGTATAAGTGAAGTGCTTCTGGGTCGCCGGCAGACCGGCCATCGCGGGAAAGTTCGGCATGATGTACCAGAACTGGTCCACGTAGCGCATGAAGAACATCAGCGCCGCTACCCAAACCAGCCGGTGCGGGTACTTCTTCACCGCTTTCATGAGCAGCGCGAAGAAGGGGACGGCAAAGTGAAACAGGACCAGCGCCACGATCACCACCCCCCAGCCGCCGGAGAAGCGGTTGAGATACCAGTTGATCTCTTCCGGCAGATTGCCCGACCAGATGATCAGGAACTGGCCGAAGCTGAGATACGCGAACAGCATGGTCATGGCCAGCAGCAGATTGCCCAGGTCGTGCCAGAACAGCGGCTTCATGATTCCCGAGACCGGCTCGTAATCCTTCAGCCGGTTGGTGAGCATGATGCAGAAGGTCATGCAATTCAAACCCTGTCCCACCAGGTAGATCAGCCCCAACATGGTGGAGAACCAGTGCGCATCGAGCGAGAGCACCCAGTCGGTCGCCGCCATGGTCATGCTGAAGGCATAGAGGATGAAGCCCGGCCCGCAGAGTGTCTGGAAGCGGCGGCTGCGCGGCAAGTCGGGCTCGTCCACCGTGTCCTGCCGCAGGCCCCAGCGGTTCAGGATGGCCATCAGGCCGATCCAGACCGCGAAGTACAGCACTGCCCGCCCCAGCATTCCATTCACCGTCAGGTAAGACTGGAATTTCGCCATCTTGGCGTCTTCTGCCGACAGTTGCGAGAGCCACGGCCACAGCCGGTGGTTCCAGATCGCGATGGCCAGAGGGATGAACAGGACCGCCATCAGCGGCAGGTTGCGGCTGGCAGCCTCGAACTGGCGGCGCAGCACAAATCCCCAGTTGCCCTTGGTCAGATACTGCAGCATCAGCAGCGCCAGACCGCCCAGCGAGGTTCCCAGCCATACCATGTAAGCCAGCAGATACGAGCGGAAGAATTGCTCGGTGCTGACCGCCGCGCCGATCAGCGCCGCCACGCCGAAAACCACCCCGATCAGCATGGCCCGCTTCTGCAGACGCTCGACGAATGGAGGCGCCATCAGATCAGCTGCGCTGACCGGAGCCGTAGTGCCGTGAGCGACAGGCATCATGGCTGCTTGCCTCCCTCTGCTTCGCTGCTGGCGGTGGGCTTCTCCAGCCGTGCGCGGTCGGCCTCCGGAACATCTGCCAGAGCCGCGTGCTGGCTGAGTTGCAGCGAACGGATGTAAGCGATGATCCTCCAGCGGTCGCGCACGTCAGGGATCTGGGCCGAATAATCGGCCATGGCTCCAAAGCCGTTGGCGATGGCATCGTAATAATGTCCCACCGCTGCATTGCGCAACTTATCGCTGTCGAACGATCCCGGCTGCTTGAAGCCGCGGCGCACCACCTGCCCGCGTCCGTCGCCCAGCGGCGAGTGGCACGGGGCGCAATAGATGTTGTAGCGCTCGCGCCCTCGCGCCAGATCGGCGGCAGTGATGGCGAAGGGAAACACTGTTCCATCAAGATTGTTCACTTTTCCCGTGTAGAGATAGGTGTCTTCGTTGAGATGTCCGCGGGCGACGGTTCCCTCCACCAGCGGCCGTGACGACCGGTTGTCGCCAAAGAAATCGCTCTGCCGCAGCGGGATGTATTTCGGCTGATTGTGCATGTCCTGCCGGCAACCCGCCATGGCCAACAGCATCAGCGCAGCCACTCCGCAACCCACGACTTGGGAGCGCGTTCTAATACGGCACCTCCCAGACACCGGCAGGATGCAGGCCGCGCAGAAGCTCCGGCGTCGTCTTGGCGTCAAACAGCGGGTCAGCCGCCTCGATCAACAGGAAGAAACTGTCATTGCTGGCTGCCGAGAAGCGCTCCACGTTGAAGACCGGGTGATAGGGCAGAGGCAAGCCGTTCATCGCCAACATGCCGATCACCGCCGAGATAGCCGAGAACAGGACCGTCAACTCAAAACACACGATGATGAAGGCCGGCCAGGAATTGAAGGGGCGGCCGCCGATGTTCAGCGGATAATCCAGCGCTGAGATCCAGTACTGCATTCCGTACGCTGTGATCAGACCCGTCAGGCCGCCGATGAGCACCACCAGGGGCAGGCGCGTCTCGAAATGAATCGCCTCACAGGCGGCTTCCAGCGGAAACGGCGAGTACACATCGATCTTGCGGTAGCCCTCTCCGTAGACTCTGTGCGACGCCTCCACCAGCTCGGTCGGCGTGCTGAATTCGGCGAGATATCCGAACATGGGAGGATGTTTCATTCCTTCACCTTCGCCTCAGGCAGCAGCAGCTTCATTTCAGCGATCGAGATCGCCGGCAATCCGCGCAGGAAGAGCAGGAAGAATGTGGTGAACATGCCCAGCGTGCCGATGAAGGTCGCCCAGTCATACTTGGTCGGCATGTAGTGGCCCCACGAACTGGGTACGAAGTCGCGGTGCAGGCTGACGATCACGATGATGAAGCGCTCCAGCCACATGCCCACCAGGATCACGCACGAGGTGAAGAAGAGCCATCCCGTGCTGGTGCGGGCCTTCTTCGTCCAGAAGACCTGGGGGATGATGAGATTGCAGGTGATCAGCGACCAGTACCACCACCTATACGGACCCAGAGCGCGGTTGCTCAGCATGAAGAACTCGAACTGATTGCCGCTGTACCACGAGGTAAATGCCTCGTAGATGTAGCCGTAGCCCACGATCCATCCCGTGGCTAGCATCAGCTTGGCGGAGTTCTCCAGGTGGCGCATGGTGATCATGTCTTGCAGGCCATAAACGGCGCGCACCGGGATCGCCAGCACCACTACCATGGCAAAGCCCGAGTAGATGGCGCCCGCCACAAAGTAGGGAGGGAAGATGGTCGTGTGCCAGCCCGGAATGATGGAAGCCGAGAAGTCGAAGCTGACGACAGTGTGTACAGAGAGCACCAGCGGCGTCGCCAGGCCGGCCAGGATCATGTAGGCAGACTCGTAGCGCCTCCAGTGCCGCGCCGATCCGCGCCAGCCCATGGCCAGCACGCCGTAGATCATGCGCTGATACTTCTTTGGCGAATTGTCGCGCATGGTCGCCAGATCAGGCACCAGTCCCACGAACCAGAAGAGCAGCGACACAGTGAAATACGTCGAAACCGCGAACACGTCCCAGATCAGCGGGCTGCGGAATTGCGGCCACACTCCCATGGTCAGCGGCAGCGGCAACAGCCAATAAGCCGCCAGCCAGGGACGTCCGGTATGGATGAGCGGGAACAGGCCGGCGCACATCACAGCGAAAAGCGTCATCGCCTCGGCAAAGCGGTTGATGGAGTTGCGCCACGATTGCTTCAGCAGATGCAGAATGGCGGAGATCAGCGTACCCGCGTGACCGATACCGATCCACCAGACGAAGTTGACGATGGCGAATCCCCAGCCTACGGGGATGTTGATGCCCCAGATGTCGGTGCCCTTGAAGAACAGCCAGGCGATGGCGCCCAGCATCACGTTCATCAGCGTGAACGCGATGAGAAAACCGCCCAGCCAGGCCAGCGGCGTGCCTCGGCGCACCACCACCGACGTGATCTTGTCCGAGATGGTGTTGAAACTGTGCCCCGGCTCGATCAGCGGGAACACGCCCGGCTGCGCTGGGCTCTCGATGGCTGTCGCTCCGCCTTTGCTCTCTGCACTCATTCCTATTCCGATTTTCCGCCGCCCCCGCCTGCAAGCTCGGGGTTCGGGTTGCTGATCGCCGCCAGATACGTGGTTCGCGGCCGCGTATTCAATTCCGCCAGCATGCTGTAGTTGTTGGATTGCGCCTTGATCTTGCTCACCCGGCTGTTGGGGTCGTTGATATTCCCGAACACGATGGCATCCGCCGGGCAGGCCTGTTGGCACGCCGTCAGCAGCGTGCCATCGGCGATGAGGCCGTCGCCCTCGCCATTCACCTGCTTCTTTTCCGCGTCGATGCGCGCCCGCGTGATCCTTTGCACGCAGTAGGTGCACTTCTCCATCACGCCGCGGCTGCGCACGCTGACGTCAGGGTTGTGCATCAGCTTGCCCTGCTCCGTCGTGAAGTCAGAGAACAGCGTGAAGTTGAATCGCCGCACTTTGTACGGGCAGTTGTTGGAGCAGTAACGTGTGCCCACGCAGCGGTTGTAGACCATATCGTTCAGGCCTTCGGTGCTGTGCGTGGTCGCGCCTACCGGGCACACTACCTCGCAGGGTGCGTTCTCGCACTGCATGCATGGCACCGGCTGGAAGTGCGTCTCCGGATTGCCGTAATCGCCGAGATAGCTGGTATCGATGCGGATCCAGTGCATCTCGCGGCCGCGGCGGACCTCCCAATCACCCACCACCGGAATATTGTTCTCGCTCTGGCAGGCCACCACGCAGGTGTTGCAGCCGATGCAGGCGTTCAGATCGATCGCCATCCCCCAGGCATGCGGCGTCATTTTTGCATCATAGGGATGCTGCTGTGGCTTGTAGAGGGTGGTGTCAGACGCCGGCTTTTCGAACTCATCCGCAAACTCTTCCGCAAAGCCCGGCTCCAGATACTCGCTCAGCGTGGCCGTGCGCAAGACGCCGCGCTTCTTCTCTTCCTGGTCCCCACCCTTTTCCCAGGTGATGTTGTGGTGCAGGTGCACCGCCGCCACCGGATGCGTCTTCCCCGTGCGGCCGATCTTGACCCCTGCCCCGGAATGCAGCGCCCCCGTCGTGCGCAGCAGGTAGGCGTTGTACCCGTGGCCGTCGCCCGTGCGTCCTGCCTGATTGCGGCCGTATCCCAGGTGCAGCGTGATGGAATCATCCGGCTGACCGGGTGTGATCCACGCCACTGCCTCCAGCTTCCTGCCGTTGAGGTCTACCTCTACCACATCCTGCTCTTCGCCGCCGATGGTCAGCCCCAGCTTTTCCGCCGCGTTCAGGCTGATGAGCACCGCGTTGTCCCAGGTGATCATGGTGATGGGCGAGGGCAGCTCCTGCAGCCAGCCATTGTTGGCAAAGCGGCCGTCATGCAGCTTGTTGTCGGGACGGAACACGATCTCCATCCCAGCCGCTGCCGGCACTGCCGGCGGAAATCCGCCGGTCTTTGCCGTCACTGATTTCGGATCAGAATTCGTACCCGCCACAAAGCCATCGTGCACAGACTTGCGCCAGTACGGCTCGAAATCGACCGTGCTGTGCACGCCATGCCAATAGTTGCGCACCCACTCATAACCGCTGAGGCCGGGCTGGTCGGTGAACGCTCCCAGCAGCTCGTGGATGCTCTTCCCGTTGTACAGCGGCGCGATCAGCGGCTGGATGATGCTCGTAGTGCCGTCGGCGGTGCGCACGTCGCTCCACCCCTCCAGGAAGTGCGCCTCGTTGATGTGCCAGTGGCAGATCTGCGCTGTCTCGTCCTGATACAACCCGAAGTGGATGCGCAGCGGTACTTTATCCAGAATGCTGTAACGCGTGTACTGGCCCTGATGCTGCGTATCGTCTGAATGCCGGAAGTTCAGGTCGTCGGGTGCCGTGTAGCAGGGATTGCATCCCGCGATGACCAGCAAGTCCACTTTGCCCGCCTCGACGTCGTGCGCCAGCTCCTCCAGCGACTGCACATTGCTCTGAAAACCCTGCGGAGTCGCTGCCACCGGCTCCATGTACACCACCGTCTTGCCGGCGTTGCCCAGCGCCTGATTCATCGCGTACGCCAGCGCATGCACCACTGGCGGCTGGTTCTCGCCCGCGATCACCACACTCGAGCCGCGGTGCTGCTGCAGCTCTTTCACCACCGCATTCACAAACTCCGCGTGCCCGGAGCCGCCCGTCACACTGACTCCGCACCCGGCCGCGATGGAGCGCGCCACACCTTCAACGTCGGCGCTGCGCACCGGCAGCCGATGATCGGCTTTCGCTCCCGTCGTAGTCAGCACGCTCTCGACCGCATAGAAGCGGCTCATGTTCCTGCCCTGTTCCGCCTTTCTGCGCGCGGCAAAAGCGCGCGCATCGCGCAGGAAGTTGGGGTTGTAGATGCTGTTGAGGAAATCCGCATCCAGCGCCACGATTACATCGGCGGTCTCCAGGCGGTAATGCGGCTCTACCATCTGCCCGAAGGCCATCTGCGCGCCCGCGCGGGCGTTATCGCGGTTCACCGCCTCATACTGGTGCCAGCGCGCCTCAGGAAACGCCTTCAGAATCGCCTGCATCTGGCTGGCAAATGTCGGCGAGCTGGTCGCGCCCGTCAGAAAGCGCAGGCCGGCGCCTTTTACCGCTCTCTGCGCGTCCAGCGGGCCCTTGAGCGCCGCCAGGAACATTCCCCACGACCGCACCTCGCCCGTCTGCATGATGCTCTGCGAGCGGTCCGGGTCATACATTCCCAGCAAAGAAGCCTGCGCGAACAGGTCTGTTCCCACTGCGCCTGCAGGATGCTCCGGGTTCCCCTCCGCCTTGATCGGCCGCCCCATCTCGCTGCGCACCAGCAGCGGGATCGCGTCGTCCGCCATCGGCATCGCCGTGGCGAAATACAGCGGCTGTCCCGGCACGATCTCTTCCGGCTGCCGGACGTAAGGCACGATCAGCTCCGGCGGCTGCTTGGTACAGCCGGCCAGCCCCGCCAGCGCCAGCGACGCGCCCATCAGCTGCATGAAGTTGCGCCGCGACACTCCGTCGTTCCACACCGCTGCCTGTCGCGGAAACTCGCGGTGCAGCATTTCGCGGAAACCGGCCGTATCCGCCAGTTCCTCCAGGCTGCGCCAGTACTGCCTGCCCTTCAGATTCGCCAGCCTGGCGCGCACCGCCGGGAGCTCCAGCGGCTGGTCGATCTGCACCAGCGGCTTCTTCTTCTCGTCGTGGCAGCTTCCGCTCATTCGCCTCTTCTATCTATGGCAGGTGGAGCAGCTCGTCAGCTCTCGCACCGACCGTATGTGATATTCCTTCAGCAGCACCTCGCCCATCTGCTTCTGGCTGGTAAAAATGTGGTATCCATCGCTCAGCCTGGCCAGCACCGGCTTGCTCCTGCTGGGCGGCTCGTACTGCATGCTGAAGACGTTGCTGTGGTCTTCCGTTCCCGCATCCACCACCGCCATCTGGTCCAGCCTGGCGTTGCTCGCCGCCGCGTCCTCGTCCTCATCCGGGATCTTGTCCATGGCCAGCTTGAAGTCGTGCTGCACCGAGCGTGGCCGCAGGTTCTTCGCCGGCTCGCGGTGGCAGCTCAGGCACCACTCCATCTGCAGCGAGTGCTCTTCCCGCATCAGCGGCATGTTGTCCACCTCGCCGTGGCAGCTCTTGCAGCCGATGCCTTTGTTCACGTGGATGCTGTGGTCGAAGTAGACGAAGTCCGGCAGGTCGTGCACCCGCGTCCAGGTCAGCGATTTGCCGCTGCGGAAGCTCTCGCGCACCGGCTCCAGCATGGGCGCGTTGGTCCATATCTGCGCATGACAGTTCATGCAGGTCTTGGTCGGAGGGATGCCGGCGAAGTTCGAGTCTTCCACCGAGGTGTGGCAGAAGCGGCAATCGATGCCCATGCCGCCCACGTGGTGTTGATGGCTGAACGGCGGCGTTTGCACGATTTGCTCGTATTGGCGGGTGACGTAAGGCGACCGCTGCAGCTCAGCCAGCAGGGCGCCGATGGTCGCCATCACGAACAACAGACCCAGGATCGACATGCGCGCCAGGGAGTTCGCGCTGCGATGAAAGATTTGTGCCATTCAGCGAACGCTTCCTTGCCTTCGTCTCGCGCCGCGCGCCAGACGCCTGCGGTTGCCTGCAACTTCGCTAATCACTTTGGTCGGGCTGAAAGATTACGAGTGCAAAACAGAACCGTGTGCCAAAAAACAGAAGATTATAACAGCACAGTAAACCGCGCCGTCAATTTCAAAATCGCTCCTGCCGATTCCCTTTCTCCACTGCTTCGTTCCGTTTCCTCTTTTGCAGCTCCCCACCCCCGATTCTCCCATTCCATCTTGGAGCTTGCGCTGCTTTCGTGATATAACCCGCCTTCAGGCAGGCCCTCGCCACCACGCAGCGCTCGCCAGGTGCCGCCGGGAGGATGTTGTGTCCGAAGCCCGCACCGGGACCCGCTTTCCGCTGGAGCTGACCACCACCATTCGTGGCAGCAAGGCCAAGGCCCGGCTCAAGGGCAAGACCAGCGACCTCAGCGCCGCCGGCGTCTACATCCTTACCGATGGCGATTTCGAGGTCGGCTCGCCGGTGGAGTTCGATATCACTCTGCCCGCCGAAGTCATCGGCGCCAGTAAAGACGTGGAGATTCGCTGCCAGGGCCGCGTCGTCCGCGCCAGCCACAAACGCAAAGGAAAGACCAAAGGCAAGATGACAAAGAAGGATGGCGTTGCCTGTGTGATTGATCAGTACGAATTTGTGCGGACCAAATAGCGCCTATGCTCAAACTGATCGTAGCCGACAATCAAGCCATCTTCCGCGCCGGCGCCGCCAAAGTGCTTGCCGTGGAAGATGAGATGCGTGTGGTGGCGCAGACCCAGGATTACGAGCAGACCATCATGGCGCTGGAGAAATTCCGCGCCAACGCCCTGGTCTTCGCCCACGTGTTGCACAGCAATCTCGCTGGGCTCATCACCGACTCCGCTAAGTACAACGCCCGCCTCATTCTGGTGATCGAGAACGGCGAGACCGCCGCGCGCTTCACCCAGCCCGGCGTCCATGGCATCGTCTTCCGCAACGTGACCGGCGCCGCCCTCACCGAGTGTGTGCGCAAGGTCTGCAAGGGGCAGACCTGGATCCAGACCGATGCCGCCAGCACCACCGGCGAAAGCTCCACCGATGACCAGGTCGGCGCCCGTGTCCGCGACCGCCTCACTCCCAAAGAATTGAAGATCGTCTCTTTGATCGTGCAGGGTTTCAAGAACAAGGAGATCGCCACCCAGTTGGGCACGACCGAGCAGGTCATCAAGAATTATCTGCGCAACGTCTACGACAAGATCGGCGTCTCGGACCGGCTGGAGCTGGCCTTGTTCACCATCCATCACCGCATGCTGGCTGAAGCTGCGGCCGCCTCGACCGCCACCACCCAGTAGCTCGCCCGGCGGTGCCCCATTTGCTGCCGGATCTTCCTACGCCTTCTCGCCGATGCTCTTTGCCTGCGTGAACAGGAACAGATAGTCCGGCCCGCCCGCTTTGGAGTCCGTCCCGCTCATGTTGAAGCCGCCGAAGGGATGCGCTCCCACCATCGCTCCCGTGCACTTGCGGTTGATGTACAGGTTGCCCACATGAAAATCGCGCTTGGCCCGCTCGATCTTCTCCTCTGAGCTGGTGTACACCGCGCCCGTCAGTCCGAACTCGGTGTTGTTGGCGATGGCCAGGCCGTCTTCGAAATTCTTCGACTTGATGACCGCCAGCACCGGCCCGAAAATCTCTTCCTGCGAGATTCGTGCCCCCGGCTTCACATCGGCGATCACTGTGGGCTGAATGAAGTAGCCCTCGCCCTCAGCCCGCGCCCCTCCCGTGATCAGGCGTCCCTCTTTCTTCCCTACCTCTATATAGTCGAGGATCGATTTCATCGCCGCCTCGTTGACCACCGGCCCCATGGTCTTGTTCTCTGCCGGATCGCCCAGCGCGATCTTCTCTACCCGCTCGCGCAGCTGCTCCACGAACTTGTCGTAGACCTTTTCATCCACGATGGCTCGCGAGCACGCCGAGCACTTTTGTCCCTGGAAGCCGAAGGCGGCCTGTGCCACGCCCTCCACCGCAGCATCGATGTTCGCGTCGGCATCCACCACGATGGAATCCTTGCCGCCCATCTCCAGCACCGTCCGCTTGATCCAGATCTGCCCCTTTTGCGCCTTGGCCGCGCGCTGGTGAATGTCGAGTCCGACCTCTTTCGAGCCGGTAAAGGCCACGTAGCGCGTCTTGGGATGCTCCACAATGGCGTTGCCGAAGGTTGAGCCGCCGCCCGGGCAGAAATTCACCACCCCCGCCGGCATCCCCGCCTCCTGCAGCACCTCGAAGAACTTCGCGGCGATGGTCGGTGAATCGCTCGAAGGCTTCAGGATCACCGTGTTCCCGCAGACGATGGAAGCCAGCGTCATGCCTGCCATGATGGCGCAGGGAAAATTCCACGGCGGGATCACCGCGCCCACGCCCAGCGGAATGTAGCGCAGATGGTCGCGCTCGCCCGGCAGTTGCACCGGCGTGCTCGCCTCTGCCAGCCGCAGCGCCTCGCGCGCATAGAACTCGCAGAAATCTATCGTCTCGGCCACATCCCCGTCGGCCTCGGCCCAGTTCTTGCCCACCTCGAACACCAGCCAGGCGTTGAACTCGAACTTGCGCTCGCGGAGGATGTCGCCCACCGTCAGCAGCAGCGAAGCCCGCTCCTCCACCGGCACGCGCTTCCACGTCTCGAATGCCGCCAGCGCCGCCTGCATCGCCGGCTCGCCATGCTCGCGCTCCGCCTTTTGGTGGATTCCCACCACCTCCGAGGGCTTGCCTGGATTCAGCGACTTGATCTTGCCCGTGGTGCGGATCTGTTTGTCGCCGATCACCAGGTCGTACTCGCGGCCCAGCTCGGCACGCACCTTCTCCAGTGCCCGCCGCTGCGCGCGCGCATTCTCGTCGCGCGAGAAATCGGTCAGCGGCTCGTTGCGGAAGGAACCCTGCGGCCTGCGCAACTGCTTCTTCCCCGGCGTGCGCAGCTGCGGAACGGTGCTCTGCGGAATGTGAGCGGTAGCCATAGTCTCCTCGTGAGTTTGAGATGAAACCAATATTGTAATGGATTCATCGGCGAGCGGTTCATCACTTTCGCGAGCTCGGTGCCGGCCGTTTCCGTCTTGTTCGCAACGGACTCACTTCAGTCTTGTCATCCTGAGCGCCGCTTTTGCGCGAAGGACCTTGCGTTTGATTTTGGGTTCAGGACGGACGTTCCGTCCTCTCGCGATTGTGCGGGCCCCTCATTCTTTGCGCAGCAAGAGTGGGATATAAGAACTATGTGCCACTCTGAACATTCCCGAATCGGGAATACCCACAGAAAAATTTCATTCCACAACCCCTTCCAGGCAACCCTTGTGCATCTAACTATGCGAGGGGCAAAATTCCGCTCCTCCGTTTGGGAGACATTAGGCAGGCTGACTCTAGAGCACGTCCTGCCCGACGCGTCCCCTCCGGAAGAGGACGAAAGTCCCAGGTAGACGGGGCCTCAAAAACCCACAGCCCATTAAATCCGGAGCTAGCCTGAACCCACGGCACTCTCCCATCGGGAATCGCGATTCCCAATCTGTTCTAAGAAATAAAGAAAATCGGATGCCCTAGCCTTATCCGTCCGCTCTTTGACGATAGGCTGGGGATTTCCCGTCGGCCCGCCAGGCCGGAGAAAGGCCACCGCAACGAAAACAATCTCTGAGCCCCGAAGGGGCGAATGAATGTAGCCCGGCACGAAGTGCCGGAAATGGAAGCAGCAACAGAGCCTTCCACTCTGCCGCAGGCCCGCGCACTGCAAAGCGGAGCGCGCAAGAAGGCCGGCCTAGGCCAGCGCGTGTGTGCTCTTTGAAAGCCCAAATGCCAGTTCTCCTCCGTTGACAAATCTTAACCTTGTGTCGGTTACCGGAAGAAGAGGCGGGGCGTCTAAGTAAAGAACAGCCGAAATCCTGGCTGTTGGACGAAAATCCCCCGCCTCTTCACTCCTGGTAAGAGGCAGCTGAGATAGAAGGAGAACCGCGTATGAAATCATCCAACTTTCTTAAACTGTTCCTGCTGGCTGCATTGGCCCTGGTTGCGACCTATGCGCTGGCGGAAACCAACAAAGGCTCTTTCTCCCTCGACCGCACCGTCACGCTCAACGGCCAGCAACTGGCCGCGGGCGATTACAAAGTGCAGTGGGAGGGCAGCGGCCCCTCGGTGAAGCTCTCCATCCTGCAGGGCAAGAAAGTGGTGGCGACCGCGCCGGCGCAGGTGGTGGCGGTGCCCACCCCGGAGCACGGCAACGGAGTCGCGCTCAACCACAACTCAGACGGCAGCGCCACGGTGACGCAGATCCAGTTCGATGGCAGAAAGTATCTGCTGCAGATCGGCGAGCAGACGGCCATGCAAGGCGGAAGCCAGTAACCGAGACCCAGCAGCACACACTCAGGGCCGCCTGTGCGGCCCTTTTTCATCGCGACCTGACTTCCCCAGACGGCAGAGATTACTAAGAATGCTGAGACTTCAGGAATCAGTGTATCTGCATGGCGAAACCGGCGCTGTGGTTGCCCATCACCGGCATCAGTGAGATGGCGTGTTTGGACCTGCTGGAATGGTGATTATAGACATAGCCGCCGATGAGATATCCCATGGTGCTGCCCACTACCACGTCAGAGGGAAAATGCGCCCGTCCCATCACGCGCGAAGCTGAAGCGGTCGAAGCCAGCAGGTAGACGGCGAGCTTGACCTTCCAGCTGGGATACTCATCGGCCACAACGTGGGCAAAGGCCCATGCCGCCATGGCATGGCCGGAGGGAAATGAGAGTCCGCTGGGGTAGCCGGACGTCTCGTCTGACCACATTTCCCCGTTGTGGTCGCCTTGATCAGGCCGGTCGCGGTTCACGCCATACTTCAATGCGGTGCTGACGATGGTGGCATCGATCATGGCCTCGCCTGCGAGCCATCCCGTCTCCGCGAGGTGAGGGTCGTGCCGGCCGTATCCAAGAGCCAGGCTGGCGCCGATGCCCGCCAGCGGCACATAGATCCCGGTCACATCTGAGACCGTCTTGAACGAATCAGCGCGTTGCGTGTCAGAGGTTCCAATGGCCTCGAGCGTTGCCTTATCGAAGGCCAGAGCGATACCAGTCGCCGCCGACACGGGCAGTAGCCACTTCATGTCCTCGTTGTCCGTGCGCAGCGGACTAGTCCAGATGCCCGCTTGGTCTTTGGCTAGCCGCAACAGGCATTGATCAGGCGCCTTGAAACTGCAGCTTCGCGGAGAAGGCGAAACGACGGCCGGCTGCGGAGCCGATGGCGATTGTTGAGCTGAAGGCGCGGGCGGTGGCGAGGGCTGCTCTTGCGCAGAAACAGTAGCACTCACGCACAGAACTCCGAGTGCCAACGCTCGCCATCGCTGAGTGAGATGTTGCACCCAGCACCTCGCCGGACTCTCAGTATAGAACAGTTCGGGACATAACGGCCCAGTCGGATTTTTCTCTGCGATGCGATTCATTTCCGCCCGCCGCGGACGCAATTTTTTTTCTTACGAGCGCCGTCATCCGCCGCGCAGGATACAGATTTTATTTTTTCTGCCGCGAATTTTTCTTGGACGAATCTTGCGACAGATTGAATCCTGCGAAAGGCCCTCGCATCTATTGCTCAACAGCTGAACAACAGTTGTTAAAAAAATCGCCGCCTCTCCAGAAGGAGAGGCAGGCAAAAGGAGAGGCTCGCATGAAATCATCCAACCTTTCTAAAGTGTTTCTGTTGGCTGCATTGCTCCTGGTCACCAGCTTTGCATCCGCGGAAACCAACAAAGGCAATCTTTCCGTCGACCGCCCACTCGTCGTGAGCGGCAAGACGCTGGCCGCGGGCGAGTACACGCTGCAGTGGGAGGGCAGCGGCCCGGCGGTGAAGGTAGACGTGCTCAAGGGCAAGAAAGTGGTGGCCACGGTGCCGGCACAGGTGGTCTCGACTCCGACTCCACAGTTCGGCAACGGCATCTCGGTCGCCAAGAACCCTGACGGCACGGAGAAAGTGACGCAGATCCAGTTCAATGGCAAGAAGTACCTGCTGCAGATCGAAGATCAAAGTGCCATGAAGGCGGGCAACTGACCAGGCAGACCTGCTGCGGAATTCGCGGGCCGCGAAAGCGGCCCCTTTTTGTTGCAGTCCCATCCACAGGCACCTGGGGCCGGTGACCAGATAATTGCGCGGATGCGAAGCTTCGCTTAGTATCCTGCGCATGAAAAATAGATGTTTTCTTCTGCTCTTGCTCTCCGCAGCGCTGGGATTCTCGCAGACTCCACCTTCTGGCAAGACCGCGGCTGGCGGCAACGCCGCGGCGAACAACTTTTACGCCATCAAGAGCGGCTACGTGGATGCCGGCGGAGTGATGATCTACTTCTGGGAGATAGGCCGCGGCGCGCCGCTGCTGGTTCTCCACGGCGGGCCGGGCGCGTCGCACGAATATTTCCTGCCCCACCTGCTGCCGCTGGCGCGGCACCACCGCCTCATCTTCATTGATGAGCGCGGCTCGGGAAGATCGCAGCGCCTGGAAGACGCGACGCTCTACACCGTGGAGAACATGGTGGAAGATGTCGAGGCGGTGCGCCAGGACCTGGGCCTGGGAAAGATCTCGCTGATGGGCCACTCCTACGGCGGAGTGCTGGCGCAAGCCTACGCCCTGAAGTATCAGAAGAACCTCTCGCATCTCATCCTGGGTAGCACCTTCGCCAGTACGCGCCAGATCAACGAGGCTCTGGCAAAGATGAAACAGGCGATGCCGGCCGAGGCCCGCGCCCGGATGGAGCAGCTCGAGCAGGCTGGATTGTTCGGCAAAGGCCAGCCCTGGGAGCAAGGGCGCTATCCCGAGGAGTACGCCAAGCTGGCCTGGGGCATCGGTTACCGGCCTTACATCTACCAGAATCATCCGGATGCGAACGAAGATCCGGCGGCGGACAACGTTAATGTCTCCTGGGAGCTCTATCGCGAGATGTGGGGCTCGCACGGCGAGTTCATCGTAGACGGCAATCTGAAGTCGGTGGAGTACGTAGATCGGTTGCACGTCATCAAGGTGCCGACTCTGATCATCGTCGGCGATCATGACGAGAGCGACCCCATCATGTCGAAGGAGATGCATGAGAAGATCGCAGGCTCCCAGCTGTTCATCGTCCCCAGCAGCGGGCACATGACGTTCGTGGACCAGCCGGGTCTCTTCATGAGGACCGTGGAAGATTTTTTGCGTAATTAATGGGCTCGCGCAGAGAATTCCTGAAAAGCGTGGCCGCGGCAGGCGCGTTGGCCGCGGCCTCGCGAATGGGCGCAATGTCAAAGAGAGCGAAGAAGACGGGGCGGGTGGTAGTGGTCGGCGCGGGCGCTTTCGGCGGATGGACGGCCCTGTATCTGCTGCGCGCCGGCGCGAAAGTAACGCTCATCGACGCCTGGGGGCCCGGCAACGCCCGCGCCAGTTCCGGTGGCGAGACGCGAGTGATTCGCGCGGTCTATGGGGCGCAGCCCATCTACGTGCAGATGGCGGCGCGCTCGCTGGAGCTCTGGCGCGAGCATGAGCAGCGCTGGCAGCGCAGGCTGTTCCAGCAGACGGGCGTGCTGTGGATGGTCTCCGGCGGGCAGACCTACGTGGAAGATTCCCTGCCGCTGCTGCGCAAGAGCAGGATCGAGTACGAGGTGCTCTCGCTGGCGGCGGCGAAGAAGCGCTATCCGCAGATAGATCTTGCCGGCGTGCAGAGCGTTTACCTGGAAAACCAGGCGGGCTACATCACGGCGCGGCTGGCGTGCGAGGCCGTGATGGAATCCTTCGTCGCCGAGGGTGGCGAGTACCGGCAGACTTGGGTGCAAGAGCCGCGGCTTGCCGGCGGGGAGCTTTCGCAGATCACCCTCGCCGACGGCAGCCACGTTACCGCCGACAGATTCATTTTCGCCTGCGGACCCTGGCTGGGGCAGCTGTTCGCCGAACTGGCGCCACTCATCAAGCCCACGCGGCAAGAGGTGCTCTTCTTCGGCACGCCGCGCGGCGACGCGCGCTTCGATGAATCCAACCTGCCCATCTGGATCGAGGCGGGTAAGCCCATCTCGTTCTATGGCATCCCCGGAAACCGCTGGCGCGGATTGAAAGTGGCCGACGATCAGCGCGGCGAGGTCATCGACCCCACCACGATGGAGCGCGCAGTGAACGCGCAAAAGGTCCGCGAGGCGCGGGATTTTCTCTCCAAACGGCTGCCGGCGATGAAAGACGCGCCGCTGGTGGAAGCGCGGGTCTGCCAGTACGAGAATTCGCCGGACAACAACTTCGTCATCGACCGCCACCCGCAGGCGGCGAATGTCTGGATCGCGGGCGGGGGAAGCGGCCACGGCTTCAAACACGGCCCGGCCATCGGCGAGATGCTGAGCGCCGCTGTGATGGAACAGCGCGCCCTGCCCCGGGAATTCGCGCTGGCGAGATTCAAGTCCTAGCTAGACCGCGACCGCCTGTTGCGCCTCCACCGGAGCTTCGCGGAGAAACTTCGCTGCCTCCTCCGGCGGTGTGGGATTGATGTAGAACCCGGTCCCCCACTCGAATCCTGCCACCTTGGTCAGCTTGGGCATGAACTCCATGTGCCAGTGGTAGTAGTCGTTGGGCGGGTCCTGTACCGGCGAGGTGTGGATCACAAAGTTGTAGGCCGGATTTCCCAGCGTGCGTTCTGCCTTTGCCACCAGCGTCTGCAGCGCCCGTGCCAGATTCTCGTACACGTGCGAAGGCGAGTTGTCGAAGGCCGATTCGTGGTTCTTGGGCAGCAGCCAGGTCTCGAAGGGAAAGCGCGGGGCAAAGGGGGCGAGGGTGACGAAATCCTGGTTCTCTGCCACCACGCGGCTGCCGTCGTCGAGCTCCTGGCGGATCACGTCGCAGAAGATGCAGCGCTCCTTGTACTGAAAGTATTGCTTGGCGCCTTCCAGCTCTTCGATCGCCTGTTTGGGGATAATGGGCAGCGCGATCAGCTGCGAGTGCGGATGCTCGAGGGAAGCGCCGGCCGGCTCTCCGTGGTTCTTGAAGATGAGTATGTACTTGAAGCGGCGGTCGCGTTTGAGATCGATCATGCGGTCGCGGAAGGCCCACACCACGTCTTCCACGCGTTTGATGGGGAGATTGGCGAAGGTCGCGCTGTGCTCCGGACTCTCGATGATGACTTCGTGCGCGCCCACGCCGTTCATCTTGTCGAACATGCCCTCGGGAGCGCGATCCAGATTGCCCTCGATGCCCAGCGCCGGAAATTTGTTGGGAACCACGCGAACCCGCCATCCGGGCGTATCGCGGGGAGCATCTGGCCCGCCAACGGTCGAAGAACGGTAGCCGAGAACTTCGGGCGGGGTCTTGTTCTCATTTCCCGGGCAGAAGGGGCAAAAACCGCCCTTCATAGTGACAGGGTCGCGGGAAAAATCCGTGGGACGCTTGGCGCGGTCAGTAGAAATGATCACCCAGCGCCCCGTGATCGGGTCTTTTCTCAGTTCAGGCACGAATAAGTCCTTTCACAACGATGCGAATGACAGGAACACGAGCATGGCTGGGGGAAAGCTGGAGCGAAGCTGCGGGGACGATCGCCATCCGTAGCAACACTCATTTTACGACATTGTGAAGGCATTCTTAAAGAGCGTAATGTCGGGGGGCGCGCCGCGCGCCAGATAGACGCTCACAATATCGAAGCGGGCTGGCGGATGAAAGCGCAGTTTGCGCAGGTAGTCGCGCGCCATGGCGCGCAGCTCGCGCTGTTTTTCGTGGCCCACCGCAACCTCAGCCGGAACCAGGGTGCGCGCGGCCCGGGTCTTCACCTCGATGAAGCACAGCACTTCGCCATCCCAGCCGATGAGATCAATCTCGCCCCGCCGGCGCACCGAGCGCCAGTTGCGCGCCACCATCACGTAGCCCTGACCGCGCAGATAGTAATAAGTCTCTTCTTCGCCCTGCTGCCCGGCGACAAGGTGGGCCGCCGTTCGTGGTGGAAAGGTCCGGTCGAAGAGGCGCAGAAGACATTGCAGCAGCATGCTGCCGTTTCTATCACTGCGGAGCAGCATGCGGGCAAAGCGCGCTCAGTTGTTCACTCGAAAGGAATCGCCCACGCGCAGGGGCCCCTCGCTGAGGACCTCGGCGCGCAAGCCGCCGCGATGCCGCAGCCCGCGAATGACGTCGAGGCCGGTCAGCTCCTGCAGGTGCGCGCAGGGTTCGCACAGGCGGATGCCGCGGAACCTGACCTCGCCCAGAAAGAATTCGCGGCCCACCAGATGATTCAGGGCCACGCCGCGCGTGAGCAGGTTTCGGCGAGCGTTCTGGGGTGCGAGAGCCAGTCCGTAGTCTCGCTTCAGAGCTTCGATGGCCTCTGCCTCGATGAAAGTGACCTGAAAATCAGGACGCTCCTTCCAAAAGGTGCCCTGCTTGTTGAAATAACGGTCGCCCTCGAGCCCGCGGCCGGGGACGGCAAGTGCAGAATCGAGCGAGACCATGGGCGCGCGGGCGCCGGGCGCGGTGAAAATGCCAGCCAGCATGAAGTTCTATCCTTAGCTTGAACACGCGGAAAGAGAGAGCGCGGAGAAATTTTCTCCGCGCCACCGGTTACAGTTCTACTTCTTGCTGGCGAGGGTGATGCTCTCTTCCAGCACGTCCATGGCGATATCGGCCTGCTCTTTGCTGACGATGAGCGGCGGCGAGATGCGGACCGAGCTCTCGCCCGCGCCCAGAAAGAGCACGCCACGCTCAAAGGCCAGCTCGACGATGCGGTCGCGCAGCTCGGGAGCAACCGTCTTGGCTTGCTTATCCTTGGTGATCTCCACGCCGATCATCAGACCGCGGCCGCGGACATCGGCAACGCTGGGATGCTTCTCCACCCAGGCGGAGAGGCGCTTCATCATGTGGACGCCCACCGTGGCCGAGTTGCTGATGGCCTCGCGCTCCAGAACGTCGAGCGTGGCCAGCGACGCCGCGATGCACACCGGGTTTCCGCCGAAGGTGGAAGCGTGCGAGCCGGGCACCCAGTCCATGATCTCAGCTTTGGTGATGGTCACGCCTAATGGCATACCGCTGGCGATGCCTTTGGCGCTGGTGACGATATCGGGCTCGACTCCGGAGTGCTGCATGGCCCACATCTTGCCGGTGCGTCCGCAGCCCGATTGCACTTCATCAGCCACCAGCAGGATACCGTGCTTGTCGCAGATGCGGCGCAGCTCCTGCAGGAATTCGTTCGGAGCGACCACATATCCGCCCTCGCCCTGCACCGGCTCAACGAAGATGGCCGCCGTCTCCTCGGGGGGAACGATGGTCTTGAAGATGCGCTCTTCGATGTAGCGGGCGCACTCCACGGCGTACTGGGCGGCATCTGTCCCGGCCGGGCGGCGATAGACATTGGGATATGGCTCATGGGTTACGCCGGGCACCAGCGGCATGAAGCGACGGCGCTGCTGCGGCTTGGAGGCCGTCAGCGAGAGCGCGCCCATGGTGCGCCCGTGGAAGGCGCCAAGAAAGGCGATGATGTGCGGGCGCTTGGTGTGGTAACGCGCCAGCTTCAGCGCCGCTTCGACGGCCTCCGTGCCCGAGTTGCCGTAGTAGACCTTGTGCGGCCCTTTCATGGGCGCGGTCTTCGAGAGCCGGTCGGCCAGTGTGACCATGCTCTCGTAATAGAAATCCGTCCCCGACATGTGGATGAGTTCGCCTGCCTGCTTCTGGATCGCGCTCACCACCTCGGGATGGCAGTGGCCAGTGGACACCACGGCTATGCCGGCGGAAAAGTCGAGAAACTCGTTGCCGTCAACGTCCTCGATCACCACACCGCGGCCGCGCTTGGCGACCAGGGGATAGGAGCGGGTGTAAGAGGGGGAAAGAATCCGCGCGTCGCCTTCGAGCACGCGCTGCGCATTGGGACCGGGCAGCTTGGTCTTGATGTTCGGTCCGGCGGAAGTCATGGTCGGGGTCATGGTTCTCTCCTTGATCGTGTTGAGCGCAGCAAAACCACGCGCGTGAACTCATCGCAGTGCCGGAACACAGGCAGACTGCGGCCTCAAAAGCAGGGATCTGGGGAACTAATCGCCGGAAAAGAGATTGGGACGCGCGCTTGCCGGCAACCAATAGCGGAAGCAGCGCGGACGCGTGCGCATCGACTCACGCGGACCCTCGGTTTGAATGAAGAAATGCATTGCAACCTGATCAAGATTATATCTGTTTTCTCAGCGCGCCGTAACCCCCCAGGTGGAAGAAGCCGCGAACGAGCCCTATGCCGTCAGTACCGCTTCGCGCTCGCACACTCGCTGGATGGCCTGGCGCTGCTGCAGGCTCAAAGTGCGAAACTCAAATCCGTAGCGGAAGCCCTGGCAGCTTCGCACCACTACCTGCACCCGCAGAGGTTGCTTCATGCCGGGTATGGAGAACTCCAATTGCGCGGCGTTACCGATCGGAATGTGCGCGGGCAACACCACTGAGATGCCGCCCTCGCTGATGTCGCAGGCCCGTCCGATGGCTCCGCGAACCGTGCTGCCTTGGCCGTGTATCCAGACGACCCTGCCCTCGAACCGGTAGCGGTCCCAACGACGGTTTTCGGTCTGCTCCTGGGGCATAAGCAGGCCCATTGTGCGGCAGCTTAATTGCCGGGTCAATGTACGAAAGTAACCTGCCTGCGGGCCGCTCTGGCAACAGTTCTCAGCCAGCCTTGGGTGCTGTGTCCCGCAGGGGAAAGAGCCGGAAAGGCAGCACGCGCTCGCGCTTCCGCTCGGCCTCCAGATAGGCCACGCGCGCCTTGAGCAGGTCGGTGAGCGCCACCATGCCCAACAAGCGAGGGGTGCCAGCGTCAGTGCCTCGCGAGCCGCGCCCGGCCCGCTGGCCCGAGCGGCGCTCCACCACTGGGAAGCGGCTCAGGCCGCTCTCGGCCATGCGGTAGGCAACGGCGCGCAGGGAATCATCGGGATAGGCCACGACCGCCTGCGGTTTGTTGTGGATGATCTCTTCCAGCGTCTGAGCGGCCCCCATGCCGGGCCGGCTACCCTGGATGAATTCATGCAGCTCGCTGCGAGTGACCACTCCGGAGAGAGAGCCATCACCCTGCACCACGGGATAAAGCCATTGTCCACGGCGGACATGATCCACATTCACGCTTTTCGCCAGCGTCTCGGGGGTCGCGCTCGAAGGCAGCGCGACGATGTTGGTGCGCATGACATCGCGTATGAAAACGACTTCCAGCGGGTCGACGCCGTATTCGCGGCTGAGATGCAGACCGCGGCGGCTGACCTTCTCCGTGACGATGGAACGGCGCATCAGCAGCACTGTGACCAGGTGTGCCATGGTGGCAGCGATGAGCAGCGGCAGCAGCAGGTTGATCTCGTGCGTCAGCTCGAGAGCAAAAATGATGGCGGTTAGCGGCGTGCCCAGTGCGCCCGCCAGCGTGGCAGCCATGGTCACCAGCGCCCAGAAGGCCATCCCCTCGCGCACAAAGAGAAAGGAGCCAGCCGCACCCAGCGCCCCGCCCATCATCAGGATCGGCGCCAGAATGCCGCCGGAGTTCCCGGAACCGAGCGAGAAGAGCCAGATGGTGGTCTTTACGAGCAGAATCCCGACGATAAGGTGCAATGTCGCGCGGCCCTGCAGCAGCTCGCCGATATTTTCGTAGCCCACTCCCAGCGCAGGAGGGAAGATCAAACCGCCGACCCCCACGGTAATGCCGCCCAGAGCCGGCCACCACATGCGGTGCAAGGGCAGGTGTTCGAACGCGTCTTCAACCGCATAAATGCAGATGCTCAGGAACATGGCAAAGAGTCCGGCCGCCAGCCCCATGGCCAGACACGCCAGCAGAGTCTGGGCGGAAAACTGCGCGCCGTGCTCCGGCCCGGAGAACAGCGGGCCCACGCCGAGCAAATAGCGCCGCGTCGCTGCCGAAGTAGCGCTGGCCAACGCCACCGGCACCAGGCTGCGCGGCTTCCACTCAAAGAGCAGCAACTCGACTGCCAGCAGCACAGCTGCGACAGGCGTGGCAAAAATCCC
>Ga0187779_10000056_pt1 | contig 82496 bp, 68 predicted proteins | sample 1015_Q2_SP10_10__FD_132435 | JGI IMG/M metagenome (GOLD analysis project Ga0187779, IMG submission 132435) | Tropical peat soil microbial communities from peatlands in Department of Meta, Colombia - 1015_Q2_SP10_10_MG | ecosystem: Environmental > Terrestrial > Soil > Wetlands > Peat | place...
ATAGAGGACGTCGTCCACGGCGGTCATCCCGTACCAGGTTCCATCAGGTTCAAAGTCATCGGGTTCCGGGTTTGCCACCGGATGCGACTTCTGGAAGTCACTGAGGTCGGCGATCATCGACCATGTGCCGTCAGAGTGCACGCGGATCACACCGTTGTCGGTGCCCTGTAGGCCGTGTGAGCACCCAGCTCCAGCGAGGATTGCGTACAGCTTACCGTGGATGAACGCGACGTCAGCCACACCGCTGACCAGGCTGCCGAGGCCAGGGTTGGTCTGGCTGGATGGCAAGCCGTCCACCACGGTTGTCCTAGCGCCATTGGGTTCAAACTTGGAAATGCGAGCGTTGAAGTCGCCTGTATACGGGCCAGCGCCATTGGCCTGTTCGCACACACCGATGGTGGAAAGGCTCCCGCCAGCGCCGCCTTCCGCCACGTAGAGATTGCCGTCGCGTCCAAACTTAAGCCCGCGCGGATTGTTGAGACCGGTTGCAAACACAGATTGATTCGAGGACTGTGCGCATACAGCCGGAACAAAGAGCAAAACGAGAATGCCCGCCATAAGGCAAAAGTTCACTCTTGTGACTCTCACCCCAAACATCCTTGCACGCAACACCATCTTTGACATGGTTGTCTCCTCAGCAAATTTTCTTGTTTAGTCGTTCGTTTAAGACCTGACAAAAGCGCTTACGCCATCTCGTCGCCGTGACGAACTACTACAGTCTTAGTCCTCCGAAGGGCGCATCGCGTGAGTTGAGATGTAGCCTGCCACAAGCGAGCGAATGCCTCAGGCGCTTACGTGCGGATCCGGGGACTCAAGGCGCTTTCAAGAAACTCTGGTGGGAGGAGAACGACCGCCGATTCCGCTACAGAAAACCGTTGCCCCGAGCTCAACGTCAGAGACACTAGCGGGTCCGATCGCGAAGCAACAAAAGGAATACAAGCTTCGCGGAACAACGGCACAGTGAACCGGGTTGACGCGAGCACCGTGGATGGAAGGTATAGGATTCCAATTCAGGACAACCCACTGTCTATTCCTACTCCCTTGAATGAACTCTTGCTGAATGTCGTCGTCGTCGGGCGAGACTGCGGAGAAAACGAAAGCCAGAACTCCCAGAACACCGATCAATCCCAACACCGCACATCGGTTGGAACGGTCGCGTTTTCGCAACGGATTTGCAGCAATCGAGGAGTGATCGCCTTTGATCACGAGGTCCATGATTCACATTCAAGTGGAGCTTTGGTTACGGCCGAAAACGCCTGACTCAGGCGCAGCTATCCCAGCGTTCCAGCCGTTCTCGCTTGCAATTTGACGGGGGAATAATTCTTGAACCCGAGCAACTGTCTAGATGGCGACACTTGTATGCCTCTTCCTCTCAATTGTCAAGTTTAAATTCGTAGGTTAAATTCGTAGGGAAAGAATTTGCAGAGCCTACTCCGAGGCAAGTGATGGCAAGATAGAGCTAATTGCCCGTGCGCAGCGATGAGAGGCGTTACGGAAATGGGCACCCTCTTCAAGAAAAAAGGAAGCGAGCACTGACAAATGGGTGTGTGGGTGGGAGGTTGTTAGAAGTGCAAGAGCACGCACACGAGCAACAAGCGATTGGCAAGGCGGCTTCTTGCCCGATGGGAGACGGAGGTATTCGAAGGACGTTATCAGCTAACGAGGTCGAGGGCGCCTCTCTTCGGGGAGTGGGCGGAAGGATTCCTTGCCACCATCATTAATCCAAATACGCGCCGTCGCTATGCATCGTCGACTGTTCACTCGAAGGCACACCTCAGGAAGGCACGCCCTTCGGATATCACAGTCGATCGCATCGAAGCTTTCAAAGAAAATCGTGTTGCATCCGGAGTTGGCCCTGCGACGGTCAATCGAGATCTCGCCGTTTTGCAGAGAATGCTGCGCCTGGCCGAAAAGAGGCGATTCATCTACGTAATCCGTTTGGTGAGGTCGAACTCTTGGAGGAGCGTAAGTATCGAAGGCAACCCCACATCGTGAGCTTTGAAGAAGAGGAGCGAATTCTTGCTGTTGCAGACCCTCATATTCGTGTTCTAGTCGTTCTCATCCTCGAAACTGGAATGCGTTCCAGTCGCGAGGCATTGAGCCTAAGGGGATGACGTTTGATTTAGCGAACGACTCGATACGAATCCGCGAGTCCAAGACGCTTACGGGTGTTCGGAATCTGCCTATTTCAGCCAGATGCAAAGTCGAGCTTCTCCGCTGGCGGGAGCGTCTCGGTCCGAACGTCTCGCCGTTTGTTTTTCCGAACATGCGGACTCTCAGTAAGCGTGCGGTTCCCACCGTGTTGACAAGTTGATAGCGGAGTTTTTTACATGGCCTTTAGGCTAGGCTGCGGGTTCGATGGCGGGCCGCCGAGTGGCGGCAATGTTCCAAGGGAGGAGTTCTTCGATCCGGTTGATGGGATGGTCTGCGATGCGGGTCAGCACCTCGCGTAGATATGCTTCCGGGTCGAGATCGTTGAGCTTCGCCGTGCCGATCAGGCTGTAGATGACAGCAGCCCGCTCTCCGCCGGCATCGGAACCGGCAAACAAATAATTTTTTCGTCCCAAAGTAACCGCGCGCAAGGCACGTTCGGCGGCGTTGTTGTCGATCTCCAAGCGACCATCGTCGCAGAAGCGCGTTAATGCCGACCACAGCGTGAGCGCATAGCGGACCGCCGCCGTCGTGTCCGACTTGCGCGAAAGTTTCGTCAGTGAGGCTTCGAACCAGTCGTGCAAGGACTGGAGCAAGGGACGAGCTCGGGTTTCACGAACTCGTTGTCGTTCGTCCGGGGGGCGTCCACGAATCTCACCCTCGATCCCATATAAGGCGGCGATCCGTTGTAGAGCTTCCTGCGCCAGGGGCGAGGCGTGGGCTTGTTCCAGGTCATAAAACTTGCGCCGCACGTGTGCCCAACATGCGACCTCCTGGATTCGATCATCTTTATACAGCTGATTGAAGCCGGCGTAAGCATCGGCCTGCAGCGCACCGTGAAACGTCCGCAGATGTCGTTCGGGGTGTTCCCCTCCGCGATCGGGCGAGTACGCAAACCACACCGCGGGGGCAGCCTGGTCGCCTGCCGGTCGGTCGTCGCGAACGTAGGTCCACAAACGCCCCGTCTTCGTCTTGCCCGTGCCCGGCGCCAGCACCGGTACCCGCGTGTCGTCAGCATGCAGCTTGCCCGCCGCCATCACATACCGCCGCAGCTCTTCCACCAGCGGGTCCAGCAAGGCACTGGTTCCACCTACCCAGTCTGCCAGCGTCGATCGTTCCAGTTCGACTCCCTGGCGCTCATAGATCTCGCATTGCCGGTAGAGGGGAAGATGGTCCGCATATTTCGAGATCAGCACATGCGCCAGCAAACCCGGGCCGGCCAGCCCGCGCACAATCGGCCGGCTCGGCGCCGCCGCTTGCACGATCCGTTCGCACTTCCGACAGCTCAGTTTCGGGCGCACATGACGAATCACCCGAAAAATTCCGGCACGTACTCCAACATCTCCGAAACATCTTCGCTCAGCTTCCGTAACTCTCCGCCGCAGTCGGGACAAGCCGAGTCTTTCGGCATGTGCGTCTGGGTTTGGCGGGGCAGATGCTCCGGCAGCGGACGCCGCTCCGGTTTCGCCTTAGCCGTAGGTGAGGTGGAAGATTCTAGAGAAGGACTTTCGCCGGAGAGCGTCTTCTGCTCGAAAGCTTGCGCTTGTTGCAAATCTTCCAGCCGCAGTTCCAGTTGTTCAATCTGCCGCTCCAGTTTCTCGGACTTGCGGCCGAACTGCATCCGCCGGAGCTGGCTGAGCAGCAGTTTCAGAGTTTCGATCTCACGATCCCGCTGCCGCAACTGCTGCTGAGTGGCAATCCGTTCCTGGTGTTCCGGCAACAGGAGTCAGCGGCGGGCCATCCCAGTGCAGAGGAGGACGACTACAGTTCTACTACAGTTGAGCGCTTTTCCACAGAAAAGGCACGCTCGGCTGACGTCAGGCAGACCCCACGTAGGTCATTGAAAATACAGCAGTAAATGGCGGAGGGAGAGGGATTCGAACCCCCGGTACGGTTTCCCGTACAGCGGTTTTCAAGACCGCCCGTTTCAACCACTCACGCATCCCTCCTCCTTGTAGAACCAACAGCTTAGCAGAGTCTACCGCACCGTCAACTGCCCCGGTTCTGCACAGCCCTCAAATTCGGCTGCCACTGCGGTCATTGCCAGCTTGGACGGTTTCGGCAGGCGCTTTGCACTTTCGGTAACGCTCGGGCATGCCGCAAGATCGCCTGAATCGTCATCAAGGGATCCAGTCATTCAGCAACGTTCCAAGCACGCGACGGAAAGCATGCCAAACCCTTCCACTTGATCCCCGCCGCTGCCAGACGGTCCTGGATAAAACGGCGACATCCGTCCGGTATCACATGTGTGTCGAATTCCAGGAAACATGACGGCATTTTCATGCGGCTTAGCATTCGGTCCCAGCGCCACAACTAGGTCGGCACTGTGGTAGCGATTCCACATAGAGCGATACTTACCGAGGTTCCTCCGTGGACACCGGCCTCGCCCCGATAACTGCCTTTCCTCTTGACGGCAGCATGCGCTGCCTGGTTCAGCACCCGCCGTATCGGAAGGTCAATTCGAGAAAGGGGGCGCAATGCGTGGATGGCGCACACTCAACCGCGCGGGACTAGTTCAGCGGGTGGTAGTTACCCTGGCCGTTAATTTCCCCCGCTGCGAGATAGCGCAAACAGAGCCTATCAGGATCCCGTTCATCGCATTGATAAACCTGCGCGATCGGTAAGTCCTCCGGCCGGACGACGTACGTGCCATCTTGCATTGCCACACTGTTCTCCGGGGATGCCACCACCAGAGGATTATCTGGTCTGGCTCGAATGCGAAATTGACCGGTAGACGGCTCGTAATTTGAAAAGCAGAAGCACCGACCAATGCACGCCCGATCCACGAGGTGATTAGTATGGATTCTTGATCCCGGCGGGACAAAGATAGTCTGGATCACCCGAGTCCCATTCGGTAGTTCGTTCACCAGACTCTCCGCTTGCTCCTCCATTCGATTCAACCGACCGGTATCCTGATATAGCATCGCAAAAAAAACGGTCGCACAGATGATGAAGGCCGTCAGGTGCCATCTCCGTGGCGGCAGAGACCCCATCACGCATAAGCCTAGAGCTGCTGTGACTGAGGTCAAGCGGGATGCCACAAAGGTAAAGCCGGTGGCATACTTCGGAATCACAATGCCGTCCCAGAGCATTGCGGTCGCAAAGATCGTCATCATCCAGAGTTCTGCCGGAGTTCGAACTTGGCGCCAGAACGCTCCGTTGTTGCGCACTTCGATGACGCCAGCCAGCGTAATTGCGAGTGTTAGGAGCACGACCATCAACGCCAAGGTACGATACCTGCGGCCATAGAGGACCAGTTGATCAAATCCTGAGTAAAAGTGAACACCCCAATTTACGGGTTGCACGGTCTGATAAACGTGCGCGATGTAGGTATGTGTGGCGAGGATTGTTAGAAAGGCCGAAATCAACAGCACCCACCGTCGCCAACCAGACATTTTTTCTGCTAACTTAATGTAGACGACCGTTCCGGCGAGCCACAAAAAGCCCATCGGGTGGGCTGCCAGAACAAGAGCAGTCACTATGAGACCGATGACCCAGTCGACGGTCTCACCCCGCCAGGCAAGAGCAATCACCCAAAATGCCAGTCCGATTGACAAGTAATAGTTCAGGAAACCCATCTGGAATGTCCACCCATACGTCACCATTGCAATTCCGGGAACGAGGAACCAAGGCGCCCGGCCGGTTGCTACGTTGATGAATACGAACATCCCCCAAAAGAAGATCAGTACCGACACGGCCACTACCATCTTTTCGGCGGTTTTAAGGTCAAGTACACTGCCCAACCGGAGTAACACAACATCGACGAGAATATTGTCCCACTGCCGGACTGTGTACAGACCAGGGGCTTGCCCACGCTCGATCAACTGCGCCAGCCAAGCATTGTAGAGGTGGCTGCCAACGTCGCCGGCTTCAATCCTGGGATGCCAAACGCACGGCAGCAAAAGAGCGAGCGAAATTCCGACTGCTAACCAGAGCTTCTGACCGCTACGCGATGCTTGCTCGAGCACGTGCTTCATGTGCGATCCGCCTACCACTCCAGTTTGCAGTATCGTCTTCCGCTCAGGAAATGCGCACATTCTGTCATGTGCTCGGTAGCGGTGACAGATCCAAGGCACCGCGTCCCCTAGCGCCGTCGCAGCAGAGCGAAGCGCCCTTGCACAGCCCAGCGGGGGGCGCCCCATCTCAATCTACTGAAAGGGGGCGACCTTTACATAATGCATTGACTCTCGGCGTGGGGCATGCTTTCGAAGCAGTGGGTCCCGCTCACAGCTGACACCTTTCTGTTCTCTTGATGTTTGATCCGGCTTCGGGCCTCTTGGGGAGCGGAAAAGAGCAGCAGCCCACGAGGATGTATTCGTACCACACCATGCCGGCAGCAACTATAGCCCAGGGGGACGACGGAGAAGGCCGCATTTCGCTCTCCAGAAACATTCGTTCTCGGGAGTATCAAGCTAGGACCTCCATGACCTGGAAACCGACTTTTGCTGCCTTCTTGCGCAGCGGTTGGTTCTGTCGGTTTCCGTGCCTTTGCTCGTCAGTGCTGGGCCGTGTGAGCCGGCGGGGTGATGGATGCGGCTGTCCCGAGCACGTCAGTCCACGGGGACCAAACGGATTCTCCGAGGCACAGCAGTATCAACGCCCCAAGCTTCCCCGGGGGAACCTACTTCCTACCGTTAACTAATGAGTGATCAGGCTTTTGTAGCGGGTATCATCCGTGATATAACCGCCCCTAAGCAGACAATTCTGCCCCCCGGGGAAGAGTGGTAGGGCCCTGGCTTTCGCGCAAAAACAAGGCCAGAACGGAGGAGGGACTGTGTCCGATGCACGGACGGGTAAAAGATTTCCCCTGGAATTGCCGATCAAGATTCATAAGGCCGATGCCGCAGGCGAGGCAAGCGGCGTCACCGGCAACCTGAGCGCGGCCGGCGTCTACATCCGCGCCGACGCCTCTCTGGAAATGGGCTCACCGGTCGAATTCGAAATCACTCTCCCCCCGGAAGTGACTGGTGGCAAGGAAAATGTCGTCATTCAGTGTCGCGGCCGGGTCGTCCGTACCGACGAAGCCGGCGTCTCCGCGGGTACTCGCGGCGTGGCCTGCGTGATCGATTCCTACGAATTCGTCCGCAATTCTTAACACCGGATAGGTGACGAATGCTGAAGCTGATTCTAGCCGACAACCAAGCTATTTTCCGGGCTGGGATTGCCAAAGTTCTGGCCGTGGAAGATGAAATGCGCATCGTCGCGCAAGCCCAGACCCCGGAACAGATGTTCATGGCGCTCGACAAGTTCCGCGCCGCCGTCCTCATCGTGGCGGGGGGATTTCAGTCCGATTTCAACGCCATCGTGCAGGCTGCTAACCGTAACAAAACGCGCATTGTCGTTCTCGCCGATACTGGGGAGAGTGCCCAGCGCTACATGACCAACGGCGCCCAGGGCGTCGTCTACCGCAACGTCACGAGTCCCGCCCTGGTCGACTGTGTCCGCAAAGTGGCGCGTGGCGAAACCTGGGTCCAGGATGTTGCCGTCCCCAGCGAACTCACCGAAAACGACATGGTCGGACTGCGTGTCCGCGACCGCCTCACCGCCAAGGAGCTGCGCATTGTTGCGCTCATCGTGCAGGGCTACAAGAACAAGGAGATTGCCACCCAGCTTGGCACCACTGAGCAGGTCATCAAGAACTACCTTCGTAATGTCTACGACAAAATAGGAGTCTCGGATCGCCTGGAGCTGGCGCTTTTCACCATCCATCACCGCATCTTGAACGAGGCCGCCGCTGCCACCGCCGCCGCCCAGCCCCAGCCCGGTGCCAGCGTCACCTCGTAAGGCCACATGTTGAGCGCGGGTGCCCTCGCCCGCGAACACCCGCGAATCTCCGCCCGGCGATCAAAAACCCTTGCGAGTCGGCGACCCCAAGGTTGCCCTGAGCGTAGTCGAATCAGCCTGCCGTTGCGGCCGCGTCCCGCCGGCTGTCCCCAGGGCGTCCTTGCCCTCGGCCACTGCCAGCCCTACCCCACCTTCCGCAGCTTCGTCACCCGCCCTACTTCCACCCACTCCGCCACGAAGATGTTCCCCTCGTGGTCAAAGCAGGCCCCGTGCGGGCACAGGAACCGTCCGGGGATAAACGTATCCCGGTCCTGCTCCCGCGCCTTCCGCCATTCCTTTTCCGTCGAATAATCGCCGTCCCCCAGCCTGGCCACGACCTTGTTCTCGGAATTCAGCACGACCACTTTGCTCCATAGATCGGGAATCACCACCTCACCCTGGCGTTCGTCGAAATGGCAGGGCATCCGGCTCGTACCCAGGATGAAATCAATGTGTTTTCCCTCCAAAGTGAACCGCTGCAGTCGCGAATTGGAGCGATCCGCCACCACCAGCACCGGCGTTTCCGAGCGCGCATCCACCCACAGCCCGTGCGGACAATCCAGTTGTCCCGCTTCCTTCCCCAATCCACCGAAAGTCCGGATGAACTCCGCCCTCTGGTTGTACTGATTGATGTAGCTCGAACCATAGCCGTCGCCGACGTAAATGTCACCGTTAGGAGCAATCGCCACATTTGTCGGCCGGTACGGAAGGGCGGCCCCGTTCTTTGCCTGATACGCCGGGGATTCCGCCGGATACCCCAGCGTGAATACTTCCTCTCCCTGCAGCGTGCGCTTGGTGACGATGCCATGCTGGTAATCGCAGAGGTACAGGAACTCCTCCCTGCCCTCCTGGCGAATGCTCAGCCCGTGGGCCCCGCCCTTAAACTGTCTTCCCCAGGAGCGTACAAACGCTCCCCGCTCGTCGAAGACCACCACGGTGTCCGGACTTTCGCTTGTCGAGCGCACCGTGTGGTAAATGTAAATGTGCCCCTGCGAGTCCTCGCAGACGCCGTGCGTATTGCCGTACTCAATCGTGTGCGGCAGGCGGCCCCAGTCGTGGATGGCCTCATACCGGTGTTCCCCCTCTCCCAGGATGGGCGCTCTCCCACCCGCCTTGTGTGTCATGCCGAGCAGCAAGGGCGCCATCCCGGCCGCACCGGCACCGATCAAAAACTTTCGCCGTGTCGCGCGCAACGTAATCTGCCCCTCCTCGATCAGCCTAGCCGCACGGCCTCTCGCAGCGACTCGACCTTCACTTCTGCGCCACGCTGGGTTTCTCCCCCACCGGCTTCGGATCCGCAAACTGCAGCCAGAAGCCCATCATTTCCTCGTCGCTCGGTTCGCCCCAGCGCACCGCCTTGGAAGGATCGGGATTCAGAGGATTGTCGAAGGAATTGTCGAAATACGCCGTCGTCACCAGCTTTGTGCCCCGCGGCAGCAGAATCTGGTGCTTCAGAAAGTACGTCTCCTGCCAGCGGAAATCGTAATGCGGCACGTTGAGCAACACTTCTTCCTTTCCGTCAGGAAAGACGGCCTTCGTCATCATGCTCTTTCCGCGATAGTGCATGTGCGCGGTGTACGCCACGGCGGTCACGTCCTGGGGCAGTGTGAAACACGAGGTCACCCGGTGGTTGTCGTCTTTCGGTGGGATCCGGAATACGTTGTTCCAGATTTCATACTGCGCGACTTCGTGCTTGACCGGTTCCTTCGCGAATACTAAGCCAATGCCGGTCCGGTCCTTCACGTCTTCGCCGAGATGGTTGCTGTAATGAATCTGAAATTGCAAATACGAACCCGCCGGAATTCTCAACGCATATCCCACCGGCCGCGTCTCAGCCAGATGACCCGGCAGGTAAATCGCCGGCACGATGTTCACGTACCCCGAAGACTCGCCGGGAAACCCGCCGCCTTCCGGCGTCGAGCACCCGTCGTCCACCACCGGGACCTCCGGCCTGACGTGCAGGACTCTCCCGCTGCTGTAGCGGAACTTGTCTTCGCCGGCCTGGGCCTTGAAATGTTTTTCCTCCCGCTTCGCAACCTCGGCGGCGCTGACTACCGATACTGTGGCATGGTGTACTACCCGCCGGTCTCCGGGAAGCACCTCCGCCGCCTGCACCCACTTGTCTTCCTTGAAATCAGTGGGAACGTAGATGTACTCGTAGTCGTCCTGCTGGCCGCCCTTTACCAGAAACTCGGGAATGGTTAGCACAACGTCCGGCTTGATGTGCCAGCCCGGCTGGAAATCCGGTGCCGCGGGCAGGTCCTTGGCGTCGCCCTCCACTGTCCCGCCCCGCACCCACGCATCGATCGTGGCAATGTCGGCGTCGCTCAACCGGGGGTCGTTCGTAAATTCGCCCACATTCGGATCCGCGTGCCACGGTGGCATCTTGCGCAGCACCACATGGTCGCGGACTTTGCGCGCGTATGGATACGCTTCTTTGTAGGTCATCAGCGCCATCGGCGCGATGTCGTTCGGGCGATGGCACATGACGCAGTTCTTGTAAAAGATCGGAGCCACATCCCGATTGAACGTGACCTCTTTCTTCTCGGTCTCCGTGTTCGGTGCCCTTGCCGCTCCCGCCAGAACGCAGCAACCAACCAAGAAAAGCAGCGAACCAGCCTTGTGCGCTACCATGAGTCCCCCGGCGGCTTTGGGTGAGAAGTATCAGCCCGCCGCATTATATGACAGGGTGTGCATGAGCAGCCTGTGGTGCGAGGACGACGGCGGCACACCGAAATAACCTCCGAGCCGCTATAGCGCCCTCACCCGGAGGAACTCACATCTGTGCTGTCGACCGCTGTCCCGAAGCCGGACTGGTGCGGGGAGACAACCTATCGGGGAATGGAAGTTTTGTCGGCTAACGCTGTGCTGTGTCGCGCGGACTGACTTGATGCGAAACGCTCGCCTAACCACACCCGTGGCGACTTTTTGCGACTCTCCTCGAATCGTCGAACGACTGGATCGTCGAGATTACGGCGCGCGCTGCAAGCCTGACCGTATAAGGCTCGCGGGGTGGCGGACTCAAGCGGAGTCGTTCTTGTCCTCAATTTTTGACAAGTCCTTCCAGGACGCATAGAAGTTGGACCAGTACTCCGAACTATCCCGAACAGGGCCCAGGAAGGTGCGAGTCAGCTCGTTATAGCGGTAGGCCTGATAGCCGTGCATTTCGAGAGCGGCAAACACTTGCCGGCTGTCAACGCCAGCGCCCTTCAGCGGCTCTTTTGAGATCTCGAAGCATAGGTAGTCCACGCATCGTTCTCGCAGTAGGCGCTCCGCGCCCTGAAACACTGCCAGCTCAAAACCCTCCACGTCCACCTTTAGAAAGTTAACTCGCGCGATGCCCTCTGCATCACAGAAATCGTCCAAGGTCTGACTGCGCACGTCTACAGAGCGAACGGGCGACACTCGACCTCCGTCAGGGGTAATCATGGATGGCATGCCGAGGGTATTCCAGCTGGAAAATTGCGGTTCAAAGAGATTCATCTTTACTGTGCCGACCTTGGCGCAGATCGCGCGTTGTACTGGGACCACATTTTCGCAACGATTCAGTACAAGGGTTTCACGCAGCCTCCAGTAGGTTTCAGGAACAGGCTCGAAGGCCCAAACCCGTCCGGCGGGACCACAGATGCGGCTTAACAGAACACTGTACTGGCCAACGTTGGCACCGACATCGAGCGCCGTGTCTCCGGAACGTACAAGTGCCGGAATGGCTTGGAAGTCGGCAAGCTCAGCGGGGCGGTGAATGAGCTCCGCCAGATAGGGCCGATCCCACGGATAGAGGACGAATCGAATGTCGAATGCGTCCCGCAAAATCACCGGGCCATTCTGGAGGGCCCGGCGACGGTCAACGAAATTTTTCCACCGGCGCAGCCAGGTCCGACCAAAGCTCCGGAGCGGTCGTACAAAAGCGCTTGCCATTTTTCCGGTCAGAACTTCACGGCGATGGGTTCGCGGTCGGTCTGAGCTACTTCAAAGAACTGGCGCTGCTGAAAGCCGAACATTCCGGCCAGGATGTTGGCGGGGAAGGACTGGACGGCGGTGTTGAGATTGCGCACGACGGCGTTGTAGGTGGTGCGGGCACCCTGGATGGAGTCTTCGGTCTGGCTGAGCTGGGACTGCAGCTGCGCGAACTGCTGGGAGGCTTTCAGATCGGGATAGTTCTCGGCCACCGCGAAGAGGTTTTTCAGTGCTCCACTGAGCTGGTTCTCAGCCGCCGCCTTGTCGGCAGGAGTGGTGGCCTGCATGGCCATGGCGCGGTATTTGGTGAGGTCTTCGAGGGTGGTCTTCTCGTGTGCCGCATAGCCCTTGACGGTTTCTACTAGGTTGGGGATCAGGTCGTGGCGGCGTTTGAGCTGTACATCGATGTTGGACCAGGCGGTGTCGCAGCTGACACGGGACTGAACCAGGCGGTTGTAAATCCCCATGACGGCGAAGGCGGCAATGAGAATAACGGCCAGCAGGAGGATAAAGGGGATCATAAGATTCTCCCGTGCGAAATCAGCGGGACGGTATCACAGGAGGGGGCGGGGCGCAACTTCGGAGATTAGGCACTTCGGAGACTTGTTGACTCCAGGGCTGAACTCCGGTTCTTCTGACGGAGCGGCTGCGCTGGCTGAAGCCGCGCCTTAAAAGCACGAGGAAACCCCAAATGAGGGCCGGACTTCTTATTGGCGGGGAGCGTAGTAGCCCTGGCGGGCGCGGACCTGCAGGTCCTTCTTCAGGGCGATGATTTCAATGCTGCGGTAGCGGCCGTCTGCGAGGAAGTCGGCCGGGCGATAGGAAACCACATACTGGCTGCGGAGTTCATCTTCGATGGCGGCGAAGGAATGCGTGATGTCCTTCATCTTGAAGGGGAAGAAAGCGCGGCCCCCGGTGGCGACCGCGAGTTGCTCGAGGATCTTGTCGCCACGCAGGACCAGCCCGCTGTCGTCGGTAGAAATCGCGTAAATGATGACTTCGGCGCGCTGGGCCATCTCGATGGCCTGCCACCCGGTGTGCTCGCTCTGATTGTCCTCGCCGTCGGTCAGAAGAACAATCGCTTTGCGGACAGGATGATCAGACTGCTGCTTGAGCAGCTTGTCCTGGCAGGCATGGTAGATGGCGTCATAGAGGGCGGTGCCGCCGCCGTCACGCAAGGCGTGCACGCCCGAGGAAAGCTTCAGGACATCGTCGGTGTAATCCTGCGCCAGCTGCTGGTGGGAGTTGAACCCCATGATGAAAGCCTGGTCGAAGCCGGTCCGGACGACGTGCTGCAAGAAGCTGGTGGCAGCGTCCTGCTCAAATTGGAAACGGCTGCGAACCGAGCCGCTCACGTCGAGCAGCAGACCCATGTTGATGGGTAGGTCGGTTTCGCGGCGGAAGTTGACGATGGATTGCACCGGTTTGTGGTCATCCAGGAAGTTGAAGTCGTCCTGGTTGAGATTGCGCACAAACTTTCCGTGCTTGTCGGTGGCGATGAACAGGACATTGACCTCATCGACGCGTTTGCGGATGGTCAGGACGGAACTCTGGGAATCGTCAGAAGCCGTGGCGGCCGAGGCCGCGACGTAGGTTGCGGCGGACGAGGGGCTTTGGCCCGTAGCGGGTAGCCCGGCGACGGCCAGGCTGAACGCCGCCAGGCAAAAGATGTTCCGCGTGTACTTCATTCCCAGAGCGTCCAAAATTTTCCCGGTGAACCACAGTTCGCGGTCCCTCAAGCCTATTAGATGCACGTTACGGGCCGAAGGCCGCTGGACTGTAAAACCACAGCCTCGACTCTAGGAGCGGGTGCTGCAGGTGCCAAGTTACAAAAGGAGCACCCGTTTGGTTATAGCCCGAAAGAGCTATTTTCGGCCTCAGGGCGCAGACCAGCGGAAATGCTTATGCTGCAGCATGGTCGGGAAAGGTGGGCGGGTCCTGAGGGACACGGGCGAATCGACGAAGGACAGGTCCCAGGATTGTCCTTCCGGGTCTGGGAGCTGGGTGAGAAGCCCCATATGATGACCCTGACGCAAGGGAGAGAACCCGAGCATGAAAAGATTGTCGACGATTTTGTTGGTGTGCATATCGCTGTGTCCGCCGGCCGCCTTTGCCAAGGATAATGAGAAGGAACAGGAACGTGTGGAGGCAGCCGGCACGGTTCTGAAGGAGATCGTGAACATCCCCGACAACATTCCCAAGGACCTAATGGACCGGGCCGAGTGCGTCATCGTCATGCCGCAGGTCCTGAAGTTCGCCTTTGGCGTGGGTGGAAGCTACGGGCGCGGGGTGATGACGTGCCGCTCCGGAGAACACTTCACCGGGCCCTGGGGGGCGCCGGCGCTGTTCGCGCTGGAAGGGGGCAACATCGGATTCCAGTTAGGTGGAGAAGCCACGGACTTCGTGCTGCTGGTGATGAACCCGAAGGGGGCCAAGTCGCTGATGGGCAGCAAGGTGAAACTGGGCGGGGATGCATCGGCAGCGGCCGGCCCGAAGGGGCGCAGCGCCGAAGGCGCGACGGACGTGATGATGAAGGCGGAGATCCTGTCGTATTCCCGCGCGCGCGGGCTGTTTGCCGGGATTTCCCTGGAGGGTTCGACGCTGCGGTCGGATAACCGCGCGAACGAGAAACTCTACGGTCGCAAGCTGAGCGCGAAGCAGATTCTGCAGCAGGGAGAGACCGCGCCCCCGAGCTGTGCTCACATGCTGATTGCGGTGCTGGACAAGTATTCACCGCGTAATCTGTCTGATCCCAAGTCCCTACAGTAGGCACGGAAAGAAACGATGCAGGCGTTGCCTCTGCGGGGCTGCTACACTTTTCCGGGTTATGCCGCAGACAGCAATGAGCCAGCGCAGAAGGGAACCGGTTCGCTGCGCATGGGCGCGCAATCCCCTGTCGATCCGCTATCACGACGAAGAGTGGGGCGTGCCCCAGCACGACGACGGGAAGCTGTTCGAGTTTCTCGTTCTCGAAGGGGCACAAGCCGGGCTCAGCTGGGACACCATCCTCAAGAAGCGGGAACACTACCGGGCAGTCTTCGACGGCTTTGATCCGCAAATCGTGGCGGGGTATGATCGGCGCAAGCTCAACCAGTTGCTGCGTGACCCCGGGATCGTGCGCAACCGTCTGAAGCTGACCTCCACCCGCGAGAACGCGCGAGCCTTCCTCAAAGTGCAAAACGAGTTCGGCAGTTTTGACGCGTACATCTGGCAATTCGTGGGAGGGCGGCCGCGGGTGAACTCCTGGAAGTCTCTGCGGCAGGTGCCGGCCCGAACCGAACAGTCTGATGCCATGAGCAAGGATCTGCGGAAACGTGGGTTCGGTTTCGTGGGTTCGACGATCTGTTACGCCTTCATGCAGGCCGTAGGCATGGTGAACGATCACGGGAGGGAGTGTTTCCGGTACCGGGAGCTTTCGGGGCGTCAGTCCGTCTCCGGTCGTGGGTCGTAGCACGAGCCGAGCTTCGCTCGGCTGTCCCCCAGGCGTGTCCCGCACGTTCACGGGTTAGGCAGAGAACTGAGACTCGCAACCCGAGTTATCATTGCCATTCAGGAGAGGCTGCCATGACGGTCGTCGATACTGCTGCCCAAGCAATGCACTTCGAGCGCTTCTATCTGGGTTGTCTGGCGCACGCCTCCTACGTGCTTGGATCGGAGGGGGAGGCGGTGGTGGTAGATCCGCAGCGGGACGTCGACCTCTACCTGCAGGCTGCGAACAGGCAAGGGCTGAAGATCCGCCACATTTTTGAAACCCATTTGCATGCCGATTTCGTCTCCGGCCACCGGGAACTGGCGGAACGCACCGGGGCGAAGATCTACATCGGAGCGGCCGCCGGCGCCGCTTTTCCCCACGTTGCCGTGCGCCACGGATTCGAGTTGCCTTTCGGCAAAGCTCGGATTACGGTGCTGGAGACGCCCGGCCACACCCCGGAGAGCATCTGCCTCCTGATCACCGATCCGGGGAAGTCGCCGCGTCCGTGGGCGGTCCTGACCGGGGATACGCTGTTTCTCGGCGATGTGGGACGGCCGGACCTGTCGCAGACCCACAGCCCACGGCAACTGGCGGGTATGCTCTATGACAGCCTGCACACCAAGCTGCTGACGCTGCCGGATGACGTAGCCGTCTATCCCGCGCACGGTGCAGGTTCGTTGTGTGGACGGAACATGCGTGCGGACGGTTCTTCCACGATCGGCATCGAGCGCCTGACCAATTACGCGCTGCGGATTCCCAGCCGGGAAGAGTTCATCTGCGAGTTGACCACAAATCTTCCCACGCGACCCGAGTACTTTCTGCAGGATGCCGAGATCAATCGCGCCGGGGCCACCGCCCTGGCCGACTTGCCCGCCCTGCCGGCGCTTTCCGCGGCGGAGGTCAAGCGCCTGCTGGACTCAGGGACTGCAGGGCTGGACGTGCGCGCCAGCGACCGGTTCGCCGAAGGTCATGTTCCCGGATCGCTCAACATCGCCCTGTCGGGACAGTTCGCCACCTGGGCGGGGACGGTGCTCGGGCTGCAGGCCAGGCCAGTTCTGATTGCGGACTCCGACGATCAGATTCAGGAGGCTCGTGTCCGGTTGGCACGGGTCGGAATCGACGTGGAAGGAGGATACCTGCGCGGCGGAGTTGAGGGCTGGAAATCGGCAGGCTTCCCGTTGAGTCAGACAAAGCAGATGACGGTAGCAGACTTGCATCGATGCCTGGGGAAGTTCATGGTCGTGGACGTGCGGAGAGAGCCGGAATGGCGCGCGGGACACGTGGAGGGGGCCCTGTCGTATCCGCTGGACAGGTTGAAGCCCGGTTCACTCACCTTGGACAAGAAAGCCCCACTGGCGGTGCACTGCAAGAGCGGATACCGCAGCATGATCGCCTGTAGCCTGCTGGAGCGATCTGGGTTCCAAAATGTCACAAATGTGTCGGGCGGACTGGATGCTTGGGAACGGGCCAATCTGCCATTGGTCAGGGAAGGCTGATGCACTCCGGGCATGAACCACCCTCGGGATCGTCGGGGGGCTGGAAGCGCGTTGTTCAGGCATGGGAACGGCATTTGCCTAAAGTTTGAACGGTGGTTCGCAGGAAACCTGTCCTTAGGCAACTTCGGAGGAAGAGGATACGCTATGGGGCGAATTCTAGTGGTTGACGGAGAGGCAATCCTGAGCACGTTGCTGGCGTCAGAACTGGAACTGGATGGGCACACAGTTTCGCTGGCGTCCAGCTTCGGGGACGCCCGCAAGGCTTTGGCTGAGAACCAGTACGATGCCGTGTTGAGCCGCCAAAGACTGACTGATGGTGACTGGTTCAGCGTTCTCGCTGCCACCCGCGGAAGCGATGCCAACCTCGCCTTTGTTCTGGTTTCTGTGAGAACAGCCGCCGAGCCTACACCCCTCAGCGTGGACCAGGGCGTGTTCGACTTTCTATCCGTGCCGGTTGCATCAGAGGTGGCGCGTGCCACGGTGCAGCGTGCCTGCGACCACACCACATTGCGGCGGGAAAATAGTCTGCTGAAAAAAGCCATGGAGCAGATGAAAGGCACGGCCACGACTGGCCCCAATGGGGAGAGCGATGCAGACAATCTTCACTGGATCCAGGGGCTGCCGGATCGCCTGGATCTGCGCGCACTGCTAGCCGCAGTGGAGAAGTCGGTAATCGAGAAAACGTTGCAATCGACACGTGGAGCACAGGCGGAAGCCGCGCGCCGGCTCGGGTTGTCGCGTAGCGATCTTTCCTACAAGCTCTCGAAGTACGCCTTGCGCAAGGTGTCCTGAACGGGAGATGGTTCGGAAGCGGCAGGGCGAGCGGGGCGTCCCCCGCGTTTAGGGCAGCGGGCCGGCGTGATGCCGGCACTTGTACTCCCCTTCGGTGCCATTGACGCCCACAGACGGCTGCGGCATGCTGCCCCCTACATCGGAGTGGTTCTGACGCTGGCTACAGGCGTGAGTGTCCATAGCTGCCCCTGGCGGAGAAGCAATACTTTTTTGCCTTTCCGTCTGCCAACTCATAAGGGAAACGCGAAGTGGTGGCAATCCGCGCCAGTCGGGCTTCGGCCTGCAACTCCACAAGATCGTACAACCATCCCCGGCGCCAACATCTGGCGTCCCTCCCCGTTCGACCCGGAGTGCAACTGTCCGCGGCAGTGCAGGCAGGTGTTTGTAAGGAAACATTGAACAACTCCTTCTCCCAGGTAACACGGCTGATAGGTTTTGCGGGAGAAGGCGCCAGTGTTACGGATCCCGCAACCGCGTCGACGGAGCTCAGGGCGGGCAGAGGGAGCAAGAGCCGTTTTCCGCAGGATCGGGGCAACGGCTGATAGCGCGGTGCGATGGGTTACCAGAACTAGGTCAGGAGAGAGTGCCGGCTTTAGACTTCAGGGTCAGGGACGGGTTGGGGGCGCAAGCAGCGGGTTTCGCATAGCGCGCCAGCCAGTCTGCGGCTCGCCGCTCTGCCTCGACAATCTGATCAGCGCTCATCGTCGCCAGGAGCTTTTCCTTGGCCAGGTGGGCGCGGCGGCGTTGCTCGTCACTGGTTCTCGCAAATACGAGATACCAGGCGTAGGCCGCTACGGCGTCCTTGGGGAGCGATTTCCCCTCGCGATAGAACTCGGCCAGCTTGATCTGGGCGTGCGGTTCCCCCTTTTCAGCCGCCTCCAGGAACCAGCGCAGGGAAGGTGAGTCGTGACCATCGCCGTTGGTCGGAGTGCCCGCGGGGTTGCCGGCAGAGGGCTGCAGAGTGAGGGAAAGGAGTTCCACGCGGTTCGAGACGCCAAGCTTATCGAAGATACGCAGCAGGTAATTCTTGATCGTATGCTGACTCAGACCCATGCGGGTCCCAATTTCGCGATTGGTCAGTCCCTCGGCGAGATGCTGGACGACTTCCTGTTCCCGCTTGGACAGCAGATTCATGCCATCGGCGCTGACCGCACGGATCGATGGCGCGCTGGAAAGAACCTCGAGGGCGAAGCGCACTTCCCGGCTGTTGGCCCAGATCTGCCCGTCATGAACCGCGTGAACACATTTGCAAAGATTCTCCAGAGACTCGTGCTTGCTGAAGATTCCCCGGGCTCCGGAGCGGAAAGCTTCGAGAACCACTTCGCGCTTGGAAGATTCGAGCAGGATGATGGCGGGGATGTGGGGATAGGAGGCGTGGAACTGGCGCAGAGTAGCGGTGCCGAGATTGGAGTCTTCGTCCAGCGTCGCACTGAGAACGGCGACGTGAGGCGTGCGATGGGCGGCAAGTTCCAGGAACTCCCGCGAACCGGCGGTGGCGCCAATAACGCGCAGGCAGCGGTCACGCTTGAGGGCTTCGCCCATCAATTCAGCGTGAATGCGGGTATTGTCGCCCACCAGAACATCGATGAGTGGCCGGTCTCGCGATCCAGTTACCATACTTTCCTTCGCTCTGCCGATAGTGACGCCTGCTTGCTCGGACTCTGCTGCAGTGAACAGGGAACATCTCCTGACAAATTTTGTAGAGGGGGATTGGTTGCCCGCCTTCTCTCGAAGCGAGGGCTTTGCCCATCATGGTCCGCCCAAGATCGACTCTCTGCGCCCACCTCGATTCTACGCAAGAATTCCCGGGATCAAATTATGACGAAAGTCACGTGCAACAGTGTGCAAGTGTTTTCAACCCCAAGTGGGGAAGCGCCAGGTCGTCAGCCCAGGTCGTTCGGCCGGTGCAGCGCGCTAGTTTCCCACAGAACCAAGTACAAGGACAGTAAAAAAATCTGTAAAAGGCAGAAAACAAGCAAAATATATGTAAACAAATGGGATCCAGGCAAACTCGCTACCCAGGTAACGGCGCCACACACCCGCCGGTACCCTTGCCTGTAACTACGGAACAATGTACTAATGTGTAGTCCGGTCGGACTGGTTCTGGATTTCCTAGACGTGTAGTTCCGATTTCGCTAGTGCGGTCGACCTCTTGCAGCATTTTGCAAGCGGCCGTAGGTTGCAAGTGTTGGTCATTACGGGTTGCGAAGATCCCCCCTTGACCCGTATCCCCCGAGACATTGATTGGGTGCTTCAGGGTCCAACTCTACGCTGTGAGTCAGAGGGCGAAGCTATGAGCAGCAGCGGCGGTTACCAGTGCTGGACGCGGGGTTTGGAAGCGCCAGCCCAGCTTGGCGAACAGGCGGCATGGTACGCGGTGCACACCTTTCCGCGGCATGAGAAGGCGGTCGCAGACCGTATGCAGAGACAGGGACTGAGGGTGTTCCTGCCCACCGTGAACGAAGTGCACCGCTGGAGCGACCGTCGCAAAAATGTGCAACTGCCTCTGTTCAATTGCTACGTGTTTGTGCAGATCACACCTCGGAACGAAGAGCGGATTCGCGTGCTACGCACTGACGGGGTGATCAGCTTTGTTGGAACGCGGGGACAGGGGACGCCGATTCCGGAAGAGCAGATCGAGGCGGTACGGGCCGTGGTGGCACACGGCTTGAGTTGTGGATCGCATCCCTTCCTCAAGACGGGCCAGCGGGTGCGCATTCGTGGTGGGGCGCTGGACGGAGTTGAGGGCATCTTCCTGTCGCAGAACGGAGACCGCAGCTTGGTGGTTTCGGTGGATGCGATTCAGAGGTCCCTTGTGGTTCGCATCGATGGCTACAAGGTGGATGTGATTTAGACCCCGAAACCAGGATCTTCGTAACGTCAACGGCAGCCTCACGAGTCTTCGCAGGCGAGGGCCTGCGAACCATTTCGGGGTAGGCCGCCCACGCAGACCCATTGAACCTCCCGACGATCAGACGAGACCCGCCATTCATGGAAGATAAAGGACCCAGCACAGTCCGACTGCTTTTTGTCACCCGGGAACCGTCGTCGCTCCCCTGCCTGTGGGAGGTGGGAGACGGCAACTCCTGGCAGGTGGAGACCGCCTACAGCGGGCTGGAGGCTCTGGAACGGGTGCAATCGGGTGTGACCCCGAGCCTGGTGCTGCTGGAGTTGGTGCCCGGGGACCCGGACAGTTTGCACACGCTGCGCTGGTTGCGTCGGGTGCGGCCGCATCTGCCGGTGGTCCTGCTATCGCAGGCAGAAGACACGCAGCAGATGATGCAGGCGCTGCGTCTGGGCGCGCAGGATTTTCTGTTGAAGCCGTGCCACCCGGGCCAACTCGACAAGGTGATCAAGCGGCAGCTGGCGGCGCTGCCATCCCGGGACGAGGGCGATCCCAACCGGGAGAAGCTGGAGCAACCGGGCGACGATCTGCTGTTTGTGGCAGTCAGTCCGGCGATGCGTCGAGTGCGGGCGCAGGTGGAATCGTTGGCCCAGGTGAACGTTCCAGTGCTGATTCTGGGGGAGCGCGGCAGCGGCAAGCATACGACCGCGCGCATGATCCACCGGCTTTCCATCCGAGCAGGCTTCCGTTTCTTCCAGGTGAACTGTGCCTCGCTGCCGGGAAACCTGCTGGAGCAGGAGCTGTTTGGCGGCCCGACAAGCGGGGTGCACAGTTTCGAGCCGCCGAAGCCGGGGCGGCTGGAGCTCTGCCAGCAAGGCACGGTTCTACTGGACCAGGTGTCGGAGATGGCGGCCAGCCTGCAGGCTGGAATCGCGCAGCTGTTGCGCGAGAAACGATTCGTTAGGAACGGGCAAGTGCAGGATGTGGATGTGCGGATCTTGGCCTCGATTGACTGCGGCAGCGATCTTTCGCTGCCGGAAGGAATGATGCACGAGGATCTGTTCTACCTGCTGAGCGCCTTCACCATCTACGTTCCCCCGCTGCGGCAGCGCAAGATGGAAATTCCGATTCTTCTGAGCCACTTCATGACCCGTTTGGCACGGCACTACGGGATGGCGGCGCGAAATGTCTCTCCGCGGGTGCTGGAAGGGTGCGAGGGATATTCCTGGCCGGGGAACCTGCCGGAGCTGGAAGATTTCGCCAAGCGATACCTGATGCTGGGGGATGATTCGCTGCCGCCAGGGGAGACGGCGGCGGAGGAGAACGCCACTCGCGGCGCAGCTGGAGGGTCGTCCCGGCAAGCGGGCGGAGCCGTCGATTCCGCGTCCACCAGCTTGAAGTCGCTGGTGAAGAGCGTCAAAGACGAGGCGGAACGCAACGCGATTGCCGGGGCGCTGGACAAGACCCACTGGAACCGGAAGGCGGCGGCACGGCTGCTGCGCATCAGCTACCGCGCGCTGCTGTACAAGATCCAGGAATACCGCATGTCGCCCCCCGGGGGGACAGTGGTGACGATCAATCGAACCAAGGTGAATGGTCCGGAGAGCTAAATCGGTAGCGCTGTGCGCAACCCCAAGCTGGAGCGAATGATGAAACCAAAGCGGTCTCAGCCAACCTCGCTGGTGGTCCTGCTGCTATGCCTGTGTTTGTCGAGCTGGGTCAATGCGCAGGCAACCAACGGCGACGCCAAGACGGAGAAGGTCCCTCCCGGCAAGCCGGCGGGGGCCGGGGCGAGCGCGAACCAGGGCGCGGCCCACGATGATACCTACCGGATGGGAGCGGCGGACGTGCTGGCGGTCAACGTGTGGAAAGAACCGGACATCTCGCGCACGGTCACCGTGCGCTCGGACGGAAAGATCACGCTGCCGCTGGTGGGTGAACTGCAGGCCGGCGGGCTGACTCCGCGGCAATTGGAGCAGGAGATCACCAGGAAGTTGACCAGCTACATCTCGGAGCCGGAAGTGACGGTCATCGTCCAGGACAGCAAGAGTCAGCACATCAATATCCTGGGACAGGTGGTGCGGCCGGGTTCCTACCTGTTGACCAACTCGATGACCGTGCTGGATGCCATCGCGATCGCGGGAGGTTTCAAGGATTTTGCTAAGCAGAAAGGCATCTACATTCTGCGCAACCAACCCGATGGCACGCAGGTGAAACTCCCGTTCAACTACAAGGACGTCATCAAAGGCAAGAACACGACCCAGAACGTCCGGCTGGCGCCGAGCGACACGGTGGTGGTTCCCTAGGTGGACTCATGAAGTCACGCAACCTTTTCGGCGTAGTGCTGCTGGGGGTGGTCCTGGGCCAAGCAGGATGGGCGCAGGAATCGCAACCACAAAATCAGAATGACACCGCTCCGCCCGACGCGGGCCAGCGTGCGGCCCCAGCCCCGGCACTGACCGGCGGCTGGCTGTCCGAGGGGGGAGGAGGCGGGAGCGATTGGACGACGCGCCCGCCCGCAGTGCCGGCCATCGTGGGGGGATACGGATCTTCGCTGGCGTTCAGCACGGAGATGGAGCGCTCGAATTTCATTCGCGGTGGGGTGGCCGTGCAAACCGGCTACGATAACAACCCGTATCTGAGTTCGGGGGGCAATGGGAACAACTTCGCCGTGTCGGTGCTGCCGCAGATTGCGCTCGATCAAACCCGGGCACGGATTCACTGGCTGCTGCAATATTCCGGGGGGTACACCTTCAACGACCAGTTGCAGGTGCATGACACGACTTCGCAGAACCTGGGCTTCGACCTGCAATACCGCATGAGTCCGCATGTGAATGTGCGGTTGACTGAGAACCTGCACTATTCCAGCGGGTTGTTCGCTCCGGGCAATAATTATGACGGGACGGCGCCGGGCGTGCCCCAGGGGAGCAATCCGTTTATCGTTACGCCTCTGGCCACCGAGTTCGGCAACCTGGCCCGGGGCGAGATCGATTACCAGTTCAGCGGCAGCGCGGTGATGGGGGCCAGCGGCGGCTACACGACCAATCGTTACAGCAACACGCCGCCGGGATTCGACCTGCTCAATACGACGAGCGAGGATGCGGCCGGTTTCTACATGCACCGGCTGAAGCAAAACAACTGGCTGGGGACCAGCTATACGTTTCAGCACTTGACCTTTCCGCCCACCGAAAGCGAGACGTTTATCCACAGCCTGCTGATATTCGACACGATCACGCTGCGCCAGCACATGACCTTGTCGTTTTTTGCCGGGCCTCAATACTCCCAGGATACGTCCCCGGTCAGCTCACACCAGTCCCGCACCTTGTCCTTTCTTGCCGGGCCTCCATACTCTGCCGACGCCGCCGTGGTCTCGGGCTCGTCGACGTTGGTCGAGCAGGCCGGCTGGTCGACGGCGGCTGGTGTCAGCTACAGCTGGCAAGGACCGCACACCAGCGCTGCGGTCAGCGTCGTCAGGCGGCTGTCCGACGGCGGAGGCCTGCTGGGGGCCGCCGAGGTGAACAGTGCGACCGGGGCCCTGCGGCGCCAGCTCACGCGCAACTGGTGGGGCGAGATAAGCGCCAGTTACGCCATGAACCAGGCCTTGAGCCCGACCCTGACCGACACGTCGTCGATTCAATATGCGTCGGGCGGGTTCAGCGCGGAACGTCGGTTCGGGGAAAGGGTCACAGTGCATTTGATCTACCAGCACCAGTTTCAGAACATCGCCAGAATAGAGTCCAACAACAACGGCGCCAACCGAGATCAGTTCATTGTCACTTTGGCCTATCTGTTTACACGGCCTTGGGGAAGGTAGTCATGCCAGAAGACTTCGAAGAAAAACCGCCAGAGATGAAAGACCTGGGAGAGATCCTGGGCATCGTACGCCGCCGCCGGTGGCTGTTTTTGGGCCCGTTCCTGCTGGGTTGGCTGCTGGTGTGGGGAGTGAGTTGGTTTCTGCCGACGGTGTACCGCTCCGGGACCCTGATCCTGGTGGAGGAGCCGGCGGTTCCGGAGCAGTATGTGCCGTCCAACGTCAACGACAGCTCGCAGAGCCGGCTGGACAGCATCACGCAGGAGATCCTGAGCCGCACGCGGCTGCTGCACATCATCGAACACCAGCATCTCTACCAGGACGGGCGCAAGCAGCTCACCCCGGACGAGATCGTGGACATGATGCGGAAAGACATCGAGATTGAGCTGGTGCGTGCCGACGACAAGAAGCTTTCGTCGTTCAACATCTACTACTCGGCCGATGACCCGAAAGTCGCGCAGGCGGTGACCAAGGAACTGGCAGATCTGTTCATCCAAGAAAACCTGGCGGACCGAGCTCAGAAGTCGGAGAACACGACGAAGTTCCTGGAGGAGCAACTCGAGGATGCGCGGCAGAACCTGGCGGAACAGGAAGCCCGGGTGCGCGAGTTCAAAGACAAGCACATGGCGGACCTGCCCAGCCAATTGCAGGCCAATCTGCAGATCATGAGCAGCCTGCAGACGCAGTTGCAGGCGGCGCAGGACGCCCTGAGCCGGGCCCAGCAGCAACAGACGTACCTGGAGTCGCTGCTGGGCCAGTATCGCACCTTGGACCAGGCGATGAAGGGAGCGGACGGTAGTACCCCGCTGAGTGTGGCCAACATGGACAAGATGCTCGATCAGCTGAACGCCCAGCTGGCGGACATGCGGTCGCGCTACACCGACAATTATCCCGATGTACGCAAGCTGAAGCAGCAGATTGCCGACCTGGAGCGCTTGAAGCAGCAGGTGCTGTCCAATGCGGGGGATCAGAAGAATTCCCCCACCGTGACCAGCTACGCGGATGTGAAGGACATGGCGCCGCGCATGGAGCTGGCCAGCCAGATGAAGGCTAACCAGGTGGAGATAGCGAGCCGACAGCGGGACATAAAGGAGTTGCAGGCTCAGCTGGGCGAGTATCAGGCACGCCTGAACGCCTCGCCGGTGCGGGAGCAGGAATTCGCAGATATTACCCGCGATTACAATCAGTCGCGGACCAACTACGACGCGCTGCTGGCCAAGAAAAACCAGTCGGAGATGGCCACCGACCTGGAAAAGACGCAGCAGGGCCAGCGCTTCCAGATGATCGATCCGCCGAACCTGCCGTTGACGCCATATTCGCCCAACCGCTTGAAGCTGGCCGGCTTCGGAGTGGTGGCGGGGTTGCTGCTGGGGTTCGGGTTCGCGGGCGGGGCGGAATTCCTGGACGGGCGTGTGTACAGCGAGCGGGAACTGCGGAAGCTGGTGTCGGCGGAGATCCTAGCCGACATTCCGCCGCTCACCCTGCCCGAAGAAGAGAAACGCCAGCGCTACGAGGATTGGATCACCATCGGCGCCGCCTGCCTCGCGTTGTGCTGCGTGTTCGCCGGTTTCGCCATCACCTATTACCGCGGATAAACTCACGTGTACAAGGAATTCTTCAAACTCCACCGCAATCCGTTTGAGCTGACTCCCGACCCCTCCTTCCTGTTTCCGACGAAGAGGCACAATGAGGCGCTGGCGGCCTTGTACTACGGGGTACGGCGGCACAGCGGCTTCGTCGTGATGACCGGCGAGGTGGGCACGGGCAAGACACTGCTGGTGCGCTGCCTGCTCGAGTTGCTGCGCCGCACCGATGTGGGCTTTGCCTACGTGTTCAACACGCGCTTGTCGCCACTGGAATTCATCCGGTACATCGCCGGCGACCTGGGGATTGCGGTGGCGGGAAAGGCGAAGGACGAGCTGCTGCTGGAGTTGAGCGCCTTCCTGGTGCAACGCCATCGCAAGCGGCTGACGACGCTGCTGGTGGTGGATGAAGCGCATCACCTTACCCCTGAGGTGCTGGAGGAAGTCCGGCTTCTGACCAACCTGGAGACAGCCCAGGAGAAGCTGCTGCAGATCCTGCTGGTGGGCCAACCCGAACTGGATGACAAGCTGGACTCCTGGGAACTGCGGCAGTTGAAGCAGCGGGTGGCGATGCGTTGTCACCTGGAGCCGCTGGTGTCCGACGAGACCAAGGAGTACGTGCGCCGGCGCCTGCAGGTGGCAGGAGCGGAAGCGCCAGCCTCGATTTTTCCTGATGCGACGCTGGCGCAGGTGCATCGGCACTCGCGGGGCATTCCGCGACTGATCAATACGGTCTGTGAAAACGCCCTGATCAGCGCCTACGCCCGCCAGACGTCAAGAATTCCGCCAGAAGTGATCGACGAAGTGGCCGCTGATCTGCGTCTGGGTGTGGTCAGCGCCCCGAGCCCGGCGCCAGGAGACGGGAACGGCAACGGACGGGAGGATGTACAGCGCGCCGTGCGAACCTTGCTCGACCTGCATGACTACCTCCAGGCGGCGCGGGTCAAAGAAAAAGAATCGCTGATTCCAATAACACCGGGAGTGAAACGAGGATGAGCCGCATATTTGAGGCCTTGCAACAATCCGAGTCCGACCGCATGGGGAGCACGTTGACGCCCGTCTCGGCGGTAGAGCTGGTACAGGCGGCGGAACTGGTGAATGCCGCCAAGCGCCCCCCGGCAAGCGCAGACGAGCCGACACGCGAAGTGCACGAATTCGGGCAGATCAAGGCCCTGATGATGGTGGGCGCGCCGGAGAACCGCGTGGTGTCCCTTACCCACCAGGGGAGCCTGGGGGCGGAGAAGCTGCGCCTGCTGGCGCTTCGGCTCAAAACCATGAAGGAGACGCGCAAGCTGAAGAAGGTCTTGATCACGAGCACCATGCCCGAGGAAGGCAAGAGCCTGATCAGCGCCAACCTGGCCATCACCCTGGCCCGCAGCAAGCACCTGAAGACGCTGTTGCTGGAGTGCGACCTGCGGCGACCGACGCTGGCACATGTGCTGTTCGGGCAAGCTCTGCCGGGGCTGAGCGAGTATTTGCAGACCAGTGTTGCCCTGAACCAAGTGACCTACGAGGCGGCTCCTTCGGGATTCTTTCTGCTGCCGGCGGGGTCTCCGCCCATGAACCCGCTGGAACTGATGCAGTCGGGTAAGTTCCAGGGACTTCTGGACGAACTGTCGGCCCACTTCGACTGGATCGTGATCGACTCGCCGCCCACGATGCCCCTGGCCGATACCAGCCTGCTGATGAAACTGGTGGACGGAGTGCTGATCGTGGTTCGCGAAGGCGTGATCGAAAAGAAACCGCTGCAGAGGACGATAGAGATGGTGCCTCCGGCGCAACTGCTGGGGATCGTGCTGAACAGCTCGAGCAGTACCGACAGCAAGAAGTACTACCAGAGGTATGCCGCGTTGAAAGTCACATCCCCCGAGGCCACCCCCGCCCCGCAATCGGAAGAGGGCACCGCTGACAACTGAGACTTGCAGGACGGCTCCCCTCCGTCGCTGCGAGCTGGCGCCCTCCGTGAAGCCATTCGAAATGCTCCCAGGAGAAGTCCAGTCGTGAAACGACATTCTATTGGCGCTGTACAAAGGGCTACCAGGCCGAGGGTGGAACCGAGTGCTTCAGCCGCGGGCCAGGAGATTCTGGCGCAGGAAGCATTTCATCGGATGATCGCGCTGGAGAGAAAGCGCACGGAGCGATCGCGAAAGCCATTCCTGCTCATGCTGCTCGACACGGGAGCCAGTGTACCCAGCCCGCGCAGCGAAAAACTGCTGCTGGACGTGCTGGACGCCGTGACCGAGTCCACCCGGGAAATCGATCTGGTGGGATGGTACGCGACCGGGGCCGTGGTCGGGGTGATGTTCACGGAGCTGGTAGTGCAGGCGCGCACTTCGATCATAGGCACGATCATGAACCGGATGAGCGAGGCTTTGCGCAAAAACCTCAGCCTGGAACAGTTCAATCAGATCAAGATCTCCTTTCACCTCTTCCCCGAGGACTGGGACCACCAAAGCCCGGACCGACCCAGCAACCCGACCCTCTATCCCGACCTGGAGAACCGGGAGAAGCATAGTCGAGCCATGCGTATCGTGAAGCGCTCGATGGACGTGGCGGGCAGCCTGTTTGCACTGATCGTTCTGTCGCCGCTGTTCGTGACCATCGCGGCGGCCATCAAACTGTCGTCGAAAGGGCCGGTGTTTTTCAAGCAGAAACGGGTGGGACGGTACGGGAAGTGCTTTACCTTCTTGAAGTTCCGGTCCATGCACGTGAACAACGATGCCAGCCAGCACAAAGAGTACGTGCGCCAGCTCATCGCTGGTGAGGCCGACCGAAAGCCGGTGACCGGGAACGGCAAGGGAATATACAAGCTCACGCAGGACAAGCGCATAACGACCGTAGGCCGGATCATACGACGGACGAGCCTGGACGAGTTGCCGCAGTTCTTCAACGTATTGTGGGGTGACATGTCCCTAGTGGGGCCGCGTCCGCCGATCCCATACGAAGTCGAGGCGTACGATATCTGGCACCGGCGCCGGGTGTTGGAAGCCAAGCCCGGGATCACCGGCCTCTGGCAAGTGCACGGACGCAGCCGGGTGGCCTTCGACGAGATGGTTCGCCTGGACCTGCGGTACGCCCGGAACTGGTCCCCCTGGCTGGACTTGAAGATCCTACTGCAGACGCCAAAAGCAGTGTGGGCGGGTGACGGTGCCTGCTGAACGCCCCGCTTGCTGCTTTTGAGAGTTTTCCTCCACCTGAATTACCTATCCGTCCCCCAACTTGTGCCGTTTCTTCGTGTTGGCATTCCTTGCGAGGCGTCTTGATGCTTAATTTTGGAGTCATTGGATACGGCTACTGGGGGCCGAACATTGTAAGGAACCTGAGGAACCAGGAGGGTTGCCGGGTGTCGGCGGTGTGCGACCAGAGCGCGGCCGCGCGCCGCAGGGTGGAACACGCGCATCCCGGAATGAAGGTGGTTTCGAGTCCGGCGGAACTGCTCTCCGTGCCCGACATCGACGCCGTCGCCGTGATCACGCCGGTCTGGACGCATTACGAGCTGGCAAAGGCGGCTTTGCAGAGGGGCAAGCATGTGTTTGTGGAGAAGCCGTTCACAGCCGACTCGGCGCAAGCCGAGGAACTGATCGACCTGGCAAGCAGCAAGAATCTGAAGATCATGGTGGATCACACCTTTCTATTTACCGGGGTAGTGCGCAAGATCAAACAACTGGTGGATGAAGGGTCGTTGGGCAAGCTGTATTACTACGACTCCACGCGGGTCAACCTCGGACTGTTTCAGCACGATGTGAACGTGATTTGGGACCTGGCGCCCCACGATCTGTCCATCATGGACTATCTGCTGCAGGAGGAACCGGAGGCGGTAGTGGCGACCGGGCAGTCGCACCTCAATGGGCACGAGGACATCGCGTTCATCACGGCATACTTCCCGGACAACATCATCGCCCACATCAACGTGAACTGGCTGTCGCCGGTGAAGGTACGGACCACGCTGATCGGCGGAGAGAAGAAGATGCTGGTGTGGAACGACCTGGAGGCCGACGAGAAGCTCAAGATTTATGACAAGGGGGTCAAGATAACCAGCCAGCAGGGGGTGTACAACCTGCTGGTCAGCTACCGCTCCGGTGACATGTGGTCGCCCCAGATCGAGCAGTGCGAAGCGCTGCAACTGGAACTCTCGTACTTCGCAGATTGCATCCGGAAAGACGAGACGCCGTTCAACGACGGGATGGCTGGTCTACGGGTGGTGAAGATGCTGGAGGCGGCGAGTAACTCGCTGACCAAGCGGGGAGCGATGGTTTACCTGTGAGAGCGCAGTTCCCGGCTGTGAGCGGAGGAAGTCGGGGAACATGCCCGAGTTCGCGATGGACGGTCGATCCCGTGACCTACCCGGCGGGAGGCGGGTGGTTGCAAGTCATAAAGGAATCTGCACCCCGATATGAATGAATACGTTTGCATTGCGCCGAACGTGAAACTGGGAGAGGGCGTGAAACTCTCGAAGTTCATCAACCTTTACGGTTGCGAGATCGGCGATCAAACCAAAGTGGGCGCCTTCGTGGAAGTACAGAAAGGGGCCACGATCGGCGCCCGATGCAAGATTTCGAGCCACACCTTCATCTGCGAGGGCGTCACCATCGAAGACAACGTTTTCATCGGACACAACGTGACCTTCATCAACGACAGCTATCCGCGGGCCACGACCTCAGAGGGCAAGCTGCAGACCGAGGCTGACTGGAAGGTAGAAAAAACCGTGGTGAAGAAAGGGGCCTCGATCGGTTCGGGCGCGACCATTCTGCCGAACACCACGATTGGCGAAAACGCGGTGGTCGGGGCGGGAAGCGTAGTGACGAAGGATGTCCCCGCCAACAGCATTGTCGTGGGCAATCCCGCCCGAGTGCTGCGTAGTGTCCATAAGAGTCAGGAGGCCAGGTAATCATGAGCATGCCTAGCATTCCCTTTCTTGACCTTGTCACTCCCCACGTAGAGCTGGAGCAGGAACTCACCGCAGTTTTCCAGAAGGCACTTCGCACCGCGGGTTTTATCGGTGGCCCGATGGTGGAAGAGTTCGAGCAGGCTTTCGCCGCCTTCTGTCACACCCGACATTCGGTTGCGGTCAGCAGCGGGACCGACGCGCTCCGGTTTGCCCTTATGGCTACTGGCGTGTCGTCAGGGGACGTTGTGGTTACGGTGCCGCACACGTTCATCGCCACCACGGAGGCGATCTCGCAGGCGGGCGCTCTACCGGAATTCGTGGACATTGACGAGCGTACCTACAACATGGACGTGAGCAAGTTGCAGGAGTATCTGGAGAAGCAGTGCGAAGTGGACGCGTCCGGCAGGCTGCGGAGCTCACGCAGCGGCCGGCCCGTGACCGCGGTTGTTCCCGTGCACCTCTACGGTCAGACCGCCGACATGGATGCGATTCTCGAACTGGCGCGGAGGCATGGCCTGGTGGTGATCGAGGACGCCTGTCAGGCACACGGAGCGGAGTATTTCTCGCGCAGGTCGAAGAGCTGGAAACGGGCCGGATCCATGGGGAAGGCTGCTGCCTTCAGCTTCTATCCCGGCAAGAATCTCGGGGCGTGCGGAGAGGCCGGAGCTGTGACGACCAACGATGCCAGCGTCGCGGAAAAGGTGAGAGTGCTGCGCGACCACGGACAGGCCCTGAAGTACTACCACAACGTCGAAGGGTACAATGGCAGGCTGGACGCAATCCAGGCGGGGATCCTGCAGGCCAAACTGGTTTATCTCGAGCAATGGAACGAACAGCGCCGGCAGCGGGCGGCAGAGTACAGCCGGTTATTTTCGGCGGCGAAGAATGTGGTGATTACACCCCATGAGCCAGCCTGGTCGAAAGCCATTTACCACCTGTACGTGGTGCGAACCGAGGATCGGGAAAGCCTGATGGCCCACCTCAAAACCCAGGGCATCGGCACCGGCATCCACTACCCGGTTCCACTCCACCTGCAAAAGGCCTACCGTTTGCTGAATTACCGGCAGGGCGACTTTCCCGTATGCGAGCGGGTGGCGGCGGAAATCGTATCGCTCCCCATGTTCCCTCAACTTACCGCGGAGCAGCAAAGCACGGTGGTAGAGGAGACGCTAAAATTCGTGCACTCCGCGGCGGGTTCCAAGCGGGCCCTCAGTCAGCCGGTTCAGCTGGCATCGGTTGAACAGACAGCCTAGACAGCAAGACCCACCTCGAGGACCCAGATGAAAATCTCTGTAATCGGCGCGGGCTACGTGGGACTCACCACGGCAGCCTGTTTTGCCCAGATCGGACATGAAGTCTTCTGCAGCGAGAGCGATGCGGACAAGTTGCGCCGGCTGCAAAGCGGCGAGCTCCCGTTATTCGAGCCCAATCTGGAGCGTGTCATTCGTGAGGCCGGGGAGTCGGGGCGTTTGACTTTCGGCCCCACGGAAGAGGCCGTCGATTGGGGGAAGGCGATCTTCATTTGCGTGGGGACTCCGCCTCTGCCGAACGGGGAAGCCGATCTGTCCGCGATCGAAGGGGTAGCCCGGATGATTGCCAGAAGGGTGGAGGGCTACAGACTCGTGGTCGAGAAGAGCACGGTGCCGGTGCAGACCGGCAGACAGCTCAGGAAACACCTGGCGATTCACCGCACCCGCAAGCTGGACTACGACGTTGCGTCCAATCCGGAATTCCTGCGGGAAGGATCGGCGGTAGAAGATTTCCTGCACCCCGAGCGCATTGTCATCGGCGTGGAGTCGCCGCGCGCGGCAGCCCTGCTGCGTGAGATCTACGAGCCTGTCATCCAACAGAACTTCGCCTGCCCGGTTCATGACGGATGTCCCCACGCGGACCGGCCCGCCCTGCTGGAAACGGACACCAACTCGGCTGAGCTGATCAAGCATGCTTCCAATTCATTCCTGGCAATGAAAATCTCATTCATCAACATGGTGGCCAACCTGTGCGAGGCGGTGGGGGCGGACGTCGGCAAAGTGTCCGAAGGCATGGGATTGGATCCGCGCATCGGCAAGGCGTTCCTGAACCCGGGAATCGGCTTTGGCGGCTTCTGCTTTCCCAAGGACATTCAGGCATTCATCCGGATCGCCGAGAAGTCGGGATGCAATTTTTCGTTGCTCAAGGAAGTGGGCAAAATCAACGAGCACAGGATCGAACAGTTCGCGGAAAAAGTTCGCTCCGAGCTGTGGGGCGTTCGAGGGAAAAAACTGGCGGTTTGGGGGCTCGCCTTTAAGCCCAATACCGATGATGTGCGGTTCGCACCCGCGATCGCCTTGATGAAACTGCTGCTGGAAGAAGGCGCGACGCTTAGCGCCTATGACCCGCAGGCGGCGCGCAAAGCCAGCGAACTGCTGCCGAACGCAACCTACTGCCGCGATCCGTACGAGGCAGCGCAATCCGCGGACGCCATTCTGATCGTCACGGAATGGGAGGAGTTCCGCAGCATCGACTGGAACCGCCTGGCGGGTGTGGTCGAGCGTCGGCTCATCATCGATGGCCGAAACATGTTTGACACCGAGGCAGTGACGGGTCACGGATTCCAATACATCAGCATCGGCCGGCCTCCCGGAGAGGCGAAAGCGCCCGCCGATGAGATCAGGGCCGGCGTGGCAGCACAGGAATTGGTCGCGGGACCTAGCTCCCCGGAGGCGCCCATTGTCCCCGTTACCCGATCGAGGTCCGACGCATGAGATTCGTACTCGTGACCCCGGCACGAAACGAAGCGCGCTTCATTGAACAGACCATTCAGTCTGTGATTGCCCAAACCGCGCGTCCCAGCAAGTGGGTCATCGTCAGTGACGCCTCAACCGATGGTACCGATGAGATCGTGCAGAAGTACTTGCCGAAGCATGCCTGGATGGAACTGGTGCGCATGCCAGATCATCAAGAGCGCAATTTTGCGTGCAAAGTGCATGCCTTCAATGCCGGCTATGCCAGGGTTAGGGGAATGGACTACGAGGCCATTGGCAGCCTGGACGCAGACGTCTCGTTTGGAGATGATTATTTTGCCTTCCTGCTACAGAAGTTGGCGGAAGACCCGGCCTTGGGGCTCGTGGGAACCCCATTCCAGGAAGCGTCCCAGCCGATCTACGACTACCGCTTTGTCAGCATCGAGCATGTCTCTGGAATTTGCCAATTGTTCCGGAGAAAGTGCTTCGAAGCGATCGGGGGGTATATCCCGGTGAAGGGCGGTTCCATCGACCATATTGCCGTCCTCACCTCGCGAATGAAGGGCTGGAAAACCCGTAGCTTCCCCGACAGGATTTGTTTTCACCACCGAGCCATAGGTACGGCCCAGTCCAATGTTTTGACAGCACGATTCAGGTACGGCGTGAAAGACCATGCTATGGGAAATACGCCGCTCTGGGAGTTGTGTAGAACTCTCTATCAGATGACGAAGCCGCCGGTGGTGTTAGGCGGCCTGGCCCTGGCCACCGGTTTCGTGTGGGGATGGGTTCGCCAAGCGGAAAGGCCAGTATCGCGTGAGCTGGTGGTGTTTCACCGCGCCGAGCAGAGGCGGCGGCTTAAGAGATTTCTCCTGGGTGGCTTGCGATAACCCCATTCGACTCTATCCTCCGAGAGCGATCGAGCTGAGAGAAAGACGAAGTCAAGGAGTGCAGCAAACTCATGTCCGTCACGGCCAAGCCCACGGTTGCCATGTCCCTGACTGACCAGCCGTCGCCGCGCCAGGAAGTGAGACCTCTCGTTGGGCTCATTCTGAATGCCGACGACTGGGGCCGCGACTGTGAAATCACCCGGCAGACGTTACATTGTAAGCAGCGCGGGACCATCTCGTCGGTGAGCGCGATGGTATTCATGGCCGATTCCGAGCACGCAGCGGCTCTGGCGCGAGAGCATGGGGTCGACGCTGGGCTGCACCTCAATTTCACGACTACCTTCACCGCGCCTGGAGCCCCAACACGGCTGCTCGAGCACCAGCGGCAACTTCGCGACTATTTGCGGGGGCATCGTCTGGCCCCGGCCGTGTACCACCCCTTCCTCGTGGGTTCGTTCGAATATGTCGTCAAGGCACAACTGGACGAATTCCACCGGCTCTACGGCATTAGCGCCGATCGCCTGGACGGCCACCATCACATGCATCTGTGTGCCAACGTGCTGCTGAGAAATCTGCTCCCCCCCGGAAGTATCGTTCGCAGAAATTTCTCGTTTCAGCCCGGCGAAAAGAGCTGGAGCAACCGTATCTACCGCACCATCGTCGACAAGAGGCTGGCTCGACGGCATCGCCTGACGGACTTCCTGTTCTCCCTGCCGCCCATCCATCCGGTTGCGCGTGTGAAGAGAATCTTCGACTTGGCGAACCGGTTCACGGTCGAAGTGGAGACGCATCCAGGCAGCCTTGAGGAGTATAAGTTCCTGGCGGAGGGCCCGCTTTTGCGGTTACTGGGAGATATACCGATTGCCCACGGGTTCGTGGTACGAGGATCCCCGGGGAACGAGTCAGGAATGAAATCTCCCCGTTCCTGCACGCCTTAGGCACCCATTCAGAAGGCCCCCAATTCGCGCAGGCGTCGGCACGACGCCCTGGGACCAATTGCAGCTCGGAAGGACGATGACCAACGAAAGCATCCACGTTGGCGTATGCATTTGTACCTATAAGCGGCCGCAGTTTCTGAAGCGCCTGCTGGAAGAACTTGCCGACCAAGAAACAGATGGCCGGTTTACGCATTCGATCGTAGTTGTTGACAACGATTACCTCGAGTCTGCCAAGCATGTGGTCGAGGAAATTGCGGACCGAGCGACGATCGGAATCCGCTATTACGTGGAGCCGCGGCAGAATATCGCCCGGGCACGGAACAAAGCCATCGAGAATGCCCCGGGAAATTTCGTTGCGTTTCTTGACGACGATGAGTTTCCGACGAAGCGCTGGCTCCTCACCTTGATGGAAGCTCGCCAGAAATACGGAGTGGACGGCGTCCTGGGACCGGTGAAGCCCCATTTCGAGCAAGCACCGCCGCGATGGGTGGTCGAGGGCAGGTTCTATGAGCGTCCAACCTACCCGACGGGTTACGTGATCGATGGCCGAAAAGGACGCACGGGGAACGTCCTGCTCAGAAGGGAGCTCTTTTCCGCTTGCGAAGAGCACTTCCGGCCCCAGTTTCAGACCGGAGAAGATCAGGACTTCTTCCGAAGAATGATTGAAAAAGGGTATGTCTTCATCTGGTGCAATGAGGCGGTGGCGTATGAAGTTGTGCCCCCGGCCCGATGGACCAGGGCCTTCATGTTGAAACGGGCGTTGCTGCGCGGTGCCAATGCGTTGTTGCACCCCACTTTTGGAGCCGTCGATATCGTCAAATCTTTGATCGCCATCCCGACCTATCTTGCCATTCTGCCAGTGGCTTTGTTATCTGGACAAGCAAGGTTTATGCGGTATCTGGTCAAGATTTTCGACCATCTGGGCCGCTTGCTTGCACTGGTCGGCATTCACCCGATACGCGAAGCCTACGTCTTAGAGTAACCAGCCAATATGGAAAACGCGCAGCAGAAGGACTGCATCATCGCCTACGACGATCAGATTCTAGTGACCGGGGCAACCGGTTTTATTGGGTCCAGAGTGGTCCAGACTTTGCTGGAGAAAGGCTTCCGTAGGATTCGTTGCTTTGCCAGGTCCTCGAATGAGTCGGGGAAGGTCGCGAGTTTCTTGGGTCGCCAGCAGGACCCAAGGGTGCAGGTTCACAGGGGCAATCTGCTGTCGCGAGAGGACTGCCTGGCGGCAACCGAGGGAGTCGCCGTCGTGTTTCACCTGGCGGCCGGCCGCGGGGAGAAGTCCTACCCCGAAGCCTTTATGAACTCTGTCGTGACAACCCGGAATCTTCTGGAGGCGTGCCTGCAGCACCGGCGCCTTCAGCGCTTTGTGAACGTTGGTTCCTTCACCGTTTATGCCAACACGCAGAAGGGGCGAGGCGCTGTCCTCGACGAAAACTCACCCGTGGAATCGCGCCCCGAACTTCGCGGCGAGGCCTATTGCTTTGCCAAAGCCAAACAGGATGAGCTCGTGATCGAATATGCCAACAAACACGGGATCCCGTACGTTATTATCCGGCCGGGGGTCGTGTACGGTCCGGGTAAGGTGACGATCACGGGCCGCGTAGGAATCGACACGTTCGGTATTTTTCTTCACCTCGGCGGATCCAATCCCATACCCTTCACCTACGTTGATAACTGTGCGGAGGCGATTGTTCTGGCCGGGTTGAAAGCCGGGGTCGACAGAGAGGTATTTAACGTGATGGACGACGACCTCCCTACCAGTCGGGAGTTTCTGCGCTCCTACAAGCGCCAGGTGAAGTCGTTCAGGTCGCTGTATCTGCCCCCCTTTGCAAGCTACGGCCTTTGTTATATCTGGGAACAGTATTCTCGCTGGTCGGAAGAACAACTGCCGCCCGTCTTCAACGTGAGGCGGTGGCGCGCATTTTGGAAAAAAGCGCAATACAGTAACCAGAAACTTAAAACCCGGGTGGGGTGGGCGCCCAGGATACCCACGGCGGAGGGATTTCGCCGCTATTTCGAAGCCTGTCGGGCGGAGACAGACAATGCTTAAAGTCGCCCTCATCGGATGCGGCAAGATTGCGGATTCCCATGCCTCCCAGATCGGTAGGATACCGGCATCCGAGATCGTGGCAGCGTGCGACCGCGAACCCCTGATGGCGTATCAGCTTGCTCAGAGGTTTCCGGTTAAGGAGTGTTTCACGGATCTGGCCGAGATGTTGCGGAAAAGCCGTCCCGATGTGGTGCACATCACGACCCCGCCAGAAAGCCACTTCGACGTGGCCACATGTTGCCTGCAAGCAGGCTGTCACGTGTACGTAGAGAAGCCTTTCGCTCTAAATGCGCACCAGACAGAAAGCCTGCTTCGATTTGCCAGCCAGAAAAAGCTCAAAATCACCGCTGGCCACGACGACCAATTCAGCCATGCAGCCCGGCGCATGAGGGCGCTGGTACGAAGCGGCTTTCTGGGTGAGGGGCCGGTGCATATGGAGAGCTACTATGGGTATGAACTCGGCCGCACCGGATATGCGGGAGCCGTTCTGGGCGATAAGCAGCATTGGGTCCGAAAATTGCCCGGCAAACTTCTGCAGAATGTCATCAGCCATGGCATTGCGCGCATCGCGGAGTTTCTCAGCAGCGATCGGCCGCAGGTCTTCGCATATGGATTCGTCAGTCCGTTACTCAAGAAATTGGGAGAGACTGAACTTATCGATGAGCTGAGAGTGGTCATCCTGGAAGAAGGTCGGACCGCATACTTCACCTTTTCTTCTCAGATGCGCCCGTCTCTCCACTTATTCCGCATCTATGGCTCCAGCAACGGCCTGGTCCTCGATCATGATCAGGAAACGTTGATAAAGCTGCGAGGTAGCCACTTCAAGAGTCATCTCCAGAAGTTTCTTCCTCCCCTGTTGTTTGCGGGACAATATCTGGGAAATCTGAGCTCCAACGTAAAGACCTTCCTGGCACGAGACTTCCATATGAAGTCCGGGATGAAATACCTGATCGAGTCCTTTTATGGCTCAATCCGGGAAGGCACGCCCGACCCCATCCCACACCGTGAGATTCTCCTGACCGCCCGAATCATGGACGAGATTTTTGATCAGCTGGAAAGGGGAGAGAAATGGGCCGGGGCTTCCGGTCGGATCGACTTGCAGATTGCCAAGTGAAGAGAGGCGGGCAAGGGGAAAAGGCATGAAGGTTTGCGGTCGAGAGATCAAAGTCGAGGGCCGGTTGATCCGCACGGCTCGCCTCGACGGGGAGAAATACGAGTTCCTGAACGACCCCGAAGTCACGCTCAACGGGCTACGTGACTCAGGAGCTCGGATCGATCTTTTCACCTTCATGCAACGCCTGTCGGAGCTCTCCCCGCTGCACCGCTATCCCATGGAGTGGGACAACCTGGCCGTCTTGCCCGTGTCGACCTTCGATGTTTGGTGGAACAAACAGGTGGATGCGAAGACGCGAAATATGGTGCGCAAGGCGGAGAAGAAAGGTGTGCACGTCCGGGAGACGCCATTCGATGAGACCCTGGTTCGCGGTATCTGGGAGATTTACAACGAGTGCCCCATTCGCCAGGGCAAACCCTTTCCCCATTACGGGAAGGACCTGCTAACCGTGCACCGGGCCGAAGCCACCTACCTGGAGCGGAGCATCTTCCTTGGGGCCTTTCTTGACGAGAAGCTCGTCGGCTTTGTCAAGCTCGTCAGTGACGAAAGCGGCACCCAAGCCGGCCTGATGAACATTGTCTCCATGATCATGCACCGGGACAAAGCTCCCACCAACGCTCTGATCGCGCAAGCCGTGAGGACCTGTGCCGAACGCGGAATTCCCAACCTCGTGTACGCGAACTTCTCCTACGGCAGAAGACATCGGGACAGCCTGAGCGACTTCAAGCGGAACAATGGGTTCCAGCAGATCGATGTGCCGCGCTACTACGTGCCTCTGACCAGCGCGGGCCGCATCGCACTCCGCCTCGGGTTTCATCGCCGGTTGGTCGATCGGTTACCCGAAGCGGTCATCGTTCGTTTTCGTAACCTGCGCCATGCCTGGTACAGCCGCAAGCTGCAATCGGCGAGTACCACGTAAATCGGTGAGAATGTGCCCGGACTGGTTGGTCTGATCACCCGCATGCCCCGGCAACGGGCGGAGGCGGAACTGGCTCGCATGGTGCAGGCTCTGTGCCATGAGTCGTTCTACGTCACGGGGACTTGGATCGACGAATCCCTGGGTGTGTACGTCGGCTGGGTCGCACGCAAGGGCTCCTTCGCGGATACCATGCCGCTGTCGAACGAGCGCAACGATCTGGTCCTGATCTTCTCCGGGGAGGAATATCCGGACCCGGCGACCAAGCGCACCCTGAAGCAAAGAGGGCACACCTTCGAAGCGGATGGAGCCGCCTATCTGGCTCATCTTGCCGAGGAAGATCCGGCTTTCCCCGCCGGTTTAAACGGAAGATTCCACGGGCTTCTGGTCGAGCGCGGCCGCGCGAAGGTGACGCTGTTCAATGATCGCTACGGCATGCAGCGGATCTACTACCACGAATCGAAGCGGGCGTTCTATTTCGCGGCTGAGGCCAAAGCCATCCTCTCCGTGCGGCCGGAGTTGCGCACGGCTGATCTTCGCGGACTCGGAGAGTACGTGGCCTGCGGCTGTGTGCTCGAAAACCGTACGTTCCTAAGTGACGTTCATGTGCTCCCACCTGCCGCCGCCTGGGTGTTTGAAGGCGATTCGCTGCGCAAGGGCTCTTACTTTGAGCAGGCGGAGTGGGAAGAGCAGGCGCCGCTGGAGCCGGAATCCTACTATCAGCAACTCCAACAGGTGTTCTCCAGCAATCTTCCCCGCTATTTCAACGGCCGAGAGCGGATTGCAATGTCGCTTACCGGGGGATTGGATACGAGGATGATTATGGCGTGGTGGAAGGCCCCGCCCGAGTCCGTCCCTTGCTATACCTTCGGTGGACCGTTTCGGGATTGCCAGGACGTCATCATCGCCCGGAAAGTCGCCAAAACTTGCCAACAGCCGTACCGGGTGATCCCCGTGGGCGACGAGTTCTTATCGCGCTTTCCTCACTACGCGGAGCGCACGGTGTACCTCAGCGACGGCTGCGCCGCCGTAAATCGCGCTCCTGATCTGTATGCCAACGAGATTGCCGCGCAAATTGCTCCGGTCCGGATCACGGGCAACTATGGCAGCGAGATCCTCCGTCGGTTGCGGATGTTCAAACCGACAGAACTGATGCCAGGACTGTTTCGTCCAGAGTTCCTCTCTTACCTGGCCCAGGCCGGCGCTACCTATGCCCGGCAGTTTCGAGGACACGCGGTTTCCTTTACGGCATTCCGGCAGGCCCCATGGTCCCAGTATGGCCTACTGGCCGTGGAGCAAACCCAGCTTACTCTTCGTTCCCCTTATCTCGATAACGATCTGGTCCGAACGGCTTTCCGTGCTCCCAATTCCGCCATGCCGAAAAGCGATATCTTCGAGGACAACGACGATTGCGCTCGCTTGATTGCCGATGGCAACGCGGCGTTAGGAGAGATTCGCACGGACCGCGGACTGGGCGGGCCTCCCGGGAAGTGGTCCTCCTCGATCCTCCGCGGCCTCCTCGAGTTCACGTTCCGCGCCGAATACGCTTACGATTACGGCATGCCGCAATGGCTAGCTCGGATCGATCATGCGCTCTCGCCCCTCCAACTCCAGCGTCTCTTCCTGGGAAGGCACAAATTCTGTCACTTTCGGGTCTGGTATCGAGACGCGCTGGCCAGCTATGTTCGCGAGATACTGCTCGATTCCCGCACACTTGCCCGGCCCTATCTCCAGCGGAGCCAAGTGGAAGCCATCGTGGAGGGGCACCTGAAAGGCGTTCGTAACTACACGACAGCGATCCACAAGCTGCTCACCCTTGAACACCTGCACCGGCTCTTTCTCGACTCCCGATGAATCCTCATCTTGCCACCGTCGTGTACGTGATCGGGATCGCAGGCCTGTTTGTACTCGACCGGGACCCGAGGGCTCGCACTTCCCGAGCGCTTTGGATACCGGTGTTCTGGCTGCTCATCAATGGCTCGCGACCGGTATCTCTGTGGTTCCACACCGGACCGCTGGTGGTGACGTCGGATCAGTACCTGGAGGGAAGCCCGCTTGATGCCGCCGTGTACGGCATATTATTGGTGGCCGGTTTGGCGGTGCTGGCCAGCCGGAGCAACCGGGTAGCAGTCTTGTTGCGCACAAACCTCCCGATCCTTTTGTTTTTGTCGTATTGCGCCATTAGTGTGTTTTGGTCGAACTATCCTTTCGTTGCCTTCAAGCGTTGGAACAAAGCGGTGGGCGACTTCGTGATGGTCCTGATCGTGGTCACGGATCGGGATCCTTTATCCGCCATGAAGCGACTTTTTACGCGGGTCGCGTTCGTGCTGGTACCCTTCTCCGTCCTGCTCATTAAGTACTACCCTGACTTGGGGCGCAGCTACACCCCCTGGACTTGGCAGCCCATGTACAGCGGAGTTACAACCTTCAAGAACTTGCTGGGTATGACTTGCCTGGTTTGCGGACTGGGATCCCTTTGGTGCTTCTTGACGGCTTACCGCGAACCGAAGACTCCGCAGCGGCGCGGTCATCTCATTGCTCATGGCGCCCTGCTGGTCATGGTGCTGTGGCTGTTCTGGATCACCAACTCGAAGACTTCCTCGACCTGCTTCCTCATGGCGACGGGCGTGATGATCCTGTTGAGCGAGCGTTGGTTTAGGCGACGGCCAGTATTAGTGCATGGAATCGTAGCCACTCTGGTCGGTCTGTCTCTGTGCGCCTTGTTCCTGGACTCCGCTGGCTTCCTGGTTCACTCTCTGGGCAGGGATTCTACTCTTACCGGACGGACCGAAATCTGGAAGGCGGTCCTTTCCGTGGCGCAAAACCCGTTACTGGGGAGCGGATTCGAGAGTTTCTGGCTGGGAAAGAGGTTGCAGGCGGTCGAGCAGTTGACCTTGCAAAACTTACAGGAAGCGCACAACGGATATCTCGAAGTTTACCTGAACCTGGGATGGATGGGCGTAGGTCTGCTGGCCCTCTTGATCGTGACCGGATACCGTAGTGTGCTGGCCGTGCTTCGTCGGGATCAGCAAATGGGCATGATCCGCATGGCGTTTGTCGTTGTCGGGTTGACCTACAGTCTTACCGAGGCCGGGTTCCGGATGATGTGCCTGGTGTGGATTGCGTTCTTACTGGCCATTGTCGAGGTTCCCCGAAGCCGGCCGCGAAAGAAGGCGACGGAACCCCTTCCCAGATCGACCGAGGTTTCCCCTGCGCCGGCAGCTCTCCCGGCTCAAGAGGAGTACGTTTGAAGCCCTTCGATGCGAGTGGAGAATTCCGGCCCGTGACTTCGGGCGCCGACGCCGAGCTGCGTGAACTTGCTCTCCGTGGCGCCGGAGCGACGTTGCTTTCGGGCGGCGTCGGCCTCGCGATTCAGGTCGTTGCGACCGTGGTCCTGGCTCGTCTGCTTACTCCTAAGGACTTCGGCTTGGTCACCATGGTTTCTACCTTCAGCCTGCTCCTGGTGAATTTTGGATTGAATGGGCTGACGGAGGCTGTGGTCCAGCGCGATGAGATCAATCACGCGCTCGCCAGCACCTTGTTCTGGATCAATCTGAGCGCAGGAGTTCTGCTCACCATCGGATTTGCCGCCGCCGGTGGTCTGTTAGCCCGCTTTTACCACGACCCGCTGGTATTGCCGATCACGGTGGGCATCGCGCTCACCATCTTCTTTACCAGTACCTCAGTCATGCATTTGGCGTTGCTCAAGCGCGCCATGCAGTTCTCCAAGGTTTCCGTGAATGATATCCGCGCACGCACGGTTTCCGTGGTTGTGTCCATCCTGCTGGCCTGGGCTGGCTACGGGTATTGGGCCCTGGTGGCCGGGGCCATTGCGCTGCCCCTAAGCGCAAGCATTGGAGCCTGGCTCCTGTGTCGCTGGAGGCCTGGCTTTACGGGGCTGGCTCCTGGCACCGGGTCTGTGCTGCGGTTCGCGTTTAATACCTACGGCAACTTCAGTGTGAACTACTGTTCCCGCAACACCGACAACTTGCTGGTGGGTTGGCGGTTTGACGCGCAATCGCTCGGTTTCTACAAGAAGGCCTACGATCTGTTCGCCCTATCCGCGACGCAGTTGGTGTCCTCTCTTACGGTGGTCGTGGTTTCCACCCTCAGTAAGGTGAAACCAGACTCCAGCCAGTTCCGGCGATATCTGCTGGGCGCCCTGACCGGAATGGCGTTTGTCGGAATGTGGCTCGCCGCCGATCTGACCCTGGTGGGCAAGGACCTGATACGGCTGCTGATGGGGCCGAAGTGGGAGCCAGCCGGTAAGATCTTCACCTTCTTCGGACCGGGAATCGGGGTCATGATTCTCTATTACACCCACGGCTGGATCCATCTTTCCATAGGTCGGGCGGATCGCTGGCTGCGTTGGGGAATTATCGAGTTCGTCGTAACGTGCCTGCTCTTTCTGGCAGGCTTGCCGTGGGGACCGGTGGGAATTGCAGTGGCCTGGACGGTGTCTTTCTGGCTGCTGACCGTCCCGGCCCTCTGGTACGCAGGGCGTCCCATACGGCTCGGGATCACACCTCTGCTATCGCTCATTTGGAGGTACCTGGTGGCCTCGTTGGCCACCGGCCTGGCAGCGTCGATTATCCTTCGTCGGGTCCCCGCCCTGGTCCGGCTGTCGGGAGCCAGCGGAGCGGGGGTACGAGTCATCGTGGTTTCATCGCTGGTGGCGTTTCTTTACCTCGCCGCGGTGGTGGTTCTGCATGGTGGGCCGAGGCCGCTGTACCAGATTTTCAAAGTGCTGGGACAGATGGTGCCCACCAGAAAGCAGCCCTTTCCCCAGGTGGTCGTGCCCGGCATCGCCGGAGGTCTGCAATGGAGAGCGGACCAAGGTGCGGACGATGCATCGACCGCGGAAGCTCCACTGGTATCCATACTCATCCCCGCCTACAACGCGGAAGAATGGATCGCGGACGCGATTCGGTCCGCGCTCGCCCAGACTTGGCAGCGCAAGGAGATCATCGTGGTGGACGATGGATCCACCGATCGAACCCTGGACGTTGCGCGACAGTTTGAGCCGCAGGGAGTCCGCGTGTTTACACAAGTGAACCAGGGTGCCTCTGCGGCCAGAAACCAAGCCTTTCAATTGAGCCAGGGCGCTTACATCCAGTGGCTTGATGCCGACGATCTGCTTGCTCCTGACAAAATCGCAAAACAGATGGAGATGTGCGAGCGGGGAGTGAGCCGGCGCACCCTGCTGTCAGCGGCCTGGGCTCATTTCATGTACCGGCCTCATCGTGCGCGTTTCATTCCTACGGCTTTGTGGAACGATTTGTCTCCCGTGGAATGGTTGCTGCGCAAGATGGGACAGAACGTTTATATGCAGACCGCGACCTGGCTGGTCAGCCGTGAGTTGGTGGAAGCGGCGGGTCCATGGGACGTACGCTTGCTGGGCGACGACGACGGTGAGTACTTCAGTCGCGTCCTGCTTGCCTGTGACGGGGTCCGCTTTGTTCCCGGCGCGAAGGTGTACTACCGAGCCTTCGGGTACAACAGCCTCAGCTATATTGGGCGATTTCCCAGGAAACTCGAAGCGCATTGGTTGTCTATGAAACTGCACATCCATTACTTGCGGTCGCTCGAAAACAGCCCGCGCGTGAGTGCCGCATGCTTGGAATACCTGAGGGATTCGTTGATCTATTTTTATCCTGAGAGGCCCGACATTGTCAGCCAGGCCGAGCAATTGGCCCTGGAAATGGGAGAAGAACTCGGTGCTCCCCGGGTGTCGTGGAAATATGCGTGGATGGGGAGGCTATTCGGCTGGCGCCATGTCAAGCCGGCTCAGGAATTTGTTCGGAACCTGAGGTTGCCCCTGGAGAAACACCTCGACCAGCTCCTCTACTACATTGGGGACCGCAACCTCGACTCCGTCTCCAGCCAGCCTCGGGTTGAGGTTGCTGGTCGGGATCCACGTCGGGCGGGAACTGAGGGTTGCGACACCACTCAACCCCTGCAAGCAGAGCGCCAGTGAGCAGGGTATTAGCACTGCCGTGTGCCGGCCCCCGATCTTGGGCAGAGTTTGATACTCAGAGATGCTGCCGCAGGATAACCGCGCCGGGGACGCCAGCGGTGGCATGCTCTCAAGGAAGGGAACGAGCTTGAAAGTCAGCGTTTTCGGATTGGGCTATGTGGGCACGGTGTCAGCGGGGTGCCTCGCGCAACAGGGACATCAGGTGATTGGCATCGACCCGGTCCGGACTAAGGTCGACTTGGTCAATCGTGGGCAGGCTCCCATTATCGAAGGAGAGATAAGCGAAATCATCGCTTCCGCCGCCAAGACAGGTCGACTCTGCGCCACCGACAACGTGGTCGAAGCCGTCCGAGAAACGGAGCTGTCTTTCGTCTGCGTGGGCACACCCAGCCAGGCCAATGGCAACCTCGACCTCAGATTCATCCGGCGAATTTGCGAGCAAATTGGCCAGTCCCTCAAGCATAAGGTCGCGCACCATGTCGTGGTCATACGCAGCACCATCCTGCCGGGAACGATGCGCAATATCGTCATTCCCTGCCTAGAGGAATACTCCGGGAAAGCGGCTGGAACGGACTTCAGCGTCTGCCACAATCCCGAGTTCTTGCGCGAGGGCTCGGCCGTCAAGGATTTTCATTGCCCTCCTATGACGGTCATCGGTGAGCTCGATCAGGCCGGTGGAGACATGCTGGCAACTCTCTATCAGAAGATCGACGCGCCGCTGGTCCGGACGGATCTGGAAACGGCAGAGATGGTCAAGTACGTCAACAATAGCTGGCATGCCCTTAAGATCGGTTTCGCCAATGAAATTGGAAACCTCTGCAAGTCCTTCTCCATCGATGCGCACCAGGTCATGAAGATCTTCTGCCAAGACCACAAGCTCAATATCTCTCCGGCGTACCTGCTGCCCGGTTTTGCGTTTGGCGGCTCGTGTTTGCCCAAGGATCTGCGCGCACTGGCCTATCAGGCGAAGACCCACGACCTGGCATTGCCCATCCTCACCTCCATTCTGCCCAGCAACGAAATGCAAGTGAACCGAGGTGTGCAGCTGATCATGGAGAAGGGGCACAAACGGGTCGGTGTTCTGGGGTTTAGTTTCAAAGCGGGAACTGATGATCTGCGGGAAAGCCCCGTGATCGAGGTGATCGAACGCCTCCTCGGCAAAGGCTACGACCTTCGCATCTATGACAAGAACGTGAATCTGGCGAGCCTGGTCGGCGCCAACCGGGATTTTATCCTCAACCACATCCCTCACATCTCCAGGCTCATGGTCGACGGTATTCCCGCGGTCTTGGAGCACGCCCAAACCGTCGTGATCGGTAACCAAGACCCAGACTTCCGAACCGTGCCCGAGCGGTTGAGGGCGGAGCAGCAGTTGGTGGATTTCGTTCGCATCAGCGATCGGAGAAGCGCGAATGGCAAATACGATGGTATCTGCTGGTAGCAAGGTCGGACTTCAGAACGGGAGCAGCGTTCTGAAGATGCAAATCTATGACTCCATCAGACGACTATCCCAGTGGGTGGAAGAGAGCGACTATCGCGGCTACGACCCGTTTGACGGGCTGAACGCAAAGTTCTTGCGCCCGCTGACCTTCGAGACCAAATTTCTCCGCATCGTCCTGCAACAGGGAGTGCGACGGCTTCCCATCAATTTGCGGCCTGTGTTAGGAATTGCCAAGAGCCACTCCAGTAAAGGGATGGGATTCCTGGCACGCGGCTTCCTCCGCCTCCACCAGGCAACCGGCGAGACTGCCTGGCGTGACAAGGCGGAACTGGCCCTCGAATGGCTCATTCACAACCAGTGTCCGGGTTACAGCGGAGCGTGTTGGGGGAACCATTTCGATTACCAATCACGAAGCACTTACGCGACCAAGAATGTGCCCTCAGTGGTGTGGACCTCACTGATCGGGCACGCCTTTCTCGATGCCTATGAGCATTTCCGAAGAGACACTTACTTGCAGGTTGCGGCCAGCGCCTGCGAGCACATCGAGCGTGATCTGGGCGTTTACACGGAAGGGGAGTCTCATTGCATTCACTACTTTCCCACCTCGAGCCACCAGGTTCACAACGCTAACACTCTCGGGGCCAGCCTTCTCGCCCGCACCTACTCCCATACCGGCCACGAGTCCTACCGTGCTTTGGCGGAGAAGGCGATCCGGTACACGGCAAAGCATCAGAGGCCGGATTTCTCTTGGTATTATGGCGAAGCCAAGAATCTGCACTGGGTTGACAACTTCCATACCGCGTATGTGCTCGACTGTTTCAAGCATTATGCCCAGGGCACGGGTGATACCAGCTTCGATGTGAAGCTGATGAACGGATACCAGTATTGGAAAAGCACCTTCTTTTTGCCCGATGGAACTCCCCGATATTACAGCCACAAGACCCGTCCCCTCGATATCCAGTGCAGCTCGCAGGCGATCGATACCCTGGTCTTCTTCCATGATCGCGATCCGGAGAGTCACTTGCTGGCCCTGAAGGTCGCCCGCTGGACGATCGAACACATGCAAGACCGTAGCGGCTATTTCTATTACCGTCGGTATTCGCCATGGTTGGTGAACAAGACTCCCACCTTGCACTGGGGACAGGCGACCATGCTTTGTGCGTTGGCTGGACTCTACAACCTGTTGCAGGAAGACCTGACGCCTGGTGAAAGCTCGGAATCGCGACGATTACAGTGAAGCTGATTGAAGCATTGGAATTGATCGGTCGACCCGGGGTGACGACCGCGCCCGAACTGAAGATCTTTCTTGCCTGCGGGTTCACTCCCCTTCATCTGCAGACTTTCCTGGCGGCACACCTGCGAGAGCGATTCCCCGAGCGCCGGATTAGCGTCAGCGCCGGTCTTTTTGGCGACCTATGTGGAAATATCGAACGCCTGGAGGGGGACACAGTCGATTTTCTGGCCGTGGTGGTTGAGTGGAGCGATCTTGACCCACGCCTGGGGCTACGCACACTGGGTGGCTGGCGCCCCCCCCAGCTGGACGACATCGTCGAGTCTGCGCGACGGACGGCCGCGCGTTTGGAGCGAGGGCTAGCCGAGACTTCCTCCCGTGTGCCCGGCATCGTCTGCATGCCCACTCTTCCGTTGCCACCGATGTTTTCAACCCGACCAGCGCAGGCGGGCTCCGTGGAGATACAACTTCATCACGTGGTCACTGCTTTGATGGCCAATCTGTCTGAGCAGTCAAACCTGCGAATCGCCAGCGCTCAATTCTTGGACGAAGCGTCCTCTCCCGCCGACAGATATGATGTCAAGTCGGACGTTCGTAGCGGATTCCCCTACTCTGTGCCGCATGCTTCGGCTCTCGCCCAGCTCCTGGCCAGTCTGATCCAGAACCGTTCCGCCAAAAAGGGTCTGATCACCGATCTAGATGACACACTATGGGACGGGATTTTGGGGGAGGACGGCGTGGAGGGAATCTCCTGGCATCTGGACCGACATAGCCATCTGCACGGCCTGTACCAGCAGTTTCTCGCCTCTCTGGCAGGTTCTGGCGTTCTGGTGGGTGTGGCGAGCAAGAACGATCCTGCCCTGGTCAATCAGGCTTTCCAGCGCAATGATTTGCTGCTGTCGAGCAACGATGTTTTCCCCTTCGAAACCCACTGGTCGCGGAAGTCAGAGTCGGTGCAACGCATTCTCCAGACTTGGAACGTCAGTCCCGATGCGGTGGTGTTCATTGACGACAGTCCTATGGAGGTCGCCGAAGTGAAGACGGCCTTTCCCGAACTGGAATGCATCGTTTTTCCTAAGGACGACCATGGCGGCCTGTGGAAGCTGCTCAAGCATTTGCGTGACGTGTTCGGGAAGGCGCTTCTCACCCCAGAAGACTCACTCCGTTTGACCAGCATTCGGGATTCCAGCATCTGGCGGGATCGAAGCCCGTCGCGGCAGGCGTCGCCCGATGAGTTTCTTAAGGCCGCCGAGGCTCACATCGCATTTGATTCCTCACAGTTGAACGGGGACAACAGAGCCTTTGAACTGATCAACAAAACCAATCAGTTTAATCTCAACGGCAGGCGCTTCAGCGAGTCGGAATGGCGAACCTTTTTCATCGACCCCACGGCGTTTCTGCTCACCGCGTCCTACAAAGACAAGTACGGATCCTTGGGAAAGATTGCAGTGATCCTGGGTAAGACCGGCGGCCACAAGCTTTGTGTGAATGGTTGGGTGATGAGCTGTCGGGCATTTTCGCGACGCATCGAACATCAGTGCCTGAAATACTTGTTCGAGGCTTTTGGGGTTGACGAAATCTCCTTCGACTACCAAACCACGCCCCGGAACGGACCGCTGCAGGCGTTTTTCGCGGAATTCGTGGACGGCCTGCCCGCAGCTGGCGTGACTCTTTCCCGGCAGCAGTTTGCCGCCAAAGTGCGGCCGCTGTTTCATCGCGTCGAAGGGACGGTCAATGTCTGAACAGGAGCAGCGCCTGATCCGCTGCTTCGCCTCGGTATTCCCGGGGCTGACTGCAGAGCAGATTCGCGCCAGCAGCGCGCAGTCGACGGGAATTTGGGACTCTCTGTCCTTGGTCACACTGGCCGCCGTCATCCAGGAAGAGTTCGGCGTGGACATAGATCCGGAGGTACTTCCCGACCTGGATTCCTTTGCAGCGTTTTGCACTTATCTAAGCCGCCTGGAGCGGCCCGGACGGGGGGGCGGAGAGGCATGAAAGAGGGCTTGTTCCGAGGTTTCGCCAACCGCCTGTTGCAACATTTGGCCCGGATTTTGCCAGGGGCGCAGACCCTTCGCGTGAGGTTGCACCGCGCCCGCGGAGTGCGGATTGGGAACAACGTTTGGATCGGCTACGATGTCATCCTGGATACCTCGCGCCCCTTTCTCATCACCCTCGAAGACGGTTGTACGCTGAGCATGCGCGTCACCATTGTCGCCCACTTTCGAGGATCGACGGGAGTCAAGATTGAACGAGATGCCTTCGTGGGGCCGGGCGCCATCATCCTGCCCAATGTGGTGGTTGGCCGCGGAGCCGTGGTCAGCGCCGGGAGCGTGGTCACACGTTCTGTCCCTCCCATGACGATGGTCCAGGGAAATCCGGCCGTTCCCGTGGCGCGCTGCGGAATTCCATTGAGCCCGGACGTCACGCTGCAGGAGTTCTCCCGACGCTTGCAGCCGATTGCATCCCGCTTGGGGAATCCGCGGCAGACCGAAGCCGGTTCCCCCGAGCCGCAGGTAGCCAAGAGCGAATTGTGAAATTGGTTGTCCCTTATGTCGGCGAACTGGCGGCGGAGGATGCCCGGCTCATCCGTCTGGCCGAGTTTTTGGGTATGAGCTGCGTCCCCCTGCAGTTGGCGAACCCGGCGCATCAGGGCATCGCCTACTTGGAACGAATGGTGCCCAAGCAGCCAGCGTGCTTCGTGGTGAACCCCGGGGTCATGCAGCAATGGTTCGATGGGGACGGGTTTCCTCCCGAATTGGTTTCCTTCCTGGTGTCGCGCTTTCCCTACTTGCTGATTCACGCGGCGCGCCCGGAGCCGTTCCACAGCAGTGTGATCGCTGCGGTGTCCGGCGGCCAGCTGCGAGAGGTGCACAGAATTGGGCAATCCGCTCAGTCTTACGAGATAGCCTCTGAGGCGAGCGATGTTTGTGAGGCCTTCGCCGGACTCAGGTTCGGACCTGCGAATCCAGCCAACGACCGCGTTTTCTCGACTGGCCCGGTGGCCTCCGGCGTGCGTCAAGTCATCTCGATTGCGGGCCGCCCTTGCATGGCCACGATGAGGCGGGAAAAGAGCGAGATCTGGTTCCTGGCAGGTGAGGAGGTCGCACCCCTGGACGCTGAAGTCGGGGATGCACCCCTATCGGAGTATTTCTCCCGGCTGCTGCCCTACGCCATGGTCCTCAGGCACATCTTCGGTGAAGAAGGCTGGCGACCGAGCGAACCATATGCCTCGATCATTATCGATGACCCGTTGCTACGCGAAGACTATGGATTCCTGAATTTCCAGTCCTTGCTCGGTCTCATGCGGCGCCACAACTTCCACACCACGATTGCCTTCATCCCCCACAACTTCAGGCGAAGTTCGCGGCCCGTTACCCGCATGTTCCGTGAGAACGCCAACCGCTTCGCGCTCTGCTTTCACGGAAACGACCACATCGGCGCGGAGTTCGCCTCGACCGACACCACCCTCCTCAACACAATGCTCCAGATCGCAGAGCGGCGAATGAGCCAGCATCAGAGCATGACCGGAGTGGATTGTGACCGGGTGATGGTATTCCCACAGGGGAACTTTTCCGTCGAGGCCATGAGTGTGCTTAAATCCCGCAACTTCGACGGTGCCGTAAATACCATTTCTCATCCCCGGCAGCGCGCGGTTTCCCTCACTTTGGCTGAAATCGCGCAGCCCGCCGTGCTGCGTTACGGGGACTTCCCGCTGTTCCTGCGGAAGGACAGCCTGCACACCCAAAGTCCGGACCTCGCCTTCAACCTGTTCTTTGGTAAACCTCTTTTGGTGGTGGAGCACCACGATGCCTTTCGACATCCCGAGGTTTTGGCCGAGGTCGCCTCCCGCATTAATGCGGTTGCACCGAACGTACGTTGGTCGAATCTTGCTAATGTCGTCAGCAACGCAATTCTGCGGCGGCGGACGTCTGACGGTGTCCACCAAGTGCGGGCTTATTCGCGTACGGTGCGCGTCTCGAACGACTGCAGGTCCGAAGAGCGCTTCTTGATCGAATGGAAGCACTCCGGCCAGGCAGCTTCGGTTGAGCAGGTGTTGCACAATGGAAGGCCCTGCCTGAACGTGGTCGCCGACGGCGCCGGAGTTCGGCTTTCCGTGACCCTTCCCCCCGGCCGTGCACACACGTTCTCGGTCGTACATCGCAACCCGCACCTCCATCTGGGGAGTCTGGGGCTTCGCCGCGAGACGCAAGCCTTTGTGCGCAGGAGACTCTCTGAAGTGAGAGACAACTACCTCAGCAAGAGTCCGCGGGCGCTGGCGGCTGCCAAGACTCTACAGCGCTGCTTCCCCCTTTGAGTGCCAGATTGAGTTGTCTGAGAGCACAAATTGCTCTACCCGCGGAGGCTGTTTCGTGATCAAGAAAGTCCTCATCATCGTTGAAAACTTGCCGGTCCCTTTTGACACCCGCGTTTGGAAGGAGGCCACCTCCCTCCGCCATGCCGGATACCAAGTGACCGTGCTGTGTCCGCGGGGCAAGGGCTATGAGAAGAATTACGAAAAGTTGGACGGGGTTCATATTTATCGCCACCCTATGCCGGGAGAAGGCAATCGTCCGATCGGATACCTGTGGGAGTTCGCCTGCGCGTTGTTTTGGGAATTTTTCTATACCTGGTGGATCTATCTGCGGCGCGGATTTCACGTGATTCAGGGCTGCAACCCGCCTGACGACATTTTTCTGATTGCGCTGCCCTTCAAGCTGCTGGGAGTCAAGTACATCTTCGATCATCACGACACCAACCCGGAGTTATACCTTTCGAAATACGAGAAGAAGGGATTTCTCTACCACGTACAAGTGTGGCTGGAAAAGATGACCTATCGCTGTAGCGACGTGGTCATGGCTACCAACACCAGCTATCGCGATCTAGCGCTCAGCCGAGGCGGCCTCGGTCCGGAGGATGTATTCGTGGTCCGTAACGGCCCTGACTTGAAGAAGTTCAGACCCGTGCCTCCTCAGCCCAGTCTCAAACAAGGGAAGCCTTACCTCGTCGGTTATGTCGGAACCATGAGCATTCAGGAGGGCCTGGACACGTTGCTCGATGTTGCGGCGCATGTCAAGAATCAGGGGCGTCGCGACATTCACTTCACCTGTGTGGGCGGGGGGCCGGCTCTGGCCGGCCTGCGCCAGATGACGAAGGAAAAGGGTCTTGAGGATACCGTCACTTTTACGGGACGAGTTCCCGATGAGAATCTGCTGGCGATTCTGTCCACTGCCGATGTGTGTGTAAATCCGGACAAGCCCTGCCAAATGAATGACATTTCCACCATGATCAAGATCATGGAATACATGGCGGTGGGCAAGCCTATCGTGCAATATGACTTAAAAGAGGGCAGATTCAGTGCCCAGGAAGCTTCCCTGTATGCGGACAGGCAGGGTAGGGTGACCGATTTCGCCGACAAGATTCTGTGGCTGCTCGAGAATCCCGAGCAAAGGCAGAACATGGGCGAGTTCGGCCGCAGGCGTGTGGAACAGGAACTGGGTTGGGAATATTCGGTGGCCAATCTTCTGGCTGCCTATGAGAGAGCTTTCCAGAAACGAGCCGGGTGACGACCCGGTAGCGGGCTTTGGTCAGGAGCCAATTCGAGCGCGTCCTTGTTACCGCAGTTGCGGCACTCCCCACTTCATCTCTCCCACGCGCTGCCAGGAGTATGTAACGTTACCAGCTTACTGAGAGTTGGTTTATGGGGAAAACAATGAAGAAAATGAGACACCCTTGCCGGTCGATCGTCGATGTGGCAATTGTCGGAGCAGGGCCCTACGGTCTGTCCCTCGCAGCTCACCTCAGGGCGCTGGGCGTCGACTTCCGTATTTTTGGCCATCCCATGCACACTTGGCTGACGCAAATGCCCAGAGGCATGCGCCTAAAATCTGAGGGGTTTGCTTCCTCACTGTACGATCCGGATTCGGCACTTACCCTGGCGCACTATTGCGAGCTAAAGGGCATTCCGTACGCCGACGCCGGAGTTCCTGTCTCCCTGGATACCTTTGTCTCCTATGGGCTCGAATTCCAAAGGCGGTTCGTGCCCGACCTCGAGAGAAAACTCGTGGTCTCTCTGCAGGGAATTGCCGGGGGTTTCCGGATCGGTTTCGCGGACGGGGATGTCGTCGACGCACGCCAGGTAGTCGTCGCGGTGGGCATCAGTCACTTCGGATATGTCCCGGCGGAGCTTTCGGCGCTTTCGGAGGAGTTCGCAAGCCACAGCTCGAAACACAGTGTTCTGGACGGCTTCAAAGGGCGCGAAGTGATCGTGGTTGGAGCGGGAGCCTCGGCCTTGGACCTAGCAGCCCTGCTTCACCAAGTCGGGGCTAGCGTCCAGCTGCTGGCCCGAAAACCGAGCATTCGCTTCCACGATCCTCCCGGGCCACGGTCTCGCCCTCTCTTCGAGCGGATACGTCTTCCCATGAGCGGCCTGGGCTCAGGCTGGAGGCTGCTCTTCATTGCCCATGCGCCTCAATTGTTCCACCTTCTCCCTGAGCGCATTCGTCTGGAAGTGGTGCGCCGAACCCTCGGTCCGGCTCCGGCGTGGTTCACCAAAGAGCCGGTAGTCGGGAAAGTTCCCTTGCACCTGGGGGTTCACATCACGCAAGCGGCCGTCCAAAACGGACGGGTACATCTTCAGATCACCGATAGCGCAGGTGCCTGCCGGACCCTGGTCTGCGATCATGTGATCGCGGCCACCGGTTACAGAGTCGACCTGCGGCGTCTCCCTTTCCTGGATTCGAGTCTGCGGGCGCACATCCGTTGTGTCGAGCAATCACCCGTGTTATCCAGCCGTTTCGAGTCTTCAGTGCCCGGTCTTTATTTTGTCGGCGCCTCCGCCGCCAACAGCTTCGGGCCTCTGCTGCGATTCGCGCTGGGCGCCGGCTTTACGGCTCGCCGCCTTTCCCGACACCTCGAACGCTCGGCCTCTCGCGAATATGCGCGAAGCCAATCCGCACCCAGCGTCCAGGCCCTGGAGGGGAGCCGCTCGTTGGATGTCATTCCCTAGCGCATGGCTCCGGTGACGGAGCCGCTTCCGGAGGCAGCACAGGATAACGTTCTTGGTACTGCCGCATGAGATTTTCCGAACACGACCTCGCCCAGAACTGCTCAAATCCAGACGGACATATCTAAACCCATGGACCTTAACTTCGGGGCCCGGTCATCCGAGGCCCTCAGGATTCTGCTCACCAATACAAATCGATGCCCGGCACCGGCAAGACTTGCGATTGAGTTTTCGAAAGCCGGGTGCGATGTTGCGGCCATCTTTCCCACCACCGGCCACCCATTACAAAAGACGCGAGCGGTTCTTCAAAGGTTCCCTTATGCGGGTCTTCGTCCGGTGGACTCGCTGCGAGCTGCGATCGAGGCAGTGGACCCGCACCTGGTCATTCCCTGCGATGATCTCGCAGTCCGGCACCTGCACGAGCTGCACGCTCGGGCTGGAAGCCTTGGGGCTTCCGGCCTCGAGTTGTCGGGCCTCATCGAACGCTCCTTAGGATCGCCCAGGAGCTATCCCGTGGTCTCTGCCCGCTTTGACCTGCTCCGAGTTGCGGAGCAGCAGGGGCTTCGTGTTCCCGCCACGGACCGCGTCGCTACGCTGGCCGACCTTGAGGGCTGGCTCCAGCGGCAGGCGTTCCCCTGCGTGCTGAAGGCCGATGGGACTTGGGGTGGTTGTGGCGTGAGAATAGCCCGTTCCGCTGAGCAGGCCCGGCAATTCTTCCTGGAATTGACGCCAACGACGGGAATCGACGGCTGGAAAGGTCTGATCCTGAACCGCGACCGGTTCTGGCGGTGGCCCTGGCGTCGCCATGCCAAACCCTCGGTGATTGCACAGTCTTATGTCGCAGGTCGTCCCGCGAACTGTGCGGTCGTCAGCTGGCAAGGAAGAATCTTGGCCGGAGTTGGGGTGGACGTGGTGAGTGCGGACGGCGTCAAGGGTCCCGCCAACGTCGTGCGCGTCGTGGATAACCCGGACATGATGCTGGCGGCCGAGAAGATTGCGTCGCGCCTGGGTTTGTCGGGATTCTTCGGCTTAGATTTCATGATTGAGGAGGACAGCGGCGCCACCTACCTGGTTGAAATGAATCCGCGCTGTACTCCACTCTGCCACCTGAATCTCGGGGAGGGACGGGATTTGGTGGGAGCCTTGGTGGCTCAGCTGTCGGGGCAACCTTGCCAGATGTCACCTCCGGTTACGGTCAACGATATGATCGCTTACTTCCCCGGGGCGTGGAATTGTCAGAGCAAGTTCCTGACTTCTAGCTACCAGGATATCCCTCAGGGAGAGCCGGAGCTCATCGAGGCGCTGCTCCACCCTTGGCCAGAGCGGAGTCTTCTCGGTCGGGCCGTCGACTGTGTGCGCCAACAGATGAGGCTCGGCACAAAACCGAACCCCTGCGTCTTCAGCGCCGCGGTCGAGAGAGCAAAGTCTTCCGAGCTGTGTCAGAAACTGTAGCGGAGTGGGATTACACACGATAGATCCACTGTCTGACCACCGTTGGCCCGACTTGGTGGCCCGGCACCCGCAAGCATCGGCATTCCATCAGCGGTCGTGGCTGCAGGCTCTGGCTTCAACTTATGGGTACCAGCCGCTGGTGCTGACGAGCGCCCCAGCGGGTAAGCCATTGTGCGATGGCGTTGTGCTATGCCGAGTCGCCAGTTGGATCACGAAAACTCGTTTGGTGTCTCTACCGTTTTCCGATCACTGTGAGCCCTTGCAGGGCGACGTGGCCCGGCTGCCCGAGTTTCTGCAATGGCTGGAGGCAGGATGTGATGGCAACCTCTGGAGCTACGTTGAACTTCGGCCGCTATCCTTGTGCCCGGATGGGGACTCCCGCTTGCGAATCAGCCAGTCCTACTACTGGCACACACTTGATTTGTCGCTCCCGCTGGAGGAAATCTTCCGGAGGATGCATAAAAATTCGATCCAGCGAAGGATTCGGCGGGGGGAGAGAGAAGGACTTACCCACGAAGTAGGCCGTTCCGATGAGATGCTGGACGAATTCTATCGCCTTCTTATGAAAACCAGAAGGCGCCATCGATTCTTTCCCCAGCCGCGAACCTGGTTTCGCAATCTGATCGGGTGCGTGGGCAACAACCTCCAGATCCGGCTGGCGCGAAAGAATGGTATACCCATCGCCGCTTTGTTGACTCTGCGGCATCGATCCTCGGTCATCTACAAATACGGTTGCTCCGACCAGCGCTTCCACCATCTCGCTGGCATGCCGTTCCTATTCTGGAGGCTCATCGAGGAGAGCAAAGCATCCGGCGCTGACGAAATCGATCTGGGCCGTTCCGACCTCGACAACTTGGGACTGATTACCTTCAAGGACCGGCTCGGAGCCCGGAAACAGCTACTCCGATACTATCGCTATTCGCCGCTCGGAAAACCCGTCACGCCCCCCGCTTGGGCCCTGCAGCCGTTCCGGCAAATCTGCGCAATTCTTCCTGACGCGGTGTTGCGTTCGGCTGGCCGAATTCTCTACAAACACTTGGGCTAGCTCCGGCCATCGGGACACCAAAGGTCATGGCCAACCGGACGAGGTCGAAGAGGTTCATTTGCACTTTCGTGTCTTGTCCTGTTTCGTCGCATGCGTAGACTGGTTAACCGACGGTCCCAAATTCTAGTTCACAGATTAAACGGGGAAAACGGACCCGTGGTTTGAGCTGGGCTCCGCTCTGTCTGCAACCGTGCCACGGACTGGACTCGGTTGGTGCTCTGGAACGCGGATTGGGCGAGGTGAAATGAGCCACAAACGTTTGCTTTCCCCCCTTCTTCTCTTGCTCACTCTCAATGCGTACTCGCGAGCGCAGCTCTGGTCCGGCGTCCTCGATCCTAGCCGCGCTGTAGATTGGACCCAAGCAGGCGTGACCGGGGGAATCCTCTCCCCCACGAGTCAGTGCGGTGCGACGATTCCGGCCGGATCCAGCGCGGCGACCATTAACAGCGCGATCCAAAGTTGCGGGCCGCAGCAATATGTGTTACTCGCACCCGGGACTTATAACCTGACCACTGGACTGGTGATGAAGTCCAACGTCACCCTGCGGGGCGCAGGACCGGATCAGACATTTCTTGTGTTCACCGGGGCCGACCTCTGCGGTGGTTACCACGCTGACATATGTGTCAAGGACAGCCTCAGACAATTCTACGGCAGTGCTTCGATTATGCCGGGAAATGCCAACGCCGCAACCTGGTCCGGAGGCTACACCGCCGGTACCACCAATATCACACTGACGAACGTGGGAAGCCCCATCTCCGTCGGTCAGTACATCTATCTCGACCAGGCCAATGACACCTCGGATAATGGCGGCTTTCTGGTCTGCGACAGCACGACCGCCGGGTGCTCGCTCGAAGGGGTAGCCCCGGGGCGAACGATCAACTCGATCCCGCGCAACCAAGTCCAAATTGTCAAGGTGACGGGTGTCAGCGGGAGCAGCTACGCCATCACCCCGGGCGTGTACGGTTTGAATTGGTCCGCCGCAAAATCTCCCGGGGCGTGGTGGTCAGCCATGATCACCGGGGTTGGCATCGAAAACCTTTCGCTCGACCACACCAACAGCACGGAGACGGCCGGGATCACGTTCTTCAACGCCTTCGATTCCTGGGTCAAGAACGTTCGTTCCCTTAACGCGAACCGCAACCACGTCTGGCTTACGCAGTCGGCTCATATTACGGTCCGGGACAGCTATTTCTACGGCACGAAAAAAGCCCAGTCGCAGAGTTATGGGGTCGAGTCCTTCCTCGCCTCCAATAATCTGGTCGAGAACAACATCTTCCAGCACATCACTGCACCGATTATGATGGGTCCGTCGATGGGGTCGGTGCTGGCCTACAATTACTCCATCGATGACTATTACTACGTTGTGGCTTGGCAGATTCCGTCCCTTTATGGAGCGCATGACGCGGGCGTGCTCTATAACCTCTACGAGGGGAACATCGGCTCCGGCTTTATGGGGGATGTTTTCCACGGGAGCAGCAACGCGGACACGATCTTCCGCAACCGCCTCACGGGATGGGAAACGGGCAAGTCCGAGGATACGATCCCTATCCAGTTGTATTCCTACAATCGATACATGAACGTGATAGGAAATGTTCTGGGGACAGCCGGTTATCACACTACCTATCAAACCGCTCTCGGCCCTGGTGCCAGCAAGGGTATCTACGACCTGACCTCCGGTAACACGGAAGGTACCGTAGTCGTCCCTTCCGATCCTCTGGTTGCCAGCACGTTGTTGCGCTGGGGAAACTATGATGTGGTGACCGGCGCGGTGCGATGGAATAGCGCTGAGGTGCCGAGCGGACTCAGCCAGTACGCAAACCCGGTTCCGTCGAGCCAGTCCCTTCCCGCGTCGTTCTACCGCGCGGCGCAGCCAAGTTGGTGGTCATCCGGCAAGCCATGGCCGCCGATCGGACCCGACGTGAGCAGCGGGAATGTTCCCAATGTCGGCGGGTACGCCAACACGATTCCGGCCGCAGACTGTTATCTGAATGTCATGCAGGGCAAGACCGATGGCAGCAGCGGCATACTCACCTATAATGCCAACGCCTGCTACGACGCCCTGCCGGCTCCTAACCCGCCCACAGGAGTTACCACGACGGTTCAGTGAATTGCGGTCCCAGGGGTCCCGGAAGAAAAGTCGCATCCGGGGCCCGCAGAATGGCATCTGCTTTCACCATCCCGTGTCGATGGTGCACGAACTGGACTGCAGTCGACGGTGCAGACTCGAGTCGCGGTCGCGAGCGGCGGGATGAGGCACTCTCGAGACAGGAGGCTTGGACTCCCCCGGCGACGGTTAAAGATGCCTAGGTGTTGAGCAAGGCAACCCTGGATCCTTATCGCTGCTGCGACGACATCCCAGATCTTATCTTGGAGGGCGAAGTTTCGCCCAAGCAGGCTATTTACGCTTTGGGCCCTCTGCTGTCGGCTACGGGCGGTCGAGTCGTGGCGTCAGCCAGGCCGACGCGGAGGCCGCTCTCAGCGATCTGCGCGGCGGCCGGGCCGCGGGTCCGGCTGCCCTTCGATCCCAGCGAGATCATATCTCCGTGTAGAGCGTTGTCAGCCTCGCCTCCGCGCTGCGAAGACGTTGAAGAGTGCTCATTACCGGGTGGTTCGCCCCTGGACAAACCTGGCTCTCGGTGAATGGCGAGTTAGTCTACGAACTGGATAAGGTGCTCTGCACCATGTGAGTACCGGCCGCATGACCGTTGGGCACCTGAACTCCACTGAAAGCGGCCACAACTCTGCCACCAGTTGCCTCGGCTCCGGGTAAATTTGCGATGGGAAACCTCGGGGGCTTTCCGAGGCGCGATACGCAGATGAAATTTCACCAAACCAAGATACCGGCGGTTGTAGAAATCGAGCTCGAGCCCAACTGCGACGAACGTGGCTTCTTTGCCCGATCCTGGTGCCAGGGCGAATTTGAACAAGCGGGCTTAAATCCAAGAACGGTGCAATGCAGTATATCCTTCAACGAACGAAAAGGTACGCTGCGCGGAATTCACTATCAGGCCGAGCCGTATCCCGAGGTGAAAGTCGTGCGTTGTACGAGCGGGGCCCTGTATGATGTCGTGGTCGACTTGCGGCCGCACTCGCCTACCTATAAACAGTGGATTGGAGTTGTCCTCAGCGCCGCCAACCACCTGATGCTTTATGTGCCCGAAGGATGCGGGCACGGGTTCCTCACCCTGCAGGATGGCACCGAAGTCTTCTACCAGATGTCGGAATTCTATCGTCCCGAACTGGCGCGGGGCGTGCGCTGGGATGACCCGGCGTTCCAGATCGCATGGCCCATAACGGTCGAGCGGATTTCCGAACGCGATCGAACTTTCCCCAACTTCGAATAACCGGATGAATCTGCTCAGGGAACTCGAACGCAGCGATGTGAAAGGGCTGGGACTGGAATTGCATCAGTTCGCGGCAGAACTCTACCCAATCTGCCGCAGCATAACCGGTGATGGAATCCGCCGCACTCTGGGCTCGATTCAAGAGCGAATTCCCCTGCAGATCGTTGCCGTGCGCAGCGGCACCAAGGTCTTCGACTGGACCGTGCCCAAGGAATGGAACATACGAGATGCCTTCATCAAGGATCGCGATGGACACCGGGTGGTAGATTTTCAGAGCAGCAACTTGCACGTCCTGAGTTACAGCCAACCCGTGCACGCAACCATGGCCTTGCGCGAGCTCAAACCTCACTTGCACACGCTTCCCGAGCATCCCGACTGGATCCCTTATCGGACTTCGTACTACCAGGAAAACTGGGGATTTTGTCTGTCCCACAACCACCTGCTGAGCCTGCAGGAGGGGGAGTACGAGGTATGCATCGACTCCTCGTTGGAAGATGGGTACCTGGTATACGGGGAGTGCTACCTGCCAGGGCTTTCTCCGGAAGAGGTTCTAATCTCCTGCCATGCTTGTCATCCGTCCCTGGCTAATGACAATCTTTCCGGGGTGAGCATAGCCGTATTTCTCGCGAAGTTGCTATCGCGCCTCGATCACTACTATTCATATCGGTTCTTGCTGATTCCGGGTACCATAGGCGCCATCACCTGGCTGGCGCAGAACTCCGAAGCGGTTGCGCGCATCCGGCACGGGTTAGTCTTGGCGTGCTTGGGCGATCCGGGTGGGTTTCATTACAAGAAGAGCCGCCGGGGGAATGCGGAAATTGATCGAGTGCTCGCTCAAATTCTGCGGCATAAGGGACCGTCTTCCCCAATTCTGGAATTCTCCCCTTATGGCTACGATGAGCGTCAATACTGCTCTCCCGGTTTCAATCTGCCGGTGGGTTGCCTGACGCGGAGTGTCTGGGGAACGTTTCCGGAGTATCACAGCTCAGCTGACAATCTGGAATTCATCCGGCCCGAAGCCTTGGCGGAGTCGCTGCGACTCTGCGCTGAGGCTGTCGATGTTTTGGAGAATAACCGGACTTATCGCAGCGAAAACCCGTATTGCGAGCCACAGTTGGGACGCCGCAACCTCTATCGTTCCACGGGCGGTGACGGAGTGGGAGAAGAAATCTCCGCCCGCCTCTGGGTGCTGAACCTTTCCGACGGGAAACACTCCTTGCTGGACATAGCGGAGCGTTCTGGGCTGCCCTTTCTCACAATCCATGCTGCTGCGGAGCTATTGCGCGAGAGTGGTTTGCTCTCAGCCCAGCCAGCCGGGTTCGGCCCCGTCCGCCAAAGTGATGGCAGCTAAGCCCTGTCTAATCTTCCGGTTGGGAGACAACGCCTACCGGGCCTCACGACGGCGCTCCATCCCAGTGGCGCCGGGGATCAGCAGGCGTTGTTTTCATCGCCTAGAGAACACCCGAGGTAACCTTCACCCGATGACTGGGGGGCCATTCCGAAGCTACCCCTTACGTGTCACTATCAGTCAGTTCGGTTCAGGGGCAATCCGTACTTCGCTGGTAAGCGCCTGCGGCATGAGCCCAAGGGGCTTGGATTTCGCCCTTTAACTACCGTTTTTGTAATGACTTACAGGCCTAACTCGGCCGGGGGTGGCAGCTGGCAGCCTGTGGATGCCGCGTAGCCGGCGCAGAAACTCATTTTGTTTCTTCATGCAAAGGTTCATTCTGTTGCGTATAGGCGGGGCATGAAAATTCTAGTTACAGGTCACAAAGGCTATATTGGCGCCGTGGCGGCGCCCCTGTTCCGTGCTGCCGGTCACGACGTGACCGGTTTGGACACCGACCTGTTCGCTGGCTGCGAGTTTGGGCAGGCGCCAGCGGAGATCCCCGAGATCCGCAAAGACATTCGTGATGTTGCGCGAAAAGATCTGGAGGGATTCGAAGCGGTGGTGCACCTCGCCGCCCTTTCGAACGACCCGCTGGGTAATCTGAATTCCGACCTTACCTACAGCGTGAACCACCGCGCCTCGGTCCGGCTTGCACAACTTGCCAAAGAGGCCGGCGTTCGGCGGTTCGTTTTCGCATCCTCCTGCAGTACGTACGGCGCGGCCGGCGACGATTTTCTGGACGAGACGGCTCGACTGAACCCGGTGACCCCATATGGTGAATCCAAGGTACTGGTCGAGCGCGATCTGGCTTCGCTGGCGGACAAGAATTTCAGCCCAACCTGCCTGCGCAACGCAACCGCATATGGAGTGTCTTCCCGATTGCGGTTGGACATTGTTCTGAATGACCTGGTGGCGGTTGCCTGCACCACCGGCCGGGTCTACATCAAGAGTGATGGCACGCCCTGGCGTCCCATCGTTCACATCCGGGACATCACGGCCGCCATCCGGAGCGTGCTGGAAGCGTCGCCGGACGCCATCCACAATGAGACGTTTAATGTGGGCCGGACGGAGGAGAACTACCGCATCTCCGAGCTTGCCAACATCGTCGCCGAGACAGTTCCTGGCTGCCACATCGAATACGCCCCGGGAGGCGGCCCGGATAAGCGCTGTTATCGGGTGAATTGCGACAAGATTCGTCGTGTGCTGCCCGGTTTCCTTCCCTGCTGGACAGCACGCCAGGGAGCCCAGGAGTTGTACGCCGCTTTTCGAGCGAGCGGGCTCACGCGGCAAGACCAGGAATGCGGACGTTATATCCGCATGGATCACATTCAGCGGCTGCTCAAGGACGGGGACCTGGACTCGGCCCTGTACTGGAGGCAGAAACACGCCGGGGGAGGCACGGAGGAGCTCCTCCATGCGAAGTGAATATGGCTACGATGATGTTGTCAAACCCGACCGCCGCCACGGCCGTGGCCAGGCCCTGCCGCTTCTGCGGCGCCGCGTTAGAGCAGACGTTTCTCGATTTGGGCATGTCGCCGCTTTGCGAGACATACCCTTCCGCCGCTGAGCTTAACCGGGGAGAAGTCTATTACCCACTGCACGTCTACGTCTGTGGTCAATGCTTCCTGGTTCAATTGGAGGAGTACGAGAAGGCGGAGAATATCTTCGGCCACTATCCCTATTTTTCCTCGTACTCCGACTCATGGCTGGAACATGCTGAGACATACTGCTACAGAATGAAGGAGCGGTTCGGCCTCAACCCAGACAGCTTTGTGGTCGAGGTTGCCAGCAACGATGGGTACTTGCTGCAGTACTTTGTCCGGCAAGGCGTGCCGGTTCTGGGCGTTGAGCCGGCGGCCAACGTTGCCAAAGTCGCCGAGGACAAGGGGATCCCCACACTGGTCCGTTTCTTCGGATCACGCGTCGCCCGGGAATTGGCAAGCCAGGAACGTCGCGCAGACCTGGTCGTGGGGAACAATGTCTTGGCCCAAGTTCCTGACCTGAACGACTTCGTCGAAGGCCTTCACCTCTTGCTCAAGCCGGAGGGCGTCCTCACGCTGGAGTTTCCACACCTGCTCCGCCTCATGCAGCACAACGAGTTTGACACGATCTACCATGAGCACTTTTCCTACTTTTCGATGCTGACTACCGTGCGCATCCTGGAAAGACAAGGTCTGAAGGCCTTCGACGTGGAGGAACTGGCATCGCACGGCGGTTCGCTCCGGGTATACGCCTGCCGCAGAGAGGCGAAGAGTCATGTCGTGGACCCACGCCTGGGGCGGTTGCTGGCAGAAGAGGACAAGGCCGGTCTCGCCTGCCTGAGAGGTTATGAGAATTTCGCACTGCAGGTTCGTCAGACCAAATTGGCACTGCTGGAGTTCTTGCTAAACGCGGCACGGGAGGGGAAAAAAGTGGCCGGCTATGGAGCACCGGGCAAGAGCGCAACCCTTTTGCACTTCTGCGGTATCGGGAAGGATCTGATCGAATACACGGTGGATCGGAGTCCGTATAAGCAGGGGCGCTTTCTTCCCGGCACCCATATCCCAATCCACCACCCCGACCGGATCCGTGAGACCCGCCCTGACTACGTCATTATTCTCCCCTGGAATCTCAAGGATGAGATCATGCAGCAGTTGCAGTTCATCAGGCAATGGGGCGGGCATTTTGTGGTACCGATCCCGAGGGTTACCGTCTACTGAAGCTGCTCAGCGAGGAATCGGGAGAGGCATTTTTCAATGCCAGACTTGGATACTGAAAATCGCTATACAGAAGAAAACTAACATGGCCAACGGTCACGATTCCGCTTCCCTGGTAGGCGTGGGATGCTTTCGCAAGTCCCAGGCGCTGCAATCCAAGGCACACAAACTCATTCCCGGTGGCGCCCACACCTACGCCAAGGGCGATGACCAGTATCCCGAGCAAGCTCCGGGATTCATTGCCTATGGACAGGGCTGCCACGTCTGGGACCTGGACGGCAACGACTTCATTGAATACGGCATGGGCTTGAGGGCGGTCACCCTCGGGCACGGGTTTGAACCGGTGGTGCAGGCAGCCTATGAGCAAATGCGGTTGGGCGCAAATTTCACCCGCCCGACGAAAATTGAGGTGGATGCGGCCGAAGCGTTGCTGGAACTGATCGACGGCGCGGATATGGTGAAGTTTGCCAAGAACGGCTCCGATGTCACGACGGCCGCGGTCAGGCTGGCGCGGGCCTATACCGGGAGAGATTTGGTCGCAATCTGCCGGGATCAGCCATTCTTCTCCGTAGACGATTGGTTCATCGGTACGACGGAGATGAATGCCGGGATTCCGGAGTCGGCTGTGAGCCTGACTTTGAAATTTGGGTACAACGATCTGGCAAGCCTTCGCGACGTGTTCGACCAGAATCCGGGGCGCGTAGCCTGCGTGGTAATGGAGCCCGAAGCAGCGACTCCTCCACTGCCCGGCTACCTGCAGCAGGTGAAGGAGCTCTGTGAGAGCCGAGGAGCGCTGCTGATATTCGATGAGATGATCACCGGCTTTCGCTGGCATTTAGGTGGAGGGCAAAAGTTTCACGGGGTGGTTCCCCACCTGTCTGCGTTCGGCAAGGCAATGGGAAACGGTTTTGCGATCTCGGCCCTGCTCGGGAAACGGGAAATCATGCGCCTGGGCGGTTTGGACCACGATCAGCCCCGCGTCTTCTTGCTCTCTACCACCCACGGCGCGGAGACGCACGCTCTGGCCGCTGCTCTCACAACCATGCGAATCTACCGTGAGCGCGGCGTTGTCGACTTTCTGTGGGAGCAGGGGAAACGGCTCCAGACCCTGGTGGTGCAGTCCATCAAGCGCAACCGGCTGGAAGGTTTCTTGGAGCTGGCGGGAAAGCCCTGCAACCTGGTGTTTGCTACCCTCGATCAGAATAAGCAGCGGTCGCAGGCTTTTCGCACTCTGTTCATGCAGGAGCTGATCCGGCGTGGTGTGATTGCCCCATCCTTCGTCGTCAGTTTCTCGCACACCGCCGCGGACATCGAGCGCACGGCAGAGGCGGTGGATGAGGCGAGTGTCGTGTATCGCAAAGCGCTGGATGAGGGTATTGAAAAATATCTGGAGGGCCGCCCGGTGCGGCCGGTGAACCGGAAGTTCAACTAGGGGGGACGCGCCTCACCGCGGTCGAGGGAGTGACGCGTCGATGCAGCAGAAGGGCTGAGGTGAGCCAATGAAGGTGGTCTTGTTTTGCGGCGGAGCCGGTATGCGGCTTCGGGGATACACGGAGGACGTTCCCAAGCCCATGGTGAAGATCGGGTCCCGGCCGATTCTCTGGCATTTGATGAAATACTACGCGCACTTCGGGCACAAGGAGTTCATCCTCTGCCTCGGCCACCGGGGCGACGTGATCAAGGACTACTTCCTGCACTATGATGAGTCGGTCTCGAACAATTTTGTCTGGTCGCAAGGCGGAAAGAACATTCAGTATCTGAATCGCGATATCGACGACTGGACGATCACTTTCGTAGAAACCGGCATGAACGCCAACGTTGGCCAACGGCTGAAAGCGGTAGAGCCCTATCTCAACGGCGAGGAGATGTTTCTGGCGAATTATGGCGACGGGCTGAGCGATGTGCCCCTGCCCCCGGTCATCGAGAATCTTCAGCAGAGCCATGCAGTGGTATCGCTGTTGCTGGTGCAACCTACGGCAAGCTTTGACCTGGTGCATGCCGGACCCGGCGGGGTTGTGCAACAGATCTGTCCCCTGATCCGCAGCGATATCTGGATCAATGGCGGCTTTTTCGTGATGCGGAAAGAGATCTTCCGCCACATCCAGCCCGGTGAAGAACTGTTAAGAGAGCCATTCCAGCGGCTGATTCGAAAACAAGCCCTGTTGTCCTATAAGTACGCAGGATTCTGGCAGTGCATGGATACCTTCAAGGATAAACAGCACCTGGAGGAGTTGGAACAGACCACCGCTCCGTGGAAGGTATGGGAGTGCTGAGGGGGAGTTCGGCTCAACCGTGGGAGGTTCTGGCGGCCGGCCTATGACTCGTCTGAATCTGCACCTGGGAGCGGCGGAAACGCTGCGGGTGTTATGCCTGGGCTCCCACTCGGACGACATCGAAATTGGGTGCGGCGGGACCATCCTCCAGTTGGCTGAACAGTTCCCCAACAGCCGGTTTCATTGGGTGGTGTTCAGCGCCATTGGAGCTCGGGAACAAGAGGCTCGTCGGGCGGCAAACATGTTCGCGGGCCGAAACTTGGAGGAGCCACTGGTAAAGGCCTTCCGTGACGGGTTTCTGCCGTTCTGTGGCGTTGAAGTAAAAACCATCTTCGAGGAGTTGAAGGGGCAGGTTTCCCCGCACATTATCTTTACTCATAACCGTTACGACGCCCATCAGGACCATCGCCTGGTGGCGGATCTGACCTGGAACACCTTTCGCGATCATTTGATCCTGGAGTATGAAGTTCCCAAGTACGACGGCGACCTGGGACAGCCCGGTGTGTTCGTACCCCTCTCCCCCGAAACCTGCCAGAAGAAGGTGCGTTACCTCATGGAAGCGTTCCCGACGCAGCGGGCGAAAGGCTGGTTTGAGGAGACCACCTTCCTGTCTCTGATGCGTCTCCGGGGGATGGAGTGTCACGCGGCCAGCGGCTATGCCGAAGCTTTCTTCGGACGCAAGCTGACGCTGGGCATCGAGGGGAAGTCCCAATGAGCGCGCCCCTGGTTTCGGTTTGCCTGCCCAGCTTCAATACCTTGCCCTTCCTCGAGGAGAGAGTCGACACAATTCTGAAGCAAACCCATGGCAACTGGGAGATGCTGGTGGTCGACAGCTCGGACGATGGTTCCTGGGAGTTCTTCGAGAAGCTGGCTCGTCGGGATGGGAGAGTATCCATTGCCCGGGCGCCGCGCGGACTCTATGAGAGCTGGAATACCTGCATCCGGCGGGCACAGGGCAAGTACGTTTATATTGCGACGAGTGATGACACCATGGCCGCCGATTGCCTGCAGAAGCTGACGGCGGCGCTGGAGACAAACGGCGATTGTGATCTGGCATCCTGCGCTCTCGAGGCCATCGACAAGGACGGCCGCCCGCTCCGCGAGCATGGGTGGAGAGACGCCACCGTATTCGGGCACTGGAATCCGGGGCTACTCAAACGGCAACATGTGCGCCGCGCCCCGTTTGACGGCCTGCTCCACCTGACCGGGTGCATGGTCCATCTGTCGGTCACGCAACTGCTGATCCGGCGCTCCCTGTTTTCCCGGATCGGCGAATTCGACGGGCGCTGGGGCTCGCCCGGCGACCGACACTGGGAAATGCGAGCCGGGCTGGTGGCGAATACGATTCACATTCCCGATACCTGGGCGACGTGGCGGGTGCATGCGAAGAATGCGACCGCGGCGATGAGCTATTGTTCAGCGGAGTACGCCGGAAAGATCGAGCAGATGCTGGCCGATGCGGTGGAGAAATGCCGGCCTGACCTGCCGGCGCAGGTAGTGGCCGGCCTGGAGGAATCCTGGCTCGATACCAGTCGCCAGATGCGATCGTATTATGCCAGTTTGCGAAGGCTGACGGGCTTTCGCAAGCGATGCTACCAGCTATCCCAGTTGTTCGCTTCGAGCCAGGCTGCGCGCCTCGAACTGATGCACCGATTGCAGGGTAATCCCAAATGGGCGAGTCGGGCTCCAGGTGAAATCCAAACCTGGCTGGACACGCTCGGACTCGGCCCCGTCATCCGAGATGGCAGCGCCCAGGCGAGCGCTGCGGGCAATCATCATTCGCTGGTTCCTGCGTAAGCTGGAGCAGACTGGCAGGGAAACGACGGCAGTTTGGCGGTGGGGAGGAAGTCGCGGTGGATGAACTGGTGATTGAACCCGGTCGGGTCGAAAGCCAATACTGGAAGGATGTGTGGAGGTACCGGCAGCTTTTTTATTTCCTGGCTTGGCGCGACCTGCTGGTTCGTTACAAGCAAACCGTCATCGGTGTGGCGTGGGCGGTGCTGCGTCCGCTGCTTACCATGATTGTGTTCACCGTGGTTTTCGGAAAGATTGCGAAACTTCCCACCGAAGGCAACGCGCCGTACGCGATCCTGGTCTACGCCGCCATGCTGCCCTGGCAGTTTTTCGCCACATCGGTAACGGAATCCAGCAACAGCCTTATCTTGAATGCGAACCTTGTCTCCAAGATCTATTTCCCGCGCTTGATTGTGCCTGCCGGGTCCGTCATCACCAGCCTGGTGGACTTCCTGATTTCCTTCACCATCCTGGTGGGAATCATGGCCTGGTACCGATATTGGCCTGATTGGCGCGTCATGTTCTTGCCGCTCTTCATTGCCCTGGCGTGTGCGGCGGCGATAGGGGTGGGTTTGTGGTTGTGCGCGCTCAACGTGGAATACCGCGACTTCCGCTACGTGGTGCCCTTTATCGCGCAGTTCGGGCTGTATGTCTCCCCTGTGGGTTTCAGCAGCTCGGTGATTCCCCCGAAGTGGCGGCTCCTGTACTCCCTCAATCCGATGGTGGGGGTAATCGACGGTTTCCGCTGGGCGTTGCTGCGCGGGCAGGCGCCGATGTACTGGGCTGGCTTGCTGGCTTCGGCCGCAGTCACCGCGGCGCTTTGCCTGAGCGGTACCGGGTACTTTCGCAAAATGGAGCGGACGTTTGCCGACGTGATCTAGCACCAGCGAGGTTGGCGATTTCATGCCTGACTGGATCATTCGAATCGAGGGCCTGGGTAAGCGCTACCGCGTCTCGGACGTGCGGGAACGCAACCGCTACGTCACCCTGCGGGAAGCGGCCGTCGACTGGTTGAAACAACTGTTCCTGCCGTCGCGCGCGGCTATGGAGGATTTCTGGGCGCTTCGAGACGTTTCCTTTGACGTCGCCCAGGGGGAAACGGTCGCCATCATTGGAAGGAATGGAGCCGGCAAGTCCACCTTGCTGAGGATTCTCAGCCGCATCACCGAACCCACAGAGGGACGGGTTCGCCTCAAGGGGAGAGTGTCCAGCCTGCTGGAAGTCGGCACCGGCTTTCACCCCGAACTCACCGGGCGGGAGAATATCTATCTCAACGGCACGATTCTCGGCATGACGAAGCAGGAGATCGATCGCAAATTCGATGCGATCGTCGCCTTCTCCGGGGTGGAAAAATTTGTGGACACGCCGGTCAAACGTTTTTCCTCCGGAATGCAGGTCCGGCTTGCCTTCGCGGTGGCAGCCCATCTGGAGCCCGAAATCCTGATTGTCGACGAAGTGCTGGCAGTCGGCGACGCGGCATTTCAGAAAAAGTGCTTGGGCAAGATGCAGGATGTCGCAGCCGAAGGACGCACCGTACTCTTCGTGAGCCACGACCTGGCGGCGGTCGAGAAGCTCTGTTCTCGGGCCATCCTGCTGGAGGCAGGCCGGTCTGTGGCAGATGGGCCTACGTCGCGGACCGTTGCACAGTACCAAAGCAACCTTCTGCAGGTTGCCGCCTCCGACCTTACCGCGCGCCACGATCGCCAGGGAGAGGGTTTCGCCAGGTTCACTGGTATCCAGTTATTCGATGAGGACGGGCGCGAGCAGAGTGTCTTTCTCTCAGGGAAGCCATTGCGCATCCGACTGCATTACCGTGCCGGTGCGCCCCTGATGAATTCACGAGTAAGCGTGTCGGTCAATGGCTGGGGCAAAGTGTATTTCCTTGCTTCTACCGAGCTGCACAGCCATGAGGCGCTGAACCTGGCCCCGGAGGGATTCATCGATTGCGTGGTCGACCAACTTCCGCTCAGCCTGGGAGCCTATTATCTGAGTCCTTATCTTGAAGTGAACGGCATCATGCAGGACTGGATCGAGTCGGCATCGATTTTGCAGGTGGAAGACGGCAACTTCTACGGCACCGGCAAGGACTATCCCATGGGCTGGGAAGGCAAGACGGTCCTGGTAAAGCACCGCTGGGAGGTACCGAGACAACCTGACCGGGGTGTGCCCGATTGCCATGCGGCTGGACGTGTCAATGGATGAAGAAATCACGGGGCGGCCCAACTCAACGGGGGAAGCCGATTCTGACGGAGAAATGAGCCACAGCACCACGGCACCGGTTGCTTTGTTCATATTCAACCGCCCGGAACTCACCGCACAGGTCTATGGGCGCATTCGCGCAGCCCGGCCGCAGCGTCTCCTGGTGGTGGCCGATGGTCCGCGTCCCGGCTGTCCAGGAGAGGGGCGGCGCTGTGAGGAGGCACGAGAGATCGTTACCTCCCCGGACTGGCCCTGCGAGGTGCAGGTGAATTTTGCTTCGCAGAATCTCGGTTGCCGCCGGAGAGTCTCTTCGGGTCTGGACTGGGTTTTTCAGCAATGTTCGGAAGCCATTATTCTGGAAGACGACTGCGTTCCCTGCGCTTCCTTCTTCGATTTCTGTTCGGCCATGTTGCGTCGCTACCGTGACGACAACCGCATCGTGCATATCAGTGGTGCCAATTTTCAGGACGGCAGGCGACGTGGTTCTGCCAGCTACTATATTTCACGCTACCCCTACACCTGGGGCTGGGCGAGCTGGAGAAGGGCGTGGCAAACTTACGATGTGAATATTTCCGCCTGGCCAGCTGCCTACAGAGAGAGATGGCTGCAATCCATCTTCGACGACCCGCAGGAAGCCCAATACTGGGAGGCGATCTTCGACCGCCTCTACCGCGGACAGATCGACACCTGGGATTATCAGTGGATGTTTGCCTGTTGGCGCCAGGGCGGGCTGTCGATCGTGCCCAACGAAAACCTCGTGACGAACGTCGGGGTGGGGCCCGACGCCACCCACTTCCAGGCGGGACACAGCACGATTGGGATCGCTACGCGAGAACTTGACGAACTCGAGCACCCCGCTGTGCTCGCCCCGGACCGGCAGGCGGACCGTTACACTTTTGAGAGACACATCATCGGGCAGGCGACCGTCGACGACGGGAACGGGTTTCTGGCGATGAAACGAAGGTTGCGGCTCCGGAGTCGGCTGAAACAGCTGGTGCCACGTGCCCTGCGATACCGTTGGCCGTTGACTAGCTGAAGCGTTCGTCGGAAAGTGCGGGCAGGGCTGTCAATGGGAAACACGTTCCCGAGGAGAACGTAGCATGAAGAAGGCGATCGTTACCGGCAGCACGGGCCAGGACGGCTCGTACCTCACGGAACTGTTGCTCGCGAAAGGTTATGAAGTGCACGGGCTCAAGCGCCGCTCGTCGAGCTTCAATACTGACCGGCTCGACCACGTCTATCATGATTTTCATGAGGCCGGCACCCGTTTCTTTCTGCACTACGCCGACCTGACGGATGGCAGTTCGCTGGTCAAACTGCTCTACGATGTACAACCCGACGAGATTTACAATCTCGCCGCGCAAAGCCACGTCAAGGTGAGCTTCGAGATTCCGGAGTACACCGCCGATGTCGTAGCCTGCGGGGCCCTGCGTTTGCTGGAGGCGATCCGGATTACCGGCCTGGGCAGCAGATTCTATCAGGCATCCTCCAGCGAGATGTTTGGGAGCAGCCCGCCTCCGCAGAGCGAGTCCACCATATTTCACCCACGCAGTCCTTACGCCTGCGCCAAACTCTTCGGGCACAACGTCACGGTCAACTACCGCGAAGCCTACGGGCTGCATGCCTCCAACGGAATCTTGTTCAACCACGAGTCACCACGACGCGGGGAGACCTTCGTGACCAGGAAGGTTACACGGGCTGTGGCTCACATCAAGCACGGTCTGCAACCGAAGCTCTACATGGGAAATCTGGACGCCCGCCGGGACTGGGGCTACGCGCCCGATTATGTTCGCGCCATGTGGCTGATGCTGCAGCAGGATACTCCCGAAGATTATGTGATCGGTACCGGCGAAGCCCACCCGGTCCGGGAGTTCGTAGAACTTGCTTTTGCGCAGGCCGGTCTAGACTGGAAGGAGTTCGTCGAAGTCGACCCCCGCTACTTCCGCCCCGCCGAAGTGGATTTTCTCTTGGCGGATGCTTCCAAGGCGCGCCGGGTTCTGGGGTGGGAGCCCGCAGTAACTTTCAAAGATCTCGTGCACATCATGGTGGACGCCGATCTGGAGGCGGTGAAAGCGAAATTGGAAGGGGGAGAGGCGGCGCTGCGATTGGAGGTCGATTCCCAGGGGAGGAACATGTGACGGATCTCATCTCCAAGCGCATAACCGTGACCGGCGGGGCGGGATTTCTGGGCAGCCACCTGATGGAGCGTCTGCGGGGGATGGGTTGCCGGAACGTTTTTGTGCCCACTCTGCCGCAGTTTGACCTTACCGACATGGCCGCGATTGATCGGCTGTTCCACGAACACCGTCCGCAAGTCCTAATCCATCTGGCAGCCGTCGTGGGCGGAATTGGTGCGAACCGCGCGAGCCCTGGAACGTTCTTCTACGAAAATGCGATGATGGGCATTCAGCTCATCGAGGCGGCACGTCGCTTCAAAACCGAGAAGACCGTCGTGCTGGGGACTATCTGTGCTTATCCCAAGTTCACGCCCGTACCTTTCCGCGAGACAAATTTGTGGGACGGCTATCCGGAGGAGACGAACGCCGCCTATGGGATGGCGAAGAAGGTTTTGCTGGTGCAATGCCAGGCTTACCGGCAACAATACGGGACGAACGCGATCTACCTGCTCCCGGTAAACCTGTATGGTCCGCGCGACAACTACGATCCGGAGACGTCGCACGTCATACCGGCGCTGATCCGCAAGTGTGTCGAGGCGACGGAGGAAAAGCGCGATGAGATCGTCTTGTGGGGAGATGGCTCGCCGACCAGGGAGTTTCTCTACGTCGAGGATGCGGCCGAGGGCATTGTGGCTGCCACCCAGCTCTATGACAAGCCTGAACCGGTCAACCTCGGTAGCGGCAGGGAGATCTCGATTCGCGAATTAGCTAACAAAGTGGCCGAAATCGTGGGGTACCGAGGGCGGATCGTATGGGATACCAGCAAGCCCAATGGGCAACCCCGCCGGTGCCTCGACGTAAGCCTTGCCCAACGGGAGTTTGGCTTCCAGGCCCACACTACCCTGGACGAAGGCTTGCGTCGCACGCTGTCGTGGTATCTGGCCAATCGGAGCCCCAATCGGGATGGGCACCTTCGCCGCTCCGGCAGCATGGTCACGAGCCACTGAACGATGAACAACGTATGACCCCAGTATTGCAGCCCGTCGTAAGTATCCTCACCCCGGTATACAACGGGGCAGACCACCTGGCGGCGTGTGTCGAAAGCGTTCTCGGGCAGACTTATCAGAATTGGGATTACGCCATTGTCAACAACTGCAGCACCGACGCCACGGCAGATATCGCCCGTCGCTATGCCACTCAGGACTCGCGAATCCGGGTGTACGACAACCAGAATTTCCTCCCGCCAGTTGCGAGTCATAACAGTGCTCTACGGAAGGTGTCCCCGACCAGCAAATATTGCAAGCTCTTATTCGGCGATGACTTCTTGTTTCCGGAATGCCTGGAACGCATGGTTGCCTTGATGGAGGCGCATCCCTCGGTGGGGATCGTCAGTTCTTACGGTCTGCAGGGAAACGAGGTGAAATGGACGGGCCTGCCCTACCCAAGTACCGTGGTTGCCGGACGAGATGCCTGCCGCATGAGGTTGCTCAACGGGCCCTACGTCTTCGGGACTGGCACCACGCATATGATTCGCGCCGACTTCGTGCGCAGTCGCGACCCGTTCTATAACGAATCCAACCTGCATTGCGACTCGGAAATGTGCTTTCAACTCCTGCAGACAAGCGATTTCGGCTTTATCCACCAGATTCTGAGCTATACGAGAGAGTACAGCTCAGAATCGGTCACGACGTTTGCGAGCCGTTTGCATACGCTGGATGCGATGTCCTTGTACGAACTCGTTACCTACGGGCCCATCTTTCTGACTCCGGAGGAGTATTCCCGAGCGCTGGAAGCAAAGCTGAACGACTACTACGCCTATCTTGCCCACAGCGTGCTCGAGGGCGGGGAATCGTGGGCCTTTCACACCCAGAAACTGCACGAGTTCGGGTTGAAGCTGGATCGGGGACGCCTGGCGAAAGCGGTGATGGTGAAGGCCGCAAGCGCTTTTTACAAGAACCCGAAGCGGACGATTGAAAAGCTATTGACGGGTAAGAGCGCGGTGAGCGGCCGACTGAATTCCTTGGCTAGGCGTTCGGTGGAGCGCAGCTGAGCCTGGGAAGGAGAAGTTGAAGATCCGGAGTCGATCACTGGCGGCCAGCGAACCCGGCGCGGCGGGACCCCTGGGGGCGGAACTCGCGAGCGGAGCGCGGGGCCGCAGGTGGGTGCTTCTGTTCCTGCTGGTGGGACTCACCCTCCTCTGGTTCTGGCCTTCCCTGCGCGCGTTCTGCGAACTCACTTGGCGGCATGACCAGTACACCCACATTCTGTTGGTGCTGCCCCTGAGCATTGGTCTTGCCTTCCTTAAAGGGAGTTGCGGCCCTGCGACGGGCCGGACCGACCCTTGGGTGGGCCTGGCGTTCTTTCTGCCGGCAGCGGTTTTGGCCTGGTACGGGAGCGGGCCTGGCGGTTCGATGAGTGAGAGCACCTGCCTCTCGCTGAACATGCTGGCCCTGGTTCTTTTGTGGCTGTCCTTCGTGATGTTGATTTTCGGTCTGCCGGTTTTTCGCCGCTTTCGGTTTCCTCTGCTGCTATTGCTACTGCTCGTTCCGCTCCCGGATTTTGTGCTCTCGAAGATCATCTTTGCGCTCCAGGCCGGATCCGCGAAAATCGCGTTCTGGCTCTTTCGGCTGACCGGGATTCCGGTCACGCAGAGTGGATTCGTGCTCTCGCTGCCGGGGCTGGATATCGAGGTTGCGCAGGAGTGCAGCGGGATCCGTTCCACTATGATGCTTTTGCTCACCAGCCTTGCCCTGGGGTACATGTTTCTGAAGGCCGGTTGGCAGAGGATCGTCGTGACTCTTGGGGTAGTCCCCATCGCTGTGATCAAGAATGGCGTTCGGATCTTCGTGCTCACGACCTTGGGATTGTATGTGGACGAGGGTTGGCTGAATGGAAGACTGCATCATCAAGGTGGAATTGTGTTCTTTGCGTTGGGGGTGGGGCTGGTTGGACTAACAATTTGGGCGCTGCACCGAATCGGGCGTGGCTGGTGTTGAGGGCCTCTGTGCGGCATCCGGGAAGCGACCACCCGGCTGGGCGTGCTCGGGTTGAGGTTGCCTGCAGAGCCAGCGACGGGTTGGCTTCGATCGGGATCGGATCGTAGGGTTCGATCCCTTCCGCCGGCCCGCGACGGACCGTTCCGCGGTGTAGGCTGGTGCAACCAGAAGGCGGTCCGGAGAGTCAGGTAGATTCTGGGGGAGCGGTGCCAGGGATGGCTGGTGCAGACATGAAACGATCCGTAACCCGGGTAGTCCTATCCTGTGCGCTACTGGGGACCCTGGTGGGCGTGGTAGGTCTGGCCCTGCGATCCGGCCCTCTTAGATTTGGAGGCCACAGCGTTACGCTGAACTGGAAAGCGCCAGCTCCCATCCACGGCAGGGGGATTATCGGTTACAACGTCTATCGCAGCACAAAACTGGGCGGCCCTTACGAAGTCATTGCTTTGCGCGTGATCCACCCAACTTACACCGACAAGGACGTCGACAGCGGCAAGACCTACTACTACGTGATCACGTCGATTGACCAGGCGGGAAGAGAGAGCAAGCATTCCGAGGAGGTTCGAGCGACGGTCCCATAGGTGACAGTGGCCATGAGATGGCCGGCTGGTTTCGTCTGGCAACCATCCTAGAGTCTGAACTTCAGGGCGACGATCGAAAGAGACGCATGCGGATGTTAAAGCTTCTCAGCGTGGTAGGAGCACGGCCCAATTTCATGAAGATTGCGTCCGTGGTGGAGGAACTCAGGCAGTTTCCCGAGATCCAGCATTGCCTGGTGCATACCGGGCAACATTACGACGAGCTTCTGTCCGGTAATTTCTTCACCGAGCTGGCCCTCCCCCGGCCCGACGTCAATCTGCAGGTGGGCGCAGGCAGCCACGCGGTACAGACTGCTGAGGTTATCAGGCGGCTCGAACCCGTGTTGCAGGATTTCCAGCCTACCATGGTGCTCGTGGTCGGCGACGTGAACTCTACCATTGCCACCGCACTCACGGCTGTAAAGCTCGGGATCCGCGTGGCACACATCGAAGCCGGCCTGCGGAGCTTCGATATGGCCATGCCAGAGGAGATCAATCGCAAGTTGACCGATGCCATCTCAGACCTCCTGTTTGTCACCGAGCAGAGCGGACTCGACAACCTGCGCAGAGAAGGTATCCCGGAGCAGAGAATGTTCCTGGTGGGAAACGTGATGATCGATACCTTGCTCCGTTACCGGAAAGTCGCCGCGCAGTCTTCCATTCTCACCCGGCTGGGGCTGAGGTCCAACGGGCTGTGCCAGCCCTACGGTGTGCTAACGCTGCATCGCCCTTCCAATGTCGATGACCAGGCAACTCTGGAAGGAATCCTGACCGCAGTCGGCACCATTGCGGCGGACTTTCCAGTTCTTTTCCCCGTCCACCCGCGGACGCGCAAGAATATTGAGAGCTTTGGCTTGTCCCATCACCTCACGGGCAGTCCCGCTGCCTCGGAGCGCGGAATTGTGCCTCTTGACCCCCTCGGCTACATTGACTTCCTGTCCCTGAACGATCAGGCGCGGCTGGTCTTTACCGACTCCGGCGGCATCCAGGAGGAGACCACGGTGCTGGGTGTGCCTTGCCTCACCCTGCGCCAGAATACAGAGAGGCCCGCGACCATCGAACACGGGAGCAACCATATGGCGGGAATCGACCCTGCCCGGATCGTCGAAACGGCCCGTTCCGTGCTCGTCGGTCCGCCGCGGAAGACCCGGGTTCCGCCCCTCTGGGACGGCATGGCGGCCGCACGGATCGTCACGATCCTGCGGGAACAACTGCAGTCCGCGGGATAACGTTCAGCGCCGGCTGCGCGTTGACCCGGGCCCCGGGGGCGCTGCCGAGCCCACAAAGGCCAGCCTAGAAGACCAGAGCCTGTTACTATGTAGGTATCTTAAGCTTCGGTTCTTTGTCGGTGCTATCGTGCAACCATTTTGTATAGAAGTGAGAATTTGCACTCATTTCAGTGCATTCTTGTTCATCTTATGCAGGTGTTTGCAACCTCACAGGCGAGGAGCTGATGAGTCCGCCGCCCTGGGCTGGCGGCCGTGAGCTGCTTCCTTACTGCCTGAAAGCGCAAATCTTTTCAATCTTGACAGACCACAAAATTTGGCTAATCTACACGTGGATGAGGTAGTTACATGAAGCGGTCCCATCTGGTATTTGCGCTGCTTCTTTTTGCGGGCACAGTCTTTGCCCAACCAAAGCATGACTGGGGCACGTATCCCTATCACGGCAACGAGAAGCAGTTGCTACAAGTGCCGGAACCTGGAGTCGCCGCGATGCTCACCGTAACCGCGGGGACAATCGTAGGGGCTCTCGGCTTGCGGCGTTACTTCAACCGAGCAACCAGCTAGATAGTTCGACCAGTATGTCCCTCCCCCATTTTGCTTGATTTGCACCTCCGCCTGTTTCTCCCACCCGCAAATTTTCTTCGGAAGTAAATACCACCAACACACAGCGCAGTCAGCCCCGCCCAATACTTCGGCGCGCGGCTCAGACATCACTCTGGCCTGTGCGCAGCCTCGGCAAATCCTTGGACGGCAACCCTCCCAATCGTACCGTTCCGCCGAAACCCTCAGAACAAATTCCTGACCAAGAACTCTGCCTGGAAATAGATCCCGCCCCAGACAGCGCGCGTTGAGGGTCTCGCCGGGCTAGCTACTTTCCGGTGCAAAATTGAGCTTCCGGAAGTAGATTCTGTTCATTCCCGGGCAAGAGACCACCCGCCGTGGGTGATTTGCACGCGCTGCCCCGAGATTCCGGCAACGCGTAAACCGTCCGCGTCAACTCAGGCTGGTTGCGGTGACAGATACCTGCCGATGTTGACCAGGTTGTTGGCGATTACGCCCAGTCCTACCCATCTCCGCATACCCTGAATTCCATGGTAGCGACAGCGTGCCAGCCCGTGGCGGCGCTTGATCACACTGATCCGCCCTTCACATCCGGTGCGCCATGCTTGGGCTCGTTTGAACCAGCGCTGTTTTTCCCAGCGGCGCCGTTCCTCACTGCGCGTGCTCCGATTCGGAATCGAAACATATTTCACACGCAGTGCTTGTGCCCCTTGTTCGTTGGCGCGAGAGTAGAACCCAGCGTCGGCTGCCACCCATCGAGGAACTCGACCGAACTGCCGCCGGTGTGTTTCCACCGCCGGCAGCAACAGGTGGCGGTCGCTGGGCCGTTTGTCAAACACTTCATAGTGGGTGATGATCTGGTTTTCTGCTTCCTGCAACTTGACCAGATTGCCAAACTCGTTCGGCTTCGCCGCCTTCTCCTTGCGGATGATTTCCGTGTGCGCCTCAAACAAACTCAGCAGTTTGTCCGAAAATTGCGTAATCCCCCCGAACACCCGGGCCTGGGTCTGTCGCACTACCCGACGCACTTGCTCGGCCACGGCTTCCAGCCGTTCCCCCAGCCCCTGCACGCCCCGTCGCCGGCGGGCTGGCAACCCCTCGACTTCCTGCAGCACCCTGCGGGAATCATTGAGAATCTGCCGCGTCAGCCGCAGCAGTTGCCCATACTCGCGTCGCCGCTTTCGTTCGCCATCACTCCCTTGATGGCGTAAGGCCTGCGCAATGGCGATCACCCGCTTCCGCACACTCCGCGTCCGGTCGCGCACCTCACGTTTCAGCCCACCTGCCTTCCGAGCAATCTTTTTCATAGTCCGCGTCAACACCCGTGCCCCGTCACTCAGCAAATCGCTGTCGGTCGGATAATGAATGTTGGTCTCTACCACGGTCGTGTCTACCCTCATCCTTCTGCCTCGAATCACTCCCCGCTGCCGGGCTGTGGCCACGATTCGATCGTGCAGCTCCGCGATGGTCTCCGCCCCAATCACCTGTCCCAGTCGCACCAGCGTCTTGGCGTCCGGCACCTTCTGCATCCCGATCCGACAGAAGCTGCGATACACCACGTTGGCTCGCACCTCCCGCTCCAAGGTTTCATAACTCCAGTTGCGCACATGCTTGAGAATCAACATCCGCAAGGCTACTTCCGCCGGCGTTTGCTGCCGCCCTCGCACCCGACTCTGCTCGTGTCGTTGGCCTTGGGCCTCGTAGACTGCACCTAACATTTCCTCATCCTCTAATAGCTCATCCACCACTCGCATCCATGGTTCCCATAGCTCGGCCACTCCTTCGGCAAACAGACCCTCCCAGACGGTTGGCTGCACGTACCGCAACTTGATCACTGGGTGTCCTCCGCTGCTCGTGAGATCAAACACTTCAGCCACGTTGTAGCATTCGCCCGTCCCCTCTCTACCTGTGAAATACTGCTCAGGAGTACTCAGTTTTGCACCGGAAAGTAGCTAGTTAATTACCTTTTCGCCTGTTCTGTGGATTTCCCACAGGGATGGTCAAAGGCAAACCTCGGCTACCTTGTTGAACACAAAGGTGTTACCAAGGTCAGTTTACATTTCGTCATTTTGGAAACTGGTTCTGAGCTTGGCGTCGAGTAACGTTCCTTTGTGGAACAGGTAACCCCAGCAGGACCATTGTTTTGGCCCATGGCTTGATTATGTGCCTGTACGTATCTCAACTTTGGCTATTCGGCAGCAGGCCGAAGCTACGATCAGCGGCCTTCAGGAGCACCGCGCCGCCATCTGACCTTCCCTCGTGCTGATCAAATTGGGCAACCACCGCCTTGTGAAAAATTTCTGGGAACAACAGACACTGTGTCGTGCTATCGTCAGACACGAAGAAGCTTCCGGCTGTGCTTCAAACTTCGGTTTGACACCGTGTTTGTAGGTTGACAGTACAAAATGCCGAGCCATGCTCTTACGCCTCACAAAACAGGCACTGAGTAAAGTCGGGACCTTGGTTCCGAATGCTGCGCTCAACTACCTCGTTGTCGGCAGATGGATGCAGGACAACGGATTTCAGGCCATTCCGCGGCTTCCATCGAAATGGAGAGTCTTTGACCAAATCGCCTCCGAAGTTGGAGAAAAGCGGGTGCTCTATCTCGAATTCGGGGTGTACAAAGGCTGGACGATGAAGTATTGGTCGAAAGTGCTTCGTCACCGCGAGAGCCACTTGCACGGCTTTGATAGCTTTGAGGGATTGCCTGAAGATTTTGTGAAGGACCGGGAAAAAGGCGTCTTTTCGACCAATGGCGACCTGCCCAAGATCGACGATCCCCGCGTACAGTTCTTTAAGGGCTGGTTTGAGCAAACCTTGCCAACCTATGAACCTCCGCCCCACGATCAACTGATCGTGAACATGGACGCCGATCTGTACTCCTCGACCGCATTCGTTCTTTGTCAGATCCGCAATCTTCTGAAGCCAGGAACCTATGTCTTTTTTGACGAATTCAACAATCGCGAGCATGAACTTCGCGCCTTCGATGAATTCCGCCACAAGACAGGAATGCCGTTCTCTCCAGTGTGCGCGACTCGCACGCTCGAAGGTGTGGCCTTTCGAGTTATCTGAGAGCCGTCTTACGGCGCGAAGCCAACCATCGCACCTTCGCCAGATAGCTTGGGATGTCTGCTGGCGCTGTGATGGCCTAAGGACACGTAACTCCGCTAGTTGTCTGGGATGAAGTCGTTCCGTACCAGAGAATCGGATAGTTTTGCACGTCCGCCCAAGTGGGATGCTTTTGGCAACCTGACCTGGTCCCATCGTGGCCGTTTCATTTGGCCCCACCTGCTGCACCACCGTCTTTCTCCTTCAGCCTGCCCGAAGTGCTGCACCCCTCTCGCTTTCCGACCAGGAGCGCAGCACCTTGCAAACCTGGGCTAGGGCCAGAAGCCAGCCGCAGCGCGTGGTTCAGCGGGCGCAGATCATTCTGCTGGCCGCCGATGGCGTGCAGAGCCAGGAGATCGCAGAGCGCCTGCGGGTCTCGCGGCCCACCGTACAACTGTGGCGCGCGCGTTTTTTGGCCTTGCGCGCTGAAGGGTTGCAGAAAGATGCGCCTCGTCCGGGCCGCATTCCCTCGATTGCCGACGACAAGGTGGCCGCGATTGTAGAAGCCACGCTGCACACTCACCCACCTAACGCCACGCACTGGAGCACCCGCCTGATGGCCCAGGCGCAAGGGGTCAGCGAAGCGACCGTGCGACGGATCTGGAAG
>Ga0187779_10000058_pt1 | contig 81659 bp, 82 predicted proteins | sample 1015_Q2_SP10_10__FD_132435 | JGI IMG/M metagenome (GOLD analysis project Ga0187779, IMG submission 132435) | Tropical peat soil microbial communities from peatlands in Department of Meta, Colombia - 1015_Q2_SP10_10_MG | ecosystem: Environmental > Terrestrial > Soil > Wetlands > Peat | place...
CGCTTGCGCAAGTGCGCGAGGGCGCCAGGCAGGTAGGGGAGCTGCAGCGCGAGATGGATCGCACGCGGCGTGAACGGTTGCAATCGCTGGGATTCGAGCCCGAGCTGGCCGCGAGCATGTCGGCTTATCACACGAAGAATTTCATGTGAGGCAGCAAAGCCGGGCTCCGCACCCCATCATGCGCTCTCGTAAGCGGAGAGCGTGCGCGTAAATCTAGCCAGGAGTTTTACCCGCCACGCATCATCGTATTGCCCGCAAACTACAACAGGCTTACAGTTCCCGACCAGAAGGTCGCCAGGAGCGAACTATGAGCACTGAATCAAAGCCCGTCGTGAGTCTCGTGCCACCATTCACGCAAGAGACGGCGATCCAGAAGATTCGCGTCATCGAAGACAATTGGAACACGCGCGACCCGGAGAGAGTGTCGCGCGGATATACGCCGGATTGTTACTGGCGCAATCGAGCCGAGTTCATTCATGGCCGAGACGAGGTCGTCGCATTTCTAAAGCGTAAGTGGGCCAAGGAACTCGACTATCGGCTCATCAAAGAGCTGTGGTGTTGCGATGGGAGCCGAATTGCTGTGCGCTTTGCGTACGAATGGCACGACGATTCGGGGCACTGGTATCGGTCGTACGGCAACGAGAATTGGGAGTTCGATGCGGCGGGGCTTTCCAGAATCCGGCACGCCAGTATCAACGATCTTCCGCTCAAGGAAGCAGATCGCCTCTATCGCTGGCCGCTCGGCCGGCGTCCGGATGATCATCCGGGACTGAGCGAGTTGGGGCTCTGAGAAGGTACGAATGCCGATAGTGTGAGGATGCCTTCTCGCTCGACTACTTGCTGCGGGTGCACCTGCGCATGGGTACGGCGCTTCGCGCCGATCGTTTTGTCGGAGCTAAAGCTCCGACCCCCTAGGCGACCGGATCCTCTTGCGCTTCAAGCTGAAAATCTGGACGTGGCCGGGACGTCGATTAATGCGATTCGGCCGGTTTGAACGTGAATGAGATCGATTTCGATTCTTTCGGCGCGATCGTGACCGAGACGTCCTGCGTGCCGAAGCGCTCGTGCCACGCCTCAATCGTGTAAGTCCCCGGCGGAAGATTTTTCAGCTCGAATGTCCCGGCCTTTTGCGTGACGTCGAAGTACGGGTGTGCAAAGACGAAGAGGTACGCGCGCATCCAGGGATGAATGTTGCAGACAATCGGGATCGCGAGGTCAGGCTGCGTGAAGGTCGTGATGTAAGGCTGCTCGCCTGCGGCGATCGATCGATTCCACGGGCGATTTTCGTGCGGCATGGGATGAACGTTGTGCGTTGTGGGATCGGTGTTTTTTACTTCGAAGGGCTGGTTGGTCATCATCGCGAGGACGCGCGGCACGTACATGCAGCCCACTTGATCGAGCACGGCGGGGTCCTTTGGCGTGTCGTAGCGGTAGCTGCCGAGGCCGGATTTGACGAAGACGACCACATTTGCGAGCGCGCCGTGCTCGCCGAGGATAACAACGGGAGGTGCGATCGGTTTCGGGTTCGCCTGAACGCAGGTTGCTTCCGCACTCATGTCGATCGGGCGGAAGACCGGCGGTGTGCCTTCAAATTTCACCGTGCCTGTGATCGAGCCAGCGGTTGCAGGATCGACGACGGCGGTAGGCGCGGGAGGTTGCGTCTCGCTAGGCTGTTTGCTGCAACTGATCAGTGCCGAAATGGAAATAAGTAGAAGGAAGAAAGCCGCGGACCGAATTTTCAAGAACGACAAATCCTTTCTCGCTTCAAATCCAATTGTATCAAAACGTCAGAGTGTACGTCGCACAGGCCCCTGAAACACTTTCAGCCAAGAGGGATTCTTCGCCTGCTCGGCCGGACGTCCCGCTGACGCGGAACGCGAAAAAAGCGTCCGGCCGCTTCGCTCAGAATGACGTTCCCTAGTGGTAGGGGCGTCACGAGCGGGCAGTGGTGGCGCGCGCGGCGAGGACTTCGGCGATGACGGCGAGGGCGCGGTCGATGGCGGGGCGGTCGACGTCGAAGTGGGTGACCATGCGAATCGTGAAGTCGCCGGTTGCGCCGCTGAGGACATTTCGCTTCGCGAGTGCCGCGACCACGTCCGCGGCGGAGCGGCCGGTGCCGCGCACGTCGAAGATCAGAATATTCGTGACCACTTTTTTCGGGTCGATCGAGATGCCCGGAATCTTCGCGAGGCCTTCGGAAAGATGGCGCGCGTTTTCGTGATCGATGTGCAGACGTTTCGGCGTTTCTTCGAGCGCGATAAGCCCCGCGGCTGCGAGAATCCCCACCTGACGCATTCCGCCACCGAGCAGCTTGCGCGTAATGTGCGCCTTCTCGATGAATTCGCGCGAGCCGACCAGCATCGAGCCGACCGGCGCGCCCAGCCCTTTCGACAGACAGAACATCACTGAATCGAATTTGCGCGTGATGTCGGCGACGCTGCGGCCGAGCGCGACCGAGGCGTTGAAGACGCGAGCGCCATCGAGATGGACGCGCAGACCACGCTCGTGTGCGCGGTCGCAGATTTCGTTGGAAATTTCGGGCGGGTAGACCGTGCCGCCGTGCATGTTGTGCGTGTTTTCGAGCTCGATGAGCGCCGTTTGCGCGCGGTAATAAATGTGCGGGCGAATGTGCGGCGCGATGAGATCCCAGGTGAGAATTCCGCCCGGCGCGGGAACTGTGTTCGGCAGGCAGCCTGCGATCGCGGATACCGCGGCCATTTCGTAGAGATAGATGTGCGCTTGCGCCTCGCAGATGATCTCGTTGCCGTGGTGCGTCCAGGTTTTGATGGCCGTGAGGTTGGCCATCGAACCAGAGGGAAAATAGAGCGCGGCTTCGCGTTCGAAAATTTCGGCGGCGCGGGCTTGCAGGCGATTGACCGTGGGATCTTCGCCGTAAACGTCGTCGCCGACTTCGGCTTCGGCCATCGCGCGGCGCATCGCGGGAGTGGGGCGCGTGACGGTATCGCTGCGGAGGTCGATGATCGAATTGGCCAATTCAGGCATGCGGTGATGATACCGCGGATTCGTCAACGAACGGATGCTGCGGATTCACTTGCCAGGCTCTTCGGGCGGAGCTGGCTCTCTAACCCAAGGCTCGGAAACCTGCGTTCTCCGCGCAATCCAACTAACCGGAAGATCAGCTAACTCGACAATCGTGGGGTCGAGATCCAAGACGTGATGAAGACACACGTATGTCATATTTTCGGGAGTCCCGTCGCTCGTGCCGATAAATTGCCATGCTCCGTCCTCAATATCGTGGCACACCATGAGCACTGGCTCATCACCGTTCATGACTGGTTTCGTCGTGAATACTCCCGTATGCGGAGGTTCCTGGAACTTCCACCGGTAAAGGCTGCTCTTAGGATCGTGAGCCGCCGAGAAGTCGTGCTCGACACGCGACTGCGGAGCGTTTGGAAACAGCAGTGCCTGCCTGTTGCGCCAAGTCTCGTCGAAGGCGGGCTCCCACGGGAAGACGCCCTTCAGATCAGGGTAGACACATTGGAGGACGGGATAAACCGGGCCGCCGTAAAACCAGTTTGCGTAACCCATGACTCCTGCCTCTAGCCATCGCTTCTCGACGGGACGGAACTCGCAGTCAACATTCGCGAGAAGCTCACTTTGCCTTTGGCCCTCTTGGAGAACGGCTCCGTCACGATACAGATTGCGGACTTCATTCAGAAGAAAGTGAGCCGTGTCGTCTTTCAATCCGACGACGACGACCTCGGGTTGCCCGAAATTCTCAAAGAGCCCGATGGTGTATGACCAACCCGGTATCTCGTTGTCTGGACGCACCTGGATAATGTGGCAGTCGTAGGCTTCCACATCGTCGACAAGTTTGCGCTCGTCGGGCTTCAGCTCTCGTTGGCGAAATAGCTGAACGCGGCTTTTCTTTTCGTTGGGCATCGGCTTATCCGCGCTGGGCGGTGTGGAGGATGACGCTGCCGAAATTCCAGGAGGAGATGCGGACGTCCGTGAAGCCGACGCGTCGCATCAGCGCGGCCAGCTCGGGCGGCGATGGAAACTTCGACACAGATCCCGGAAGATATTTGTAGGCTTCGGCATTGCCTGAAATCGCGCCTCCGATGCGCGGAAGAATATTTTTGAAATAGGAGCGGAAGAGACCGGCCATTGGACCCGAGGTCGGCTCTGTGAATTCCAGGATGCCCAGTTCCCCTCCCCGCTTTAGGACGCGCGCGAATTCGCGCAAGCCTTCTTCATAATTCGCCAGGTTGCGGAAGCCAAACGCGGTCGTGACCAGATCAAAGCTCGCATCCGGGAATGGGAGATGGAGCACGTCGGCGGCAGCGAAGGCGACAGCGCGATTTGCGGAGCGAGCTTTTTCGCGTGCGCGGGCGAGCATGGGCTCGACGAAATCGGAGCCGATGATTGGAAACGGACTCGGAGAACCCTCCGGGGTTAAAACCCCTGAGGAGGGAGAGCAGCTTTCCGCAGGGCTAAAGCCCTGCGCTTCCACCTCAGGGGCTGAAGCCCCTGAACGGAGAGGCTCCGGTTTGTCGGAGCTAAAGCTCCGACCCCCTAAAGTGCCGGCTAACAATGTCGCACGGGCGCGATCGAGGGCGAAGGCGAGGTCGCCGGTGCCACAGCAGAGATCGAGGATGCGAGCTTCAGGGCGACGAAGAATGTGCAGAAATCGCTTTGCGGTGTGGCGGCGCCAGACGCGGTCGAGCGAAAAGGAGAGGAGATGGTTCAGGAAATCGTAACGCGGCGCGATGCGCGTGAACATGTCGCGGACGTGGGCGGCGGCTTCGCGTTCGTCGCGCGTACCCTCGGGGCGCGTGCCGGGGAGCGGTTGCTTTTGCGTGGCGATCATAGATTGAAACAATTGACGGCCTTGTGGCCGGTGCGAAAGCGGTGGACGATCATATTGCGAACTGCGTTTTGAATTTTGGGGTAGCGGCCGCCCAGCGCGTCAAGAAATCCAGAACCGTTGATCGGAAATTTCGGCTTACCGAGGATCTCTTCGGCGCGCTCGAAGTCTTCGTCTGTCCCGCCGATCATTTTCCGGAACGCGTCGCGCCCGGCGCGATAGCGATCGAGGAGATTAGGGGGCATTTCACCGATGGCGTCGCGGAATTCGTCGCCGATCGCCGCGCATTCGTCGCACTGGAAGGCGTTCGTCATTTTCAGAATTTCAATCCGGCGCGAGCAGCGACGGCGGGCAATTCGGCGAAGGTGCGGGAGACGACGGGCCAGGGAATCTCGATGCCCCATTTGGTTTTGCCGATGCTCGTCGGGAGAACCCAGCGGACGCGGCCGGCGCGAGCTTTTTTATCGGTCGCGAGGATCAGACGCAGGGCGGCGGCGCGGATGCCTCGCAGCGGCGGCAGCGGGCCAACGGCTGCGACGAGTCGGATGACGCGAGCGGCGTCGCGCTCGCGCAAATTGCCCTGAGATAAGGCGAGCAGCGTCGCGGCGATCATGCCCCAGCCGATGGCTTCGCCATGTAGGAAGCGGCGATAGTGTGTGGCAGTTTCGAGTCCATGGCCGAGAGTGTGGCCGAAATTCAGAATTTGGCGCAGGCCGCTTTCGCGCTCATCGGCGCTCACGACGCGCGCCTTGATCGCAGCTGAGCGCGGAATGATATAGGCGAGCGCAGCCGGATCGCGGCGAAGAACCGCATCCATACGGCGAGCGAGAAAATCGAAGAGTTTGGCGTCGGCGATCACGCTGTACTTGATCACTTCGTAGAGGCCGGAGCGAAATTCGCGGTGCGGAAGCGTCCGCAGAAAGGCGGGATCGGCAATGACGAGCCTGGGCGGATAGAACGCGCCGACGAGATTCTTGCCTTCCGGAAGATCGACGCCGGTCTTGCCGCCTATCGAGCTATCGACCTGCGCGACGACGGTCGTGGGAATGTGAACGAGGCGAACGCCGCGAAGATACGTCGCGGCGGCGAAGCCGGCGACGTCGCCTACGACCCCTCCGCCGATGGCGACGAGGATAGCGCGGCGGTCGACGCCCGCGCGGACAAGCTGGCGCGCGATGCCTTCGACGGTCGAGAGGCGCTTTGCCGATTCGCTGTCGTCAAACAGGATCGGCTTTCGCGCGCCTGGAATCGCTTTGCCGACCGCGCGGCCCCAGTGGCGCCAGACCTTTGGTGAAGAGAGGACGAATGTTCCGGTCGAATCGCCGAGACGCGCGATTAGCGAGGACGCGCGGGCGAGCGCGCCCGAAGCACAGATCACGCTGTAAGGGCCGGAGGAGCTGGTAACGCGAATCGTCGGCATGGTTCAAGAAAATGTAACACAGTTCGCGAGAGCGATTCGGGCGGATGGCTCTGGCCGAGTGAAACATCCGGGCCTCGACGCGCGTAGTTTCCGGTGAGGCGCGAGAACGCGCGAACATGCTGACATTTCTCCTGTGGGTGATTCTGCTTTTCTTGAGCTGGCCGCTGGCGTTGCTGGCATTGGTGCTCTATCCGATCGTTTGGCTGCTGCTATTGCCGTTCCGGATCGTGGGGATTGCAGTTGATGGAGTGCTTGAGCTGGTGAAAGGAATCATTCTGCTGCCGGCGAGGATCTTGAGGGGGCCGAGGAGGGCGTAGGCGCGCGGGCAGAGGTTGAGAATCAACGCCGTGCCAAGAATGATTGCCGGGCACGACATGTCGTGCCCCTACGGAGGCAAAACCATCGTAGAGCGGAATGCGGGGCGGGGTCAGCGCTTCTGGAGTTCGTCGACGGATTCGAGGATGACGTGACCGACGATGGCGAGGCTGCGCGGGCTGATCTTGTCCATCGTGTCCTGTGGCGTATGCCAGTAGCCTTCGTTCATGTAGTCCTGAAGGTCGATCACATCCGCGGCGGGAATGCCGCGTCGAAGGAACGAGTCGTGGTCGTCGGACGCCTGTGACTCGCCGCTGACGAAAACATCTTTGTAGCCCAGGCGCGCGGCGGTGTTCCAGATGAGATCCTTGAGCCACTTGGTGGAATCCGTTTCGCGCGGAATGTGAAGTCCGTTCTGCCCAATCATGTCGGCGAGAATCACCGCTTTTGTTTTCTTCAGATCGCCGGAGATCGCCATGCGCGCGGCGAGTTCGCGGGAGCCATAGGTATTGTCGTTGTTCGTATCCCAATTAATGACAGCTTCTTCGCCGTCGACGAATCCGATCCACACAGCGTAGGGCCGCTGCTTCTGCGCGCTGCAAAGCAACTGCGCCATTTCGAGCATCAAGCCGGAAGATGAACCGCCGTCCTCCGCGCCCACGAAATTATCTAGCCGCTTCGTATCGTAATGAGTCAGCAGGAGAATGATCCCCTGCCCCGTGCCGGGAATTTTCGCGACGATGTTCTTCATCGGGAGGGAGCCAATGGGCGTCTCCGCGTGGAAGTCATCGGTATCGACCTGGCAGCCGAAGTTTTTGAGCTGGCTAAGGATATAGGTCTGCGTGAGGGCGATGGCGTCCGATCCGGAAGGGCGCGGGCCGAAGGCGACGAGTTTAGCTGTGAAATCGTAGGCCTTGGCGCCGTCGAAGCCGCCGGTTTCAGAGGCTGGGGGAGCGGCCTCTGCGGCGGAAATCGGTAGCAGTGGAGGCGGCGGAGATCCCGCAGAGACAGGCGGCGGAACACCCGTTTGACCGCCATTACAGCCTGCCAAGGCGCACAGCGAGAAACCCAAGATGGCCGCTGCTTCTAAGATTCGTCGCACGCTAGGACGTCCCGGCTTCAGCCGACGCAGCTTTCTTACGCCGGACGACGAAATAGGAAACGAGAACGCTGACGAAATAGAGCACGACGAGCGGAGCCATGAAAATGAGCATGGTCGTCGCGTCGGGCGAAGGGGTGACGATCGCCGCCAGCACGGTGATCAGCAACATCGCGTACCGAAAGTTCTTTAGAAGGAATTTCGGCGTAACGATGTTGAAGATCGACAGAATGAAAACCAAGACGGGCATTTCGAAAATTACACCGAGGCCGACGAGCACGACCAAAATCAGGTTGAAGTATTCGTTGACGTCGATCCACGGGCTGATCGGGCCACCCTTCGAAAACCCGATCACTTTCGTGAGGACCAATGGGAGCAGGACGAAGTATCCGACGACGATGCCGCACAAAAACAGAATCATCGCGGAAAGGATGAAGCCCAAAGTGGCGCGGCGCTCGTGGCGGTAAAGCCCCGGGGCGACGAACAGCCAGATCTGGTAAAGCACCCACGGCATGGCGATCACAATCCCCAAGTACAGTCCCAAATTGATGTAGAGGCCGACGTAGCCGGCGGGATGGGTGAAGTAGAGTTTGTCGTCGAGGTGATTGGCGCGCAGCGCGACCACCATCGGCTGCACCACAAAGTCGATGAAGCGCTTGGAAATCGCGAGGCCGACGACCATGCCGACCCCGACGGCGATGAGCGAGCTGATGATTCGTTTGCGGAGCTCGACGAGATGGTCGAAGAAGGACATCGTTGCGCCGGCTTCTTCCTCCGGTCGCGGGCGCAACGAGCGATCAGGCTGGGCGGACGTCGCCATCAGTCACTCGTTCGGAGACTTTTTCGGGCTCGGATGGCTCGTGGTGCTGGGAAGCGGCGAGGCCGAATTCGCTTTCGGCTAATTCCCGGAGTAAGGGGTCGTCGCCGGGATACTTTCGCGGAGGCGGATTGGAACTGGCTGCCGAGTCGGAAGTTGCCGTTGCAGCGTCAGCCGGAGCGGCGTTGATTGCGGCAGCGTTGGGCGGGTCGGAAGGCACGGTGCCGGGAGTTGAATTCGGCACCGGGGCTATTGATTCTGAGGCCGTCGATTGTGGCGCGGTCGGCGATGGGACAGAAGGAACGGGCTGCGGACCGGCAATCTTGCGGGCGTCGGCCTCGCGCTCCAGGTCGCGGAGGTGCCCCTCGAAAGTGCTTCGCAGATCGCTCGTATGGCGCCGAAATTCGGCCATGACTTTGCCGAGATTGCGCGCCAGCTCCGGCAGCTTCTCGGGCCCAAAGACCACGAGCGCGACTATGAAGATCACGATGATGTGGGGGATGCTCAACATTCGAAGGTGCGGCGAAATTTACAACCGCCCCATTTTCGAATCATAGAAGAGGCATAGGGGGGTGTCAAACCGGCGAGTGTGGCTTGGGATATTGGCAACGCCACCCGCATGGGAGGCGCAGAAATGGGCCTCGGAGCGAGTATGCTATACTGACGAACGAGAGGGGCGAAAAGAGGCCGCATGGAACCGTCGCAGTCTTCACAACCCGCACGTCCGAAGCAATCGGCAAGACAATCCACACGAGGAATGATGCTGTTTGCAATGGTTCTAGTCGTGTCGGCGCTGCTGGGAAAGCTCGTTTACGAGCCGCAACTCAAGGCCAGCGCGGCGGGTTCGGAAGACATGCAGGACTCGGTGAAGGCGTTTACGCGGGTGCTCTCGGTGGTAGAGCGCAACTACGCCGATCCGGTCGATACGGACAAGGCAATCTACGACGGTGCGATTCCAGGCATGCTGCACGTCCTCGATCCGCACTCGAATTTCTTCGACCCCAAGCAGTACGCGCTGTTCCGCGAAGAGCAGGAAGGCAAATACTACGGCGTCGGAATGATTGTCGCGCAGCGCGAGAATCAGACGGTGGTGCAGTCGCCATTCGTCAATTCGCCGGCATTTAAAGCAGGGATTCGCCCAGGCGACGTGATCTTGAAAGTAGACGGCAAGAATTGCATCGGCCTTACGACGACGGAAGTCGCCGACATGCTGAAGGGCGCGAAGGGCACTGAGGTTCACATTTCGCTCGGGCGCGAGGGATGGGAGCAGCCGATCGAAGTGACGGTCGTGAGAGATGAGATTCCACGCCCCGGCGTTGAATACTCGACGATGGTCAAGCCGGGCGTCGGCTACGTCCGCGTGTCTACATTCAACGAGACGACCGACAGCGATCTGGCGGACGCGCTGAAGCGGCTCGAGGTCTCAAAGCTCGACGGTCTTATCATCGATCTGCGTGGCAACGGCGGCGGACTGCTGAATCAGGCCGTCGGCATGGCGGACGATTTTCTCGACAAGGGCGAGCTGGTCGTATCGCATCGCGGGCGGGCGTCGGCGGAGCATTCCTACTATGCGGTGCGGGGTAATCAGGGCGTTGAGGTGCCGCTCGTGGTGTTGATGAACGGGCAGAGCGCCTCGGCGTCGGAAATCGTTTCGGGGGCGATTCAGGATCACGACCGCGGGCTGATTGTGGGCGAGACGAGTTTCGGCAAAGGCCTCGTGCAAACGCAGTTCCCACTCACCGAAAACACGGCGCTCCTGCTGACTACCGCGCGCTACTACACGCCGAGCGGACGGCTGATTCAGCGCGACTACAAGAACGTCACGCTCTACGACTACCACTACAATCCGAAGCCGCCAAAGGCGCCCGAGGTCAAGCTGACGGACACGGGCCGCCAGGTGTTCGGACAGGGCGGAATTACGCCGGATGTGGTGGTTTCCGAACCCAAAACAAGCGAGTTTGAAGAATTGCTCGAACGCCGTGGCGTTTTTTACCCGCAACCGCAGGGCGTGGGCGACTTTGTGCGCTTCTTTCTCGGTCAGCGCCCCACGATCACCAAGGAATTTCAGACAGACGACTCGGTGACCGCGCAATTGAAGAAATATCTTGCCGATCAGCACATCGACGTTACCGACCAGCAGATCCAGGACAATCTCCCGTGGCTCAAGTGGGAAATCAAGCGGGAGGTCTTCACGACCGTTTTCGGGCTGAACGATGGGTACAAAGTGGCTCTCGAAAACGATCCGCAACTCGACAAAGCGATCGCGTCGATTCCACAGGCGAAGGCGCTGTACGCCAGCGCGCGAAAGATCGTTGCCGAGCGCGAGGGCGGAACGCGGCCGTAATTCCTTCCCAAAATAGATTGGTGAATTGCCTTCGCGCGACAGGGTGTCGTGTGTTTATTGGGGCGCGGATGCGGATTTTGCCGGTGCCGGTGGGTTTTCCAGTTGCTTCAGAACCAAACGCGCCTGCGGAGCGTCAGGGGAGTTCGCAGCCTCTTTGAGATAGTCCTTCAGCTCTGCGATTTCGGAGCGCGAATCGCCCTTCGCTTCGTAGATGTGCGCCAGCAGCAAATGCAGCTGCGGCATCTTGTGCCAGGGATCAAGTTGAACAGCGGCGCGGGCACTGGTTTCAGCGTCTGCGATATGCTTCAAATGAAAGTTGGCGTCGGCTGAATAGTAGAGAGCATAGGCGTTGCTGACGGGATCGATTGCGAGAGCTTCGTCGGATAACTTGGAGAGCTGATCCCAGTTCTCATCCTTCGCGGCAAATCCCGCAAGACACAAATAAGAAGCGATGTATTGCGGATCAAGTGTGGCGGCCTGCGAGCAGGCTTTATCCGCCTCGTCGCGGTTATGCTCCGCATCGAGGACCTGCCCCAACAAGACCCAGCTTGCAGCGTAATTCGGGTAGATGCCGATGGCCTTGCGCGCGTGTTCCTCCGCCTGCGGCAATCTCTTGTCTTTATAGGACCCGCATGCTTTCTGGAATTCGCCAATCGCCTTGTCCGGTACCTGGAGACGCGAGACGCTCACGGTGGGGCTATGCACGCCGGATTCCGTCCAAGAATTGCAGGCCTCCGAGTCGACCATGCGGGAGGCGTCTGCCGGCACGATGATCACTCCGGGAATCGTACTGAAATTGGGGGACGCCGGAGAATCGGGATTGGCTGTAGGGCCGGTCGCGAGAATCGGACCCGGGGCCTCAGCGCTGTTGGGCATCGAAGAGTTGGTCGGCTGTCCATGCTGCGCGAGACAAGGCGCGCCTATACAGGCCAACGCAGTGGCGAAAAGGGCGGCGCGTCGAATCGCTGCCAGTAGGACCGCCGCGGATGCGCGTCCGGACAACATTAGAAGAATGATAACCCCAATTGGCCCTGGGGGTGCGAGGTCTTTTTGGGCCGCGATTGTGCAGACGGTCGAGGGCGCGCCGCGGATAGCGAGCGGGACTTATTGATTGGGAACACGTGCCGCAGCAACGAAGACACTGAGGGGGAGCTCGCTCCATACTGAACACCCCCGGTTCCCTCCCCGGCCCCACCAAGGAGAATCCTTGCAATGAGTGAAACGCTTCAAGCGCCTCCGAAGCCTGCTCCGGCGAATCCGGCGACGCCTGCCGTCGCCCCGACGGCACCAGCTGAACCGGTCGCAACGCCAACGATTATTGCGACGATGCTGAAGGCGCACCCGAAGACGAGTGACCTAATTTTTTCCCCGGGCCGCGCGCCGCAAGTGGAAACCGGCGGCCAATTGGTGCAACTGAAAATTGCCGGCGTTGGAGTGCTCGGATCTGAAGACACCGCTCGCATCGCCGCCGATTTGATTGGGCGCAACTCTCACGCGCTTGAAAAGCTGAAGCTCGAGGGATCGTGCGACATTTCGTACAGCCTGCCTAAGCTCTCGCGATTTCGCGTCAACATTTTCACGCAGCGCGGCAGTTGCGCGATCGTGATGAGAGTGATCGCGAGCAACGTGCCGGATTTTGTAAGCCTGCACCTTCCGGCGCAGTTGGCTGAGGCGGCCGAACTGCGACCGGGGATCGTGCTGGTGACGGGTCCAACGGGGAGCGGCAAATCGTCGACGCTTGCGGCGCTGGTCAACAAAATCAACGAAGAAAAGGCGTGCCACGTCATCACCATCGAAGACCCGATCGAATTTCTCCACTCGCACAAGCGGGCCACAATTCACCAGAGAGAGCTGCACACGGATGCGCCCAGTTTTGCGCTGGCGCTGCGCGCGGCGTTGCGACAGGCGCCGAAGCTGATCCTGGTCGGCGAGATGCGCGACCGCGAGACGATCGAGGTCGCGCTCGAAGCGGCGGAAACCGGGCACCTGGTCTATTCGACGCTGCATACGATCGATGCGTCGAAGACGGTTGAGCGCATCATTGGAGCGTTTCCGCTGGGCGATCAGAACGCCGTGCGCACACGTCTGGCGAAAACCTTCCGGTTCATCATCTCGCAGCGGCTGATTCCGAGGCAGGACGGCGTGGGCCGCGTGGCGGCGTTCGAGGTGCTCAAGGGGACGCTGCGCACTCGCGAATACGTACAACGCGGTGAAGGCGAGGGTAAGACGCTGCTCGACGCGATGCGCGACGGATCCACCGACGGAATGCAGTGCTTCGACGATGAAATCGAAAAGCTGATTCGCTCGGGAGTGATCGACATCCAGACCGGGCTTTCCTACGCCACAAATACCGGAAACCTGCGGCTCCACCTGGCGGATCTGCTCGAGCCGCAGGGCGAAGATCCCGCGATCGAACGCACTTCTGCGCCGAAATCAAATGGCGCGCCGGCGTCCACCCACGCGATGGATCCGGAATTCGAGCACACCTGATCGCAGGAAAGAATCGGGATTGGATTACCAACGAATTGGTGGACGTGGGGGGGCTCGAACCCCCGACCTCCTCGTTGCGAACGAGGCGCTCTCCCAGCTGAGCTACACGCCCACTGCGTTTTTTCATCTTAGCAAACCGACGAACAGCCGCCAATTACGTTTCCGATCCGCTTTTCGGTGGAAAGCCCGTCGCACGGTACAATACAGCTATGGGAATTCAACTGATCGCGATGGACATCGACGGGACACTGCTCGACAGCCAATCGCAGCTTTCGCCAGACAATGCACAGACGATTGCAGAGGCGGCGTCGCGCGGCATCGATATCGTGATCGTGACGGGGCGGCGGTATAACTCTGCGAGATTGATTGCCGAGCAGCTCCCTTGCGAAGTCGAGCTGATCGTGAGCAATGGCGCACTCGTCAAATCGAAGTCCGGGACGACGCATCTCCGGTCCCTGCTGCCGGCCGAAACGGCGCGCCGGGTCGTGGATGCAACTGAGGAATTTCGTCAGATGTCCGGAGTAATTTTCGACAGGCCCGCCGAGAATCAGGTGATCTTCGAACGGATCGATTGGGACGGGCCGTTCGTCGGGCCGTACCTGCGGAGGCACCGGACGCAGGTCGCCGAAGTCGCGCCGCTTGCGAATTGCCTGAATGGCGAGGACCCGGTCGAGGTGATGTTCATCGGGGAGTGCGCGCCGGTGAGCGCCGCTCGCGAGAGGCTCGAATCGCTTGAATTCCGCAGCGATTTCACGATTGCAGTTACAGAGTATCCGCGAACAGGATTTTCTTTCATGGACGTGCTGGGCCGCGGAGTGACGAAGGGCTCGGCGCTTGAGCAGTGGGCGCGACGAAAGGGCATTCCGCGCGAGAACGTGATGGCCATCGGAGACAATTGGAACGATCGCGAAATGTTAGAATACGCGGGCTTGCCGGTGGTCATGGGCAATAGCATTGCGGGATTGAAGTCGTTCGGGTGGGCGACAACACTCACCAACGACCAGAGCGGCGTGGCGGAAGCGATACGAACGCACATACTGCGAAACGGCTAGCCAGTGCGACGCGTCACAAGGCGAAGCAGGGCCGATTCGAAAAAAGGGGGAGCGATGAAGATTTCCATCGGGGTGGGAGTCGCACTGCTCGCATGTAGTTTCGGAGCGAGCACGGCATTAGCACAGCAAAATGCGCCGCAAGGGCCGCCACCGGGGCAGCTACCAACGCCTGCGACGCTTACAGCCGCACTGGATTTCCAATTGACGATCGAGGAGCGCGAGGTAGTTGGAGCCGCCGACGCGATGCCAGAAGACAAGTATTCGTTCGCGCCGACAAATGGCGAATTCAAAGGCGTGCGAACGTTTGCGCAACAGGTGAAGCACATTGCGACCGTGAACAACCGTTTCTTTGGCGCGATTCTCGGACAGCCCGCCGCAACGCCCGGCTCGCAGTTTGAAGCCGAGAACGGTCCCGACAACATTCAGACGAAGGCTCAAATCATTCAATATCTACGCGATTCGTTCACGCTCGGACACAAGGCGATCGCGACGATTACTGCCGACAATGCGTTCGTGGTGATGAAGACGCCGCCGACGCCATTCCTGCGCACTCCGGGATCCATCGTCATCTTCGATGTGGCGCATACGATGGACCACTACGGCCAAATAGTTGAATACCTGCGCGACAACGGAATCGTCCCGCCGGCGAGCCGGCAGCGGCCGCCAGCGAATCCAGCGCCGGCAAGCAAATAGGGTTTCACGACAACTGATGCGAAACCAGCCGATCGCAGCCGGAATACTGCTCGCAGCGATAACTGCGCTCACCGCTGCGATTCCAGTGCGAGCGGACTACGCTGTGCTGCGATCGGGCGGACGACTGCACGTAAGCGGTTACGCGATTGAGGGAGATCAAGTGCGGCTTACCGTGGCGGGTGGATCCGTGCTGATTTCAGCCGGCGATTTGATCACCATCGAACCGGAAGAGGTGTTCCCTGCTCCCCCGCCGCAGGAGGTCGACTTCGGCGTTCGCTATGCGAAGCTGATTCACGCGTCGGCGCAAAAACATGGTCTGGAGGAGAAGCTCATCACCAGCGTGATCGAGGCCGAGTCGAATTTCGACGCGAAGGCTGTCTCACGGAAGAAGGCGCTTGGATTGATGCAATTGCTGCCGATGACGGCGGCGCGATACGACGTCAAGAATATCCTCGATCCGGCGCAAAACATCGACGCCGGCACGCACTACCTGAAGGATCTCCTCGAGCGCTACCACGGCAATCTCACGTTCGCGCTCGCCGCATATAACGCCGGCCCCGAAATGGTCGACCGATACGGCGGCGTCCCCCCATTTGCCGAAACGCAGAATTACGTGAGGCAGATCGCGTCGATACTGGCCAAAGGCATCAACTAAGCCACCACAGCTGCTCAGCGTGAAAGCGGTCTGAGCTCGATGCCGGCCTGCCGTAACGCGTGAGCAACGGCGCGAGCGATTTCGGGCGCGCCGGGAGTGTCGCCGTGGATGCAGATGGTCTGAGCGTCGACGGCGACTTCTGCGCCGTTGCAGGCGACCACCTTTCCTCGCGCCGCGATGCTCGATGCTTGTCGTCCGGCTTCTGCGGGATCGCGGATCAGCGCATCGTCGAATTTGCGCGAACGCAAGGTGCCGTCCGGTTCGTAACGGCGGTCGGCGAAGGCTTCTGCCGCGGTTTGGAATCCGGCTTCTCGAAACGCGTCGAGCATCTTCGACCCAGCGAGACCCACGAGCACGACGTTGCGATTCCAGCGATCGACTCCATCGGCAATCGCGCGCGCCAATGCGCGATCCTTCACGGCCTGATTGTAAAGAGCGCCGTGCGGCTTGACGTGCGTGAGGCCCGCGCCGCAGCCAGTCGCGATGTCGGCGAGGGCTCGCACTTGCTCAAAAACAGAATCGACGACCGCTTCGGGCAGCAGGTGCAATTCGAGGCGGCCGAAATTCGCGCGGTCCGCATATCCGGGATGCGCGCCAATCGCGAGATGCCAGCGAAGCGCCTGCTCGACGGTTGCTTTCATCGTGTTCGCGTCGCCGGCGTGACCGCCGCAGGCGATGTTGACCGACGTGAGCGACGGCATGAGCGATTCCTGAGTGCCATCGAAGACAGCGCCGAGCATTTCGCCCATATCGCAATTGAGATCGATGTGCGTCATTCGATAATCGACTCCGGCGATGCCAACATTTTCTGTTGGTCGATCAGGAGCGCGCGAGCCGTTTCGAACGTGACCAGCTCGAACCGAATCTCATCGCGCGGCCGAAGCTGGCCTAAGCGATGCAGGTCCGCCGAGATCACGTTGGCGATCTTGGGATATCCGCCCGTTGTTTGCTGCTCGACAAACAGAATAATAGGCAAGCCGCCGGGCGGCATCTGAATTGCACCGAGTGACACGCCTTCCGTGATCATGGATGCTGTCTTCGATTGAGCAATCTGCCCGCCGTCCAGGCGAATCCCCATACGATTCGACTGCTCGCCGACACGATAGGTGGCCGCGAAGAATGCGCGAAACGATGACTCGTCGAACCAGTCGGCTTGTGGGCCGCGGGTGACGCGAAAAATGTTGCGTTGAGAGAGACTCGCCACGGCGCGAGGGGCAATTGTTCGCCTGCGAAATGGCACATTCGCAAGTCCGATCTGCAGCACGTCTCCTTTTCGCAGTGCCCTGCCCTCGAAGCCACCTAGGCCGCTCAAGAGGTGTGTCGACGCACTGCCCAGGAAGGGCGGGACCGCGATTCCGCCCTCAATGCACAGATAGCACCGCGCTCCTGACCGCGTTGGACCGATGCGAAGAGTCTGACCCGGGCGGACTTCCACCGAGGTTCCCGTATCAATCGCGGAATCGTCGAGTCGCGCGCCGAAATCGGAGCCTGCCAGGGCCACAATACCGCCATCGGGGAACGCAAAGGCTCCGCCGATCAGCGTCATCTCAAGCGCAGCGGCGCCTTCATTATTTGCGACCAGACGATTGCCGAGCCGCAGCGAAACGGAATCGGCAGCCCCCGAGGGGGAGACGCCGATCGTCCCAAAGCCTTGCCGTCCCAAATCCTGAACTGTCGTGAGCAGGCCCGGCGATTGGATCAGAATGGAGCTCATGCACTTTTCAGCGCGGCGAACTGTTCGACGGAGATTGGCGTGAAGCGAACGCGGTCGCCGATCGAGAGGAAGCTCATATTGCTGCGATCGGGGCGAAACATGGAGATCGGAGTGCGGCCGATCAGGCGCCAGCCGCCGGGCGTGTCGAAGGGGTAGACGCCGGTCTGGTCGTCCGCGATTCCGACGCTGCCGGGAGGGGTGTTGCGGCGCGGAGTTGCAAGCCGTGGAGTCGCGATCGCTTTGGGCAGCCCGCCGAGATAGGCGAAGCCGGGAACGAAACCCAGAAAGTAGACAACGTAGGTCGCCGACGCGTGCATTTCGATGACTTGTTCGGGCGTCAGGCCGTGGAGGCGCGCGACTTCTCTGAGATCTGGGCCGAAATCGCCACCGTAGCACGTGGGGATTTCGAGCTGTCTCCGTTCGGGCAGGGGGAACTCGTCGATGCGCGCGAGACGGGCGGACAAGGCACCTTGCAATTCGTCCTGCGTCATCTTCAGCGCGTCGAAATCAAGAAGAACGGAACAATACGCCGGATGAAAATTGCGGACGCCCGCGAATGGTTCTGATTCGAGCAAGCGCAGAAATTTTCGAACGCGCTCGTGCGCTTCCAGCGTGATGCTCTCGCCGAAGTAGATAAGCAGCGACTGATCGCTCGCGGGCTGGAATCGGACGTCGCCGGTGATCGAAGCGGACATTTCGCGGAAGTATATAGCAGATGCGAGTCGAACGACTGAAACGGGACCTGACACACCCGTGCTTCCCAACCGAGCCTCGCCTGTAGATACTAACGGCTGTGAGTTCACCGACCGCGACCGTCCTAGGAGAAATCGGATTGCCCGCCACGATCCGCGAGCTAACGGCGCGGCGGTGGGACGCCGTGATCGTGGGCGCGGGCCACAATGGGCTCGCGTGCGCGACATACCTCGCGCGGGCGGGCAAGCGAGTGATTGTGCTCGAGAGCCGCGCGCGCGTGGGCGGCGCCTGCACAATCGAAGAGCCCTTTCCCGGCGTGCGGGTGTCGCCCTGCGCGTACCTCGCCGGGCTGCTCCACCCTCTGGTCGTCTCCGAATTGGGGCTGCCTGCGCGCGGATTCCAGTGGACGCCTGCGGTGAACGGTCTTTTTGTCCCGTTTCTCGATGGGTCGAGCGTGCAACTGTGGGACGACGATCAAAAGTGCGCGGAGGAAATCCGCAAGCTCGCGCCGGGAGATGTGGAAGGTTGGCGCGCGATGAGCGACCTGTTGCGCCGATTGCGCGATGCGTTGCGACCGGAGGGGGAACGCGACCTGTGGATCGGCGATGCACCGACGCGAGGACAGATCGAAGCCCGGCTCGGAAATGATGACGAGGCAAAGCACGTTCTCTTCGATTGGTCGATGGCCGAATTCGTCGAGCACTACCTGTGCGACGAGCGATTGCAAATCGCGTATCTCGGGCAGGGGGTGATAGGCACGAATGCGAGTCCATTCGACCCTGGAATCGCGAGCATCCGCTTCCATCATGCGTCGGGGCGGCTGGGCGGAATGCCTGGAATGTGGGGCTACGTGCGGGGCGGGATGGGGATGGTCTCTTTCTATTTCTGCGATGCCGCGCAGGAAGCGGGAGCGGTGGTGGCGACGGGCGTACCCGTGGCGCAGATATTGCCGGGCGAAGGCGTGATTCTCGAAGCGGGCGGGCTGATCGAGGCGCCAATCGTGGTCTCGAATGCTGATCCACGGCAAACGCTGCGCCTATTGGGAAAGGCGGCCGATCTGGAGTGGAAGAAACGAGTCGAGGAGATTCCGATCGAGGGCTGCACGGTGAAGCTCAATGTGCTGCTGCGCGAACTGCCCAATTTCACTGCGCGGCCCGGGACCGACGAGCCGCACCACTACGGGCAGATCAACACTCCGCTCACAAAGGATGAGTGGAAGGCCGGATATGCCGCCGCACGTCGCGGCGAGCTGCCGGAGCATCTCTGGTGCGAGCTGTACTTCCAGAGCGCGCACGATCCGACGATTGCGCCGGCCGGGCAGCACACCATGAGCGTGTTCGCCCAGTACGTGCCGTACAAATTCGCGCGCGGTACGTGGGACGAGAGACGAGACGAAGTGCGGCGGCTGGCACTGCGATCGCTGGCGCGGTTCTGCTCGAATATTTATTCGGCCGTGATCGACGTCCAGGTGCTTGGCCCGCCGGACATCGAAGAGAAAGTCGGTCTCACCGGCGGCCACATTTTTCAGGGCGAGTGCTTGCCCGCTTACATGTGGTCGAACCGGATTTCGGCGCGCACGCCGATGGAGGGGGTTTACATGTGCGGCGCGTGCACCCATCCCGGCGGCAGCGTCATTGGCATCAATGGACGAAATGCTGCCATGGCGGTTCTCCGCGACACGGCCTAGCTTCGCGCTCGCGGCCAGCTAGGGTATCCTGCGCGCCTATGTCTTCCGATAGACCCGTTCTCAGGCGCGAGCTCGGGCTGCGCGACCTCGCGCTGTTCGCCATCGCCTGCGTCACGTCTGCGCGATGGATTCCGATCGCTGCGCACGCGGGGCCAAGTTCCGTCACGCTATGGATTTTGGCGGCCGTGTTCTTCATGGCGCCGCTCACGGTGGCCGTCTCAGTGCTCGTCGCGAAATACCCCGGCGCAGGAGGTCTTTATGTATGGACGCGGCAAGATTTCGGGCCGTGGTCCGGCTTTCTTAGCTTCTGGGTGTATTGGATGGGGACCGCGTTCTTGTTTCCGACGGCGTCCCTCCTCTACACGCGAGTGGGATTCTCGATGTTCGGTCCGTGGTCGGCACGGCTAGGAGAGAATCGGTTCTACCTTCTGGCCGCCACTGTAGCCGTGATTTGGATCGCGCTCGGTTCGAATCTCATAGGGATGAAGATTGGCAAGTGGACCGAGAATCTCGGAGGACTCGCCACATGGGCCGTAGGGCTGTTGCTGGTCGCGGTGGCGTGGATGGTGTGGGTTCGCCGGGGTTCGGCGACGCCGATGCACATCGCTCCGAAATGGAGCTGGGGGACCGTCAATTTCTGGGCCGCGATTGCGTACGCGATGTCCGGGATGGAGTGCCCCGGCATGATGGCCGGGGAGACGCGCGACCCCGAGCGCACGATGCGCTGGGCGGGTTGGATCGCTACCGCGTTCGCCGCTGCTTTCTATATCTCTGCGACAGTCGCGTTTCTAGTCGTGCTCCCGCCCGAGCAAATCAGCGAACTGAACGGATATGCGAACGTGGGAGACTCAGCGGGAGTGCTCCTGCACGCTCCGTGGCTTTCTGCGCTCCTCGCTTCGCTGGTGATTTTGGGTGGATTGGGATTCATCGGCGGGCTGGGCGCGTCGACGTCGCGGCTTCCGTTCGCCGCGGGAGCGGATCGATTGTTGCCCGAAGCTTTCGCGAAAATCCATCCGCGATGGGGAACGCCCTACATCTCGATCTTCGTGCTCGGAATCGTGTCCAGTTCCCTGCTCGTGGTCTATCAGCTTGGGGACACGATGCGCGTTGCATACGACGAGCTCGTCTCGCTGATGGTGATCGGCGGATTTCTGCCTTACCTCTACATTTTCGGAAGTGCCTGGAAAGCCGGCAGGCGCGTCAGCGCGCTTTCGGGAGGTGCGATGACGGCACTCGCTCTGTTTTGCACGGTCGTGCCGCCAGGGGAAGTTACGAACGTATGGCTGTTCGAGGGCAAGCTCGCTGCAGGAACGATTGCGATGGTGGGATCCGCGTGGCTTATTTATCGGCGGGGAGGACGCTCATGAATGGCATGAACGCCTGCGGAATTGCGCATGCCGGAGCCGATCGATAGAGCGTTTCGCACACGCACGCGAGGGATTCGTCGAGAAGAACCTGCGAATGGAGGCCTTCAGGCGTTCAAACTGGCCGGCCTTCGACCACACTCACCGCGGACGTCGTCGGAATCACCTTGCCGAGCCGGAAACCGGCTCGTTCGAGAAGGCAACTGTATTCAGCTTCCGTTCGCTCGAGCCCGCCCGGGAATACGAGCATGAGCATGTCTGCGTCCTTGCCCAGGCCTGCCTGATTGCCCGGCGGCACGGCGAATTCGACGATCAAGACCCTGCCGTGCGCGGGAACCGCTTTGCGCACGTTCTTCAGGATTTGAACGGACTGTTCGTCGGTCCAGTCGTGGATGATGTGGCGCAGTACGTAGGCGTCCGGCCCCGTGGGAACCGACTCGAAGAAGCTTCCCTCCACAATCGAGCAGCGATCGCCGAGACCTTCTGTGCGCAGGCGTTCGTTGGCCCGCGCGACGACGTGTCCCAAGTCGAACAGGATTCCCTTCATCTTCGGGTATCGGCGCAAGACAGCGCCGATCAACGACCCGTTGCCACCGCCAATATCCGCCAGCGTGTCAACGCCGCTGAAATCGTAGGCCTCAAGCATCGCCGGCGTCTCGTGCCCGTGGAAGGACGTCATTCCCGCGTCGAAGACTGCCGCTAGCTCCGGGTGCGTCCCGACATAGTCGAATAGGGGTCGGCCGTAGGCCTCATCGAAACCCGGCTTGGAAGTAAGCAGCGAATGATGAAGGCGCGGCCACGCGCCCCCCCAACGAGTGAAACATCCGGCCGGCAGCGCGGAAGGAACCGGGCGCATCGCTTCGGAGAACTGCAGAAAGCGGCGTGTGATCAAAATGACGGTTCTCGGTCTCGCGGAAAATCCCATGGGACGCCATGTACCGGAGGACCCGATAGAGCGATCGTTCGTGAGTTCCCGTGGCTTTGGCCAACCGCTCCACGGGTTGCGAGGTGCCGGCCTCGATCTGGTCAGCGACTCCGAGTTCGGCAATGCTGCAGATCGCATGGCTCAGAGCAGCGCCGGCGACCAATTCGCTCAGGCGTTCCGTCTCAGCTAGTCCCATCTCGTCTCCGCTTGTGCTTGAGTACAGGCTAGTGGCGTGCGCCAGCGGGCATGTTTTTCACGAGCCAGTCGAAAGTGAGCTTGGCGTAAGAGTCGGCAAGCGGGCCCGGCGTCAAATAATGGCTCGCGCCTTTGACCCAGACCAGATCGCGCTGCGGCGAAGCCGTCAGGCTGTCGAAAATCTTCTGCGCGTTCGGAGGAAGGGCAAGCTCATCCGAATCGCCGTGTATCACGAGAGCCGGAACTTTGATCTGCGGTCCGTATTTGACCGAGCTCGGCGAACCGGCGTCGCTTGGCGCTCCAAAGTAGCTGAGAAGAACTTTCGCGGTTCCCATCACGGAAACGCCGCGGGGAAACCAGTTGTCGAACGCCACGGGTTCGTTCCCCTTGCCTTGCGCGACCAACTCGCGCGCGTGCTTGAGCGTGTCTTCCAGGCGGCGTTTGTCCGCTTCGCTGCTTCGCACTTGAAACTCGAGATACGGCGACGGGATCGACGCGATAAAGCCGACCGCCTTGATCGCGGGATCATTCCGCTCCACCACGTACTGCGCCATGCGAGCGCCGCCGAGGCTGATGCCCAGAATCGCAATCCGCGAATAGCCCTTCGATTTCGCGTATGCGACGAACGCGGCGATGTCCTTCACCGCCTCGCCATATTCGGCGTAGGGGTTGTTGTAGGACGCGCGCATGTTGGAAAGCAGGAATGCGTAGCCGTGTTCGATCAGCAGACGGGCAAGCGGCGTGTAGTCGTGCGCCGGAAACAGCGCCGCGCCCGTCGTGCCCCCGGGCACCATCAGGACGAGCGAGTCGGTTTTTCTTTGCGGCTCCCAGAACAGGCCGTTGAGCGCAGTTTTGTCTTCCGCCTCGATGTGAAGCAGTTCGAGGTGGCCTAGCGACTGTGGAATCGGCGTGGCTGCTGACATGGCGAGCACTATATTCCAATCGATCGCGAGCGATCAAGACGTGATTAACGCGCGCCCTTGCGTCGCCCGGGCCAAAGGTATCGATTCGCGACTGCTTACATCCACTTGTCGATCGATGCGCTGCGGCCGTGATTCATGTTCGCCACCTGGAAGAAGGCGTTCGCCTGACCGCCGCACACGACGAGATTGATATCGGCAGCTCGGGGGAAGAACGGGATCAAGGTGTCTTCGGGTACCTTGTACCAGGTGGCATACGGTTCCCTTCCCTGAAGCGCGAGTGGATACAAATGAAAGGGCGCCAGGAAGGACTCGCGAAAATCTTTGGCTGTGCGCACTGTGTTCTTCCACAGCCAGTCGATGAGCTTTTCCTTGGTGTCGTAGCCCTGATCGACGAGACGCCTCGCCACCAGCGGGTCGCAAATCACGAGCGCGCCAGACCCGCCGACCATCGACTGCATCATGTAACTGATCTGCTCGTCGAACATCGCGGGCTCGGCTCCCGCGCCCCTTGCGCCATGACCCTGGCGAACGTCCGGACCGCCGAAAATGCTGACGACGTTTTCCTCGGGTTTGAATCCAAACTGCACGTGGAGGGGAGTCCAAGGGCTGTTCTTCTCGTCCTCTGCAATCACGCAATTGTTGTAGTCCAGTTGATTGCCCTGCCCGCCCTGATACGTGTCGCCCGGTATCCCGCCGTTGGTGAGATTCTTGCCCATCAACGTCCACGCTCTCCCGATCGTGGCGTTGGACTGCGCGAAGGGACCGAGCGCACCGAGGCCGTAATTCATATCGAGCTTGTCGCGGATGGGGCCATTGATCACGATGGCGCTGCTCGACGATGTCGTCGAGCCGAAGAGCCCCAGCGGTCCCACAGATGCCATGGCCAGCACTACTGGAAAATACTCCGGCCTGCATCCTGCCATCACCGCGTTCACGGCAACCTGCCTCACGGTGTAACCCCAACGAGCGGACGTATAGCCCACGCCTTGCAGCGGCGTCCTGAGTACTTCTTCAGGCTTGTGGCTCGTCACCTTGAGCATGGCCTCCACTTTTTCTTCGGTCGGAATGATGATCGGCAGGTAATCCGTCATTCCGTTGTTCATGAAGATTTCTTGCAGGCCGTCGGCAGTATCCGGACCAAACGTGGGAGGTCCTGCCGCGATGGATTGCATGCCGGTCTTCATCTCGTCCGGCGTGAGCGGAGTGGTGAGGTCTTCAACGATCTCCTTCATGATCTGTTTCCCCGACACCGGGTCGGGATTCACCAGATAGGCTGCGAGTTGCTCGGAGGTCTTGCCGCCGACAGGATGAGGGGTGAACACTTCGCGTAGATGCGGCATGCCTTCCCTTGCCGCAGTTAGATTTGACAATTCCGTGTAGGCCTTGGTGCACATCGGAATTGCCGGGACGCCCATCTTTTCCATCGTTACGCAGTGACTCACGGTCGCTGGGGCGCAGCCTCCTCAATGCCCAATGGCCATGATGGTCGCGTACGCGTTTGCCTTGATTTCCGCCCAGAGCTTGGGATCATCTTCTGCGTAAACGCCGGCCTTTTTCCGGAAGACCGTCTTGACCGACGGCATGTTCTGCTGAAACCAAGCCTGCATGTTTTTCAGAAGCGTCTCGCTACCGTCGAAACTTGTGGCGTCGACGACGTAAATCGTCTTGCCATCGAGCGAGCTCGCGCGGGGAGCCATGGAATAGAGCTGGATCGGCGGCGGAGTTCCTTTGGGACTCACGGCCGTCAATTTCGGTTCACTTGCCGCGCTGCCCTGCGCGCCTTTTTTCTTTTGTTGCGTCTCGGCGCCCGTCAGTAGCGCCGGGGACATGCCCAGCAGCGACAGCAGCTTCCGTCGATTGACTTTCATAAAAGCAATTCTCCTCGACCGTTCCAATTTCGATTATGGCAAATCAAAAGCCACGAAACAATTTCCGGATGCCCCAATCAAATATTGTTTGCCGTCCACTTCATATGTAATGAGATTTGATTCCGAGCTCGTTCCACCGACTTTAAACTCCCACACCAATTTTCCGGTTGCGGCATCGAGCGCAAAGAAATTGCCTTCGTCGCTCGCGGAGAAAACAAGCCCGCCCGCCGTCGCAAGCGTGCTGACTTCGGCTGGCGCAAGCATCTTGTACTCCCATTTCAACTTGCCGGTCGTTGCTTCAAGTGCGCGAATCGCGCCGTAGGATTCGTCACCCGAAAGATTGATGCGCCCGCCTCCACCGAAATCGGGAAAGTGGACTTTCGCCTCGCCCGCGACCGTGTAGGCACCGGTTTCGCGCGCCGACACATAGAAGAGCTTCGTCTGCGGACTGTATGCCGGGCTATTCCAATTCGTGCCGCCGTGGCCATCGGGGTGAACGAGCCGCCCTTCCGGGGTTGGCTCGATATCAGGAAGCAGAATTGGCCGGCCCTTTGCGTCGAGGCCATTGGCCCACGTTTGGGTCACAAACGGGACCCCGGCGACGAACTCGCCCGTCACTCGATCGAGGACGTAATAAAATCCGTTGCGGTTCGCCTGCGCCAAGAGCTTTCTCGGCTTTCTGTCGACAACGCCATCGAAAAGCAGCGGCACTTGAATCGAATCCCAATCGTGGGTGTCGTGCGGCGTGAACTGGAAATACCATTTGATCTTTCCCGCATCGGGATCGATCGCGAGCACCGAGTCCGTGTAGAGGTTGTCTCCCACTCTATTTTCACCGTTGTAGTCGGGCGCTGGGTTACCGGTAGTCCAATACAAGAGATTTAGCTCTGGATCGTAGGATCCGGTTCCCCAGGTTCCGCCGCCGCCGGTGCCGGTCATGTCCTTGCCCCAGGTTTCGGAGCCGGGCTCGCCGGGCGCAGGGATTGTCCAGACGCGCCACATGCGCTTGCCTGTCGCCGCATCATAGGCATCGACGAAGCCGCGAATCCCGACATCTCCTCCGGAGATACCCACGATGATTTTGTCCTTCAGTACGCGAGGCGCGCCCGTCATGGCGTAGCCTTGATTGTTGTCGTCGATGTGCACGCTCCACTTCACGGCGCCGGTGATCGCATCGAGCGCCACCAAATGCGCGTCGAGCGTCTCCATGTAAACGGTGTTGTGGTAAACGGCGACTCCACGATTCGAGCGATGCACTCCAATCGTGTAAATCCGATCGGGCATCTTTGGAGACCAGCTCCAGAGCTTTGTGCCGTACCGCGCGTCGAGAGCCGTCACGGTGCTCAGCGGTTCGGTGACGTACATGATTCCGTTCACGACGACGGGCGAGGATTCGAACGGCTGCTGCGGACGATTCGGCTGGTAGATCCACGCGGCCTTGAGGCTTCCGACATTTTCTCGATTGATTTGCATGAGACGCGAATAGCGCTGCGAGGAATAGTCGCCGCCATACATCAGCCAGTCTTGAGGAGTCGCGTCAGCGTGCAGCAACTGTTCGTAGGACACATCCTGAGCACGCAACCGCGCCGCGGACGGCACAAGCGCGATCACGAGACCAGTTGCGACGAAAAGGCTTTTCATTGCGGGCTCTTCAATGTCATGAGATACGCGACCAAATCATTCATTTGCGCGTCGGACAAAGTGCCCTTGAAGGTCGGCATGATGCTCTTCCCCGGTTCCTTTTCCAGCGAACGCAGGTCGGGTTTCCGAAGCGCGTGAAACTTGCCGCCCGCGTCCTTGAGGACGATCGTGAACGAGTCTTCTTCGCCCACGCGCATGCCCTCGACGACGCGCCCGTCTTTGTCGACGGCGCGAAACATCAGGTATTGCGTCCAACTGGAGCCAAACGGATTCTCCTGCATCTTCGGGAGATTCGTTCCGGGATCCTGCAGGCGAGCTTTCAAGTTGGCGGCTCCGCGCATGGCACCGACACGCGTCAGCTCAGGGCCGATGCTGCCACCCCGGCCTGCGATCATGTGACACGTGGGGCAGCCGCTCGACTTATAGATCGCTTCGCCGCTCGCGGGATCGCCCGGCGCCTTTTCAGACGCTGTCGCGCTGCCCAGCTTGATCACGAAGGCCGCGACGTTTGCCACTTGCCTCTCGGACATAGTGGCCGATCCGGGCATCGCCGTTCCGGGAATCCCTCTGCGGATGATTCCCTGCAACTCCGGCGCACCAAACTGTGCGGAGACCCCGTGCAGGTCGGGCCCCTCTTCTCCTCCGCCGTTTACTCCGTGGCAGACCGAGCAGTTTTGTACGAAGAGGCGCTTGCCTTCTTCAACGTCAAGAGGAGCGGCCGCGGCAGCCGAAGAACTGGAGGTGCTCTGTGAGGCCGCTGCGGTAGAGGGCGGTGGGCCGGTTTGAGATTCCTGGCCGATGGCAGACGCCACGTGAAATGTCAGGGTCCACGCGAAGAATATCGGGGTGACAATCCGGATACGCCGCACCTTGCTCACGCACTCCCCCATAGACCCGCCCACGCAGGAATGAATAACACAGCAGCCGCGCGACCGCCAGCGCGGTCATCGCTGCGCTAGAAAAGAAAGCTGTCACGCCAGGGTTTTCACGGTTTGGTGGCGGCAGGGTGGCTGGCCAGGGCGAGTTCGCGCGCGAAGAGCGGATTCTCCGGGAATTCTGCGGCCAGCTCGGAGAGTAACTGGCGCGCGCGGTCGTATTGATGCTCACGCTCACAGGCCAGCGCCAGCCACGCCTTCGCGAACGCTTGCAGGTAATGACCGTGCTCGGCCGTGCGCTGCAACTGCTCCATTCCGCGCTGGCGATCGCCGTGAACGCCGCCGAACCATAGAAATGCGCGCTTGTAACCCGGCAGGCATCCGATGATGTAATTGGCGGCGCCAAGCGCCATATAGGCGTCTTCCGCGCTTGGATCGATCGCGAGCAATTTCAACGCTTCCGCGTCCGCTTGCTTCGTCAATCCCAGAGCGGCCATCTGCTTCTTGACGATGAGGGCGTCGTAGTCGGCTTCCATTCCGTCCGTTATGGTAAGAACAAGCAAAGCTTCCCGGTCGCGAGGATCGGATCGCAGGCGGTCAATTGCCATGTCATGCGCAACGCGGTTGGCCGAAAGGAACGCGTCGTTGCGGTTTTGCGCCGGAGTGCCCGATGCGCCGTTCAGGAATTTTTCATCGCTCAAGAAGAACTCCGACGTGAAAATCCCCTTTGCGTTGAACTGCTCGTAGAGATAGCTCGCCGCCTCAGCGGCTTTTCCCATCGGATCGTTTGGAGCAATCTTTTCGTAGGAGAGAAACTGTTCGCGCCCTCCCTTGAAGTTCAGCTGATAGAGATCGCGAAAACCTGCGTCGAGCAGCGCCGCAGACGGGGCCGGTTCCGCGCGCGGCGGAGCTGGCGTTTCAGTCCCTTCCGCGGCTGCTGGCTGCTCTGGAACGGTCTGTGCAGACGCCATTCGCGCCGGGCAAAGCGAGGAGGTTGCGAACGACGCAGCGATCCCGAAATGCAGTAGCGTTCGATAAGCTCGATAGGTCGGTCTGGCCATCGTCAGGGCAATTTCGTCCCGGTAGTGTACGCGCTAAAGAGTCCCATTTCCATACTCCTTCCTGCTGTATAATCCGCCCGGTTAACACCGTGTCCACCCAAATCTCGACAGCGCCCACGCAGGATGCGGCGAACATCCGCTTGCGGCGGCACATTCTCTGCAGCGCGCTCTGGCTCGCCGCAATCGCCAACATTCTTGTGCCAGCTGTCTTATTTTCGGTGACGCGGTTTTTCGGTCCGACCGATATCCGCTACCGCGCTCTCGTAGCCTTCGTCGTGCTGGCCGAATATTTGATTGCGTTCCTGTTGATATTGTTGCACGCAAACGTGGGATTTGCAGCGGGCTACACTGCCGCGACCGCCGCCACTGTCACGGTTGGCTCCGCCGTGCTCGCGTATATCACACTTTGGCCTGGGATCTGGGCTTGGAGAGCGCTCCCCGGCGAGATTCTCGTTGTCGCCGGATTCGCCTTCGCCGTCTTGTCCAATTTTGCTTTCCTGATCGCGAGCATTCGATACGGTCGCGCCATCCATCCGCGCCTGCACATCGGCGGATTTTCTCTCGGCATTGCCGCCTACGTCGCCCTTATTTTTGTGTACATGCACTTCTTTCACTAGCCCCGGCGTAGCCTCCGTCAAGAAACTTCCCACTGGATTCGCCGGTTTGGGGCCAAATCACCAATTTCGCCGGGGCTTTCCGTCAGAACCCTTCGCGCACAAAAATTTGAGCCACCCAGCGTAGATAGTCATACAATCCCCGGTGAAGTTTGTCCTTGGGGGTGGCGTCTAGGTAAGACCACATTTAAGGGAGGTAAACAACGTGGATAGACGAAAGATGTTGGCGTTTTTGGGCGTCAGTCCGACGCTCGTTGCAGGTTCACCGTCCTACGCACGAACCGCTCCGAAAGCCTCTGCGGCGGTCGCTTCAGCAGACGGCCAGGGGCTGATCACGGTCATGAATCCGGCGATAGAGGGTAAGCTGGCAACCCGCGTCCCTCTGGCTCCGCCGCTCGATAACCTGAACGGCAAGAAAATCTACATGGTTAATCTCTCCTGGGAAGGTCCGGATGCCGCGAATTATTTCTACGGTGCGATGACGGAGTGGTTCGACAAGCACTATTCCGGCGTCACGACGCAAGTGAAAGTGACCGCGGAAGGCATGTTCGGCAGCGATCCCTCGATCATCAAGGACATCATCGCCAGCAAAGCCGACGCGGCGATCGTCGGCGTCGCTGGTTGAAACGGCTGTTGCGCGGCCGTGAGCCGCTGGGCAATGCAGATCCAAACGCAGTGCAAGATTCCCGCAATCGGCGTCGCCTCTTCGAACATCGTGCATTATGCGACGGGCTACGTTCAGAAATATCAGACAGGCATGCCGATCCGTTACGTCTCCGTGCCGTTTCCTTTCACCGGTCAGCCGAAAGCCGTCGACGTCGGCTACGTATCCGGCAAGGACATGTTGACCGGTCAGCCGTTGATGACCGCGGTCGTCAACGCGCTGACGAGTCCTCTTACGGCCGAGGAGAAGCTTTCGGGGAAGCCTCCTGAAGAAGCGGCTGAGCCGAGACTGCTTCCGCCGAATACCGAAGAAAATCTGCGCGTGATGTTCGAGGATAAAGAGTGGACCGATTTCAACACGATCGTTCTTCCCACCGAAAGGCGCGTGGCCGAGATGCTCAAGGGCACCAGCCACAAGCCCGATGAGGTGATTAAAACGATCAACATCACGGGCGGCGCGAGACAACTCACGGTGGAGAAGGTCGCGATCAGCGCCGTGATGGCAGGGGCATCGCCTGAGCACTTGCCGGTGATTCTGGCCCTCGCCACGCAGGCGCCGTTCGGCAATTCGACCAGCTCGATGGCGAACATGGTCGTGATCAACGGCCCGATCCGCAACAAGCTCAACTTCAATTGCGGGACGAACGCGATGGGGCCGTACAACAGGTCGAACGCCGTGGTCGGCCGCGCGTTCACGATCATGTCCAAGACCGCCGGCGATCTCCGCAACAACGTGAACGCATGGGAAACTCTTGGCAACACGATGCAGTACAACAACCAGTGCTACGGCGAAAACGAAGAGGCCCTGCCTGAAGACTGGGCTCCGCTGCACGTCGAGATGGGCTTCAAGCCTACGGACAGCGTGGTCAGCGTCGGGACCGGCTGGAGCAGCATCGCCAGCGTCGGCGCGAGCCAGAGCATCTATCCGACTCACCACCTGATGCGCGACTACATAAGCTCGTTCTGCGCATCAGGATCAGCTGCAACGGTCGTGATCGATCCGACGGTCGCCGGCTTGCTGAAAGATGTGCACGGCTTCAAGACCAAGGCTCAGTTGAGCGAGTGGTTCTCGCAAAACGTGACCAAAGTAAACGCGTCTTACTGGGGTAACGGCGTCATTCAGTCGACCGCGGTGCCGTTTGCATTAGCGGGACTTGAGCCATACGCAAGCTGGCGAAAGCTGCCGGATGATGCGCTTATCAAGCCGTTCATCAACCCCAAGGCCATTCACGTCGTCGTATCGGGCGGAAAGGTCCAGACGATGTGGTTCGTCACCGACTTCGGCATCCGCCGAGGCGTGAAGATCGACGATTGGGCGTAGAATGAACCTAGCGGCGGCGCGGGGCGGAAGCTCCGCGCCTGTCGCGGGAGAAAAACGGATGAAACCTCGATTGATTCCCGCAATTTTGCCGGCCGCGTTCATACTGATTCTTGCGATTTCGTCCGGCGCCGTGCCAAGAGCCGCGCAGCAAGCCGGCAAGTCCGGCCAGGGCGCTTCCGCGTCCGCGAAGGATGCCATTCCCTTCCCGCAGGTGTCGCGCATCACTGCCGAAGAAGTCGAACGGCTGATGAAGGACAACGGCAACGTCGTCATCGTTGATACCGACGATCCGGAGGCTTACGCGGCCGAACACATTAAGGGAGCTGTGAACATCGCCTACGACCCGACGGTCGAAGCCCGCGAACAAGACCAGTTGCTAAGCGCACTCCCAGGCAACAAGATGATCGTCTTCTACTGCAATTGTTCCCACGAAGAAGATAGCGCGCCCATGGTGATGGAAATGTGGGAGCTCGGCTACGATCACGATAAAGTGAAGGCTCTCGCGGGCGGCCTCACGCGCTGGGAGCAACTGCACTATCCGCTCGTCGGCACCGACATCGATAAAGACACTCAGAAGGGCTACTAGTCCAACGCCTCGCAGCAGGATTTTTCAAGATCACTGTCACCCTCGGCTTAGAGCATCCCCTTGGAACAATTAGCAATTCAGGTCCAGCACCACAGCGCGACCCTGTTGCCGGCCTTTTAGCGCGTGTCAATTTTTGCTTCGTCGGCAAGGGCTTTTGGCGCGGATACAAACCCCTAATCGCCAAAATGCACCAAGTAGAGCACGGTCTAACGCGTTGAAAACAAACGATCGGAGACTGGTCTAATCGCCAAATATCAGGACGATGAGGACTGCGTGGTCGAACGGCGTTCGCGTCTCGAGTGCGGCTTACTGCGTGGCCGATTTTTCGCCAAGACGGCGCATGCGCTCCTGAAGTTTCTTCCGAAGCGGCGCAGGCGCATTCGGATTGAACGCGACAAGATACCACAGCGGCTGGCTGCGGTCGCGGCTCAGCCGGGCGAGTGTCGCAGCGTCGCTATTCGGATGGCGCGCGATATTCTCGCGGATCGCGGAATAGGGATGATGCGACAAGCGGCCGAGCGTCTTCGCGGCTACTTTCGGATGCTCGCTGATCAGGCGGAGCAGGTAATAGTCTTCCTTGGGCGCCTGGCGCGAGAGCTGATCCAGCGCTTCGGGCTTCACTTCCGCGCTCAGCACGGTACCGACCTTTTCGTCCCACCCGGGATTGATGCGATTGAGTTCCTGGGTGCGCGCGTGAATCAATTGCTCGATCACGCGGCGCTCCTGGTCCATGCGCGCCGCAGGCAAAGCGCTGCGCTCGACTGAATCGAGCACCCGCAGAAGATGCTGCCGTTCTCCGAATACAATCTGTGAAGTACGCAAAGCTTTCCCCTTGCTAGAATTTCGAACTAGGTCGGAACGTCTCATGTGTTGCTCACCCCGCCGATGCCGAGAACTTGGGAACTATCATGACGATTCATCGCAGAAATGCGGGCGCGCGTCTCACTCGAAGAAACGCGTGCCCCCCCGGACGCGAAGGCGGCAGCATCTCGAAATCGATTATACGAGCAAAGATACCTCATCCTTATGAGAACTGCATCCCTTCGGCGCTGCCTGAACTAGCTCGCCAAGCAGACTTCTGGACGACCGCCACGATTATTCAGCGGCGACGCTATGTAGTCAAAGCAAGCGCGCGCCGGGTGTTCCTTGGCCCGCAATAGATGGTTCTAGAACTAGGTACTCTCGCAACCAAGCAAAGTGCGGGAGGAGGTTATTGCAGAAAGGGGTTGTATTCGCGCTCCTCGCCGATCGTGGTGGCCTCACCGTGACCCGGAATCACCAGAAGATCGTCCGGGAGGACGAGGAGTTTCTCATGAATCGAGCGAATGATTTGAGGGTACGAGCCGCCAGGTAGGTCGGTGCGGCCGATGCTTCCCTGGAATAGCGTGTCGCCCGCAATCAACCGCCGCGGAGCCGCGCGACCGTGGTTGGGCGCGCCAGCACCTTCCACAACGAGGCTGATGCTGCCCGGGGTGTGCCCGGGCGTGTGAAGCACGCGTGCGAGAAATCCGCCCCAGCGAAGTGTGTCGCCCTCTTTCACGAAGTCGCGAATTCGGACTGTCTCAGGTGTAGGGACTCCGAGCCATTGGGCCTGCATGTCGAGGGTGCGATAGAGGCCGAGGTCGGCGTCGTGGATCAACACAGGCGCATGCGTCGCACGATGAAGCGCTGCGAGGCCGCCAACATGGTCGATGTGCGTGTGCGTGCTGACAATGGCTCGAACTTTCAATTTGTGGCGACGAAGGACCTCCAGAATGCGGTGGACCTCGTCGCCGGGATCGACGACGATCGCCTCACCCGTTTCAGGATCGCCAAGGATCGAACAGTTGCATTGCAGTAATCCGACTGGGATAACCTCGTGAATGAGCTTTTGCGGCATCGCAAAGCAGTATAGCAGCCAGAAATCACATTCTGCCGCTACGCGGGCTGCTGGTCCGAGGGAAGACCCGCTGCAACAAGGGTCTCGACGCGCGCAATGAGCGCGCCTCTCTGGTCCATTGTGTAGGCAGACGCTTCGACCGAATGCCCGAAGCGAACGATCACCTCCCCCGGGTGGACAACCAAGCTACCCTTTCGCATTAGCTTGTGCGCCCCGACAATCGAGACCGGAACCACAGGAACACCCGCACTGATCGCCAATGTGAACGCGCCGCGCCTGAACGGCCGAAGCCTTCCATCCAAACTGCGAGTGCCCTCTGAGAAAAACATGTACGAGAGTCCACGCCTCAAATATTGCTCGGCGAGAGGGACTACGGCTGTGGTGGATTCCTTGTCCCCGCGATTTACCGGAACGAACTGAACGGCGCGCATCCCCGTGGCGAAAATTGGAACGCGAAAGAGCTCCTGTTTGACCACGATGCCAACGCGCTTCGGAATCGCGGGGAGCAATGCCATCGGATCGATTGTAGAAGTATGGTTTGCAACGAAGACGCATGGCTGGCGCGGCACATTTTCGAGTCCCTCGACACGCACGCGGACGCCGAGCCTTCGCGTCGCGAACCGCACGATTCTCATCGCTAGCCAGTACATGCTGTCGGGACTTCCCGTGATGACGACCCAGAGGATCAGCCAGGGCAGGACGAAAAGAACTGTGAGCGCCAACATCAGCGCGACGAGAACTGTGCGAATCATGGACACGGCGGCGAGAAGAGCATATCAGTCGTTCGAGCCGTGTAGTACGCCTTCGAGTATGCGGCGCTGCCGCTCGGTTGGATGGGCAACTTCCCCGATCGCGGCGCGGCCCGTGCCGATTTGGAGTTCAAGTCCCGCGATGGAAAGAAAATCGGCGTACGGGATTTCGTCCGTGCCTGAAACGTAGCGATTGAAGAAATCGGCAAAGCTCTTGCCTGTTACTTCTTCGACGACCGCGCGGATTCCAGCACTGTCGTCGTAGAACTTGCCCTTCTGGGCGTACTCCGCGTTCATCCGTCGCAGGACATCATCCAGCGATTTGTGATTGTCTGTCGCGTCTCGAATCGCCAAATCCAGCAAGAAGCCGACGATCTGCCCTTTGTTGTAGTAGGAGATACTGTGGTAGGGCGTGTTGTATCCGTCGTATTTTTCAAACCATGCGTCAAGGCTCGATTCCTCGACGCTCTGCCAGGCCCGAGCTGGACGAGATTGGAGCTCGCCGATCTGTTGGGCGAGATCGGAGAAGAACTGCGTTTTTGACCACAGCCCCGTGCGCGCGAGAGTGTAGGAGGCGTAGGCGCTCGTCACGCCTTCGGCGAACCACAACGCGCGCGTGTACTGCTCCTTGGTGTAATCGACCGGTTCCAGAGATTGCGGGCGAATGCGCTTCACGTTCCAGACGTGAAAAAACTCGTGAGCCGATACGGCCACGGCGCCTTCGGTGGTCGTTGCTGAAATTGCGGTGGAATTCCGGTGCTCCATACCGCCGCCTTCGACATCACCGTCGGGGCCGATATGAAAGAAGAAGGTGTATCGTTTATAAGGCGGGTCGAACGGCACATCACCCATCAGTTTCAGCTCGTATCCCGTGATCCGATGAAGCGCTTCCTCGAGAATCGCCTTGTTCCATGAGTGTGAATCCACCACGACGCGAAATTCAGCGCCTGATTCAGTGAATTCAAACTCATCAAACTTCCCGGCCTCAACCGGCGCATCCACCAGGCCGTCGTAGCTCTGAGCGATGTATTCGTTCGGGACATGAACGGCGACCGATTCCGCGGCTGTCCGCCACCCGGATGGAAGATCGACGAACTGAACGGACACATCCTCCTTGCGGCGATCCGGGACGTACATCAGGATCTCCGCCAAGTTCATGAAGGCGTGGTGGGCGTCAATCTGCGAATTGAACGGACCGAGATCGTTCCACTCGATTGCGTACTGAATCTCGAACGTGTTGTGATCGCCCGGTTGGCACGCGCCATCAAGCGAGAACCGCCACGTCTGCTTGTCGATCTGGTGCTTGGCAAGCGGCACACCGATCATCGCAGGGCAAATACCGTGCAAGCCTTCCATGCGAAGGGCGAAATCTCGCACGCGGTAGAGCGCGTTCCATGCGGGCATGGCCGTGACGACTTCTCTGCCCTCGACCGGAATGGTCATCGTCACGCGGAAGAGGTGCTGAGCGGGTTCCTCAAGCGATACCCGATATTGGATCGTTGCGGCGGCAGGGCGAGGTGCGAGGAACGCAGAGATAAGGAAAAGCGTCGCGGTTATCCAACGGAGCCCCCGATTGAAATGGTTCATGCGCGAACACCGGCCCGCGCGTTGAGCTTTTCCAGCAATTTGGAGGTAAGGCCATCAAAGCTGCCGTTGGACATGATGAGAACGATGTCACTCGGCCCCGCCTTTTCGGCCAGGAGCTCGGAAATCTCGTCCGACGACGCGAAAGCGGCAGCGAACCGCCCGCGTGCCCGGATTGAGTCCGCAATGGCCTCTGGCGCCAATCGCTCGCCCTCTTCAAGCAACTGCGCGCGATTCACCGGGCCGAAAAGCACCGCGTCAGCAAGCGCCAACGCGTCGGGCAGTGCCGCCTGAAAGACCTTGCGGCGCATCGTATTGGAGCGCGGCTCGACCGCCGCCCAGATCTTGCGGCCGGGCCAGCGCGTACGAGCAGCTTCGAGAGTCAGGCGAATCGCCGTGGGATGGTGCGCGAAATCCTCAACGACTAGAACGCCTCCGGCTTCGCCTTTGATCTCCATCCGGCGGCGCACGCTCTGAAAGGTGGCGAGGGCGTGCGCGATCGCGTCGCACTCGATTCCCCGACCGTGCGCGAGCGCCAGAGCTGCGAGCGCGTCGAGTACATTGTGGCGACCGGCGACAGGAATCCGGATGCGCGCGACTTCTTTGTCACGGTAGGCGACGCGGAATTCGGTCGCAGCGTCGTGCCAGACGATGTCACCGGCGCACCAATCGCATTCCGGCGTAAGTCCGAAGGTTTCGAAGGGGCAGTATGCTTTCGAGACAATGCTGCGCAATTCAGGGCTCTCGCCCCATATCACGATGCGGCCGCGCCGCGGCACCAGATTCACGAGGCGGCGAAACTGTAGCGCGATGGAAGCGAAATCGGGATAAATATCTGCGTGATCGAATTCCAGTGAAGTGAGAATGAGCTCGTCCGGATGGTAGTGGAGAAATTTGGGCGCTTTGTCGAAAAACGCGGTATCGTATTCATCGCCCTCAATGATGAACTCCTCGCCGCCGCCCAGGCCATAGCTGCGATCTCCGAAATTCGGCGCCACGCCGCCGATCAAGAAGTCAGGACGCCGGCTGGCGGTTTGAAAAATCCAAGCGAGCATCGCTGTGGTGGTGGTTTTGCCGTGGGTGCCCGCAACGACGATCGAAGTCTTTCCCGGCAGGAAATGCTCCTCGAGGAGCTGCGGCATTGAGCAGTATGGAATTTTTTCGTCGAGGATGTATTCGAGCTCTGCGTTGCCCCGTGATATGGCGTTGCCGATTACTGCCAGATCGGGAGCGGGCTGCAAGTTCTCCGTCCGGTATCCATCGTTCCAGCGAATGCCGAGGGAATCGAGCAACGTCGAGGCAGGCGGATAGACGTTGACGTCGGTGCCGGTGACGTGAAATCCGCGTTCCTTAAGCATTCCCGCCACGGGGGACATCGCCGATCCCGCGATGCCAAGCAGATGGACGTGGCTAACCACTGATTTGGAAAGGCCCGAACTCATTTCACCCTATCTCAATCATAAACAGATGAGCTTCCGCGCAGAACGGAAAATGAAATTGCTTGTGATGACGAGAATCCTATCGCTCAAGCTACACAAGCCGGCTCCAAGATTTCGAGCTTCGTTGACCCGCTTCCCCCGGCCGCGGCGGTCATCCGGGCGTAAACGCCGAGCGGCAGCGTCAACATTGGGCGCGCCGTGTGCCCAATCGGCGCGCCCCAAATGATGGGGAAGCCACCCTGTTTGTCGCGCAGGGGCAACAGAATTCGACGCACGACGTCGCGCACGGTTTCAGTGCCGGCTGGACCTTCGCTGTCCGGAAAATCGCCGAGAATGATTCCGCGAACCGATTGGAGCTTTCCGGCCTGCTTCAGGTGCATTAGCGCGCGATCGACTTGATACGGCTTCATGCCGCGGTCTTCGAGGGCCAAAACCGCGCCGGCCGTGTCGATCTCCCACGGAGTTCCCAATGTCGACTCGACAAGAGTCAAACACCCGCCGAGGAGGACTCCCTCCGCGATGCCCGAAACGATTGACTCGCCCCGAAGGTTGAGGGTCCAGCCCCGGGTGGCTTCTGTGAGAGCGCTCAACAGGCTCGCCCGGTCGTAACCATGGGGCGCGCCCGCTCCACGGTCGAAATTCATCGACACCATGGGGCCGTAGAAAGTCACCCAGCGAAATTTTTGCCACAAGTAAATCTGTAGCGAGGTGATATCGCTCGCGCCCAATAGGATCTTCGGTGCGGAAGGCGCGACGGGCGCGGCGGAAAGGCAGTCGACCAGATAATTCGAGCCATAGCCTCCCCGGGCGCAGAAAATCGCGCGCGTGGCGGGTTCGGCGAGAGCTTCCCGAAGCGAAGCGACGCGATCAATTGTTGGCCCGGCGAAAAAGCCGTCGCGAGCCAGCACCTTCTCCGGATCGAATGTTGGCGTAAAGCCGAGGGCCGAGAGCTCGTCGCAACCCTTTCGCAGGTGGTCTTCCTCGACAGGGCTCGCGAGCGCAAGCACCCGAATTTGATCGTCGGCACGGAGTGCAGGTGGTTTGAGCGGTTCTAACATGTGGCGCAATCGAGAATAAGGAAATTCAGCGACTGAGTCCACATAGAGCGATGCAACCGCAAGTTAAGAGTTAAGGCATACAAGTGACAGTTTGGCGGCGATGACTCGGCGTCGGGGGCTCAATTGACCTTGAATGTCAGCGTCTTCGACGTACCGCCGCCTGGGGCCGGCGTCGACACATCGATGGTCGCATTTGTGCCGCTTGCCGTCAGGTCGGCTGCCGGAATCAGCACTATCAACTGCGAAGAGGAAATGAAAGCCGTCGCGAGCGGCGTGGCGTTCCACTCGGCAAACGAGCTCTGCGCGAAACCGGACCCCGAGATTCGGACTTCGATATCGGGCGAGCCCGCGGAAACGCTTGAAGGCGAGAGCGACGAGATGGTGGGCACTGGATTGTCGGGACCTGTGATCGGGAAATTTGTCGAAGTGGAGCCGACGACGAACCCGGGCGTATAGACGGCGACGCTGGCAGAACCAGCGTTTGCAATATCCAAAGCCGTAATCGATGCCGTGACCTGAGTCGAATTGACGAACGTCGTCGTTCGAACGGAGCCATTCCACGTGACGCCGTCGTTTGCGGCGAAATTGCTGCCATTGACGGTCAACGTGAAAGCGGTGCCGCCAGCCTTGGCGCTCGTCGGCGAAAATCCGGTCACTATCGGCGCGCCCGCTTGCACCGGTTCAATTGTGAAAGTGGATGGCGCGGACAAGCCTCCGCCAGGCCCAGGATTAACCACCGTCACGTTGACCACATTAGCTGCAACGACATCCGAGGCGGGGACTTGCACGTGAAGCTGGCCGGTGATCTGGTCGAACGACGTGGACCGAGGAAAGCCGTTCCAATACACAAAGGAGACGCCCTTGGCGCCCGATATGAATCCAGTCCCTACGACGGACAACGTGAAGGAGTCGCTGCCGGCGGTGATGAGCGAGGGGAAAAGGTTTGTGATCGCCGGAGTGGCGTTGAACGGAGGCGCACTGCTGCCGCCACAACTGCCGAGCAGCAGACTCCCGACCATCGACACCAGCGCAGCCCACCGCGAGCGTGTCAAACCTTACCTCCTCAAAAGTTTCTGCGGGATCCCGAAGCCGCTCGCGACCGGCGGCCGGGAATGCGGACCGAGGGAAAGGTCAAGCTGCCTGCAAATCCCCCTGCCAAACCGCAACGATTGATAGCATCCCCGCGAGCGGCACGTCAACTCGGATTCGATTCACGGCGCAAGGGTTGGCCCGCAGGAAATCCTCTGGCGCCGCTGCGATAATGAGCGCTAGAGCTTGAATGTCGTGATGCGAGCAAACTGGCGCGCGCGGGCCGCGATTTCCTTGCGCGTGACCTTGGCCAGACGCTCGACGCCGAATTTTTCGACCGTAAAGCTCGCCAGGACCGAACCATAAACCATCGCCGAGCGCAGCGTCTGCTCGTTGACGCGTCCCTTGCTGGCCAGGTAGCCCATAAAACCGCCAGCGAAGGTGTCTCCAGCACCCGTGGGATCGTGGACCTCCTCGAGTGGAAACGCCGGAACGGCGAACACAAAGCTGTCGTGAACCATGATTGCGCCGTGCTCGCCGCGTTTGATGATGAGCGTCTTCGGTCCCATCTTGAAAACGTGCTTGGCCGCGCGAAACAGGTTGTGCTCGCCGGTGAGCTGGCGCGTCTCGTCGTCGTTAATGGTCAGAATCTGAACGTGTTTCAGAGTCTCGCGCAGCTCCGCAGGTGTCCCGCCGATCCAGTAGTTCATCGTATCGAGGCCGACGGCCTTAGGCTTGCGGACAACTTGCTTTAGCACCGATCGCTGAAGCGTGGGGTCGATATTGCCGAGGAAAATGTATTGCGAATCGAGATAACTTTGCGGCAGCGCCGGACGGAAAGCAGCGAAAACGTTGAGTTCGGTCGCAAGCGTGGTGCGCTCGTTCATGTTCTGGCTGTAGCGGCCGGACCAAAAGAACGATTTTCCGGGAACGCGTTCGAGGCCGGTGAGGTCAATCTTGCGGCCGCGAAACACCGCTTCGTCCTGCGGCGTGAAATCTTCGCCTACGATTCCTACGAGGCGCACCGGGGCAAAGTGACTTGCGGCCAGAGCGAAATACGTGGCGGCGCCGCCAAGCGTGCGATCGACCTTTCCGTGAGGCGTCTCGATGGCGTCGAATGCGACCGAACCAACTACGAGAAGTGACATGGGCGGTCCGTGTTTGGCGACGCGGCAGAATTGTGCCGCACCGAATTTGAATGCATGGTGAACTTGTTTATGATTCCGTGCGGCACGAAAAGAAGCATCTTCAAATGTATTTTCCGATGATCGGCGAGAGGCGCTTCCTGGCCGCCGCCGAAATTTTCTTGCGATCGGTCAGGATCGCATGTGCGACGGCCGAACCGCACTTGCAATTCCGCTCCTCGCCCAGCGTGCGGACCACTTCGCGGATGGCGCGCTGCACGTTTTCCGCATTCTTGTTGAGATAGCCGATGATCATATCGACCGTCACCGAATCATGCTCGGGATGCCAGCAGTCGTAATCGGTGATCATGGCGAACGTAGCGTAGCAAAGTTCCGCTTCGCGCGCGAGTTTGGCCTCGGTCAGGTTGGTCATGCCGATCACATCGAAGCGAAGCTGGCGATAGGTGTGCGATTCCGCGAGCGTGGAGAAGGCGGGGCCCTCCATGCAAACGTAGATGCCGCCGTTGTGAGCCTTCACGCCGGTGCGGTCGCAGGCTTCCGCGAGCAGCTTCGAAAGACTCCGGCAGGTCGGCTTATCAAAAGCGATGTGCGCGACAACTCCTTCTCCAAAGAAGGTGGCTCTGCGACCGCGCGTTCGATCGAAGAACTGGTCCGGAATCAGGAAATCCATCGGCGGGAGATCTTCGCGGAGCGAGCCGACGGCACTTACGGAGATGATTTGCTCAACGCCGAGCATTTTCATCGCGCAGATGTTGGCTCGGTAGTTGATTTCGCTCGGCGAATAGAGATGGCCCCGCCCGTGGCGCGCGAGAAAGGCCACGCGGCGCCCCTCAAGCGTGCCGATGACGAGAGCGTCGGAGGGATCGCCAAATGGAGTCTTCACGCGAACTTCGCGCGTGTTCGTAAGTCCCGCCATCTGGTAAAGGCCGCTGCCGCCGATGATCCCGATCTTGACAGGCTCTTTCTTCGCGCTCGTTCTAGACTTATTCGCCGGCATTCCAGCTCCTAGAATCGGTTTCCCGTTCCGGATGAATCGTTGGTCGGACGTCTAATCGACGCGGACGGGTTCTGCTTCCCACTCGCCGTCGCGGCTGCGGAGATAGGCGGCGGGGATTTTCGGGTCGTGGGCGAACAGGGCAATCCAGCCCTCTCGAATCGCTTCCGGAACCCACCGCTTCTTGTTCTCAAGCGTCGTCATGGGGAAAAGATCGTACCCCATAATCCAAGGAAGCGGGAGATGGGCAGTGGTCGGCACGAGATCGGCAAAGAAGAACGCTACCTTGTCGCCGCCCGTCAACTTGACGCACTGCATGTGCTCGGTATGGCCGGGGACGTGAATCAGTTCGACGCCGGGCGTAACGATATGCTCGCCTTCCAACGGGTGCAACCTCCCTGACGCGCCAACGGGCGCGAAATTCTCGGGCAGATAACTTGCTTTGTCGCGCACAGTCGGGTGCATCGCGTGGTCGAGCTCTCCCACTTGCACCAAATAGTGGGCGTTCGGGAACGTCGGAATCACCTGATCCTGCTCGATGTGCGTGTTGCCACCGCAATGATCGAAGTGGAGGTGCGTGTTGATGACGAGGTCGATGTCTTCCGGACGCAGATCGAGCGCGCGCAGTCCATCCAACAAAAATGGTCCATCAAGGCCGTAGATGTCGCGCAGTTTCGGGCTCATTTTGTCGCCCGCGCCGGTTTCAACCAGGATGCGCTTTCCGTTTGCGCGGATCACCAGACAGTTCATGGAGAGTGTGATGCGATTGCGCGCGTCGGCCGGCATTTTCTTTTCCCACATCGCCTTAGGAATGACGCCAAACATCCCGCCGCCATCGAGCAAGACGTTGCCTGCAGAAATTATGTGAAATTCAAGATCGCCCAGCTTCACGAACGGCTCCTCGACAGAATTTCGTTTACCGCGGCGTACGGATCTTTCTTTCGCGCCGCAACTTGTGATGCGATGGCGTCAAAATCGGATTCGGTCATCCTGTTTTTGAGCGCGCGCTCGACAAGCCGCCTTTCGAGCAGGCGCAATAGCCAATCCTTCCAGTACGCGAGTTCCCGCTTAGGCCGATCCTTAGATTCGTCAAAATGTTTGTGAAAGAGCTCGATCTGGCTTGCGAGTTCGTTGACGCCGTGGCCTTCCGTCGCGACAGTGCGGACGATGGGAGGTCTCCAGCCGTCGCGTTCAGGGACGAGTTGCAAAATCGCGCGCAACTGTTCCTCAAACCGCCCAGCGTTTTCGCGGTCGGATTTGTTGATCACGAAGATGTCGGCAATCTCCATGAGGCCAGCTTTGAGATTTTGAACGTCGTCGCCCATTCCGGGCACGAGAACGACAAGCGTGCAATCCGCGAGGCGAACGATTTCGATTTCGCCCTGGCCCACGCCAACTGTCTCGACCAAGATTATGTCCTTGCCCGCAGCATCGAGTAGCAACACGGCATCGCCCGTCGCCTGTGCCAGCCCTCCGAGGTAACCGCGTGTGGCCATCGAGCGAATAAAAATTCCTTCGTCGGCTGCGTGGCCCTGCATTCGAATGCGATCGCCGAGAATTGCGCCGCCGGTGAATGGGCTTGACGGGTCAACTGCAATGATGCCGACGCTTTTTTTCTCCGTTCGGTAGTCCGCCGCGAGCTTATCGACCAGCGTGCTCTTACCCGTGCCAGGAGCGCCCGTGACGCCTATGCGCAAGGCCCGCCCGGTATAAGGGAAAAGCTCCTTCAGAAGTAATTCCGCCTTCTCGCTGCGATTTTCGATCGCGGAGACGGCGCGCGAGATGGCGCGAGTGTCTCCCGCGCGGATTTGCGCAGCCCAGTTTTCAAGCGCGGCTGTCATGGGAGAGTGTGGTGATCTCTTGCGGCTATGCGGAGCGCCCGGGACCTTGGGGCCCCGGCTTGCCGCCGGAATATTCGTCGTAGGCCTTAATAATGCGCTGAACCAAGCTATGCCGGACTACGTCGCGCTCATCGAAATACACCAGAGCGATACCCTCAATCTTCCCAACGACTTCGATTGCCTCGACGAGGCCCGATCGCCGCGCGTCCGGCAAATCGATTTGCGTAATGTCGCCCGTGATCACGGCTTTCGAATTAAAGCCAAGGCGCGTAAGGAACATCTTCATCTGCTCACTCGTCGTGTTTTGCGCCTCGTCGAGGATCACGAAGGAATCGTTGAGAGTGCGGCCGCGCATGAAGGCGAGCGGCGCGACCTCGATGATGTCCTTTTCGAGAAAACTTTCCAACTTGTCGGCTTCGAGCAGGTCGTGCAGCGCGTCGTAGAGCGGGCGCATGTACGGATCGACCTTTTCCTGCAGCGTACCGGGAAGAAAGCCGAGGCGTTCACCGGCCTCGACTGCGGGACGCGCCAGGATGATTCGGTTCACCTGTTTGGCAAGCAGCGCGGAGACAGCCATCGCGACGGCGAGATACGTTTTGCCCGTGCCGCCCGGGCCAATTGCGAAAACCATGTCGTAGGTTTCAAGGGCTTCGATGTAGCGCTTCTGATTGGCGCTCTTCGGAGCAATGCTCTTCCGGCCGACCGGACGGACTCGCGAGGGAGAGAAGGCGCCGTGTAACGCGGAGGTCGGTTCCTCAGCCGCCACGCGGAGCAGGGCTTTTACCTCGCGGCTATCGGGAACGCGCCCTTCGCGCACGCGTTCGTTATACGCGCCGAAGATGCGCGCCGCACGCTCGACCTGCGCCGGCTCGCCCTCGATTTCGATGTTGTTGTTTTGCAGGTGCGTCCGGACGTTCAAAGTGGATTCAAGAAATTTCAGGTTCTCATCGAGGGGGCCGAAGAGCTCGCTGATGCCTCCGGCGATTCGGACGGTTTGTTTCATTAAGTTTTTGAACGCAAAAGTAGCGTAGCGCGGCGCGCGCGCTCGGTCAAGTTAAGGCCTCGTGCCGGTTTAGTGAGTTACCGGAGCCGGAAACTGCACTTTCGGCACCTCGCGCGCGGCCTCCGGTGCGGCGAAATACGCGTCGTTGCGCTTGAAGCCGGCCATTCCCGCGATGACGTTGTTCGGAAATAGTCCGATGTACGTGTTGTAGGCCTGAATCGCGTCGTCGTAGCGCTTGCGCTCAACGGAGATGCGATTTTCCGTGCCGGCGAGCTCATCCTGCAAGCGCAGGAAGTTCTCGTTCGACTTGAGCTGGGGATAATTCTCGACGATAAGGAGCAGACGTCCGATGGCTCCGTCGAGCTGGCCATTAGCCGCGATCTTATCGGTCGGCGTCTTGGCGCTGAGCAGAGCCGAGCGCGCTTTGGCGATATCGTCGTACACGGTCACTTCTTGTGCCGCATAGCCCTTTACCGTCTCGACGAGATTGGGAATCAAATCCGCACGGCGCTGCAGGACCACGTCGACCTGCGCCCAATCGGATTTGACCGTCTCGTTTAGAGTGACCATTTGATTCCGACGAGAGATGTACATTCCAGCGCATGCCAGTGCGAGAATCACCAGAACCGCCACCACAGCAAGAAATGCTTTCATCACTGTCCTCCCGCCAGCAATCTGGCTCAACTAAACTAGAGCCTATCGAGACGCCGATCCACTTCGCTCGTGGCCACTTCTACAAACTCCAAATACGAATGCAGCGTGGCTTCTATATCAATCTGTCTTTCTTTACGTTTCCCTTCCCGGAATTCGAGCAGAGCATGAAATGCCGAAGGGTCGGCGCCCGTCAGCACCGCGATGCCGTCGACAGCAGCGCGTTTGCCGTGCGGCATCGGCTGACCGAGGGCAATCAGCGAGTGCTTGAAGAGGGCGCAGAAAACCGGCAACGACGCCACCATGATGCCGAAGTGCATCTTCTTCTTTTCCGGCGCGGCCAGAATCGCCTGCCGCAAGCGCAGCCAGTTGACGCGCAAATCGTGCTCGACCTGTGCGCGGTGCAGTCGCATCGGCACCTCGAGCTGCTCGAGAAAATCTTCGCCGAAGAGCATTCGATGATGGCGTTTCATGTCCAGCATCTCGATCGCAAAAACGTCGGCGGAGCGCGTCAGCTCCTCCATCGTGAAAACGAGCGGAGCGGCGTTTCCCTGACGCATCCACCATTCGGCAACCGAATGCAGTTGTTCAAGCTCCGCGTGGCCGGCTCGCTTCACGACGCACAGCACATTCAGATCGGAATGCTTTTCCTGGAACTCCCCGGTCACAGCGGAGCCGTAGAGCACGACGCCGGTCAGATTCTCTCCCGCTGCCGATTTCAGCCGATCAACGAGTTCCGTCAACTTTGCTTCCATAGGTTTGTCAGCCTCGCCTTACCAGCCACCACTCGCGCCGCCGCCCCCGAACGATCCTCCTCCGAAACCGCCGAATCCGCCACCACCTCCGCCACCAAGACCGCCTCCGCCCCAGCCTCCTCCGAATCCGCCACCTCCCCATCCGCCCAGCGGCGGACCGCCTACCCACCTGCCTCTACGGCCGGTGGACCCAGAGCGCCCAAAGATCGCCCATAGAATCGGTCCGAGGAATCCACCGAAAACGAAGATGAAAATGATCAACGTGAAAATCGATCCAAGCGCGTTTGGCAAACCCTGAGTGGGAGCTCTTGGGGCCGCGGGAGAGGTGCCGGACAGCGTGACGCCGCGGTCGGCAGCGATCACATCTGCGACGCGGCGCGTCATCAGAAGAATCGCCGCGTCGTAGTTGTTTTCTCGGAAATATGGGACTGCCTCGCGGCCGAATCCGCCGACCTTGCCGTCGGGCAGAATCGGCTCTAGGCCATAAGCGACCTGCGTCGAATATTTGTGCTCGTTCGGTGCAACGATGATCAAAACGCCGCGGTTCGTCGACTTCGGACCGATTCCGAGGCGTTGAGCAACATTGAAGGCGTAATCGCTGATGTTATCGCCTTCGAGCGACTTGACGGTGACGACAGCAATCTGGGCTTGAGCCTTCTGGTCTACCTCGGTGCACAGGCCTGTTAGTTGGTCCCTCGCCGGCTGGCTCAGAACACCAGCAAGGTCAGTAACGTAGCCACCTTTGGCCTGAGCGACCACCTGGTCGATGGATTGGGCGCTGGCGCCTGAAACGGCAGCCGCGATCACGCCCACGACCACGAGCAGGCGCATGATTCGGATCAGTCGGCAAAGATGAAGCCGGGTCTCTCGAGGAGAGAACGTATCCCGCGTCTGAGCTTGGCGGCGAGCGAACATGGGCATTGGGATCACGTGTGGGGATGGTAGGGCCGGTAGAGCGGTGTGTCAACGCGGGACCGGCCAACGAGGGCCCGCCACCGGCGAACGGCAGCTTGGTACCGGCAATTGTCACCCCCATGAGCCGATGCTACACTTTCGGGTCTGTCCGGTCGAAAGCGCGCCAGCTCCGCGGCACCGCCGGCCGGAGTGCCTGAACTCCCACCGAACAGCTGCGTGCCCGGGGGATCAATTGAGCCGCCGTCGTGGGCGACGGAACTCTTACTGAAACAAATCGCGCCTGTCGCACGTTTCAATGACTTGGGGTTACTGACAGATTTGAGAAGACTTGAACATTCAGAGAGGACGAAAATAATGAGTCGAAGACTTATGCATGCCGCGATGACGCTTGTGACGGCGGCATCTCTATTGGTATCCCCGATCTACGGTCAGGACCAGCCGGCGGCGCAGAGCGGCCAGAGTCAGACTCCTACGCAGGCGGGTCCACCGCCGCAGTACCAACCACCAGCCGCGACCGAAGGCCTGCCTCCCGCTCCGGCGCGCAGTCTCGGACTAACCAGCGGCCCGCATTACTCAAAGGGGAACTCGTGGTTCCCGACTCTTCTCGCCCCCTATACGCCGATGCGCATTCCGAAACCCGTCGTCACCAACGCTCCCCGCATCGACCAACTGATTTCCAACAGCAAGCTTATGTTGAGCCTCGAAGATGCGATCTCGCTCGGCCTTGAGAATAATCTCGCGATTGCTGTGGAGCGCTACGTGCCGTGGTTGGATGAAGCGAGCCTCCTCCTCGCGAAGTCGGGCGCGAACGGCAAGACTGTCTTCGACCCCTCGGTGACGTCCAGTCTGACGACGGAGGAACAAACGATCCCGATCAACAACCCGTTCTTCGCCGGAGTCAGCGCGGGTTCGGGAGTCGCCGCGATCATCGACCACAGCTTCGTCGCGAATTTCGGGTACACGCAGGGATTCCAGCCGGGTACGCAATTGCAAGTCACATTCGACAACACGCGGTCGTCAAGTACGTCCGTATTCAACTCCTTCAACCCCTCCGTGCAATCGACGTTACAGGTTCAGTTGACGCAGCCTTTACTGAACGGTTTTGGCCGGACGATCAACAATCGCTACATCATCGAAGCGAAGAACACGGTGAAAGTAGGCGAGTCGCAGTTCGCCCAACAAGTCATTACGACGGTCACTCAGGTTGCAACGGACTATTGGGAATTGGTGTACGCGAGGGAAAACGTCAAAGTGGAACAAGTCGCCGTCGCGGCCGATCAACAGCTCTACGAAAACAACAAGAAGCAACTTGAAATCGGGACGATGGCCCCGCTCGACGTGATCACAGCACAATCACAGCTGGCGACCGACCAGCAAGCGCTGGTACAAGCCCAAACCACAAAGCTGCTTGACGAAACCACCTTGCTCGTCGCGATAACAAAGAATCCCCTGGCAGCCTCGCTCCGGGGCGTCGAGATCATCCCCACGACAACGATCTTTAGTCCGGCTTCCGAGAGCATCGCGCTCGAGGATGCGGTGAAGGAGGCCTGGCAGAAGCGACCGGAACTTCAACAGGCCGAGCTCAACCTGAAAAACGCTGGCGTTGAAGTGAAGGCCACGAAGAATCTTTTGTTGCCGACGCTGAACCTTTTCGGTTTGTACTCCACTACCGGTCTGGATGGTGTGCGAATTCCGCTGTTGCCAAATGGACTGATCACCGCGACCACTCCCGTGTTCGCAACGAGCGGAACCTTTCCTGATACAACGACCCCGATCGGATTTGTGGGATCCACCGACGTTGCGCCGGGAACTCCAATCCCAGCAGGCCTCACGGATGCATGGGACCAGTTCATTCATAGCAAATTCCCCACGTTCGAGGGCGGTTTAAACCTGACGCTCCCGATCCGCAACCGCGCCGCACAGGCAGCAAACGCCACTGCGCAACTCAATGAAAGGCAGCAGGAAGTTCAGTACCTCCAAACGCAGAACACCATCGTCCTCAACGTGCGCCAGACGCTGATTACGCTCGAGCAGGACCGCGCAGCGATCGCCGCCGCTGAACAGGCTCGCATCTACGCGCAGCAGAGCTACGACGACGAAGTGAAGAAACTCCAATTGGGCACATCGACTGCCTTCACGGTCGTGCAAAAGCAACAGTTGCTCACCACGGCTCAGGGAGTCGAGCTGCGCGACCGCATCAATTTGATCGAAGCGGAGCTCAACTTTAACCAGGCGATGGGCCGCACGCTGGAAGTCAATAGCATCACGCTTGCGGACGCAATCAAAGGCGGCATCTCACGATCGCCCAACATTCCCGGCACCCCGGATGTAGATCGGCGCGCCGGACATTAGGTAAAATCGGGGCAAAGGGAGGCGAAGAGTGGCGTCTGACAAGAATCAGAAGACCGCCGCACCTCCCGCAATAACCGAAGCGCGGAAACCTTCCGTGGCCGAACGGGAGTGGGAGACGAAGATACTCGCCCCGACACTCTTGAATTCACCGGAGCGGCCTGCCGTATTCACAACCGTTTCTGGTCATCCGATTCGTCGGCTCTATACGCAAGCCGACCTCGGCGCGTGGAATCCCGAGCAGGATCTAGGCACACCGGGCGAACCTCCGTATACGCGCGGCATTCATTCGGCGATGTACCGCAACCGCCTCTGGACGATGCGGCAGTTCGCCGGGTACGGCACAGCTGAGGACACCAACCGGCGTTTTCGCTATCTCCTCTCACAGGGACAAACGGGTCTCTCGGTAGCCTTCGATTTGCCGACGCTGATGGGCTACGACTCCGACCACGCGCTGTCGGAAGGCGAAGTCGGCAAATGCGGAGTGGCCATTAGCTCGCTTGCGGACATGGAGACTCTCTTCGACCAGATTCCGCTGGCCGACGTCACGACGTCGATGACAATCAATTCGCCAGCGGCGCCAATCTGGGCGATGTACCTGGCCGTAGCCGAAAAGCAGGGAGCGAGCTGGGAGAAGATTTCCGGAACTCTTCAGAACGACATCCTGAAGGAATACATCGCGCAGAAGGAGTACATCTACGCGCCGGTTCCGTCGATGCGGCTGGTAACGGACACGATCGAATTCGCCGCCACGCGTACGCCGAAATTCAATCCGATTTCGATTAGCGGTTATCACATTCGTGAAGCAGGTTCGACGGCCATTCAGGAACTGGCCTTCACGCTGCGCGACGGAATTGAATATGTCGAGCATTGCCTCGCGCGTGGCATGGACGTGGATGCATTCGCGCCGCGGCTTTCCTTCTTCTTCAACGCGCACAACGATTTCTTCGAGGAGATCGCAAAATACCGAGCCGCCCGGCGATTGTGGTATCACGTCATGCGCGAGCGATTCGGCGCGAAGAATCCGCGTTCTTGGGCTATGCGATTCCACGCTCAGACTGCTGGCTGTTCTTTGACAGCGCAGCAGCCTTACAACAACGTGGTCCGCACGGCCGTTCAGGCGCTTGCCGCCGTAATGGGAGGAACGCAGTCGCTGCACACGAATTCGCTCGACGAAGCCTGGGCCCTCCCGACCGAAGCGGCTGCGACAATCGCCCTGCGAACGCAACAGATTCTGGCGTACGAAAGCGGCGTCACGAACACGGCAGATCCTTTAGGCGGATCCTTCTTCGTGGAATCTCTCACGAACGAAGTCGAGCGCGGGGCGGCTGACTACATCGAGAGGATCGACGCGCTCGGCGGTATGGTCGCCGCCATTGAGCGCGGATTCCCGCAGCGCGAAATCGCCGATGCGGCCTACCGATATCAAGTCTCGGTCGATCGCAAAGAGAAAATCATCGTAGGCGTGAACGACTACCTTACGGGAGAAAAGCCGATCGAGATATTGCAGATCGATGAGACGGTAGCGAGGCGCCAGGCGCAACGTCTCGCCACACTGCGGCGTGAGCGGTCAAACGGCGAAGTGCAGCGCCGGTTGACGGCGCTCCGCAAGGCAGCGGCGAGCACCGAGAACACGATGCCCTTCCTGTTCGAGGCCGTAAAAGCGTACGCGACGCTCGGCGAAATCTGCAACGCCTTCCGCGATGTCTTCGGGACCTACGAAGAAGTCAGCGTGACGTAGTTAATTCGGCCTGAAGTTGAGACTACCTGCCAACATCCATTTCGTGGGATTTTGAAGTATCCTTGCAGCAACATGTCAGAAAAGAAGATTCGCGTGCTGATAGCAAAGCCGGGGCTCGACGGACACGACCGCGGTGCCAAAGTGATCGCCCGTGCCTTGCGCGACGCCGGAATGGAGGTCATCTATACGGGCCTGCGCCAGACACCCGAGATGATTGCGTCGGCGGCCCTGCAGGAAGACGTGGATGTAATCGGTCTCTCCATTCTTTCCGGCGCGCACAACACGCTCTGCCCGCGCCTGATGGAGCTTTTGCGCGCAAAGGGAATGAACGACGTTACTGTCCTCATCGGAGGAATCATTCCAGAGGCGGACATTCCGAGACTGAAACAGGCGGGAATTGCCGAAGTCTTTCTCCCCGGTACACCGACTCAAGCCATTGTGGATTTCATCCGACAGCGCGTCGTCGCTACACGGCAGGGGGTCTGAGTTGGCCGCGAAAACAAAGAGCGAAGAGCCGCGGGCCTTGCCGGGGACGCCGATCGAGTCACATGTCGATACCAAGTCTCCAGCGTTTCAGAAAAATAGGCGCGAAATGGTTAGCCGCGTCTCCGAAATCAAGCACGAGGAAGAAGAAATCAAACAGGGCGGCGGACCCAAAGCAATTGAAGCGCAGCGCAAGAAAGGCCGCTTGACCGCGCGCGAGCGCGTCGCCAAGTTGATCGATCCGGGGACGGAATTTTTCGAGCTAGGAATTTACGCCGCTTTCGAGATGTACTCCGAGTGGGGCGGCGCGCCCTCGGCAAGCGTGGTTACCGGTTTGGGCTCTGTGACCGGGCGCCGCGTCATGATCATAGCCAACGACGCGACGGTGAAAGCCGGCGCATTTTTCCCGATGACCGCCAAGAAAGTGATTCGCGCGCAAAACATTTCTATCGAAAACCACATTCCGACAATTTATCTGGTCGATTCGGGCGGCGTATTTCTGCCCCTGCAAGATGAAGTATTTCCGGACACCGACGATTTTGGCAGAGTCTTCCGCAACAACGCGGTGATGAGCGCGATGGGTATTCCGCAGATCGCCGCGATCATGGGACTCTGCGTCGCAGGCGGGGCATATCTGCCGGTCATGTGCGACCACATTCTGATGACCGAAGGCAGCGGACTATTCCTAGCGGGCCCCGCGCTCGTACAAGCGGCGATAGGACAGCAGGCGTCCGCCGAAGAACTGGGCGGCGCGAAGATGCACGCGCAAATCAGCGGCACGGCAGACTTCCGCGAACCAACCGACGATGCTTGTATCAAGCGCATCCGCGCGATCGTCGAAAAGATCGGACACAAGCCTGGCGCACCGTTCGACCATAAACCCGCTGAGCCTCCGGCGCATCCCGGCGAGGAAATCTACGGTATCTATTCGGCCGAAGCGTCGAAGCAATACGACATGCGAGATATCATCGCGCGCATCGTAGATGGCAGCCGGTTCGAGGAGTACCGCGCCGAGTTCGGACAGACCGTGGTGTGTGGCTATGCGCGCGTTGGCGGCTGGGCCGTCGGCATCGTCGCAAATCAGAAGAAAAACGTCGTGATTTCTGCGCCGGGAACGGGCGAGAAGCGCGTCGAGTTCGGCAGCGTCATCTATACGGAGTCGGCGTCCAAGGCAGCGCGCTTCATTCTCGATTGCAACCAGAATCTCGTGCCGCTGATTTTCATGCACGACGTCAACGGCTTCATGGTCGGAAAAGAAGCGGAATGGAGCGGCATCATTGCCGCAGGAGCGCAGATGGTGAATGCCGTCGCCAATAGCGTCGTCCCCAAGATCGTCGTGATTTGCGGCGGCACGTTCGGCGCCGGACACTATGCGATGTGCGGCAAGGCTTACGATCCGCGTTTCGTCTTCGCCTGGCCGACGGCTCGCTATGCAGTCATGAGCGGAGATTCGGCCGCCGGCACGCTCGTGGAGCTGCGAATTCGTCAGCTCGAGCGCGAAGGAAAGAAACTGAGCGACGCCGATAAGAAGGAGCTATACAACTCCATTCGGTCAAAGTATGAGCATCAGACCGACCCGCGCTATGCTGCGGCACGGTTGTGGGTGGACGCCATTATCGATCCCGCGCGTACGCGCGAGGCCTTGAGCGAGGCTCTCGAATCCGCTGCGCTCAATCCTGAAGTCCGGGAATTCAAGACGGGGGTCTTGCAAACCTAGATGGACGCGCTTGCGGGGACCCAGCGCCCGAACGGACCCTACAGATTTGCGATTGTTCTGATGTGCATTGCTCCGTGCGCAGTCGCGCTGTTTGCCTCGTCCGCCCTTGCGCACCAAGCGCGATTTTCATATTCGGGACTTTGGTTCATGTATGAAATATCTTTCTTCGTCGGATGCATCGGGATCGCGATCGCGCTGGTCATGGCGATCGTCGAGGCAATGCGGCGGCAAATTCCAGCAATTTTCCCGTGGCTGATGGGAATTTTCGCGGCTGTAGGAATCTTCTTGCTCTGGTACGCTGGCCACATCTATCGAAATCCGTGGGCGCACAAGATATGACCGCCGACGTGACGATCATCGAGTGCCCGCGCGACGCATGGCAGGGTCTGTCGCAAATCATCCCCACGGGAGAGAAGATCCAATATCTTTCGCGGTTGGTGTCGCTCGGCTTTTCCCATATCGACGCGGTCAGCTTCGTCTCGCCCAAGCACGTCCCGCAGATGGCGGATAGCGAAGCCGTAATGCAGGAACTGAGCAGGGCAAAGCTGCCTTCGGGCGAGGCGCCCGAAATTATCGGAATCGTTGTCAACGCACAGGGGCTCGAGCGGGCGCTCGCCGCGCCCGGCGTTACGACGATCGGCTATCCGTACTCGATCTCGGCCTACTTTCGTCGAGCCAACGCGAATATGACGCGCGCCGAATCACGTTCACTCGTCGAACAGATCCAGCGGCAAACGAAGACCGCCAAAAGAAATCTTGTCGTTTACATCTCGATGGCGTTCGGCAATCCTTATGACGAGCCGTGGGGCCCGGAAATCGTCGAAGAAACGCTGGTGTGGCTCAAGGACATCGGGGTGCGCACGGTCTCGCTCGCAGACACCGTGGGCCGCGCATCGGCGCATGATGTCGCGAATCTGTATCGTGCGGTGAAAAATTGCATCGCCGGAGTTGAAATCGGCGTACATCTGCACAGCCGACCAGACGGCGCCGCCGAAAAGGTTCTCGCGGCTTATGAAGCAGGCTGCAGGCACTTTGATGGCGCGCTCACTGGGCTCGGCGGCTGCCCGTTCGCGGGCGATGAACTCGTGGGCAACATTCCGACTGAAACAGTGCTCACAACCCTCGCGGCCCGCGGCGTGGCGACCGGAATCGACGCCAAATCGCTCGCCATCGCCTGTGCGCTGACTGGCGAGTTGCGCGAAAAATATGCGCACAGCGCCGAGGCTGCCAAACCAAATTAGACGCCGGAGTTCGTAAACGATGGGCTATCAGACGCTGACGTATCAGCAGGACGAATCCGGAATCGCCACCGTCGCTTTGACCGTCCCAGAGAAGCGTAACGCCATCTCCGCGCAGATGATCACGGATTTGCTGCGGGCGCTAGAACACGCAGAGGAAAATCGCGCGCGCGTCGTGATCCTCAGTGGTGCCGGCAAGGCTTTTTGCGCCGGAATGGATCTCGACGAGCTTCAGCACACCGTTCGGCAGACTTTGCCGAAAAATCTCGAGGACGCCAGGCGATTTACGAAGCTGCTCTACCGCCTCTACAGTTTTCCGAGACCCGTGATCGCCGCGGTGAATGGCGCCGCCATTGCAGGGGGATGCGGGATCGCAACGGTTACCGATTTCACGATCGCTGTGCCCGAAGCCAAGTTCGGCTATACGGAAGTGAAGCTTGGATTCATGCCCGCGCTCGTTTCCGTTTTCTTGCGGCGGCGAATCGGAGACCGGCACGTGCGCGACCTGCTTCTGACCGGCCGCATCATCGACGCCGCCGAAGCTTACCGGATCGGCCTGATCACGGAAATCGTCCCGAGCGAATCGCTTATGGCGCGGGCGCGCGAAATCGCAGGCACGCTGCTCGCCGTCAGCCCGTCCGCCGTCGCACAGACGAAGAAGCTTCTGCTCAATTTCGACAAGGCCGCCATCCGCGCGGAGCTCGAAGTCGCAATCGAGGCGAATGCGGATATTCGCTCCACTCCCGACTTTCGCGAGGGTCTCACCGCATTCCTCGAAAAGCGCACGCCGAAATGGGGCGACGGATAATCGCCCACTCGATGCCGATGCCGGACTTTGCCGATACCACGATTCGCGTCCGCTACGCCGAGACGGACCAGATGGGCGTGGCCTATCATTCGAACTACTTCATATGGTTCGAAGTCGGTCGCGTCGAGCTCTGCCGCCAGCTTGGCTTCGAGTACAAGCAGATGGAGGCCGAGGACGACAGCTTCATAGTTGTGGCCGAGGCGTATTGTCGCTTCAAGCGTCCAGCGCGGTTCGATGACACGCTCACGGTTCGCACGCGAGTCGCCGGCTCGCAACGTCGTACGGTTCGTTTCAGCTACGAGGTTTTCAATCAGTCGTCGGGAGAGCTGATCGCAACCGGCGAAACGAACCACGTGATTTGCGATCGTCTGGGCCGTCCGAAATCGTTGCCCGTGAAGTATCGAAAATACTTCCCGGCCAACAACCGCGACAGATCTGCGAATCCAAGCAACGAATCCAAGCGAGAAACGGAGACACTACAGTGAGCGCAGCCGATCCCGTCAAGATCGAAAGATACCGCGAAAGATTGCGCGAGGAATGCACCGAGGACGCCACAGTCGCCGCCTGGCGGAAATGGCAGGCCAAGCTCTCCGCCTATACGCGCGGCGCCACCGACGCGATTCTCGAAGCCGCGCAACTTCGCCCGGGAATGCACGCCCTTGATCTCGCGAGCGGCGTCGGCGATCCGGCGCTCGCGGTAGCCGAGGCCGTCGGGCCCTCAGGGCACGTTATCGCCACCGATCTCGGTCCCGGAATGATCGGCCTCGCCGAAGAGCTCGCGCACGCGCGCGGCCTGCGCAACATCGAGTTCCGGGTCGCCAATGTGGAGGCGCTTCCCTTCCCGGACGAATCCTTCGACGTCGTCACTTGCCGCTTCGGCGTGATGTTTTTTCCAGATCAGCTGAAAGCGTTTCGCGAATGTCGGCGCGTCTTGAAACAAGGCGGGCGCGTCGCGTTCTTGGTTTGGGGCAAGAGAGAACAGCCATTTCTGGGCACAACGGTCGGTGTCCTCACAAAGTATGTCGACGTTCCGCCGCCGGATCCCGATGCGCCTCATGCGTTCATGTTTGGCGAGCGCGGCCTGCTGAAAAGCCGGCTTGAAGCAGCCGGATTCACACAGGTTCACGAAGAGGTTCGCACCGTTACCGCACGTTGGCACGGCTCGCCCGAAGAATATTGGCAGCAGTTCACCGAAGTCGCCGCCCCGTTCCGGCCGCTCGTGGCAAAACTGACGGCTGAGACGCGCGCTAAGGCCCAAGCCGAGATAATCGCCGGCCTGCAAAAGCTTTCCGACGGCACGACAATCACCATGCCTCTCGAGATCGTCATCGGCACGGGCGTTCGCGCGTGACACCTATCCAAATCGACGGCGATCACCTCACCCTCGAAGACCTCTACCGCATCGTCTTCGAAGGCGCGCAGGCGGAACTCGCACCGGCCGCGCGCGAGCGGATGAACGCCTCTCGGGCCGTGATTGATCGCCTCACAGAAACTGAATCGACTGTCTACGGCGTCAACACCGGCTTCGGCAAAATGGCGACGACGCGTATCTCGCACGACGAGATCCGTCACTTGCAACTTAATCTCGTCCGCAGCCATGCCTGCGGCGTCGGCCCGCCGCTCAGCGAGCTGGCCACTCGCGCCATGCTCGCGTTGCGCGCCAACGCCATCGCCAAGGGATTTTCGGGAGTGCGCCCGCTCGTCGCGGAAACTTTGCTCGCGATGCTCAACCGCGGCGTCCATCCCGTGATTCCCTCGCAAGGCAGCGTCGGCGCTTCCGGCGACCTCGCGCCGCTCGCACACCTTGCGCAGGCAGCTATCGGCGAGGGCGAGGCCATCCTCCAAGGCCGCCTCATGTCCGGCGCCGAAGCGCTACGCGCAGCTGGAATCGCTCCGCTCGTGCTCGGAGCAAAGGAAGGTCTCGCGCTACTCAACGGCACCCAGGCAATGCTCGCGCTCCTGACGCTCGCGTTGCGCGAAGCCGAGAACGGCGCCGAAACGGCCGACGTCGCGACAGCACTTTCACTCGACGCGCTTCGCGGTAGCCCGTCGGCATACGATCCGCGCATTTCTCAGGTGCGCCCGCATCCCGGACAATCAATAACGGCACGGAATATCGAGCGACTGAATCGCGGCAGCGAGATTCGCGAATCGCATCGTTCACCGGCCAACGATCCCCGCGTGCAGGATCCCTACAGCCTGCGCTGCGCTCCCCAAGTTCACGGCGCCGTTCGCGACGCGCTGGCGCACATTCGCACGACGCTCACCATCGAGATGAATAGCGCCACGGACAATCCGCTTGTCTTCGCAGGCTCGGGCGCGGATTCCGGAGAAGTGATCAGCGGCGGCAATTTTCACGGGCAATCGCTCGCGATGGCCGCGGACCAGATGGCCATCGCGATCACCACTCTCGGCGGCATCTCCGAGCGCCGCATCGAGCAGATGACGAACCCTCAGACCAGCCAACTTCCGGCGTTCCTCGTGCGCGAGGCCGGGCTGAACTCCGGATTTATGATCTTGCAGGTCACTGCCGCGGCGCTCGCAAGCGAAATGAAGACGCTCGCCGTGCCGCACTCTGTCGACTCGATCCCCACTTCGGCCAATCAGGAGGACTACGTCTCGATGGGAATGGGCGCGGCGCGCAGGCTCGATCCGCTTCTCGCCAACTTGCGGCATATCCTCGCGATCGAGCTCCTCGCGGCGTGCCAGGGCATCGACTTCCTCGAGCCGCTCAAGCCGGGACCCGAAACGCTGAAGGCTTATAACATCGTGCGCGCGATTTCCCCGCGTGTGGATGTAGACCGCTCGCTGGCACCGGATATCGAGGCGGTCTCGCGAGAGGTTGCTGAAGGAAATTTCGCAGCGCTTCTTCGCTGATTCACACCTTCATTTCGCCAGCGCGCGTTGCAGAAATTTCCCGAAGCGATGTCCCGCAATGTAGCTGAACGGCGGTTCTCCCATCGAGTAATGCCCGCACGGAAGCGATAGGTGCTCGAATTCAACCTGCGCTTGACGCATCTTAATGACAAGCTGATCGGTCAATTCGGGCCAAAACGTCGGATCATACTTTCCCGTGATGAGCAGAATTTTCTTCCCCGCCCCGCGCAGCTTCGAAATGTAAGGATATGGACTGATCGGCGACCAGAATTCGCGAAGCTCATCTGGCTTGACGCCCGCCGCTCCGATCGGTTCCCAGACGTTCATCGTCGTCAGTCCGCTCGCTACGACATCGCCGAAATATGTCGACGCATGGAGATACGCCGCTGCCCGGATTGCAGGCTCGTGGCACATCGTGATGAACCCTATCGCCGAGCCGATGCTGGTGCCAAGCACGCCCAGCCGGTCGTAACTTTCTTGTTCGAGCCAGCGCAGCGTTCGGCGCACGTCGAGAACGGCCTGCCGCGCCGCCTGCATCGTCAACCCGATATTTGGCCCGACCATGTGATCGGCGCGAGGATGGTTCGGAATTGCTCGGCGGTCGTGGTACGGCAGGCTCATCTTCACGGCCGTAATGCCGAGCCGCTGCAACCAGCGGCAGACGTTTTGCTGTTGCTCCCACCGCGCGTTCCATTGTGCGAGCACGACAACGGCAGGGCCTTTGCGCTTCGCGCGGAAAATCTGGCCGTACACGCGATTGTTTTCTTCCCAGCGCGAGGCGATGGCGCTGGTGAATGAGAGCACGTCGCCATCGAGCGAGTAATCTCGCGCCGGTGTCGCCGCGAACCATTCGTCGCTCTGCGCAACCGTGCGTGCCGCAAAGCGCGAGAGAAATTCGCGGGGACTCGCCCCATCCCCGTTCGCGCCGATGTGCTCGAGCCCCCAAGCGAACGGAAGTGTGCGCCGATTGGGCTCCTGCGCCCATCGCTTGTGCTCGTATCGGCGGATTCTTTGCTCGAACCAGGTAGCCATGAAACAAGATTACCTGCTGCGGGCTAATCGGTGAAGCTTGGCGCCGGTGAGGCGCGTTAGCACCCATTCCTTATCGAGACGCGCACCGAGGCCTTCGTAGAATTTGATCGAGGGAGTGTTCCAATCGAGAACGAGCCACTCCATCTGACCGCAACCTTCGCGGACCGCGATGCATGCCAATTCTTTCATCATCGCTTTGCCCGCGCCTTTGCCTCGCTCTTCCGGCAACACGAGAATGTCTTCGACAAACAGCACTGGACCGCAAGTAAAGGTCGAATACGCGAAATAGTAGACCGCGTAGCCGACAGTGTGCCCCGCGCGCGTGCAGATCAGGGATTCAAAATAGCGCCGCCTTTCGAAACCATGCCGGCGAAGTCGCTTGGCATCAAGGTGAATGTAGCTCGAAAGTCGTTCATATTTGGCGAGCTCGCGGATCAACGAGATGATTGTTGGAATATCGCGCGCCGTTCCGGGTCGGATTCGTAGCGCCTCGCGCCCCTGGCTCTTGTTCGTCTGTACCATCGATCAGGTGGCCGCGAGGTGGCCCACGGCCGGACCAGAAGTATAACCGCCATCATCGCAACTCCGAGGCTTGGCTTTCCACAGCAGCCGCGGTCTGGGGAGCGAAATGTCCCGCGAAGGCACCTCCGCTAACTTTCGATGGTGCCATTCGGCTTTCGTAACTGATCGGCATGGGACACTCGCCGGAGTGGGCGGCTCGCTCGAGCCCAGAGAATAGCGAGAGAGAGAGCGCAAGTAAGCCACCGAAGGAGATCCCCGCCGCCAAGAAAACACTCTGGTGCTCCGTCCACACGACGCAACACGTGCCGATCAGAAACCAGCGGTGGGCTTTCCAGACCAGTCTACGCAGATGACGAAGGCGGCTCGTCTCGATCCGTGACAACATCGAGGCCTGGAACCGCAGATGTTCGGTTTCTTCGCGCAGGATTCGGTCGCTGATCGAGCGGAGCAGTTCGGATCGCGTAGCGCGGCCAAGCGCACGATAGTACGGAACTGCGATCACTTCAGCAGTGACGAGCACTCGCAATTCAAGCTCAAGTCCTGCGAGGACGCGAACGCGGCGAAATACGCTGTCCACCCAATGCTTCGCGACCGAAGGGATTCCCTGCGCGCGCATGAACCGCAAAAGCTGCCCGCTGTGTCGCTGTTCCTCGCGAATGAACAGCCTCAGGGCCTCCGGAAACAGCGCGTCGCCTGTAGCCTTGGCAAAAGCGCGGGCGCGCGCCATCAGTCGCCTGCCTTGCGCGCCTTCCCCCAACTGGAACTGTTGAACGGACTTCTCTATCGCCCGCCACTCGGACGGCGTGAGACGGTACGTGTCATCCCACGGCAATCCGTCCGCCGCTCCGAGGTTAGCCTCAAACTGCTCTTTCCACGCCCTGGAAACCACAGGGGACTTGCTCGGCCGCCGTTCTCTGGACATCGCGCCCTCCGTGCGTAGAGTACTTTACATTACAAAGTACTCTAAAACAAGCCCGATTTCCTGACCTGCTCCTTGAAAAGCACTGGCGACGCCGCGCACCGCGATCTCTGTGCGTCAAACCTGTTAGTAGTCAGGCACGATCGCCCGTGGCCGTGTTGAGGCGCCTCGCGCTATGTGGCAGATTCAAGGGGTGATCCCCAAGCTGGCCATCGACATATTCGTTTTCTGTTTCGGCTTGATCATCGGCAGTTTCCTGAACGTCTGCATCTTGCGCATCCCGGAGCACAAATCGATCGTCTTTCCGTCGTCGGCCTGTCCGAAATGTGGTGCGAAGATTCGGCCATACGACAACATTCCGGTCCTTAGCTGGCTCTTTCTTGGCGGCAAATGCCGGGATTGCAAATCGCAGATTTCGCCGATGTATCCGCTCGTGGAACTTCTGACCGGTGTGCTTTTGTGGGGATGCTACCGATCGTTCGGTCTCACTGTCGAAGCGCTCAAATGGGCGACTTTTTCGGCCATCGTCGTCGTGCTGGTATTTACGGATTTGCGGGAACGAATCTTGCCGGACGTGGTCAATTTCACCGGGTTTGCGGTCGGCGTGGCTTTCAGTCTGGCTATCAAGCCGGCTGATGGCACAGCCGCATGGATCGCTACTCACGCCTTCAATACTCTTCCCCCGATATGGCTGGTGTCGCTTGCCGATGCCCTGCTGGGCGCGGCGATCGGCGCCGCGCTCTTGTGGGTCGTCTCGGAGCTTTATTTCAGGCTTCGCAGGCGCGAAGGGATGGGGATGGGTGATGTGAAAATGATGCTGATGGTCGGCGCCTTCCTGGGCATCAAGCGGACGCTGCTGACGATTTTCGCCGGCTCGCTGCTCGGCAGCGTCCTGGGCATCGCCTTCATATTGTCGCGTCGAAAGAACCCGACCTACGAGCTGCCGTTTGGCACTTTTCTCGGCATGGCCGCATTGTTGGTCGCGTTCTTTGGAACACCGGTCGTGAATTGGTATCAATCGCTGGTGATGGGACGTTGATGGCGCACACATTGCGAGACACGGATTCTCACGGAGATCGTCGATGAATCCGCCGATCCCCGCCCATCACATGCCTGTGATTCCGACGAACGTCCTCTTCTCATGGGGCATCGCGTTCATTGTCCTGATCGGAGCCGTCGTCGCCTTGATTCTCATGGCGCGGAAAGTGATTCGCAGCCAATCCGCTGAGTTTCAAAAGGATTGGTCCAGTCCGAAAGCTGATACCGACAACGCCTCGGCCTTCATGGCGGCGTCGATGCAGGGCGTGATCGAAAAGCTCCGCGCGCAAGAGAAAGAGCTCGCGCGGTTGCACATGCTGGCGCAAGAGCGGGCTCAGGAGTCGGAACGCCTTACCGAAGAAGTGACCCGCAACATGCCTACCGGGCTGCTGCTCGTCAACGCGAATGGTGCAATCAGCTCAACGAATCCCGCCGCGGAAGACGCGTTGGGCATGCGCCCCTTGCGCTACCGTTCGTACAAAGAGCTGCTGGGAAGCGATTCCGGTCTCGCACAAATGCTGACGGAATGTCTGCAAATCGGGGAGACCTTCCAGCGCAACGAAGTCGAACATGTCACGCCGGAAGGCGAAGTTCGGCGTCTGGGCGTCACCATCTCCCCGATCTTTCAATCCGCGCGGCCGGCCTTGCGGACCCACGTCACCGACCCGCCGAGGAAAATGGAATCGAAAGTAAGCGGCGCTCTCTGCCTCATGAGCGACCTCACTGAATTGACAGCGCTTCAGAAACAAATCCGCTGGAAGGAAAATTTGGCAGCGCTGGGCGAGATGTCCGCCGGCATCGCGCACGAGTTCAAGAACGCCCTTGCGACGATCTCAGGATACGCGCAGATGATCCGAAGCGAAGCCCAGCCGGGCGATGTTCGCGATTCGGCCGAGCGCATTCTCGATCAGACCCGCGCCCTCACGCACGTAGTGACCGAGTTTCTGAAGTTTGCCAAACCGCTCGACATCTCGTACGAAACGGTGTCAATGCAGTCGTTGATCGAACGCGTCGCGCGAGAGCTGCATGAAGTCGATCCCAACTGCGAAGTGACCTGCGGCGGAGATTTTTCGGAATTGCCAGGGGACGAAGCCTTGATCAGGCAGGCGCTGGTCAATCTCACGCGCAACGGCATCGAAGCCGCGCGCGCGGCGGGAGCCTTGCCTCGCGTCACAATCACGGGATCCATCGAGGAGCTGGGCGGAAAACGCTGGCAGCGCATCTGTGTCGCCGACAATGGTCCCGGAATTCCCGAGCACGACCTGCCCAAGATCTTTCTTCCGTTCTACACAACCAAGTCCGAAGGCACCGGTCTAGGTCTGGCCGTAGTCCAAAAAGTGGCCCTACAGCATGGCGGCAGCATCGAGGCCCGGAATCGCCCGGGCGGCGGTGCTGAGTTTCTGCTGTGGTTACCTTTGCGGCAGGCGCGGTCAGGCTCGCTATTCCCGTCGCGGGTAGCCAGCATCTAAACTGGTGTATGGCGCATATCAGATTGCGCGCCTAGGAGGCGTAGCCATGCGCAGAATCGTATGGTTGGCTGCAACAGCGATGCTCGCGGTTCCCGTCAGCGCATTGTGCCAGCAGGCCGATCAACCGCCCGCTGCGGCTCCCCAGGATCAGAGCCAGGCGCAATCAGCGGCAGCGCCTCAGCAGGAGTCTCTCGCCGAGGCAGCTCGCAAGGCACGCGACCAGAAGAAAGAAGCCGCCAAAAGCGCCAAGTCCTTCGACAACGACAACATTCCTACCCAAGGGGGCATTTCGAGCGTCGGCGAAGGAACCGCTGCGCCGGCCGGTGGCAACGAAGTTGCCCAAGGAGGCGCGGCGAAACCCGCCAGCGACGAGAAATCTTGGCGCGCGAAGTTTGCAGAACTCCGGCACCAGCTCGAACAGGACCAAGCCAAACTGGACGTGGCACAGCGCGAGCTCGGGGTCCTGAACACGCAGTTCTACACCGATCCGACGAAGGCCATGCAACAGCAACTGACGCGCAGCGACATCAACAACAAGATTGCGGAAATTGACAAAATAAAGGCCCAGATCCAAGCCGATCAGCAAGCCATCTCGGACGCGGAAGACGACCTCCGAAAATCCGGCGGCGATCCCGGCTGGGCTCGCTGATAACCGTGCACGATGGAACCCGTCCTACTGGTCGAGGACAAAGTCGAGCTGCGAGCGATGCTCCGCAAGGCGCTTGAGCGCGCCGATTACTCGGTTGAAGAGGCTCCCGACGGCCGGGCGGCAATCGATAAAGTCCGCAACCGCCGCTACCTGCTTGTTCTCTCCGATCTGAAGCTTCCCGGCAATTCCGGTCTCGATGTCCTGCGCGAAGCGCGCCGCGCCGAGCCCACGCTTCCCGTGATTATCATGACGGCGTACGGGTCGGTGGATGAAGCTGTGACCGCCATGAAAGAGGGCGCGTTTGATTTCATCCAGAAACCGGTCGATCTGGACCACTTGAAGCTGCTTCTCGAGCGGGCGGCGCGGCAACAGGAGCTGCTGCGAGAAAATCTGCTGCTGCGCGAAGAATATACAGAGCGTTACGGCTTCCCGCGCATCGTCGGCGAACACCCGACGATGAAGGAAGCGAGCCAGATGGTGCAGCGCGTCGCCGCTACGGACTCGACGGTTCTTCTGCTCGGTGAAAGTGGAAGCGGCAAGGAACTTTTCGCGCGAGCGATTCATCACTTGAGTCCTCGCGCCGAGCAAGCGTTCGTCGCGCTCAACTGCGCTGCGATTCCCGAAGGCCTGATCGAGAACGAACTTTTTGGGCACGAACGAGGGGCGTACACAGGTGCAGGTGCACGAAAGATGGGCAAGCTCGAGCTTGCTCATCGCGGCACGCTATTTCTCGACGAAATTGGCGAGCTGCCTCTTTCGATGCAGACCAAGCTATTGCGCGTGCTCGAAGAAAAGCGGTTCGAGCGCGTCGGCGGCACGCAGTCGATCGAAGTGAACGTGCGGATCGTCACGGCAACAAACAAGGATTTGCAAGCTGCCGTCGCAGCGAAAACGTTTCGCGAGGACCTGTATTTCCGTATTTCGGCAGTTCCGATCACGATTCCGCCACTGCGCGAGCGTGGAGATGACGTGCTTTTGTTGGCCGACCATTTTCTCGAGCGCTTTCGCCGAGAATTTCACAAGCCGTCGCTCGAATTGACCCCGGAGGCGCGCACGCGCCTGACGACTTATTCGTGGCCGGGAAACGTCCGCGAGCTTCAAAACGCAATCGAGCGGGCCGCAATCCTAGCGAGCGGCATGGAGATCGATCCCGACGCGCTTCAACTGCCGGCAGCACGGCCGGAGCCAGCGGAATTGCCAATGGGGATGCTGGAAGAGCAATTCATTTGGGAAGGGCCGCTTGAAGAAGTGTCGCAGCGGGCCGTGGCTCACGTCGAGCGGTTCAAGATCGAGAACGCGCTGCGAGAAACGAAGTGGAACAAGACACGCGCCGCGGAAAAGCTCGGCGTCTCCTACAAGACTCTCCTCACCAAGATTCGCGCGCTGGGTCTAGAAAACTAGCGCAGATCTCCATCCAGTCATCCGAGCAGCTGCACAAACACTTCGTTGGAAACCGTTAGTCGGTCAGGCGTGAGCCGAATCCGTCCGCCGTCGTGCTCGATGAAGCCAAGAGACTCCAGGCGGTCGATTCGCTCTCGCAATGCGGCCATCCGCGCCGGAAGCTCTGCCGAAAACTCGCGCTCGATTCTGGCGAGGTCGATACCTTCCAGCAGCCGCAGGCCCACGAAAAACTCCTCGTCCAGGATCTGAAACGGCGTGAGTCCCTCGAACTGTTCGGCCGGCGAACTTCCCTGCTCGACGCACGCCACATAACGCGCCGGGTCATGCGCGTTCGCCCAGCGCATCATACCGTCAAACGAATGCGCACCTGCGCCGAAACCGAGATAGGGTTCGCGGAGCCAGTATTTGAGATTGTGGCGCGAGCGATAGCCCGGGAGGCCCCAATTCGAGATTTCGTAATGCTCGTAGCCAGCCGCCGCCAGCCGGTGGCGCGCTGATTCGTAGAGATCGGCAATCGTGTCGTCGTCTGGTATCGCCTGCGCGGAATAGCGACTGCCTCCTGCCAGCGATTCCCGGCCGAGACGGCTTCCCTCGTCGAGTTCCAACATGTAGACCGAGACGTGCTCGGGCCTGATGCCGAGCAGCTCGTCCGGCGATTTTTCCCAGCTTTCCGACGTCTGGTGTGGCAGGCCTGCAATGAGGTCCATGCTGATGTTGCGAATTCCGGCCCCGCGAAGCGATTCAACCGCTTTGAAAATATCGGCGCGCCGGTGCATGCGGCCGGCGGCCTGCAATTCGCGGTCGTCGAACGATTGCGAACCAAGGCTGATGCGGTTGAAACCTGCCGCGGCCCAGGCGGCTGCCTTTTCAGGCGTGATCGTCTCGGGATCAGCTTCGAGTGTGACTTCGAGCAACTCCGTGCGAAACGATCCGCGGAGCGTGTCCATGATCTTGGCCAGATGGGCGGGATCGAGCAGGCTCGGCGTGCCGCCGCCGATGTACACGGTGTCCACCGTCGCGTGCGGCGATTCGCCCGCCTTTGCGATCTCGCGACACACGGCTTCGGCATAGGGCCGATGCCGATCAATCGAAACGACACCCGTGTGAAAGTTGCAGTAGGTACACTTCGTCTGGCAGAAAGGTACCTGGATGTAAATGCCAAGCGACATGGCTATACAAAAAATCTAGCACACGCACGGGTTTCGCGCACCCGCGTGGAACTCCAGGCTGCGCTGGAGCCGCTCGCAAAAGTGTCCCACTTTGTGCGCACCGCTTTCGTTTGTTTTCAGCGAGTTATGCGGAAACTTAAGTGCGATGGTGTCCCACTTAATTTCTGGATTGATTTATGGCGGGATGCTGAGAGAAGGGAGGTCTTCGTTGCCACCCCGTCCTATTCAATTGTCAAAGAATCATCCGACCCTGGCCAGCAGGGCGGCCGCACAGGCTCGCGCAGCGGCGTGGCCGAAGGCCACGCCCAACTCACCATAACTCGTTTCATCAATCAAAGGCACCAAAAAACGGGGGGGTGGGTAGTGGGTCACCTTCCGATTTGCCCGTGACTCGGGAGTTAGGAGCGGGGAGCTACCTGTTCTCGGCGGCCTGCTGTGGCGGCAGATTCGTTGTGTCAAGAGCGGTGAAATTGTATGATCCACGAGCCAGAGGTCCAAATCGCGAATTCCGGTTGGATGGACTCCCCTTTGAGCCAAGAAAAAGAAACCGATCACCACGACCCATCGCGATTTCTTGACGGTCGCGTGACAGCTGGGGAACTGCTGTGACTTCCGATCCCTCCCACCCGCACGCGCACGATCACAAACACGAACATCAGGCTGTTCTTTCCGACCCAGCCCTGCGCGTGAAGGCGCTCGAATCGCTTCTGGTTGAAAAGGGGCTAGTCGATCGCGCGGCGCTCGACGCGCTGATCGACACCTACGAGCACAAAGTTGGCCCGCGCAACGGCGCGCGCATCGTCGCCCGCGCATGGACCGATCCCGCGTATCGTCAACGCCTGCTGACCAACCCGGACGCCGCCATCGCCGAACTCGGCTACGGCGGCATGCAAGGCGAGCACATGGTTCTCGTCGAGAACACGCCACAGGTGCACAACCTGGTCGTTTGCACGCTGTGCTCGTGCTATCCCTGGGCTGTGCTCGGCTTGCCGCCGGTGTGGTACAAGTCCGCGCCCTATCGCTCGCGCGCCGTGATCGATCCGCGCGGCGTGCTGCGCGAATTCGGGCTCGAGCTTCCCGAAAGTGTGGAAGTGCGCGTCTGGGACAGCACAGCCGAAATTCGTTACCTCGTGCTTCCGGAGCGTCCAGCGGGTACCGAACACCTGAGCGAAGACGAACTCGCCGCGCTCGTCACTCGCGATGCGATGGTCGGCGTGGCGAAGGCTACGCCCGCGGGAAAGGGAGCCGCCGCATGAACAGCATGCACGACATGGGCGGCATGCACGGCATGGGCCCCATCGAATACGAGCGCAACGAGCCTGTGTTCCATGCTCCCTGGGAAGCGCGCACGTTCGGACTTCTCTCCGCCATGAATTGTTGGGGGAAGTGGACGCTCGACGCCCTGCGCCACCAGATCGAAAAAATTCCGGCGGCGGACTATCTCCGCATGATGTATTACGAGAAATGGATCGCGGCCATGGTCGAGCTGGCGGTCAGCTCCGGCCTGGCCACGCGCGCGGAGATGGAAAGCGGCATTCCCGCGCCCGGCTCGCCCAGACTCACGCCGCCCCTCACGGGCGCGATGGTCGCCGACATGATCTCGCAGGGCGCTCCCTCGACTCGAAACGTGCCGATCGCTCCACGATTCAAAACAGGCCAGCGCGTGCGCGCCCGCAACATTAATCCGATCGGCCACACGCGGCTTCCGCGCTACGCGCGCGGCAAGGTTGGCACGATCGAGCGCGATCATGGCGTCCACCTGTTCCCGGATACGAACGCTCACTCTCTCGGCGAAAAGCCGCAGCACGTCTATTCGATTCGCTTCACCGCGCGCGAGCTCTGGGGCGACGCGGCCTCGCCGCGCGACGCGGTGTATGTCGATTTGTGGGACGACTACCTTGAGCCAGCCTGATCGAGATTCGCAAACCGAACGCTTCGCCGCGCTGCCGAGCCTGCCGCGCGACGCGGGCGGGTCCGTGTTTGCTGAACCGTGGCAAGCGCAGGCGTTCGCGCTCGCAGTCAAGCTCTCTCAAGAGGGATATTTCACGTGGAAAGAATGGGCTGCCGCGCTCGCCGACGAAATCAAGAACGCCGCGGATCGCGGCGAGCCCGATGACGGCTCACACTATTATGAGCATTGGCTCGCGGCGCTCGAGCGTCTGGTGACTGCTAAAGGCTTGTCCGATCCAGCGTCTCTGCTCCAGCGCAAGGAGGCGTGGGCAGACGCCTATCGACACACGCCGCACGGCAAGCCCGTCGAGTTGGGAACCTCCCATCACGACTGATTTCAGCGTTTGACGCAGACGCCTACCTTATAGATCGAATTGCGGGCCCCGGATGGCGGCTGTGTCACACCCTCGTAATCTGTCGCGCGGGATGCAAGTGTGACCGTGCCTGCCACATCCGGTTTCCATTGGTATGTGAACTTCTGCCATGACCAACCCTGGCGCGCCGCCAGGTTGGCGCGAGCGTATGTCGCGCCGCCGTCGGTACTGACCTCCACGCGCGCAACACCTCTGGCCGCCCATGTCCATCCCCAGATCTCGATCGGCTCCTTCGCTCGTATTTCACTTCCTGGCGCAGGCGCGACAATGATCGACTCCGGCGCGATTTCCCAGACCGGCCGCAGCGCTGAATCCCTGCCGGCGCTCCGCGAACGAGGGGGCGGGTCGTTATAGAGGACGGTGGTTAGCGGGCCGTCCGCACGGCGATCGGCGATTGTCATCCGGCACAGCCATTTCACGCTGTTCGTGCCGTAATAACCTGGAATGAAGAGCCGCACCGGCGCGCCGTGCTCGACCGTCAACGGCTCGCCGTTCATCTCATAGGCCAGAATCACGTCGCCCGCCGCCACGCGCTCCAGCGGCAAATCCTTCAGATAAGACTCGCACCGGAGGCCGCCGAATTCGCCGTGATCGACGCCGTAGGACCAAATGAAGCATGCGGCTGGATTGATACCTGCTTCATCAAGAATTTCCCGGAGGTCGGCTCCGCCCCAAACGAGATTGGCGATTGCGCGAACGGCCTGCTTCGGCTTCAGTGGATTTCCCGCGCATTCATGGACCGAACGCACGGTTCGCTTCGGCCGGCGCATCAGATCGTCGAGCGTAAGTCTGATCGGCCGGGAGACCATGCCATCTACCTCGATCGTCCATCCGCTGGGCGGCCCATTTGGGTCGATATCCGGTATGCCGAAGTGGGCCAGTGTAAAAATCCCGTCGAGCGGCGTGATCGATTCGGTCAACTGATGGGCCTTGCGAGGAAATTTGAGCACCAGCCCCGTGCGCATTTTGGGACGGTTTGCCCTCTCATCCATGATCTCGAATCGCTCCCGCCAGATTTCAACCTGGAGCTCGATTCTACCCCACCGAGTCCCGAGAATCGGGCTTTCCGAGTAGTGATGGAAAGGATTCCGGAAGGTTTGTCGGTTAGTCGGAAACTGACCCACTACCGGGGCGCGGGTGGGCGAGCGCTCGGAGCAGGCGGGGGGACATCTGCTAAGATTGGGCGTTACCGGCGCACTCCGTGGACACGCCTTTGATTGACGCACACCGCGCGGCAGGCGCGCAGCTGGCAGAGTTTCAAGGCTGCACGCTGCCCGAGCGATTCTCCGATTTTGAAAAAGAATATCGCGCCGCCAAACAGAGCGTCGGGCTGATCGACTCGAACTGGCACGCGATTCTCGTGCTTGCCGGGCGCGACCGCGTGCAGTACCTGCACAACATTTCCTCGGGCGACATCAAGTCGCTTGCGGAGGGGCGCGGGACGCTCGCATTGCTCCTCAATCCCCAAGGGCACATCCTCGCGGAGCTCGAAGTCTACGCGCTGCCGGAAAAGCTGCTGGTGCTCTCGCACGTTTCGCAGCGCGAGCGCACCGTCGCGACGCTAAAGAAGTACGTCATCGGCTCGCACGTCCAAATCGACGACCAAACCGATCGCATGGGAAGCGTCGCCGTCGAGGGACCGCGGGCGATGGAAGTGATCGCAGATCTCTGCGGCGTGTCTGTCGCCGATCTGCCGGAAATGTCGGCACAGGAAACTGCCGTCGAGGGCGTATCCGGATTCCTGGTCAAGCGCTCTCACTTCGCCGAGCCGGGAGCCGAGATCGTCGCACCGCGCGAAAACCTCCCTGCCTTGTGGAGCAAGTTGCTCGCCGCCGTTCGCGCCAGTGGAGGGGAGCCCATCGGCATGGCTGCGCTCAACGCGCTGCGGCTCGAGGCGGGTGTGCCGTGGTTCCCTGTCGATTTCAATGAGGCGCACATCCCGCACGAAGCGGCCGTTGAAAACACGCACATCAGCTTCAACAAGGGCTGCTACACGGGACAGGAGATCGTCGAGCGCGTCCGATCGCGCGGGCACGTGAATCGCAAGCGCGTGCTCCTGAAATTTTCGACAGCCACGCCACCCACGTCAGGAACGAAGCTCTACGCGGGCGGAGCGGAGGTCGGCTATGTTACGAGCGCTGCGTTTTCGCCGGCAACTGGGACGTCCATCGGCATGGGTTACGTGCGGCAAGCGCAGTTTGCGCCGGGAAGCATCCTGGAGGTCCATGGTGGAACCGCAAAGGTCCGGTGAAGTGTCTATCCCTGCAATCTTCGGCGCGTTGAACTCCGCTAGGTATTTCTACCTTCGCCAACTAACGGAGCCCAGAGACAATTCATTGCTTCTTCTCGTCGAGGAGGCAGTACTGAACGAATCGCCCCCGTTGAACCGTCCGGAGACTCCCGAATCAAGTCAGATTGTCACGCGCTACTCGCCGATCGAGTCCGTGAAGGGCTGCAAGAAGTTCGAACTATTCTGGAAACACTACGCGGCATATCTCGTCACCGAGGAGCTGGTCGGGTCATGCGGAAAAAATGACGACGAGGCATTCACAGGAAACGTCTTTCGCATCTACACTAAGTCACACTTCCTGGACCACCTTTCGCGAGACACTGGCGGCCACCCGGAAGACTTGCAACACTACAAGCTAATCTGCCTAAACCATAAGATTGATGTCGCTTCCTACGCGCCTCCAGAGATTCGACTGATGGAGCCGACGGCAGCCCCACCCCATTGAATTCAATGGGCGCAGAACTGCTTGTAAGTGACTAGACGATTGCGAGTGGTGCGGTCCGGATCAGCTCTTGCTGAGATTGAGAGAGCGCAGGAAGCTCCCGCGATCGTTGTCGATCTTCTTCTGGATTTGAAATACGGCGTAGAGCAGAGCTTCCGGCCGAGGCGGGCAGCCGGGAACGTAGACATCGATTGGAATCACTTGATTGACGCCCTGCACCACGGCGTAGTTATTGAAGACGCCGCCAGACGTCGCGCACGCGCCCATCGAAATCGCCCACTTCGGCTCCGGCATCTGTGCGTAAAGCTGCTTGATCACCGGCGCCATTTTCTGAGAAACGCGGCCAGCGATAATCATCATGTCCGACTGGCGCGGCGATCCCCGAAATACCTCGGCGCCGAAACGCGAAATATCGTAGCGAGAGGCAGCCATCGACATCATCTCGATCGCACAGCACGCGAGCCCAAACGACATGGGCCAGATCGAGCTGCGGCGCGCCCAGTTGACCACCTTGTCGAGCGACGTAAAGAGAATGCCCTCGTCCTTCAGAAAATTCTCGTCTTCGCCCGGCTTTTCCAGCGTCACGCCTCTAGCGATTTCGACGGCCATCGGTGCCTCCGACGCGCGACTCGATACACAACATCTGGCTGCAGCTCCATTTTGCCCCGCCGACGCAGAATTTGCAAAGCATTGCCGCAGTTGCGCTAATCCTGCTGTATCAAGGGCTGGTCCGGCGGATTCTGCGGCGGCACCGGCAATGGAGATTGGGGCGGCTGGGCCTCTGGACCGTTACCCGCCGGAGGATTTGCACTCGGATTCGCCGGCGCATTCGAAGTGCCACCGAATGGATTGGCGATTGGCAGACCAACGCCCGGCTGCTGCCCCTGAGGCGAAAGACCGTTCTGAAGGGCGCGGGCCTGATCTTCGAGTGGATTCCAGATGAACTCCCATTGCTGATACGTCTTGCCACCCTTGTAAACCTTAACTGACGGGCTGTCGATCTTGCTGGCGACTCCCGTAACGAACCCGCCGAGCACCGGGCCATCGACGGGACCTGTCGGCTTGAGCTGAGCGATGGCAGCTAGCGATTGGTTAGACCCGCCAAGCAGCCCGGTACCCTGGCTGAGCCCGCTCGCTCCACCTTGCGGCGATGAACTAAACGGCGAGGAACCCAGACTCAGTCCCGACGTTCCGGATTGCAGCATTGACGATCCAAGTATTCCACCGGCCTGCTGGCCCTGCGCAGAGCTCGGCTGAGCCGCAGTCGATTGGCCAGTGCCGCTTGAGAGTTCGCTGGACGAGCTTGACTGGCCTCCTGAATCGGCCGAGCTCCCCTGCTGGCCTGAAGGGATCACGCCGCCGTTTAGATCCAGCAGCGCCATTTGCTGCAGAGTCGCATAGCGCACGCTGCCGATGATCTGGCCCGCTGCGTTGACGTAGATCAACCTCCACGCTCCGTCGTCCTTATTCATCGGGTCGTTGTAAGCCTCGATCCGCAGGAAATGCAAACCGGGAAGGCCCTTTTGCAGATCATCCGCCGACTGCGGATAATGCCCCGTTTTCCGGTAGTACAGCCGGATTGCGCGAATGTATTGATTGCCGCGCCAGATCATCTCGCGCTCGCGCTGGCGGCGCCCCTGGGTAGCAAGATTGCTCAGCACGACTTGCGAGCCGATCAGCATCGCCATCATTAGAAAAAGCGCCATCAGGTAGGCGTAGCCGGATTCTCCGGAGCGCCCCGGCGCCATGCCCGCTTGTTGGCAATGCGTCTTCATGGGTTCTGCCCCGCCTGCCCGGGTAGCCCCGGCGTTCCAGAGGAAGGAGCCAGACCGGCGTCCGGCGACTGAACCATTTGAACCGTTGCATGACGCCCGGAGGAGATTTCTTCGATATCCGCCGAGTCATTGTTTATCCGGTTGAGGCGAAAACCGTTCATGATCGTGTCACCCTCAGCCACGACCAATACATCATCGCCGCTGGTAAAGAATCCCACGCGCCGGCCACCGTGCGGCTGCGTCGCGTAACCAAAAAACTCGCCCGGAAATTGCAACGGGGGCGGAGGCGGAGGAGGCTGCGGTCCAATCGGACGAATCACGGGACCACTGGGTATAGCGGACTTCGGCGGGGGAGGCGGCGCAGCGACGAAAATATTCTTGTGCGAGCCGGTATACTCGAGCTTGCGAATTTTCGCGAGCAAATCCATTCGCAGTGCAGGCTCGCGCACATCGAGCGGCTGAAACTTCGTATCGGCCGCGAATACGCCAGGCAGGCCGGTGCTCCCGCTGCGGCTCGTGAAGAAGTAATAGGCGGCGCCGGCAAGCAGAATCAGCAATCCCGCCATGACGTATATTTCGGTGCGGCGGCTCATTCGTCAGGTCCTGAAATACGTGTGCAATTCGAGATCGAGCTTGATTCCGCCCGTCGCCGCGGTCCCGAGCCTCAGGCTATCAAGCAGATAGAACTTTTTCGATCGCTCGAGGCCGTTTACAAACCGGACCACAGCGGGATAGTCGGCGTCGACACTCGTATTGATCGTGATCTCCGTCACGCCGCGGTCTTTGATCGCCGTCCGCTTAAACGTAAGGTCCGAAGTTCGAACGCCCGATTGCATGGCGATGGCGCTCAAGTCGGACTCGATTTGCGAATATCCCGTTGCGCCATCGAGAAACGACTGGCGATAAAATGCATCACAATCTTTGCCCGCCTGGGGCAGCGACTCCCGGATCTTCTCGCCCCGTTCGACGTCGGCCCGCAGCAGCTTTGCTTGCAAAGCCATGCGGTCGCGCTCCATGCGCATCGCCGCCGGGTCCTGCCGCGACCCCTGCCACAGGAAAACCGCAAGCGCTACGTCGACCAGCAGCAGCAGGCCGAGCGCGGCGCTCGACCACAGTTTCCAAGGTGGCCATCCGCCGGGCGAAATCATGTCGTTGAGTACCACACAGTGAGATTCAGAACAATTCTATCCGCTTGAGTCATTTGGTCGGCGTGTTTCTCGTCTTTCACGACCATGCCAGAAAACACTTTCGATCTCTCGATTGCCTCCAAAAACTCGATTTTGCTCGCATCGGATTGAGCGCCGATTTCAAGCGTCACTTCGGCGCGGCCGTTCACCAGTTTCGGCGAAATGCTCACCACGCGGACGCCCGGCGGAAGAGTTTGCTCGAGGTCCATGAATATCTTCGTCCAGGGAAAGCTGCGTTCATCGATCAACGAATTCAAGAACGCGGACCGATCGAGAATCTGCTGCGCAGCCTGACCGTGAAAATAATTTTCAAGTTCCTGCCGTCTTTGCCGGTCGTGCCGGATTTGGCTTTCCCAACGAGACGTCTCGGCGCGGAGATCCCTGCTCGCGCGCCACGAAGCGTACGCCGCATGAGACAGCAATCCGCCTGCGAGAAGGCCCAGCACACCGATAAGCGCCGCTCCGGCAACGAACGGCCGGTTATTTTCTTGCGGCGTCGTGGCGAGATTGAGCCGAAGTTTCATGGGGCGGCGTCCTTACGATCTTCCGTTCAGCATCCATCCGGCCAGTGCATCGAGGCCGTGAGGAATCAGATCCTTCGCCGCGGCGTCGAGCGAATGCGCGGATTCCGCGTCGCCGAGCGAGCCGACGGGGATCCTCAGTTCCTCCGACAGCGCCTGCCGAAATATTTCTTCTCTCGCGCCGAAACCGGTCAGCCGCGCGCGATCCGGCGTGGAACCCCAGGAATCCTGATAGTACGCGACCGCCGGAAAGACCTCGTCCAACATCGCCTGAGGCTCGAGCGTTGCGGCGTCGGCTCGTACCTCGGTCGAGCGATAGACGCATAGATTCGTTCCCAAGACGATCACCGTCGAAAGGTTCTTGCCGCAAAGCCGGACCAGCAGAGTCGCCCCGCGCTCTTCGAGCAGAGGTACTGCGGCGAGCGTCGAACTGAGAACGACTCCCGGACGAGCTCCAAGCGGCTCGATGAGCGCTTCGTATTCGCGAATGATGGGTTGGCGCGCCACCGCTGTCACCACCTCCAAGCCACCGTCGCGCCCGACCTGGCGCATCCAGGAAATGACGGTATCGTCCACATCGAACGGTACGCTCTTCTTCAGCCGCCAGCGGAGCAAGGGAAGCGAATCGCTCGCTCTGCGCGGAAGCGTATCGAAGGGCAATATGAACACGCGCACAACGGGGTCGGGAATCAGCAAGGCAACTGGCGCACCACCCGGCTCGACTCGTCCGAAAATTCTCCGCAATACGGCCCGAACGGCATCCGGTTGTGTCACGTTGGTTTCCACCGGCGAAGGCATGACAGCCCCGGTGGGAAGCGGCTCTGCAGCGACTCCCTCCAAATGCCCGCTCTTTCCTGCCCAGCGAGCAACCGCGACGTGCGGACCGGCGATTTCCACTACGACGGAGGGATGCGGCATCGCCTGGAGCCAGTTCTCCAGGCGCTGCACAAGTCCGAGCTGAAAGAACTGGTTCGAAATACTGCTGTGGCTCGCGGTGCTACTCAATGAAGGTCACCTTGTTGATCTCGCGCAAGGTCGTGACGCCGGTGCGGACCTTGCGCAGGCCGGATTCTCGAAGAAAAATCATTCCCGCCTCGCGCGCTGCGCGCTTGATCTCGGAAGTCGGCCGCTGGTCTATGATCATTTCGCGGATGCGATCGGAAAGATCGAGCAGCTCGGTGATGGCGGTTCGCCCTCGAAATCCGGTCCCCGCGCATTCCAGACATCCCGTACCCTCGCTGAACTGAAACGAGCCCCATTCGGCGAGATCCAAACCCGACTCCTTCAGCACTTCGGGCGAGTAGGTGACTTTCCTCTTGCAGTTTTCGCAGATTACCCTGACCAGCCGCTGGGCGAGGATGCAGTTCAGCGCGGAGACGAAGTTGTATGGTTCGACGCCCATGTTGATGAACCGGCCGATCACGTCCGTCACGTTGTTCGCGTGCACTGTAGTGAAAACAAGGTGACCCGTAAGCGCCGAATTGATTGCGATTTGCGCCGTCTCCTGATCGCGGATTTCGCCGACCATGATCTTGTCTGGGTCGTGGCGAAGGATGGACCGCAGCCCGCGGGCGAACGTGAGGCCTTTTTTCTCGTTGACCGGAATCTGCGTGATGCCGCGCACCTGGTATTCGACCGGATCTTCGATGGTGATGATCTTGTCTTCGTCGTTCTTGATCTCATTGATCGCCGCGTAAAGAGTCGTGGTCTTCCCCGAGCCGGTCGGGCCCGTGACCAGGACCATGCCGTACGGCTCGTGAATGTACCGGCGAAACCGCGTGATCTCATCTTGATCGAAGCCGACCACGTCGAGCGTGAGGGTGCGGAATTTCTCACTCAAAGTCTCTTTGTCGAGTACGCGCAAAACGGCATCCTCGCCGTGCACGGAGGGCATGATCGACACGCGAAAATCCACGTCGCGGCCCCGGTAACGTACGCGGAAACGACCGTCCTGCGGCACGCGCCTCTCCGCGATATCGAGCTCGCTCATCACCTTGATGCGCGAAAGAATCGTCGCGTGCCAGTCTTTGTCGAGCGGCTTCATCGCGTACTGCAGTACGCCATCGATTCGATACTTGACCACAACTTCGGAATTGCGCGTCTCAATGTGGATGTCGCTAGCCCGGCGCTCCAGAGCGGTGAAAATCACGGTATCCACGAGCCGCACAACAGGGCTCACGCCCGTATCGGTGCGCGTGAGCTTTTCCATCGAGATGTTTTCTTCGCTCTCTTCTTCCTCGCTGACTACTTGTAGCGTGAATCCTTCGGTCGCCTGGTCGAGTACGCGCTGCGATTGCTCCGTGCGTTTCAGCAGATCTCCGATTTGCGACGCCGTTGCGACGCGGATCTGCAGGCGCTTGCCGAGCAAGAGCGCCAGCTCGTCGGTCAGATGCAACTGGCTCGGGTCGGCCAGCGCAATCACCAGAGTCGAATCGTGGGCCTCAAGCGGAACGAAGTTGTAACGAAACATCATTTCGGCGGGAATACTCCGGAACAGCTCCGGATCAATGCGCTGCTCCCTCAGGTCGATGAAAGGACACCGATAGCGTTCGGCCAGGCGCTGAGCCTGTTGTCGCTCCACGTTTTCATCGGGCAGCGGTGAAGCGTTCGTGACTGTTGCCATGCGGTCCTATCCCCCTGTGGTCCCGACCTGGAGAGAAAACATCGGCAGATAGAGGGCGATGAGAATGAAGCCTACCACAATCGCCATGACCACCAAAATCACGATCGGAATCCAGGTCAAAGTGCGCTGAAGTCGTATGTTTACTTCTTCCTCGTAAAACTCGGCCACGCTCGTCAGCATCGCGGCGAGCGATCCCGATGCTTCGCCGACCTCGATCATTTCCAGGGCTAGCCCGGGGACAAGCTGCGTGCTCGCAAGGCTCTCGTGAAGCGATTTCCCTTCCCTCACGCGATCTGCCGCTGAGTCCACCGACGTCGATATCAAAGCGCTGCCAATCGCTGCCGAGGCAGTGTGCAGAGCGGGAACCAGCGGCGTGCCTCCCGCGAGGAGCGTCGAAAGTGTCCGGGCGAACTGCGCGATTTGCGCCTTCAGCCACACCTCGCCGAGGATTGGCAGTCGCGGTTTTATCCTGTCGATCGCAATCGCTCCCCTCTGCGATCTCGTCCATAGCAATATCGCCACTGCAATGAGCGCGATCAAGCCGACGAAGGCAACGAAATAGGTGCGCAGAGGCAAGGCAATCGCGAGCAAGATTTGCGTCGGAGCGGGGAGCGGCACATTCAATTCATGATACAAGGCGGCGAACCGCGGCATCGCGTATGTAACCACGTACGTCACCACACTCAGCGCAGTGGCCACCAGGACGGCGGGGTAAATCAGCGTCGTGATCAGTCCGCTGCGAAAACCAGTGCTAACCCGCAGGTAGGCGATGTACTGCTCGAGGACCCCAGTCAGATTGCCGCTGCGCTCTCCCGCTGCAATGACGGTGACGTAGACGGGCGGAAACGAGCCTTGAGCGGCCAACGCCTCCGATAGAAGTGCGCCGTCGCGCACGCGTTGCCGCACCTCCGCCAGGATTGGGCGAAGCTGCGGGCTTGCCGCACGCTCGGAGAGAAGGTCGAGTGCCCTAAGAATCGGCAAACCCGCTTTGATCAGGGTATTAAACTGCTGATTGAAGACGAGAAAATCCTGCGGGCGGATTTTTCGCTCGCCTGCGGCGGTCCCGACCTGCGAAAAAAGGTCGAGGTGCTTGCGTACGGAAAAAACGTAATAGCCGCGGTCAGCCAGCTTTTGCCGGGCCTCGCCTTCCGACTGGGCCGTCTCAACCTGCTGGAAGACTTTGCCCGTCGTGTCTCCAACTTTGCATACAAATTCGGCCATCGTGGTCGATCCGAACCCCTGCTGGGCTGGCAATTACAGCCTAGCATACCCCTATCGGCTGGTGAGCGCGGTTGCGAAAATGCTCCATTAATAGGATGTGACAACGCCGAAAAGGCTGTATGAGAGCCGGAAAGTGACTGTGCTAAAGTCGCGCTTGCTTCTCTCGCACCCTGATTCAGAAGGACATCATGGAGCCGATTTCACACTTTTTCTATTCCGATCGTCTGAAGCTGCAGTTTTGGGACTACGGGCAGGACGGAAAGCCGTCTCTTGTGCTCATCCACGGCGGATTGGATCACGCGCGCAACTGGGACTGGGTGGCAAAAGCCCTCCGCGAGAGTTATCACGTATATGCACTCGATCTTCGCGGTCACGGGAATAGTGCATGGGCACCGGGCGCAATCTACAGCGTCGCCGAACATGTGCTCGATCTATCGGCGCTGCTCGACATCATTGACGATTTTCCGATTCGCCTTGTCGGTCATTCCCTCGGTGGAGTCATCGCGCTGAACTATTGCGGGGTCTATCCTGACCGCGTCCGCAAGGCCGTTTCGATCGAGGGCCTCGGCGCCCCACCGAATAGTCGCGCGCACAATCCGGCATCGGTGCGTCTACGGTATTGGATCGAGGCAGTCCGCAACGTCGAAAAGCGCCGGCCAAAAGCCTATCCCAGCCTCGCCGCGGCAGTCGCTCGAATGAAGGAGGCTAACCCGCACCTTTCCGATGAAGTCGCGCGGCACCTAACATTGCACGGCACGAACTGGGACCCGGATGGCTCGCTCGTCTGGAAATTTGACAATTACGCCCGCATCCTTCCCCCCTTCGGCCAGCGAATGGAAGACGCCGCCGAGTTATTCGGCCAGATCACTTGCCCGGTGCTTATGTTTTGGGGCGTCGAGAGTTTCTTGCCTATACCCGACGCCGATACACGCAGAGATGCAATTCCCAATTGCCGTTTGATCAAGGTAGCCAACGCCGGGCACTGGTTGCATCACGACCAGCTTGAACTGTTTCTGCGGGAGACTACTGCGTTCCTTCGCGACTGAAACGCCGTTGGGCGAGCGATCTGGGATCTGATGCCATCCGGCGGGAAACCCTAGTGAATGGCTGTGGCGAGGTCTTCTTGCGTGACGACAGAGACGCCGGGCGGCGGCTGGAAATGAAACTTGATCTCAGGGATCTCTAGATTTTCTTCCCAATTGCCGAAGCGAAATTCCGTCTCCACGTTTCCTACGTCGCGAATCACGACCCGCACAAGTCGCGACTCCGGATCCGCTTCGAGCAGGACGTACGGGAAAATGCCCTGCGGTCCGCTTGGGTTGTCGCGGGGAGTGCAACGCAACACGGAATCCTCCGCACCGAGCGGCTTATCGTCCGTTGAACTCTCCGATCCGGGCTCGAGTAGATCAAGCTTGCGGCACATTTGCGTCAGATCGGCTTTCTCTGCCAGCAACGCCAGCGGTGTTCTCCAGTCCGAACTTTCTTTCATCCTCGCGCGACTGGCCGTACGGTCCGCCGGAACGTAGAACCACGCATTCGTGCCGTCCACGAGGAATAGCTTCTTCTCAGGTGACTCGTACTCCCATCGCATGCGGCCGGGACGCGAGAAATACACTGTACCGGATTCCGCGACAACTCCGCCGTTCCCGTCGCTGTAGCGTTCGAAGAACTCAGCCTTCAGCGTGCGCGCGTGGTGGTAGCGATTCTCGAGAGAGCGACGCACCGAGTTGACGTCGGCCGCCGTGCCCGCCAGCATGGCCATAAGAAACGCACACAGAATTCCGCGCATCGCCGATTCAAGGTTAGCAGGAATCGCGATGGAGAGTGAATCGGAGACGCGGGCTGGATCGCTAGCCGATCTGAGAATTCGATCGCAAAGTCTTCGTGAGACCGAAGATGCTGATCACCAATGCCGCCAGCATGAGTGCAGCGATGCGGCCAAGCGTTTATTCGGCTTGGTCTTATTCCCAGCATTGTCCGCTGCGGCATTCATCGGCTGTGCGGACACTTCCACTCGAAGTCCGCATGTAGAAAACCTGAAATGCCGCGAACACCCAGACCGCGAGGCGAACGAAAGAATGAGGGCGAATGTCTACTCTAGAGATGAGGACTTACGGATGGGGATCTTTGCGGCAATTGTCGACGTGCCGATTTGGAGTGCCATGATTCCGCGCGAAGAAAGAAAGCCTATGTAAACCGCGCTACCCGAATTCGATCTGGAATCGCAGCCCGCCCGGCGCAGGAGACGTCCAGAGTTGGCGTCAGTTCTGTCCGATTGGCTCGGCGCTTGCGGGGCAACCGCCGGCGGCCGTCGGAGCAATTGCCGCGCTGTCCTGCCGAATTACTCCCGTGGCGTCCACACAATAGTAGATCGTTCCTGTCGGGTATCCAAAAGGTGTCGCTGTCACGGAGAACATGTCCAAGTACCCCGCCGCCGAACAACCATTCGGTATGGTCGAGACCGGGTCGACGCCGCCTAACCAAGCGAATTGGTAGCCCGACTTCTTGCCGGTTGCCAACACCTCGTCGATCATCCCGGACGAATCGCAAGATTGAACCCCTGCCGGTGCCAGCACTGCCAAACTGCCCGGGTATCCGTCCTGATAGGTATTGCGATATGTCGTTGCCGCGCTGTCCAGGGTTCGCAGCGATGCGACAGCCGACGATTGATTGGCTGCGATTCTCGCTCGAATCAAGTTTGGGATTGCAATCGCTGCGATGATTAGAATGATTGAGACAACGATTAGCAGTTCGATCAGCGAGAAACCCTTATCGATATTTTCTGTAGGTCTTCGCATGATCGTCACCGTTGTTGGTGTGGGTACAACGCCAGGGAGGAAGCTTGTCGCTTCCTCTCTGGGCGTTGAGTGATGGTTAGTTGCCGATCGGCGTGTCTGCTCCACCGACTGGGCATCCGGTAGCAGCAACCGGCGCAATCGCGGCGCTGCTCTGGTAGATGACGTTCGTCGCATCCACGCA
>Ga0187779_10000061_pt1 | contig 79887 bp, 66 predicted proteins | sample 1015_Q2_SP10_10__FD_132435 | JGI IMG/M metagenome (GOLD analysis project Ga0187779, IMG submission 132435) | Tropical peat soil microbial communities from peatlands in Department of Meta, Colombia - 1015_Q2_SP10_10_MG | ecosystem: Environmental > Terrestrial > Soil > Wetlands > Peat | place...
AGGCAGCTCGGCACTTAAGATCGAGTACCCACCGAGAGTCTCCCCTGGCAGTTAAGACCTAACTGGCAGCCGAGACCTGCCGCCCCGGATCTACTTTTCCCATCTTGCTGGCACTGTCCGCGGACGCCATATCGCGAGCTCCCTTCGGCGAGACGACCGGAAGGAGGGTCCGCCATGTGCGGCGTCTTCGCCACGCTCCATCGCCAAATGAAAACTGGCAATGGCGGATCTGCATTACCTCAGTACCACATGGTTCGCAAAAAATTGGCGATTTTTTTCTTGCGCCGCATCTAATTTGCCGTATTCTCTCGTCTGCGAACTAACTCCGCCGAAATGCCCGGGAATCGACGGCACCCGGGAACCGCGATCCGGTAAAGCAGAAGACGCGGTGGTGAGAGTGAGTCGCCTAAGGAGGAAGCCATCGAAATTGGCAACAGCTAGCGCGCCCACTCACCAGCCATCCCTGGTCGTAGCTCCCCGAAAAAGATCACTTCGCCTCACCTTGTGGCCCCTGGTCGCCGCCACCTTCTTTATGGTGTCGGGCGGCACCTATGGCACCGAAGACATCGTGCATGGTGCCGGCTACGGGAGGGCGATCCTGATCCTGCTCCTGACCCCAATCCTGTGGTCTCTGCCCACCGCCTTCATGATCGGCGAACTCTCCAGCACTCTGCCCTTCGAGGGCGGCTACTACGCCTGGGTGCGCCGCGCCATGGGTAACTTCTGGGGGTTCCAGGAGGCCTGGCTGTCACTGGCTGCTTCCATCTTCGATATGGCTATCTATCCCACCCTGTTCGTGGCCTACATGAACCGCATGTTCCCCTGGTTCCAGGAGGGGCACCGCGGTGTGATGGTCGGCCTGGCGGTGGTGGCCGTCTGCGTCATCCTTAATATTGCGGGGGTGAAGGTGGTCTCAACCACCTCGCTGTGGATGTTTTTTGTCTTGTCCGCACCCTTCGTCTTCATCGTCCTGCTGGCGCCGTTCAAGTTCGGTGCCCTGGCCAGCGCCGTAACAAAACCAACGACCTCGACCGTGGACCTGATCGGCGGGTTACTCGTCGCCATGTGGAACTACATGGGCTGGGATAACGCCTCGACCATCGCCACCGAAGTCGAGCGCCCGCAGCGCACCTATCCCCGGGCCATGCTGGCAGCGGTCGTCATCGTCTCGCTCAGCTACGTGGTCCCGGTGGCTGCCATGTGGATGACCGGCCTGCCTCCAAGCGCTTGGGAAACCGGCTCCTGGGCCGAGGTTGCCGGCATGGTCGGTGGGCCACTACTACGTATGGCCTTGGTTTTGGGCGGCATGATCAGCGCTTTCGGCATGTTCAACGTACTGGTGATGAGCTACTCCCGGCTCCCTCTGGCCATGGCGCAGGATGGAATGCTGCCCCGGATCTTCGCCAAGCTGCACCCTAAGACCCGGGCTCCCTGGGTGGCGATCTTGGTGCTAGCCATGGGCTGGGCCTGCTGCCTCGGCTTGGGTTTTGAGCGCCTGGTTACGATCGACATCCTTCTCTATGGGGCCAGCGTGGCCCTCGAGTTCGCCGCCCTCATCTGGCTGCGCATGCGCGAGCCTAAGCTGCCCCGGCCTTTCCGAGTTCCGGGCGGGATGTTCGGCGCCGTCGCTGTCGGGATCGCTCCCATGATGCTGCTCGGCTTCTCGATCGTGCGCAGCCAGCACGAGTCGGTTTTCGGCATGAGTTCGTTTGCCTTCGGGCTGCTCTTAATCGCCGCCGGCTTCGTGGCCTACTTCCTCAACACCGCGGTCAAGCCGCAGGGCTGGAGCGCCGTGAAGGAAGGGCCGCAACCGGCGGGCTAGGTGCGAATCCTACTGCCGACAAAGTCTTCGAGGGTGCTCGGTAACGGTCCGATCTCGGGCTGCATGAGGCAAGTCCAGCCGATTTGCTTCGTGCCCCTTCGCGCTCGTGGTGGTTTTCCGGTTTGGCCATGTTATAGAGTAGTTTCCATCGAGACTGCTAATGACCAAACGGAAGTCCAAGGGGGCCTACATGATCTCGGCCGTGGCCGAGATGTACGGCATCCATCCCCAGACTCTGCGGCTGTATGAGCGTGAAGGTTTGCTCAAGCCCTCCCGGACCGAGGGCAACACCCGCCTCTACACTGACGAAGACCTGCAGCGGTTGGAGTTCATCCTGACCCTGGCCCGCGACCTGGCCGTGAACATCAGCGGCATCGCCATCATCCTGCAAATGCGCGAGCGCATGGAGGAGATGCAGCGCCAGATTCAGGAATTCGTGCAGTACATCCAGCAGGAAGTGCTCACCCGCGCCACCGCGGCCGACCCTTCCAAGGGCGCCATCATCCCTCTGCGCCGGGCGCCAGTCGCACCGAACCAGGGCGGAAGAAAGCGGTAAGTGCCCTGACACGCTCAGATCGCAGCCAGGCGACCGCCTCCCAAGATTGCCACGCGCCAGGCGTCTGGAAGCCTGCTCGGTTGAAGTACCTGCGGACGGCGGCATGATGAAAGCCGACCCCTCAATGACATGATGGATCATCCTTGAACTCACCGCTCCCCAGCATGGCGCCCAGAAAGTGTCCGCAGGTGATGATCTTTTGCGATAGGGGCTCGTTCCGCAGGGCGTCGGGAGACGTCTGGTACTTCGCCGTGTCCATCGTTTTTTTCGCTTCCACCAGCTTGGTGCTCCACTCTTTTACGGTTTCGAACTCGTTGGTGAGCAATTGGAGAGCGTTTCGATCGGCATCCGTCGATGCAGCTGCCCTTGCCACCCTGAGGCTACTGGCGGCTTGTTCGCGGTAGCCAGCCACCCAGCTTTCCGTCACTCCGTATCCGTTCTGAATTGCATATGCCAGAGTGCTTGCCCACTCCCTCATCTGAGATATCGTCTCGATCGCCGCCATTACGAAGTTCCGCGACAGCCCGGATGGAGCGGGCTGCCCAGAATCCGGAGAATCTGCCGGAGCACTTGCGGGTGGAACCTTCGCAGCGCTTGTCGGCAACGTCAGAGTGATCTGATTCCCCCTGAAGCCCAGGGAGCCATTCGCGATGCGCGCCAGGTTTTCCAGGTCGACATACGTCCGCCCATTGATCTGCACGACGGCCGCGTCTCCAGCCTGTCCATTGACTACCAGGGTTCTGCTCTCCTGCTTCACTTGCGCCCATGCCACTCCGCCGAGCAGGAGCAGCAGCAGCACGCGCGACGTGCCACGCAACCTGTCTGTCATGACTTGTGTCCTTCCCTTTTGATGACGATCCATGCCGTTTTGCCAAGGCGAGGCAGGCGGCCTGCGCCCGTCAAGGATGTGCTCCCTTCCGGTGCTAACCCGATCATCCTGCCGGCACTGGAAGTCTAGGCGAAAGCCGTGATGGTGGTCACTGTCAGTTGTAACAGATCGCCGAAGGGGAAGAAGGACGGTAAGGCAAGTCCACCGCGCTCCCTGACAGAACACCTTCCTCAGGGCATGGATAGTTCGTCAGACCCGAGGTCGTCCTTTTCAGGATCTTTTTGGGCGCGGGCGTTCGAACCTCCCCAGCTTTCCGCGCGGGGCTTCGCCCCTGGGGAAAGGGTTTCTGGCGGCGTATGATAAGACGTTTTTCGGCCCTTGCAACTGCCCAGCAACTGACGGCAGCTGACAGCCCAGTTCCCATGCTCCCCTTCAAGCTCGTCTACAGTGACGACTACTACCTGCCAATTGGCGCTCACGTCTTCCCTGCCGAGAAATACCGGCGCATCCGCCAGCGCCTGCTGGACACTGGTGCCGTGGAAGCTGCCGACTTCGTCTCGCCTCAGCCCGCTTCCGATCAGGATGTTCTCCTGGTGCATACCCCTCAATATGTCGGGAAACTGAAAACGGGCACGCTCTCGGCTCGCGAGGAACTCGAGATGGAGATTCCTTATTCGCCCGAACTGGTGCGTGCTTTCTGGATGGCGGCCGGCGGCTCTATTCTTGCCGCTCGCTTTGCCCTCAACGACCGCGTGGCCTTCAACATCGGCGGAGGATTCCACCACGCCTTCCCCGATCACGGCGAGGGCTTCTGCATGATCCACGACGTGGCGATTGCCATCCGCCGCATGCAGCGGGATAGCAGAATCCGCACCGCGATGACGGTCGATTGCGACGTCCACCAGGGCAACGGCACTGCCGCAATTTTTGCCGGCATGCGCATCCCGAACGACCCGCTGCCCTCGGTCTCTCGCTCCGTCCTCGGCCAGGCTCCCGCGCGGATGCGCAACGCCCACGCCGGCGACGTCTTTACCATCTCGCTGCACCAGGAGAACAATTACCCGGCCTGGAAGCCACCCTCCTCCATCGACGTCGATCTGCCCGACGAGGTGGGCGACGAAGACTACCTGGCCTGGCTCGATAACGCCCTCAGCTCCGGCCTGCGCCAGTTTGAACCTGAACTGATCTGTTACATCGCCGGCGCCGACCCCTACCGCGAGGATCAGCTGGGCGGCCTGAATTTGTCGACCGAGGGGCTGAAGAAACGGGACGAGTTGGTCTTTCGGGTGGCGCGCGCCCGCGACATCCCGGTCATGGTCACCTTCGCCGGAGGCTACGCGCGCAAAGTGGATGACACGGTTACCATCCACTGCAACACAGTGCTGGCGGCCAAGCAGGTGTTCGCAGCTGGCGGCTAGCGCAACCCGGCAGCCATGCCCGCACCGAATCCTGCAGCCAATGGGCGATCATTCGGGGCGAAGGCTGCGCGGCCAACGCGCAAGCCAAGGGGAACAGCCGGGTTGTCCTCAGTCCGCCGCTGCCTGCGTCGGGCACTCCTCTATCCCCTTGCTCGCTTCCTCCTGCTCGTCATGCCTCGCCGCGTTCACCAGCCCGACTCCGGCCAGAATGACGACCATGGCAAGGATGGTGAACGGGCCGGCCGGCTCCCCAGCCAGGGCCCACCCCACCAGTACCGCTACCACGGGATTCACGTAGGCATACGTAGCCACCTGCGAGGGCGTGGCTACTGTGTGCAGCCATGTATAGGAGGAGAATGCCACGATCGATCCGAAGATGATCAGGTAGGCCAGCGCCGCCACCGATCTCCCGGTCAGTGCGGCCAACTGAAAATGGCGCGCTTCGCCCGTGAGAGCCGCCACTACGATCAGCGACGCCCCGCCCGCCAGCATCTGCATGGAGGCGGACAGCAGGGGAGACTCCGGCATCCTCACGTTGCGCATGTAGATGGTGCCTGCGGCCCAGATGAAGGTTCCCCACAGGACGGCGCCCGCTCCCAGGGGGTTGAGCTCTCCGTTATGGCGCCAAGCGTTCGGTCCGAATAGAACCAGCACGCCCAGAAAGCCCAGCACTAGGCCCGCAACCGCCTGGCGGTTCAGGTGGCGCTCCGTCCCCCAGGCTCGTGCCAACACCACGATCCACAGGGGCAGCGTGGCCACCAGCAGGGCCGCGATCCCCGAGGGCACGCGCTGCTCGGCCCAGGCCAGGCTGCCGTGCCCGCCCAGAAACAGCATCGTCCCGACCACCGCCGGATACTTCCAGTCGCTGAACTCCGGCGCCCGGGTCCCGCGCCAGCGCGTCCAGCCATAAAGGAGGGCTCCGGCCGTAAGGTGGCGCACGCCCATCATCCATAGCGGCGGGATGGATTCGACCGCGTAACGAATGCCCAGGTAGGTCGATCCCCAGATCAGGTAGATGGCGGCGAACGCGGTCAGCAGCCGGGTGGTGGAAGGATGCGCCGGAGCGCCCGTCCACCCCGCCGCGCGGGAGCCGGCATCGGCCGGTCCGCCGATCTCGACCAGCTCTCCGCTGCGCAGCAGAGAACGTACCCTTGAGCTCTGAGAGTCATGCATGGTAGTCTAACCATTGAAATACGTTTTACTGGTTAGGCATCATAGCTCATTCAATATAACCGGTCAAGCTTGTTTTGATGGTTATAGATATTAGTTTCTTGGATGGAGGCGCCTGACATTACAATTGCGAACTGTTTTCCATGACCCGGCATCGGAATCCCCAATTCGAGTTTTCTGGGGGCCATCTGGCCTTGGATTTCGCCAATACCGTCAGCCGCCGCCCCACTCCGGAGCGGACCGAGAAGCTCAACTCCTACCAGGATCTGATCGCGTGGGGTTCGGAGGCGGGGGTGCTTTCCCGGCGCGAGGAAGAGGGCCTGCGCCGCCTAGCCGTGGAAGCTCCGGGCCGCGGTAGGAGCACGGTGCTGGATGCGATCGAACTCCGCGAGGCTCTCTTCTCGATCTTCGCTTCCGTTGCCGGCGGTCGCCCGGTGCCGGCCAATGCCCTGAGCCTGGTGAACATCCACCTGCAGACGGCCGCTAGTCACGCACACCTCATCCACGCCAATGACCGGTTTCAGTGGGAGTGGATCAGCTCGGAGAAGCGGCTGGACTCGCTGCTCTGGCCGGTGGCCCGCGCCGCCGCTGAACTGCTGAGTTCGGAGAACCTCGATCGCGTGCGGGTGTGCGCCTCCGACCAGTGCGAGTGGTTGTTTCTCGACACTACCAAGAACGGTCGTCGCCGATGGTGCGACATGAAGACTTGTGGCAACCGCGACAAGGCCCGGCGCTACTACGAGCGGGCAAGAGGTAGCGAATAAAGGCTCTGCAAGGACTGGTCATGCGCGCAACATCAGGAGACCAGGTGGCGGTAGGCGGGCCCGCATTACCCTGATCCAATCCCTTTCCTTTCGTTGAACGGAGGCTGAGTTGGGGCATGGGGTCGTGCCATGCTATCGGGATTGAGTGCCCCGAATCGTCATTCTGATCGTTCCAGCGGTTCAGATTCAGCCGCCATTTCGAACCGCTCTGCTTCGCGGGGATGCCGCTTCGATTAAAATACCTCTTCCGCATGAATGTCTCACGCATCCGCAGGTTACAGCTCTGGCTGCTGCTCATGATCTCGATTTCCGGCGTTCCCGCCCGTACGGCAACCGTTTCGCCGCAGCAATACCGCTTGCGTCTCTTCCACACCCACACCGGGGAACAACCCGGATACGGGTATCCTTATGGCCAGCTCTTTCTCCAGGCTGGGCGTCGTAGCCGTAATGGTCCTGCCCAGTGTTTGAAGGTCTGCGGGCCCAGGCAGCCGTCAGGGTCAAGTCTCCCTGGTTCGCGGTAGAAACCCTTATTTCGTCTTCGGCTTGATTCCCGCCCCGTCCAGCCCGGCCTGGATCGCCTGCCACACCTCGACCTCGGGTTTGTCGGCATCCACGGGAACGATTTTTGCCTTGGGAAAATAAATCGAGATAGAGTCCATTTCGCGGTGGTAGTCCTTGATGCGCTGTTCGAGGATTTGCGAGCTGTCGCTTTCCCGTCCGGTTTTCTTCGCGCGCTCGCGGATCACTTCGTCAGACAACTGCAACTGGAACGCAATGGGCTTCAGATGCAGGTCAGGCAGCATCTGGGCCAGATCCTGGGCCTGCACCAGAGTCGCGGGATAGCCGTCGAGCGCCAATCCGTGGCTCAGGTTCACTGTCTTCAGGCGTGTTCTGAGGTAGCGGCTCATGGCCGGGTCGTAACGCATCTCGGCCAGCGACATCCCTTCTCCTCGCAGCCCGTCCAGTTCGGCAGCGTTCTCCGTGATCAGGTCCTCGATGGAGATGGCCGGAATGCCGTAGGTGCGTGTGATCGACTCGACAAACGTGGTCTTCCCGCTGAGCGGCGGCCCAATCAGGATAATGAGCGGCGGCAGAGGCCCGGTAGGCGCAGCCGGGGTTGGCGTCTGCGCCAACAAGGTGTTGGCCAGCAGGAGAGGGAGAATCATCAGGATGCGTTTCAGCATGATGCGCTTTCCCCAGATAAGCAATCTGAACCAGGCCAGTATGCCACGCCGATGCGCATTCTGCAGGGAGCACCGAAGCCGCGGGCTACGCTGGTCTCCAATGTGCAATGTTTCTTCCGTTCAACCCCGACTTTGGGGTAACCGGCTGCGTGAAGATGGCGGCCAGCGTCGAGTGTCTTCCCCTGGACTCGCGCCGAAGTCCCTCCCCCATCAAGACGATGTTCAGATGCCGACAGTTGCTGCCTTTTTTATCACGGAACGTGTACCCTGCGGGAAGTTGTGCCATCGGATTGCGCGGCAACGGAATATGCGTTCGGCATCGAGCTGTTCGCTCAGTCGTGGCATCTCATTTCAGACCACGGCATAACCATAGCTGCGCCGGCGTCCGGCACACCAAATGGGGCATGTCTTCACGTAAGCGGGAGAACAGGCACAGGGAGGTGGTGGGAGGGGTAGCCGGCCCTGACATGGGCGAAAGGATTCTCGTCCGGCCAGACAGCAGGCGGAAACTCTATGGAGGTTGGTTGTGAGTGCAACAAGACATTTTGACGCGATCGTCGTGGGCTCAGGGCAGGCGGGCACGCCCTTGTGCCGCGCCCTGGCCGAAGCCGGAATGCGCACCGTTCTATTCGAGCGCGAGCATGTGGGAGGAACCTGTGTCAACGAAGGCTGCACGCCCACCAAGACCATGGTCGCCAGCGGCCGCGTCGCCTACCTGGCGCGTCGCGGCCCCGAGTACGGGGTTGACACCGGGCCCGTCACCATCGACATGACGCGCGTGCGCCAGCGCAAGCGCGGTATCGTGGACAGCTTTCGCAACAGCAATCTAAGCCGCATCGAGAAGACGCCGAATCTCGGGCTGATCTTCGGCAGCGCCAGCTTCATCGGCCCCAAGACCCTGGCCGTCTGCACGAAGGATGGCAAAGAACGCGCCTTCACAGCCAAGCATATTTTCCTCAACGTAGGCTGCCGTGCCGCCGTGCCGCCACTTGCTGGTCTCGAACATGTTCCCTACCTCAACAACAAATCCATCATGGAACTGGATGCGGTCCCCCGGCACCTGCTGGTGCTGGGCGGAGGCTACGTCGGCCTGGAGTTCGGCCAAATGTTCCGCCGCTTCGGTAGCCAGGTCACCATCGTGCAGCACAGAGGACACCTGCTGGGGCGGGAGGACAAGGATATTGCGGAAGAGGTGGCACGAATCCTGCATGCAGACGGCCTTGAGATCCTCCTGAACACGAACCCCACAAGCGTGAGCTACACCGACGGCAAGTTCCGCCTGGAGGTCAGCACCGACCGGACACGGCGCACGCTCGAAGGCTCGCACCTGCTGGTCGCCACCGGTCGCACCCCCAACTCCGACACCCTGAACCTCGGCGCCGCCGGCGTTGCTACCGACTCCAGGGGCTTCATCAGGTGCGACAACAAGCTCGAGACCAACGTGGCGGGTATCTATGCGCTGGGCGATGTGAAGGGAGGCCCGATGTTCACTCACATCGCCTACGACGACTTCCGCATCATCCGCGCCAACCTGATCGAAAAGAAGAACACCACCACCGACGGGCGGTTCGTCCCCTACACCGTGTTTCTTGACCCCCAACTAGGCCGCGTCGGCCTGGGCGAGGACGAAGCCCGCGCCCAGGGCCGGGCAATCCGCGTCGCGAAGATGCCGATGGACTACGTCGCCCGCGCCCTCGAAACGGGCGAAAGCCGCGGCTTCATGAAGGCCATCATTGACGCCGATACGAATGAGATTCTCGGGGCGGCCGTACTTGGCATCGAAGGCGGCGAACTGATGGCGATGTTCGAGATCGCCATGATGGGCAGGCTCCCCTACACAGCCTTACGAGACGGCATCTTTGCCCACCCCACTCTGGCGGAGTCGCTCAACAACTTGTTCGCGAACTTGAAGGACTAGAAGCGAACTTGCCCGGCCTCTTAGGGCGCCGCGGACGAGGTCGGGGACGCCACGTGCGTCGCCACTTCTGGTGGTGCGGCGCGGAAGATGCACGCTCCGCCCCCAAAACGCGCCATAATGACGGACAATGCCGTCCCGCTCGATCAACGCCCCGGCCGTGCTCGATCCAGATGACCTGGAAGTCACTGGCGGCCAGGATCCCGGCCCCTCCGGCCCCCGCATCTGCTGCCCGCTCTGCGGGTGGTCGCCCCGCCAGCATGACCGCTGGATGTGCAAGTGCGGCCACTACTGGAACACCTTTGACACCGGCGGCGTCTGCCCCGCTTGCCTCCACCAGTGGACCTCCACGCAATGTCCCGTCTGCCACCGCTGGTCGCCGCACTCGGACTGGTACAAGGCAGACTGAGTAGTCTCTGACGGCGCGGGCAATCTCTCTATTGCTCCTCCCTGCCCTACACGACATGAAATAATGCGCGGTGGAGCAAGATTGACTCCGGTTCAGTTCGGACCGTGAAACATTTGGCGACAATTTGGACGCGGGGGTTACTGGGAAACAGCCTCCTTGAAAAATTCCTGACTCTCCCTCCCGCCTTGGACCGCATTGGCCTAAGCCCCAATACCCCGCCACTGACCGACACCGTGGCGGCGCGGACTGGCCGGGGGGAATGTCGGCCGCCGAAATAGCCAGGAATTCACCCCCAGGAATACAAGCATGGCAGGATGCGAGAACGAAGGCAATTTTCCCGTGACTCAGCTCTCCCCCGCTGGGAGGGTGCTTGTTCGAGGCTCCCGGTCTCAAGTGCCTGCCTTCTGCTGAGGCCCGAAATTCAGAGGTTCGACGCCCGCCGCCAGAGTCTTGGGCAGGCAGCGAGCTGCGACCGGCCAGGCTGAGGCTTGAAGCCTGGTATTCTAACCCGGCCCTATGTCCGCCGCCCTTCCAGCTTCGCTGTCGGATGCCCGCATCCTGGCGGCCTACATCATCTTCGCAGCCAGCTACCTGGTCTTCGCCCTGGGCAAGTTTCCTGGGCTGAAGATCGACCGCACAGGTGCCGCCATCATCGGCGCGGTCGGCATGGTGGCCTTCCGCATCGTGCGTCCCGGTGAAGCCCTCCGCTACATCGATTTCGCCACCGTGGTGCTGCTGTTTGCGATGATGCTGATCGTCGGCAACCTCCACCTGGTCGGCTTCTTCGAGTGGAACGCCGAGTTCATCCTGCGCCGGCTTAAGCCAGCTTATCTCCTTCCCGCCCTGGTTTTCACCTGCGGCGTCATGTCGGCGTTCTTCGTCAATGACATCGTCTGCCTGGTCATGGTGCCGTTCGTGCTGAACATCACCCGGCGCATGAAAATGGAACCGCTGCCCTATCTGCTGGCGGTGCCCACCGCCTCCAACATCGGCAGCGTTGCAACCATCACCGGCAATCCCCAGAACATGCTGATCGGATCATTCTCCGCCATTCACTATCGTGATTTTCTTGTCCATCTCGCCCCGGTCGCGATTGCCGGTCTGTGCCTCAACTGGGGGGTGCTGCACTGGATCCACCTGCGCAAAACAGGGCTCCCCCCGGAAATTCCGCGGCAGATTCCTCTGCCCACGCTCGATCTCTCGCGCTTGACCAAGCCGGTGATCGTGGTGACCTGCGTAGTGGCTGGCTTCTTTCTGGGAGTTCCGCCCCCTATGATGGCCGCCTTGGGCGGTGCCGTTCTCCTGATCACGCGCACGCTCGACCCGCGTAAGGTGTACGAGCAAGTCGACTGGGGACTGCTGGTGTTCTTCGTGGGCCTGTTTTTGATCGTGGGAGGAGCAGAGAACGCCGGCATCACCGCGCGTCTGCTCGACCTGGCGCGGCACTGGAACCTGCAGCGCCTCGACATCTTCACGTTGGTAATCGCCGGTTTGTGCAACATCGTCAACAACGTGCCGGCGGTGATGCTGGTGAAGTCGCTGGTGCCGCAATTCGCCAATCCCCATACCGCGTGGTTGGCGCTGGCCATGGCATCAACCCTGGCCGGTAACCTCACCCTGACCGGCAGCGTCGCGAACCTCATCGTGGTCGAGACCGCCAAGCCCGAGGTCGCGATCAGCTACCGCGACTACCTGCGGGTTGGCGTGCCCATCACGCTGCTAACGCTCGCCGTCGGCTGGGCATGGCTGAGCTGGGTGGGATAATCGGGATTGTTGGTTCTGGTTTGTATTGAGAAGAATCGCAAGCTTTGAGCACCCAACTGTGAACACAGACAAACGCATAAATAAGCTGAGGTTCCTCGTGCTCGTCTCGGTCTGCAGCCAGCTGTCCCGAGGTAATAGGCCCATCCGCGATTGGAGCTCAGGCTGAATCAAAATGAGATCCCCCGGAAGCTCTCAGGCCGCGCTGGGCCGAGGTTCGAGCAGGCGGGTTGAGACGGGGGAGGCAGGGGTCTTATTGCTCGCGGCCGCGCGCCGGGCAAGACGCCGCCGGACAGGCGGCTGGACCTTTCCGCCGACTGCACGTCCTGCCACTTTAGCCTACTCCCGAAAAACCAACAGCCAGCGCCCCAGAGTCGAGACCCAGCGCCAGCCCCACAACGACCTGCCAGCCAGCTCCCGCCACCCGCCTTTCATGACTTTTGTCTTACAACTTCGGACCCCGGCCCTTGACTTGACACTTACCCCTTGCGGGAGAGAAGCTTACAGATAATATCCTGTACAGTGGAAAGGGCGCTGGACGGTACGCCGATCTCCGTCTCCAGCCGGATTTGCTGCGCGGAAGAGTGCTTTCGTCCGGCGGTTGCCGGACAAACACAGTTGGTAGGCCGAGCTCTTCTGCAAGAAGGCGTGTTTTTTAGCATGGATCAGCATTCCAGTATCGACAAGGGACTGGCGGATGCGCCGCCGCAGTCCGCAATGCGCGGCTGGCCTGGAACCAATGGGCCCGACCCGGACTCCCCGGTCGAAGTTCGTTTCCCCGGAGAAGACGGCGGGCGGTCGTTGAGCGAGATGGCTGAGCGCGATCTCGGGGCTACGTTGCAGTTGCTCGCTGAGCGGGCGCAGTACATCACGGGAAGCACCGGAGCGGCGATTGCTCTGCGCGACAGCGACGAACTGGTGTGCAAGGCCAGCGCCGGGGAGTCGGCGCCCGCGGTGGGAACGTTGTTGCAGGTAAACTCCGGGCTCTCGGGCGAAAGCGTGCGCACGGGACAGACGCTGGTATGCGAGAACGCCGCCACCGATGGACGGGTGAACCGTGAGAGTTGCCAGGCCTTGGGAATTGCGTCTGTGGTGGTGATGCCGCTGCTGCGCGAGGGCGCAGTGATGGGCGTCTTTGAATTGTTTTCCGGCCAGCCGCACGCCTTTGGGGAGCGCGACCTGATGGCGCTCGAGCGGCTGGGGTCGATGGTGCACACGGCCCTCGATTGCGCCCAGACGGTTTCCGAGACGCCGCACGAGTCGGCTGTTGTGATTCCCATGGCGCCGCCGGCCGCGGTTTCATCCGCGAAAGTGGAAACTCCGGGGAACGAGCTTTTCGAAAGGAACCCACCCCCCGGGGGACCTCTCTCGTCAACCGGCGCGTCCGCGAAAACAGCGGGGCCACAGCTGGCGTATCCTCGCATTGCATTTCACGGAAGGACGGCCCCGTCACCGGCGTTAGACCGGCCCCCGGAAGAACCTGCAACCCTCCCGGCGCCCGAAGGGGAGGAAGCGACGGCCATGGCGGGTGCCCTTGAGCAAGCGGCGGAGAGGTGGGAGGCGTCAGAGCCTGAGCCGGCGGGAGGCACTGATCGTAATTACCTGGAACCAGATGCGCAGGCGGAGCCAGCGCCAGCAGAGGCGATGACGACCTCGGCACAGGAGGTCGCAGAAGCATCTGCCCTGCCTGCTCCCGCCCCAGCAGCTCCGCAGCGGGATGCTACGGCCGAAGTTGTCCGCGCCGATTCCCTCGCGACGGGTCACGCAGCACCAGCCGCGAACCGTGAGATCTCCGCTCTATTTGAAGCCAACGTGCCCGTTGCTCCCGTGCCTGCTGGTCCTAATTCCGCGCTCCTGGCGCCTCTGGCGCCCGCCTCTGCGCCGCCCACGTCGCAGCCGGTTGCACCGGTCGCGAGCGACCCGAAGGCACGCAGCGAGGTAGCGAACCTTGGGCGTTGCCAGACATGCGGATTCCCGATATCTCCGGGACGTGTGTTGTGTCTTGACTGCGAGAAGCGGCTGCGCATCGAGGGCAAAGCAGTGCCAGTAGCACGCGCCCCCGATCCCAAACAGGCAGCAACCTTCGAAGCCAGTTCGTCCGCCATACCTGATGGCGAAGCTTCGGTTCCGCTGTTCTTGGCCGGGGAAAAGGAAGAAGAGCCGGATTCCTGGCTCTCATCCCATAAGTACCTGGTGGCGGCGATCGCGATGGCGGTGATAGGGATTGTGGCGCTGCTGTTGTCGCGATAGGCGCGACGAAGTGTCTTCTCCTGGCGGGCGAGGTGAGTTTTCCGCGGGCGCGGCCACCCGCGCTCAGCTTGATCCGAGTCTCCCTAGAGCTGCGAGGGGTGCCAAATCATGGATTCGCGGTTAAGGTCATAGTCCCAGCGCTCTTCGCAATCGGCCTTGGCCAGCGCGCCGCAATGGCGCGAGCCGCCACCGTCGGCAAACACGATGGTCTTCAAGCCCAGGGGTTTAGCTTGGTCGCGGATCGCGGGCGAAATCACCAGATCATAGATCGCGTGCCGGCTGATGTCTGGCCACTCAATGCGCAGTTGGTTCCTTTCCTGCCCCTCCACAGTCACGTGAGCCGATACGCCTTGCTGGGCCAATTGTTCCTGCAGGCTGCGGGCAAAACTGGAGCGAGCCTCAAAGGATGGCGCCACGACCGAAGACGCAGAACAACGCTGCCCGGCGTGACTTACAGGGCTGATGGCTATTCCGAAGGCGAGCGCGAGAGAAGGGCCGACTGCGAGAACGTGGAGAATGCGCTTCATGTGGATGTGCGGTTCTGGGGCGGAAGTATAGCGCGGGGCGTCCGAAACGCTAGCTCACAGTGGTAACAGGCTCCGGGTCACTCCGGTAAGGGGAACCTGTTCTGTGATCCCAGGCTGCCCGGGTAAGCTAATAGGTGGGCGAAGCGCTCTGCGAAGCGCTCTGCGAATCGCAGGGAGCCAAGAATACCAACACATATCTGCCCGTTGTTAGCCCCATGTTCGGGAGAAGCCCCATTTTGCAGCGTTTTAGCTGTCGGTTCGAGAGCGGGACGGTGGGGTATCGAAGCGAAATGCCCTTGGCACGCCGGGTGCCGCGAATCATCATGTCCTTGACAAAAAGGTAGCGTCTGCTAAAGTCCAATCACTATCGGTCTGAACAGGGGCCACAGGTACTGTGCTATGAAAAACGTATATGAAGTGTTGCGACAAAAAGAGCTGGAGTTGGCTCGCCTAGAGAAGGAAGTGGAGGCGTTGCGGGTAGTCGCTCCGCTGCTTTCCTCCGAGGAAGGCATGGATGAAGTTCCCAAACCCACCCTAGCTGCGCAGACCAGTCAGCAGCCAATCCGCATTCCCCAGACCGCAGTGAATGCCAACCCCCAGCCGGCCCGGGCGGCGGGTTGGGAAGATACGGCTAAGCGCTGGCCGTAGGTTGATCCGCCATACCAATTTTTGACGGCCCAGGAAATCCTGGGCCGTCATATTTTTGCCAGCATCGAGGCAGTTTTTGTCCCGGGAGGACATTGCACTTCCGAGTACCCCCGCACTCTCGTTTGTGGCGATGTCGGAAAACTCCGGTGCTATACTCCGGGCAACACCCTCCGAATTAGCGCCAGTTTCGTTTGCATCTCGAGCGAACAGAAGAGGTGGCGTGTCAACCTTCGTGGGTGAACCGAGAAAAGGCGGTATGAACGCCCCCGGGCTCCTCCCCCAATCGTTCCCTCACAAGCGGAGCGTTCCGCGCCGCCGCATGTGTGTGCCGGTGGATGTAACGGTGTTGCGTTCCGGGATGCCGGTGGGCATCCCGGGGCGAGCCATCGATGTAGGCGAAGGCGGACTGGGTGCCGTCCTAGCGGCGGAGTTGGTTCCGGGGCAAGTCGTGGGCGTGCATTTCCGGCTACCCCAGCTGGGGATGGACGTTAACGCGCAGGCGCGCGTACGCCACGAGAAGCAATTGCGTTGCGGGTTACAGTTTCTTACTCTCCGGCCCGAGGAGCAGGCGATGATCCGCTACTGGATCGGTCGGCGGGAAGAAGGCGCGCCCCCATCCGCGATGCCGCATCGGACCGAGTCGACGAAGCCGGCTTTGGGCGAGACAACCGCGGCTCAAGCTCAAGTGGAGGTAAGCCCCCCGGCATTCCTCGCCGACGTGGAGAGGAACGGGGGCAGACACGAGCGGCGTTGGATCTCGGCCCTGCTGGTGCTGGCACTGCTGTCGGCGGTCACCGCGGGCTTTGGTTGGTGGCGGTGGCAGGAGGGCTGGCTCGAGCTGGAAGGCCATCTGCGGGCGCGTCCGGAAGCAGCGGCGATGGCGCAGGTAAAGGTCGCGCCCGAGGTGATGGAAAAATTTGTCGTCCATAAGGTACAGCCGGTGTATCCCGAGGAAGCCCTGCACAGCCGGGTCCGCGGAACAGTGGTACTGGACACGATCATTGGGGAAGATGGAGAAGTAGTCAGCCTGCGCCCGCTGAGCGGCCCCGAGGTGTTGAGCCGTGCTGCCGCCGAGTCGCTACGCTGGTGGCGCTTCGAACCTTACCGCGTGGACGGACGGGCGGTACGCGTGGAGACGACACTGGCAGTGGAGTTTCAGTAAGCCGGCTGTTACGCACCCGGCTTTGGACAGGCCTCAAACGTCGGATCAAACCCGGAACCAGACCTAAACCCAAGCCGCTAAGATTGTGTTCCTTCGAGTCGGCGCTAGGTGAACGAGGGCTTCTGTGATGGCGATGCCCGGTTTCTGCGCTAGCCGTTGGGGCACCGAGCAGGCCGCCGCACGCTGGGTTTGCACAGATCAAACTCGCAACCGGGCCGCCCTGTGTCTACAATAGGAAGCCGTTGTCGGAGGCCCCGATGCCGGACTCCAACCCGTCGCCGCAACACCGTCGCTGGACCGTCATCGCCTCCGGCCTGCTCCTCGCAGCCGTCGCGCTGGTCGTCATCTACACCACTCGTGCCGCATTCCACAGCCTGGCGGCCGTCGTTGTATTGGCCGCCATCGGTCTGGCCGCCGTCTTGCTGCAGCTCCGCCTGCGCGGCTCAGGCCTTGCCGTTCACAGCCCCACCTGGCTGAATGTGATCGGGTTGCTGTGCGCCGTCGCCGCCCTGTTCGCTGACCGGTTGCGTCTCAACCCGACACTCGCCCAGGTCATGGCCCTGGCTGCCGTAGGCTGCTTCGCCATCAGCAGTTTCCGAGTCCTCGACGCCATCCGCAAAGCCCGTCTCTAATTCCAGGAATGAATTGGAGTTAGCGAAAAAGGAATGCAGGCGGCCCAGCGGCGGCATTTCCTCCCCAGCGTGTTCGGGGAGCCACACCAGACCGGGCATTATCCCCAGCCTGCCGGATTGGAAAGCGCTCGGGACACCGTTGACGGGCAGGCGTTTCGATTACAATCGGAGTGCCATCCTCGGGCAGATACGCAAACCGTCAAAGGGAAGGGCCGGCCGACCGCATGACGAACGCCATCCTGGTCACTGGCGGAGCGGGCTTCATCGGCTCCAATTTCATTCTACAGTGGATCCAGTCCGAGGGCAGTCCGGTCGTCAACCTTGACAAGCTGACCTACGCGGGCAACTGCCGGAACCTGGAGCAGGTGGCCACGGACCGGCGGTACCGGTTCTTGCACGGTGACATAGCGGACCGAAAACTCGTGCGCAACCTCTTGCGGGAGTGCGAGCCGCGTGCGATTGTGCACTTTGCCGCAGAGAGCCACGTAGACCGCTCTATCCTGGGCCCGGATGACTTCATTCGCACCAACGTGCTAGGAACGTTCAGCCTGCTGGAGGAGGTGCGGGCGTACTGGTCCAACCTGTCGGAGCCAGGGGAGTTCCGCTTCCTGCACATTTCCACGGACGAAGTTTACGGATCGCTGCGATCCGAGGATCCGGCTTTCTGCGAGACGACGCCGTATGCTCCGAACAGTCCGTACGCAGCCTCGAAGGCGGCGGCGGACCACCTGGTGCGAGCCTATCATCACACCTACCGGCTGCCAACGCTGGCCACAAACTGCTCCAATAACTACGGGCCGTACCAGTTTCCGGAGAAGCTGATCCCGCTGATGATCCTGAACGCTTGTGGAGGAAAGGCCTTACCCGTCTATGGAGACGGCCTGAACGTCCGGGACTGGCTGTTCGTGGGCGACCATTGTGAGGCCATTCGCACCGTGCTGGCCCGTGGACGCGTTGGCGAGACCTACAACGTGGGCGGCTGGAATGAGAGGAAGAACCTGGAGATCGTCGAGACGATCTGCCAGGTGCTCGACGAACTACGGCCGGGCGATCCGGTGGTTCCGCATCGCAGACTGATCACGTTTGTCAAGGACCGGCCCGGGCACGACCGGCGGTATGCCATCGACGCGAGCAAAATCGAGCGCGAACTGGACTGGCGTCCGCGAGAGACCTTTGCAAGCGGGATCCGCAAGACGATTGTCTGGTATCTCGCCAACACGGAGTGGGTGAACGAGGTGACCAGCGGGGCGTACCGGCAATGGATTGCGAAACAGTACTCGGGCTGAGCGTCCCCGATGAGCTTCTAAAAAGGCCGGAACGGAATTTTGCATGGTAGCTCCCAGGAGCGCATACAAGGGGATTATTCTCGCAGGTGGGTCGGGGACGCGGCTGTATCCGGTGACCCACGCCGCCGGCAAGAGCCTGCTTCCCGTCTACAACAAGCCGATGGTGTATTACCCGCTGTGCACGCTGATGCTGGCGGGGATTCGAGAAATCCTCGTGATCTCGACGCCTGAGGATACACCGAAGTTCGAGCATCTGCTCAGCGACGGCAGCCGGCTCGGGATCCGGATCGGGTACGCCGTGCAGCCCAAGCCGGAAGGGATCGCACAGGCCTTCCTGGTGGGTGAGAAATTCATCGGGTCCAGTTGCTGTGCGCTGGTGCTTGGGGACAACATTTTCTACGGGCACGACCTGGCGAAAGACCTGCGCGAAGCGGGGCAGAAGACACAAGGGGCAAGGATTTTTGCTTATCCGGTGAATGACCCCGAGCGCTATGGGGTGGTGGCATTCGACGCTGCGGGCCGGGCTTTGAGCCTGGAGGAGAAGCCCCAGCACCCGAAGTCGCGTTATGCGGTTACGGGTCTCTATTTCTATGACTCCCAGGTAGTGGCCATCGCCAAGGCCCTGCGCCCATCCGCCCGGGGCGAACTGGAAATCACCGACGTGAACAAGGCTTACCTGGAGCGAGGCCAGCTTGAAGTCGTCGTGATGGGGCGGGGCATGGCGTGGCTGGATACGGGCACACACGAATCCCTGATGGAGGCTTCACTGTATATCCAGGCCATCGAAAAGCGCCAGGGGCTCATGGTGGCCTGCCCGGAAGAAATCGCGTACCGCTACGGCTATATTTCGGCGGCACAACTGGAGGCGATCGGACACTCGATGAAAAACAACAGCTATGGGGCGTATCTCCTGCAGTTGCTGCGGGAGAAGCTGTTTTGAGCGAACTCCGGGCCGGCGCAATCCCGCAATGAAAAGACTGGATACTTCACTGGCAGGCGTGTTCATCTTCCAGGCGCAGGTCTTCGCAGACGCGCGCGGGTTCTTCCTGGAAAGCTACAACGAGCGGGTGCTGGCCGCGATGGGCGTCCGCCAGCCGTTCGTGCAGGACAACCATTCCTACTCGAGGCACAACGTGGTGCGCGGGCTGCACTATCAGGTGCGCCAGCCTCAAGGCAAGCTGGTGCGCGCCGTGGCAGGCGAAATCCTGGACGTCGTGGTCGATCTGCGCAAAAGCTCACCCAGCTACGGCACGTGGGAGGCGGTGAGGCTTTCGGGCGAGAATAAGCACATGCTGTGGATTCCGGTGGGGCTGGCGCATGGATTTCGCGTGGTCTCTTCCGACGCGCACGTCTTGTACAAAGCCACGGACTACTACGCGCCGGAGTGGGAGCGCACCCTGGCCTGGAACGATCCCGAACTGAAGATCCAATGGCAATTGGATGGAGAGCCAATCGTCTCGAGCAAGGATCAACGCGGAGTTGCGTTCCGCGAGGCGGAGAAGTTCGAGTAGTCGAGCCTATGCGTGTCACCATCTTCGGAGCGACGGGCCTGCTGGGGAAAGCCCTGATGCGGGAGTGGCGGGGAGACGAAGTTACCGGTCTGGGGTCACGTGATGCCGAGGTTGGTTCGGTAGAACAAGTGGCCAGGGTCATCGCCGAACACCAGCCCGACTGGATCGTAAACGCCGCGGCCTACACCGATGTGGATGGCTGCGAGACCCACCCGGACCTCGCCTTCGAGGTGAACTGCACCGGCGCGGTCAACGTGGCGCGGGCAGCGCGAAAGGCCGACTGCCGGCTGCTGTTCATGAGCACCGATTACGTGTTCGATGGGAGCAAGGGTACTCCCTACGAGACGGACGATCGGCGAAACCCCCGCAGTGTCTATGGCCGGACCAAGGCGCAGGCCGAAGAGCAGCTTGTGGGAATCCTTCCCACCTGCTGCATTGTGCGGACGTCGTGGGTGTTCGGGATTGATGGAAAGTGTTTTCCGGACACGATTCTGAAGCTGGCCTCGACCCGTGAAGCGTTGGACGTAGTCGACGACCAGCGCGGCTGCCCTACGTACACGACCGACCTAGCCCGTGCCATTGTTCTGCTCTGCCGGCAGGAGGCGGGCGGAATTGTGCATGTGACAAACGAAGGCGACTGCACATGGTTCGAATTTGCCCGCCAGATTGTGCGGTCGGCGGGGTGCAAGACGGAGGTGCGGGCAACCACCAGCGACCAGTTTGTTCGCCCTGCGGAAAGGCCGAAATATTCGGTGCTCGCCGCCACCACCCGCCTGCGACGCGGAATCGAAATGCCTTCCTGGCAGGATGCGCTGGGGCGCTACTTGGCGGAACGTGCGCGCATTCACAAACTGTGCCGCTAGGGCAACCTCGCATTCAGCGGCTGAAAGCCGCCGTGGGAACCAGGCCTCGCACTCGCTGGGCTCGTATCGCTTTGTCACCCGGGACCGAAAGGTGAAAGCGCTCTAGGGTGGACTCTCCGTCCCGGCTACCAAAGGCGGTGCCTTCCAGGAGGTACCAAGGCGGGCAATCCCTGAGACCCGGGCTGAGGGGGATAATGATTCGCATTCTGGGCGCCTGCTCGGACGGGTGGATCGATAGAGGGGGAATCATGGAAGGCTCGCTCGGGGGAGAGTTCCGCGGCAGGGAACCTAACATTGAATCGAAGAACCCGGAGCAAGACCGAGACCGGCGGGCACGTCCGCGCAGTGAAGGCGTGATGGGCCGCATCGAAGACATCACCTACGCGATTCTCCGCAAACACTTCGACAAGCCGGCCTGAGGCAGAGTCACCTCAACGCGGTGCATCAGCCTGATCATGGGGCGCGCTCTTGAGCAGGGTTTGGCCCGCCTTCTTCAACTGAGCATTTAGCGCCGGAACATCTTTCTTTAAGATTTCGTCCAACAGCGCGAGTTGCTGGCCCAGCGCATTGTTCAGGTCTGCCGACATCGCCAGGGCTTGGCTGGTGGGCGCGGCGTCGGCGGAGTTGACGGTGCTAAGCAGATTACTGAAGCCGACGTTGAGTCTTGCCAAGCTGCGACCGGCGGGTGTGGCCAGGAAACTGGCTCCATACCCTCCGGTGGAACCCTCCAGCAGTGCGACTTTCTGGTCCAAGGCCGTAATCGCCGATGCCGGCGGCTTCCCTCTCACGCTCTGTTGCAACTCCTTCAGCTGCGCACGCAGATTGCGAACCTCGGCCCGTGCCGCGAAATCACGCTGCATGGCATCAACGATGGCGGTTGAAATTTCGAACTGAGAACGCAAGTCCTGGGGACTGGTGCGAACGCGCGGGTCCATGTTGACGGTGAGGGGCTGGCTGTAGGTCTGGCCATTGACGGTAAGCCTCACCGTATATGCACCGGGAAGCACGGCCGGACCCAGCGGGTAGAGAGGCGTATCGTGATAGATAGCCGAAATCGGGTATTCGCGCTCGAGCGCAGGGGGCGGTGGGTAGTGCAGGTCCCAAACGAAGCGATGCATCCCCGGTTGGGTGGAAAGAGTTCGCGGCGGGCGGATCCAATAGGTGGGGATGTTGATCTCTTTCGCAGCGAGCACGTCGGGTTTGTCTTCGCTGGAAAAGCGGCGGACCAGTTTGCCAGACGCGTCGACCATCTCCATGGTCACAGGACCCGAGGCCGCCGCCCGCAGCCAGTAATCGACGATGGCCCCCTCCGGAGGGTTTTGTCCAGCCGGAATTTCTGGCGGCAGCGGAGTATCGCTGTTGTTGTCGCGGCGCACCCGGTAGGTGACTTGGGGCGCGAAGAGGTGGACGTTGGATTCGGCCACGCGCGCATTCGCCTGCCGGAGCGCAGTGATGTCATCGAGAATCCAGAACGAGCGGCCATGTGTCCCGACCACGATATCGTCCTGATGCACCACCAGGTCGCGAATGGAGGTGGCAGGCAGATTGAGGCGGAGGGACTGCCAGTGGTCGCCGTCATCGAAAGAGACGTAGACCGTGCGCTCGGTACCGGCGAATAACAGGCCCTTCCGTTCGGGATCCTCGCGCACCGTATTGACGGGTTCGTCCTCGGGAATGCCCGTGACGATCTTTTGCCAGGTTCTGCCGCCGTCGTGCGTCCGGTAGACGTAGGGATGGAGGTCGTCCAAGCGGAACCGATTCACAGCCCCGTACACGGTGGCCGTGTCGAAGTGTGAAGCGTCCAGCTGTGCCAGTTTGCTCCACGCGGTTAGTTCAGGCGGAGTCACGTTCTGCCAGTGCATGCCGCCATCGGTGGTGACCTGGATGAGCCCATCATCCGTACCAATCCAGATAAGGTTTGTGTCCTTGGGAGAGGGCGCGATGGAATAGATTACGCCCCGATGTTTCCCCTGGGCCGGATCGGACTCCGTGAAGGGACCGAGACCGGGCGGGACGCCGGGATCCTCTCGCGTGAGGTCGGGACTGATTTCCTGCCAAGTGTTTCCGCCGTCGGTGGTTTTGAAGAGCACGTTGGAGCCGAGATAAAGCGCGTGCGGATCGGCCACTGAGAAGATCAGGGGGGCGGTGCGGTTGAAGCGGTACTTGCCTGTCCGCAAGACGACCGGAGAGACGTCTTGGGTCTGGCCGGTCAGGCGGCTGAACCTCGTGGCCTTGCCGCCGTAGATGATGTTGGGGTCGAGAGGATCGGGAGCAACATACCCATATTCCTCGACGCCCACGGGATACCAGTCCCGAAAGGTAATCTCGCCGAAATCGCCGCGGCTGGCGGTGCCGACGCTGCCGCTCTCCTGTTGTCCGCCGTACACCCAGTAAGGAAACTGGTTGTCCGTGATGACGTGGTAGAACTGGGCGGTGGGCTGGTTATACCAGGAACTCCAGCTCTCGCCTCCGTTCACCGTGATGGTGGCTCCCTGGTCGACGGCCAGAGCGAGGATGTCGGGATTCTCCGGGTTAATCCAGATGGTGTGGTAGTCGTCGCCACCGGGTGCGCCTTTGATAGCGGTGAAATTGCGGCCGGCGTCGGTGGAGCGGTAGGTCGAGGTATTGGCCACAAAGATCGTGTCACGATCCTGCGGGTGGACGCGTACGCAGGCGAAATCATCACCCCGTCCGTAGATGCGTTCCTCTGTGTTGACGCTCTGCCAGGTCGCGCCGGCATCGTCGGAGCGGTAGAGGCCGCCCGCCTTTGCGGACTGGACAAGGGCATACATTCGCCTCGGATCGCTGGCGGCGATGGCCAGCCCGATGCGGCCAAGGTCGGGGCTGGAGGGCAGCCCTCCGGTCAATGGTTGCCAGGTGGCTCCGCCATCGGTGGACTTGTAGAGTCCGCTGCCGGCGGCGCCGTAAGCACCACCGGTTGTCCAAGGCGGGCGGCGCGAGGCCCACATCACGGCATAGACCGTTTGCGCATTGGTCGGATCGAACACAAGGTCGATGGCTCCGGTATTTACATCCTTGTAGAGGACCTTCTGCCAGGTGACGCCGCCATCGAGAGAGCGAAACACGCCACGCTCTTCATTCGGACCGTAGGGGTGGCCGAGAGCCGCCACCAGCACCCGGTTGGGATCGTGCGGGTCCACCAGAATCGCACCAATCTGCTGGGCATCGCGTAAGCCGAGGTGCTGCCAGGTGCTGCCGGCGTCGGTGGATTTGTAGATGCCGTCGCCGATGGAAAGATCGGGGCGACGCAGGCCCTCGCCGCTACCAACGTAAATGATTTCGGGATTGGACGGCGCCACCGCCAGCGCGCCGATAGAACCGGTGTCCTGGTCATCGAAGATCGGCCTCCAGGTCAGACCGTAGTCGGCGCTCTTCCACACTCCGCCGTTGTTGGCGGCCATGTAGAAAACGTTCTGCTGGCCCCGAACTCCGCTGATGGCCACGGTTCGTCCGGCGCGGAAAGGACCAATAAGCCGCCAGCGCATGCCCTGATATAGAGCGGGGCTGATCTGCTGCGCGGAAGGGAACGTAACCAGGGTTGTCAGGAGAAGCAATGGGCAGGCGAAGTGGAACGCACGACGCGCGTGGATCACGTGGTCCTCCGGGAAGCAGGACAGGATAAACCAAGCCAGGCAGGGCTGCGAGTCGCACACGGGATCGATCCCGAAGAAGGCTTCAGCGCACGCGATCGTGACGGTAGCCGGCCTCGCTCAGGGCCTGCAGGATGCGGTTGATCTGCTCCTGGCCGCGGGTTTCGAGGGTGATGTCGATGAGCGTATCCCCCAGGCTGACACCGTAGTAGGCGCGGTCGAACTTGAGTTCAACGATGTTGATGTGATGGGCAGCGATGATGCGGCTCAACTGGAGCAGGGATCCGGGACGGTCGGAGAGGTGGATTTGCAGGCGCAGCAAGCGTGCATCCTTGACCAGACCGCGTTCGATGATGCGGGAGAGCAGGCTGACATCGATGTTTCCCCCGCACACCAGGGCGACGGTCTTCTGGTTTTTTAGCTCTGTCTTGTGATGCAGAAGTGCGGCTACGGCAGCCGCGCCAGCGCCCTCGGCCAAGGTCTTCTCCTTTTCCAGCAGGGTCAGGATGCCGCTGGCGATCTCTTCTTCCTCGACCGCCACGATTTCATCCACGTATCTTTCGACAAGAGGGAAAGTCAGCTCACCGGCGCGGCGCACTGCGATACCGTCCGCGATGGTCGGCTTGACGGCAATCGTCGTAGGCCGGCGGTGCTTGCGGGCCTCGAGCATCGAGGGCATCCTTGCCGCCTGCACGCCAATGACCCGAACCTTGGGCTTCAATTCCTTGACGGCGCAGGCAATTCCGCTGATCAGTCCGCCTCCCCCGATGGGCACGATGATCGCTTCGAGGTCGGGCACCTGCTCGAGCACCTCGAGGCCGATTGTGCCTTGTCCCGCGATCACTACCGGATCGTCGAAAGGGTGGACGAAGGTGAGATGTTCTTCCTTGGCGAGGCGCCGGGCTTCTTCATAGGCCTCGTCGTAGCCGTCGCCGTGGAGAACGACCTCGGCGCCATATCCCTGGGTGGCGTTGACCTTCACAAGTGGAGTCATCACCGGCATTACGATCTTGGCGCCGATGCTGTTGCTTCTTGCGTGGAAGGCGACGCCCTGGGCGTGATTGCCGGCGCTAGCGGCGATCACGCCGTGCTGCCGCTCGCGCTGGCTCAGGGTCAGGATCTTGTTGAGGGCACCTCGTTCCTTGAAGGCGCCCGTCAACTGAAGATTCTCCAGCTTCAGGTAGGTGGGGTGGCCGGCGATCTCGGAGAGGCTGTGGGAGTGGGAGCAGGGAGAGTAGTAGATGGCAGCCTGGATGCGTTCGCGAGCGTCACGAACGGCCTGGAGTGTGACTTCCGATGGCGACATATTCCTCCCTTCCGCGGCACAAAAATAGGAAGCCCACCTCACCAGCGCCTCTGGTGGGTGGGCTGAGCAACTTCCGTCTTGTTCGAGGATCAGTTCACCCTTGCCCTCGCGGGCCGAGGCAAGCCCGCAGCGTCGCCCAGGATGGAGCGGCTAATTCGGATCATGTTGCGGGCGGTCGCGACTCTCATCTGGAACTGGTCCCACTCGAGGCCTGCACGCTAAGAAGGGAGAATCTAGCCTCCCGGCCATGATCTGTCAAGCGAAAGACAGGGAACTGTCGGTAGCACATCCACTGTCCGGTCGGTTTAGCAAGTGAAACGTCCGTTCTTCCGGCGCGAGCGGGAGACCATGCAGAGCCGGGACCCTTGCTCGGAGACCGCGATGGCGCAGGCGATGAGAGTACGGGAAGGGGATCTTGCGAGCCGTGGCGAGGAAGATCACCTGGTGGCAGGCAGCCGAGGTCATCGGGGTGATGCGTCGTCGGCGCAAGCACGAGGAAGAAGTCGGCGATCACGGGTGATTCGAGCGATCCCGGCGCATTCGCCCTAGCGGACTGGCGCTACCGCTACAGTGAGAGGCTTGCCGTCAAAGTGAGCGGGAAGTTCGACGCCAAAGAGTTTAAGGATCGTCGGTGCGAGATCCACGATCCCGGGCTTCTCCTCTTCGATCTTGTGGCTGGAGAAGAGCACTCCCGGAACCAGTCGGGGATCAACACAGTGGTCGCCACTCCAGGCCTTGAGGTTGTCTTCGAAGATCTGGGCGGTTACTTTACCCTTGACGGAATCCCAGGAGGCGCGGAAACCCTCGCCGTAACCGACGATGAGGTCGGGGGCGTTGTCGACGTAGGGGCCGGCGTAGACTGCGTCGCAGTCGAAGATTCCGCTGATCGCGATGCGGCCGGATCCGGGGTCGGTGAGGCCGTCCAGTTTCTTGCGGAGTTCCTGCTTCACCGCTTCCGCTTGGCCGGGTGAGACGATGCCCTGCCTCTCGCGTCCCTTTTGATTCAGGTAGAGGCCGTTCAGGCCCATGGTGTAGGCGCGGGTGCAAGACCAATCCACGTCCTCGAACCAGTCGCCGCTCTCGGTCTTTCCTGGCTTCAGGGCCAGATATCCGTTCTGGTGTAGCCAGGCATTCAAGTTCACGCAGCGCGCGAAGGATTGAAAGCCATGGTCGGAGACAATGAGCAGCAGGGTGTTGCCGTCAATCTGCTGCATGACACGGCCGATAAGCTTGTCCATCCGTCGGTAGAGATCCTCGATAACGCTGGGGCGCTGCTCACGTGGGAGGCTCCGGGCCGCAGGGTGATCCTCCTCCCAATAGCGCCAGAACATATGCTGGACACGGTCAGTCGTGTCGAAGACGCAGGCGCACAGACCCTGCTGCGTCTTTTCCAGCGCGTCGAATAGCATGCGCTCGCGATCATCGTGGTTCGCGTAGCACTGCGCCAGGAAAGCCTGATCATCGAGAACCTGTTCGTTGAGCGCCCAGGTGTCCTCGGCCAACCCAAGCGTGGCGTACGGCCCGAACAGCTTGGCGAGATAGATGGAATACGTCACGGGATGGGAGATTGGGAGATCGGGACGCTCCGGGTCGATGTTAACGGGCGTGACGTAGATCTCCACTTCCGGCGACAGTTGCTTGAGATAGAAGCGGCAAATGCCACGAGCACCGAAGCCCAGTGCTGAGCTGAACTTCACCGGAATCCACTCGGAATAGTTCCCGACCTTGAGTGCGAATTTTTCCGAGCCAACCGTGAAGCGTGCCCACTTATCGTCGGGGTCCGGATGCAACTCGAACTTGATACGCAGCTCATGGGCAGAAACCGCGGAGAGCGGATCTTCCGGGCCCGGGATGTAGGAGTGCAGAGCAGAACCGTTGCGCTCGACGGGTACACGGACTCCACCCTCGCGGAACCTCTCACCGCCAGCGCGAGTTGTGCAGAAACAGAACGTTCCCTGGCTGCCCTTGAGGTCTGGCACGCACATCCCGGAAAGCAGGACCCCGGGAAATTTCTCAGGCGGAAAGGTGACCGGAACGCGGATGACGGAACAGAAAATGCCCGCCTTGCCCAGCCAGTGCCAGAAAGGGATGCCGCGCCTCATGCCTTTGATCTGGGGCTTACCCAGAGGAATCTTATAGCGCCCGATTTTCCAGTGGCGTTTGGGCCCACGGACTTCGGCCGATGAGAGGAACGGCAGGTAATGGTTGCGATCGCGGGCCAGGAAGTCGTAAATGTTGTGTTTGCCGGGGTTCAATCCGGTCATGAAGGTGGACCACGCCACCGGTGAGATCGGGGGGTACGTCGTGCGCAGTTTGCGGAAGCATCCCTGTTCCCGCAGCCGCGACAGATTCGGCAGCTTTCCTTCCGCCATGAACCGGTCAGCGAGCGCCGGATCCATGCCGTCAAAACCCAGGATTACCGCGCGCTTGATCGCCGCCTTACCGTAGGCCTGGCGGCGCCGCCACAAGCGCAGCAAGTGGCGGAAAGGCCAGGTGAAAAAGGCGTACACCGAGTACAGGAAGGCGACGAATAGGGTCCAGAAAGACGAGAGGACAGCGAAGCCGGCCCCTGGACCCGCGTAAGCCTCGGCGCGTGCAGGGTAAAGGATGAGGAAAGCAATGGCCAGGAAAAGCGCAAGGAGCGAGCCGGGCCCGCGCTGGAGCGCAAGATGGGTCTCCCGCTTCATATCTCAATTCCCAGAACTGTCTTGAACAAGAAGCCGGCTACCAGCGAGAGGATCAAGAACAGCCAGATCCAGTTGCAGTCGAGCCCGGCAAAGCCAATGCTTCGTGAAGGATAATCCACTTCAATCGATTCGATCTGGCCGTCGGCGGGCAGGGTTGGCTCTCCGGAAACGAGCCATCTCTTCCAGAAGCGCCCCCGCAGCCGTGCCGGAGACAGCCGCTCCCATCCGCTTGCAACGATCACGTTCTTGGAGACAATCTGATCGGGAGTGCCCAGGTTAAGATCATAGTGTCCGTTCCGGGTAGCTACGACTCTCCAGACAATCTCCTTGTCCTGGGGAATATGCACCACCGCCGTGGTCGATAGCTCCGGAGGCAATTGCAGGGTGACGGCGTCGACCGCATCTGTGTTGGTCGTGCGCACCTTCACGAGGAACACATGGCCAGCGGGGATGGGGGTCCAGGCCAGGAAACGATCCAGCTGCCCAATCAGAATGGCCAGGGGCAGAGCGACGAGCAACAGCGGCTTGAACGCCAACTGCAAGTAGCGGCCTGTGCTGCGCACGATGCGTCCGTACGAACGCAGCACCACCGGCAACTGATCCTGAAACAGGCGCACCGCCAGCAGGTGGGCTTTGATCCGATTCTTGGCCACGCGAATGGCCTTCTGGTCGGAGGTGTAACGGAAGATCACCACCATCAGCAGCCCGACCGCAACCGAGAGCAACAGCACCAGTAGCGCCGGCAGGTCAAGGCGGCTGACTAAAATCGCACCGGGACCGGGAGCAGTGGGAAACGCCATCGGGTGTGAGGGGTCTGCTTTTCGCGGCAGCTATTCGATGTAACCCAGGCCTTGCAGGCGCTGCTTCACCACGTCCTTGGAAGGGGCGCTGCCTTCGTCGGGCGGAAGCACTCTGTTGAGCTCCCTTTCCAGCATGTGGAGTACGAATTCATCCACGGACGAATACCCGCAGGCTTCGGCGCACTGCTTCGCCTTCTCCAGCAGTTCGCCTTCGATCTTGACTTTGTGAGATCCGAACATCGCTTCCCCCGTGGTGGCCAAACTCAGCGCCTTGCTGAATCGCCGGCAAAAACGGATTGTCCCATCATATCTTTCGGCTGCGGGATTCCAAACTCCGCCAGGATGGTGGGCGCAATATCCGTCAAAGCAGTGCTTCGGTCTACAATCTTGCGATTGCTGAGCAGCACGCCCGGAACCAGCGTGTAATCCATGCAATGGTCGCCGCTCCAGGGATTAGTGTTGTCTTCCAGAATCTCGGGTGGAAAGCCGCCGAGAATGGTCTTCCAGCCGGCGCGATAGCCCCGATTGTATCCGACGAGCAGATCGGGACCGGACTGGGTGTAAGGCCCGCGGTAGACCTCGCTGGCAATGTCGACGCGGGTGATCACGGGCAGGCCGGTCTTCGCATCCCTAATCTCCAGGAGCTTCCCCTTCATTTCCTCGATGAGAGCATGGGCCTCGGCTCCCGGTTGCACGAGCCCGTTGCGTTCCCGGCCGCGCAAGTTGAGGTAAAGGCCGTTGAGACCTAAGCCGTAAGCGCGAGTACTGGTCCAATCAACGTTGGCCAGGGGTTCGACCGAGTCGAGATCGGCCCGGACTTTCAGCCGGATGTAGCCGTTGTGCAGCAACCACGTATTCAGATTGAATGAGCGGTAGTAGGGCGCAAACCCGTGGTCGGAGAGGACCAGCAAGGTGGTGTGTTCGTCGACCCGGGGCAAGACTTCGCCGAGGACCTGGTCTATCTGCTGGTAGAAGCCAGCTATGGCCGAGCCATTCTGGGCGGCGAGCGCGGCATCGTATTGCGGATGCTTGGGATCCGTCAGCCGCCACAGCATGTGAGAGTTCAAATCTAGGCTGGAGAAATAGAAAAAGAAAACCCCCTGCCGGAACTTGGGGAGCTCGCTAGCAAACATCCGGCGATGTTCGGCGAGCACGGTTCGTGATTGCTCGAGGTATTCGTGGTCGTCCAGCACGCCGTCGGATAGGGCCTTGGTGTCCTCGGCGATGCCCTGGGTATAAAACTCGCCTACCTCTTTCGCGAGTGTTCGGGAGTAACTGGGGGGGGTGGAGAGAGGCAGGACCGGATTTGCCGGGTCGATGTTGATAGGCGACACGTACAGCTGGAAGCGAGGGTGCGCCTGTTTGAGATAAAAGCGGCAGATGCCCTTAACGCTGACGAACAACGGAACCAGCTGAAATTCGGTCCGAACCCAATCACTCCACTCGCCCTCGCGCAAGATCAATTGCTGGGCTCCGATCGCGACTCGTGCCACTGGCGCGAGCGGGTCGACGGCCACGGAGAACGCTTCGGTGGCCGGCGGCGAGCCTTTGCGGAACGTATCGTCGGGGCCGATCAGCTTGGTGGTGACTTTCCCGTTTTCGACTTCGACGGGAATCACCTGACCGCCCTCGACTGCGCCCGAGGCGGCAGTCGGATCGTCGGTGTAGAAGGAGAACGTTCCGTAAGTTCCCCGCAGGTCGGGCGTACCCATGCCGGAGAGGGTCCGCCCTTTGGTTGGCACCGGAGGAAAGTTCGACGGGATCCGAAAAACGGTGTTGGGCACGCCGTACTGATCGAGAATCTCCCAGAACGCCGTGCCCCGGCGCAATTGTTCGGCGCGGCCTCCGCCCAGCGGTAGCACCCAACCCCCGAGATGAAGCGCATGCCTCGGTCCTTCGATGCGGGACGCCGAGAAGTAGAGTTGCATGGTCTTCGGATCGCGGTGGATGAAATCAAAGATGCCGTGTCCGCCGGCGTTCATCCCGGTGATCAGGTTAGACCAGGCGACGGGGCTTTGCGGCGGAATGCTGGTGGTCAGCTGGCGAAAGCATCCCTGCCGGGCCAGTTTGGCGAAGTTTGGCATCTTCCCTTCGCTTATGAATTGTTTCAGAAGCTGGGGGTCCATGCCGTCGATGCCCAGGATAATCAGCCTCTCCTGCCCTCGCCAGCCTGAACGCTGGCACGAGGACAGCAAGAAGGTGGCAACGAACACCGACAACCAGGCAAGCTGCCAGGCAATCCTTTTCAGAGGCTTACTCGCTCCCAATCTACCGCCCCGGACAGGAGCATCTCTGCGACGATGACCACAGGCCTGAACCCGAAGAGGAACGCAGGAGTAAGATCCGAGGACTTTCGGTAGGAAATCATTCTGGCCTTACGGGCAGGGCCTGTCAAGGTGAGCCGAGCGTAAGCCGCGCTGGTTTTGGGAACCCGGCCCGAAGGCATAGACTCATTGGCATGGTGCGTCCTGCCTTGCGGTTCGTCCTAGTCAGTCTTCTGCTCTTGGGCTTTCTCCCGGCTCGGTCCTTGGCAACAGTTCAGCCCAGCGTCATTCTTGTCACCCTGGATTCCACGCGGGTGGACCACATGGGCTTTCTCGGCGCGCGCAGCCACCTGACTCCCGCGCTCGACCGTCTGGCGCACCAAGCCATCGTCTTTGAGCATGCCTACGCTCAAGCGCCCCTGACGGTAACCTCGCACGCGACCATCCTCACGGGCACGTACCCTCAAACCCACCAGTTGAACGAGTTCGCCTCCGCGCTGGGTGTGAACTTGCCGTACCTTCCCGATCTGCTGCGCCTTCGTGGCTATCGCACCGCGGCCTTCGTGGGATCCATCCTTCTTGATGCGAAGAACGGTTCGGCGCCGGGCTTCGATCGCGGCTTCGACTTCTACGACGCTGGATTCGAGAGCAATGGAGACGGCCAGCGCATTGTGGCACGCCGCGGAGACCAGGTCGTCGCACGTGCCGCACGCTGGTTCAGCACGCAATCGCGCGGCCCATTCTTCCTCTGGGTGCACATCTACGACGCGCATGCTCCCTATGCCGGAGGTTCGTATGATCGCGCAGTTTCCGCGGCAGACGCGGCGGTGGGCAGGCTGGTCGCCGCTCTACGCACACAGAAGATTTATGACGATTGCGTCATTGTAGTGGCGGCAGACCACGGCGAAAGTCTCACCGCCCACGGCGAGGCTACGCATGGCATCTTCTTGTACGAAGAGACCGTCCGGGTGCCGCTGCTGGTGAAGCTCTCCCAGAACGAGATGGCGGGGAAGCGGGTGCAGGGGCGGGTACGCCTAGTGGATGTGGCGCCCACTATTCTCGAAGCCGCCGGTGTTCCCGCTCCCTCGCAAATGCAGGGTCAGTCCCTGCTGCGCATCGCCAAGAGCAACCCTGACGCGGACCAGGCGGTGTACGCCGGCAGCGACTTTCCCCGGCAAGCGTTCGGGTGGAGCGCCCTGGAGTCCTGGCGAGCCGGGAAATACCTCTACATCCGCGCGCCGAGACCGGAACTCTACGACCTCTCCGCGGATCCAGGGGCGACGCACAACCTGGCACAAGCCTCGAAGGCGACGCTAGACACGATGGCTTCCCAGCTGGCCACCTTCAACAACCACTTCGCAAAGCATGCTGGCCCGGCTGAACCTAACGCTCTTTCCTCCAGCGAGATGCAGAAACTGGCCTCCTTGGGATACGTAGGCTTGCAGAGATCCGGCAGCTGGAATCCCGCTGCCACCGGCACCGATCCTAAAGACACGATCGCCTTGGCTAATGAGGTCTTGAGCGCCATGCTGCTCGTTTCGGACGGAAAGCCGCAGAAGGCGATCCCAACCTTACAGGTGGCTTCCGCCAAACAGGCGAGCAGCTATCTGACGCAGTTCGGACTAGGAACGGCCCTGGCACAGGCGCGGCAATACCCCCCGGCCATCGAGCATCTTCGCAAGGCCATCGAATTGCAGCCGAATTCCGCATGGGCGCACTACGAAATGGGGGCGAGCCTTTTGAAGAAGGGTGACTACCAGACGGCGACAGCGCACCTGGAACTGGCTTGCGCTCGGCTGCCTAAGTTCAGGCAAGCTCATCTCATGCTGGCGGAGGCCTATGAGCATCTGGGGCGAACCATAGAAGCGCAGAGTGAGAGAGGTAAGGGATCACCGTAGTAGGATCCAGCCGGTTCGGGCGTTAGCAATTTTCTGGCCGGATCGAAGGGACCGCAGGATGAGTTCCGCTGCGGTTTCAGGTTGCGCTGTCCTCTCGCGCCTGTCCCGCCCGCCCCCGACCGCCACCGGGAGGGCGGGGCTAGGCTCATCCAACAGCGGTTGGCGCAAGAAAGCATAGGGTCCGAGTACTAGCGGTTTACCGTCATACGCTGACGGTACAGGGAGGGGTCCGCTTGTCGGGCCATGGCGTCGGTGTCCAGCGGAATCCCCAAGAACGATGCAATCTCTTCTGCAACGGTCTTGGTCTCGTTCAAGACGCGGTGGTAGGGGACGCGTAGCACCTTCACGTCACTCCGGCCGCCGAGCGAGGTATTGACCTCGTACAGGTGATTCTGGAATGCCTTCACAATTACCGTGTCGTCGGCGGCAGGATTGCCAGTTCCGCGATGGCGCAACATCTCCGCCTGTGAGGCCAACACCTCAGGCAAGGGCCGTTGCATGAATATGATTCGGTATTCATGCCCGGCAGGCAGCGAAAGCAGGAGCTGCGAGATGACCTTCACGGCTTTACCCTCTGCTTCCGCAATGAGAGCAGGCTCCTCAGGAAGTTGCTTGATCCGCTCCCACTCGAGGTAGCCGCGCGGGTTATCCACATCGGCCCTCCGTTCGCCATCAGATAGGATGGGCACTCCGCCGGCGGCCAGCATCTGCATCATGAGAGAAGTCCCTGAGCGGGGAAGTCCGGAAACAATTGTGATCATGGCAGTTCGGGATAGAGCGTGGTGTCACCCCCACGCTCCGGCTCGAATGATAAAGCCGCGAGACATAAACCGCCAAAACCCCTGACCCTCTAACCCGCGATGAAACGGGTGTGATCGGGGTTGCCACCACCAGTTATGTGAAGGTCGCCGATTCCCCCCAAGTCCGATCCTGGTTTCTGTTAGAGTTTGTTTTTCATTCGCCCGAAAAATAGAACTAACCATGAAGATTGCAAAGGATGTAACGGATCTGATCGGCCATACCCCGCTGGTGCGGCTCAACCGCGTCACCCAGGGCTGCGTCGCCGAGGTAGTGGCCAAACTGGAGAGCCAGAACCCGGTGTCCAGCGTAAAGGACCGGATCGGGGTGAGCATGATCGTGGAGGCCGAGCGCGACGGCAGGATTCAACCTGGAAAGACCGTGTTGATCGAGCCTACCAGCGGAAATACAGGTATCGGTTTGGCGTTCGTCGCGGCTGTAAAGGGCTACAAGCTGATCCTCATCATGCCCGACACGATGAGCCTAGAGCGCCGCGTCCTGCTGCTCGCTTTTGGAGCGGAGATCATTCTGACTCCCGGTCCGAAAGGCATGAAAGCCGCGATCGCCAAGGCGGAAGACGTGCTGGCCAATACGCCCAACGGCTACATGCTGCAGCAGTTTGACAACCCCGCCAACCCGAAGATTCACCTCGAGACCACCGGTCCGGAGATTTGGAACGACACCGACGGCCGCGTTGACATCCTGATCTCAGGCGTGGGCACGGGCGGGACCCTCACTGGAGTGTGCGAGTACATCAAGCCCCGCAAACCCTCTTTCCGAGCCGTGGCGGTCGAGCCGGCGGACAGTCCCGTGCTTTCCGGCGGCAAGCCTGCGCCTCACAAAATCCAGGGGATTGGCGCCGGCTTTGTTCCCCGTATTCTGCGCACGGACTACATCGATGAGATCATCACCGTCACGAATGATGACGCGATTGGCATGGCGCGCCGGCTTCCCCTGGAAGAAGGTTTGCTGGTCGGCATTTCCTCGGGAGCGGCGGTAGTCGCGGCGCTCGAAGTGGCCCGTCGCCCGGAAAATAAGGGCAAGCTCATCGTCGTGGTGCTGCCCTCGTTTGGGGAACGCTATTTGAGCAGCATTCTCTTCGAGGAACTGCGGAACCGTGCCCTGCAGATTCCCACTGAGACGGTCTGATTCTGGCTGGACTGGCTCTGTCCTGCACATGCAAGTTCATCACGGGTTGGCCTAGCCCGACCTGACTTCTCTGTGGTGATCCTGCGCGGCGCGCCGGATTTCCTGGATGCGGCCATGGCTCCGGCGAGCGTAAACGCCTGCGACCCTCGACTGACCTTGAGGCGGGACAGTCTCTCGCGACAGCCGGCTAGGCCGAGATTCTTCTGACGCCAGTAGCGTGAAGATGATTCGCCGAGCCTGACGGATACAGAAGTCCCGCTCCAGAACGGCCAGGCGATGGTGGAAGTTCAGGAGATCCACCAGGAAAACGACCGGCGGAAGCTGGTGCGACCACGACCCTGCTGAAGACCAGCCGGCTGAACCGGCCCTGTCCTTAAGGAGTTCCGTCTAGCCGCAAGCCTTCTTCCGGCCACTTCTTCATCGTCGATCCCGAACCCGGGAGACCAGCGTATTCTGGAACGCCTATGATGCATCAACAACAAATCTCTCTCACCACCAAACGCCACGGTGACATGCAGGACATCACCGGGCTTGTCGCCGGCATTGTGCGGTCGGCGGCAATTCGCACCGGCACAGTCCACGTCTTCAATGTTGGCAGCACCGCTGCCGTAGGCACGATCGAATTCGAGCCGGGCTTGCAACACGATTTGCCCGCAGTATTGGACAAGCTCATCCCGCCCAGCAGGAACTACGGTCACGAACAGGCGTGGCACGATGGCAACGGCCACTCGCATCTGCAGGCGACGCTGCTGGGGCCATCGCTCACTGTGCCCCTGGCCGGCGGCGAGCTTGTGCTGGGCACATGGCAACAGATATTCCATCTCGAATGTGACGTGCGCGGGCGCCAGCGCACCGTCGTGGTCACCGTAATCGGCGAATAGGACGCCATTCAACATAGGGGCTACAATAGAACATCTCCCATGGTTAAGCGTCTGCCCGCGCGACGGCGTCCTCGCAAAGCCAAACCCGGCACCAAGGGCATTAGTCCGGCGGAGTCCCGCCTGGAGAGGCCGGAAGGACTGGCGGGCGAAGCCGCCGAGGCGGTTGAACGGGCCGGTGGTTCAATTGTGGGCCAGTACAAGGAGCCATTGGGCGGACATTCGACCCTACTCTCGGTTCTGCCGATCGACAGCGTTGAACCGACTCCGTTCCAACGTGATTTGTCGGACGCGCATCACAAGCGCCTGGCAGACGTGATCAACAAGACGGGGCGCTTTCTCGACCCCATCATTGTCGTCCCCGCCCCGGGCAGCGGTTTCTGGACGCCGAACGGCCGACATCGCCTGGAGGCCATGCGCCGGCTTGGGGCCAAATCCATCACCGCCCTGGTTGTGGCCGATCGCGAGGTCGCGTGGCAGATCCTGGCGCTGAATACGGAGAAAGCACACAATCTCAAAGAGCGATCTCTGGAGGTCGTACGCATCTACCGCGGACTGGTCGGCGAAGATGGGGCACGGCCGGAATCCAAGTTTGCCTTCTATCTCGATGAGCCCGCCCTGGTGACCCTCGGAGTCTGTTACGAGCGCCTGCCACGCTTTGGCGGCGGCGCTTATCATTCCATCCTGCGGCGTCTCGAGAGCTTCAGCGACGAACCCCTGCGTACCGCCCTCAAGGACCACGAGAAGCGCGCGACCCTGGTGCTCGACCTGGAAGAGAAAGTTGCGGCGGCAGTGCAGAAGTTAAAGGCCAAGGGGCTGGTCAGCCCTTACCTGCGCTCCTTCGTTGTGGCGCGGATCAACCCTCTGCGCTGGATTAAGGGTGAACCGCCGCCGCTGGAAGAGGTTCTCAAAACCATGCGGGAGCGCGCAGCAAAGTTCAACGTCGAGAAGATCAAACCCCAGGATCTGGCCGGTGCTGCCGGGCCGCCAGACGAAGAGACCTAGCCAACCATCCCAGAAACTGCCGCGCGAGCCCCGGAGGGCGGTTTATTGAACGGCACGGTGACGAAGCGTCACCTGATCAGGATCGATTTCCGTCACCCAGGTACCCCGACCTTAGCGAGGAGTTCGCGGAAGCTGGGGGTTCGGCGCAGTGGGTCCAGCCGTGGTTCGCAGGCGATGACGAGTAAGGCCCAATCGTTCTCGTAATAGCTCTGCCGCAGAAGCTGCAATGCTGCGTCGTTCTCGTGGAGGGCGACGTGGATGACGGCCAGGTTGTAGGCCGGGACGAAACTCGCCTTTCTTCGCTCCTCCAAACGGCGCAGAATCTTCCGCGCCTTGGCCTCGCGTCCTCCCATAGCCAAGCTGTAAGCCAATTCGGTCAGAGCGAGGCTGCTATCGGAATTTGCGCTAAGGACGGTCTTCGCCTCCCCGATGGCTTCCTTGTACATGTGCTTCTGGCCATACACGCGACCCATCCAGAAATGAGTCCGATAATAGTCGGGATTCAGCTGCATCGCCTTCTGCGCCTGCCGAAGAGCTCCATCGTAGTCGCGAGCATAATACAGGGTACGGACCACTTCGGCGTTGTTGGGCAGAGAAAGAGGATCGGTCCGTATGGCTTCGCTGATCTGCTCCCAGGCTTCGCGGTGACGCAGTAAGGCGGTGAGAAGCGCCGCATAAATGCGGTGCATGTCGGAATAACTCGGGTTCAGGGCCAGAGCGCGCTGGAATTCTTTCTCGGCACGCCTCCAGTCATATTTGTCCATTAGGGCGCCAGCAAGGGCGCAATGCGATTCCGCGAGGCTGTCGCTGAGGAGCACCGCCTGGCGTGAGGAGTCGGCAATTTTGGGCGAACCCTCAGCCGGAGAAATGGTGTCGGTGACGACGAGAAAACGATAGCAGTCGGACAATCCAGCCTAGGCTTCGGCGAAGTTGGGATCGCGGTCGATGGCCTGCTGAAAATATTCAATCGCCTTGTAATACCCTCCCGACGTGAATTGATTGAAGAAAAACCGGCCGCGCAAATAGGCTTCATTGGCCGCTGAATCAGGATGGGATCGAACAGGCCGGTTGGCATACACAGAGCTGAGTTTGACTTCGATCTGCTCTGCTACTGCCCTGGCCACCTCTTCCTGCAGGGCAATTGAGCTGCTGATGTGGCTATCGTAGTTGTTCGCCCATAGATGCACCTGATCCCGTACCCGGATAAGTTGAACCGTGATGCGTACCCGCTCGCCATCGCGACGCAGGCTGCTCTCGAGGACATAATCTGTGCCCAATTCGCTTCCAATCTGCCGCGCGCTTTTCGAGGTATGCTTGTACACCATTGAGGAGGTGCGAGAGATTACTCCAAGGTGTTCGGGGCTGAGTGCTCCGAGTTGCGCGATCATTTCCTCCGTCAGCCCATCGCTGAAATAGTCTTGTCCTGGGTCTCCGCTCAGGTTTTCGAAGGGAAGGACGGCCAACATCACGCGGCCGGAGACCGCAGCCAGTGAGTCGTTCCCCTTTGACCACTCGACCTTGCCTGCGAAACGATAGCCACGGCGCGGCACGGTTTCAATCCACTGCGCCTCCTCGGCGGTATCGGAAAGAGTGTCACGCAGGCGCTGAACAGCTGAATTGAGCCCGTGCTCAAAGTCTACAAAAGTGTTCTCCGACCAAAGCAGGGAACGCAGTTCCTCGCGCGTTACCAGTTCACCGGGCCGCTCCATCAGTCGGATCAGGATGCGAAGCGGTTGCTCTCCGAGCTTGATGCGGGTGCCAAACTTCTTCACTTCACCCGAGTGCGAGTCGACCTCGTAGGGTCCGAATCGCGCCGTTCCCGGCCCTGAGGTCGCAGGTCTCATCTTCCGGTTTCTACGGGCAGCCAGAGTTCCCGAACGAATACCCAGGCGGGGGACTGGCTGGAGATTCTGAGCCCTCACCACAAGGCTGTCAAGGCGCGCGAGCTTAACTCTTGTCAGGTCAATAGCATGCACCGTGATCTGAACTTGATGCGACGGTGTTCCGCTTTGTATTGCCCGGAACCACAGCACAATGCAATAACGTCCGACCAGGATCCGATCTAAGGAGCAGGGAACTCTCCTAAATTCTGGGAAAAGGGGATGCAAGGTATGAAGAGTGCATGGAAAACTTCTGGGGCGATTGTGGCTCTTGCTGTGGTGGTAGGGATGTGGATGCCGGCGGCGCGAGCCGATTGCGGAATTCATTGGAAGGCGAAACCGGGGGCGGCGGTGGTGCCGCAGGCATGGCGCGGGGAACTGGGCTACGTACTGCCAATTTCCGAGGACTTCTCCTCCGATTCGATCGTAGGGATGTGGCACGTAACCTTCACCGCAAAAGGCAACGAAGGCGGGCCGCCCGACGGGACGCCGATCGACAATGCGATCGTGGTGTGGCATCGCGACAAGACTGAGATCATGAACTCGGGGCGGCCGCCGCAGGATGGAAACTTCTGCATGGGCGTCTGGGAGAAAGTCGGGGAATCGAAATACAAGCTGAATCACTTTGCCTGGGGAGGGAACGACACAACAAATGCGCCGGGCGGCATCGGCAACCCGATGGGCCCGACGCACATCGTGACAGAGGTTCGGTTGAGTGCCGACGGCAAGCACTATACGGGAAAATTCACGCTCGATGCCTACGACACCTCCGGGAATCTGGCAGTGCACATCGTGGGAGTGGTCGCAGGGACCCGCATCACCATGGAAACGACGGTAGGCGATCTGCTCTGAGGGGAGCTGGTTTGCAGGGTCGACTTCGGCATGTCTCAGAGCAGTGAGACGGATGCGAAGGGCGAGTTCAAAGTGAAGAGCGTGGCTCCTGGCAGCTATGCGCTGCAGGCACAGCAACATTCACCTGACGATGCAAACTATCACGCGAGTCAAAAGATCGAAGTTGGGAGCGAGGGTTGGTATGTGAAGTCGGTTCGTCTAGGTGCTAACGACCTCTTGGCGAATGGGTTGGAAGTAGAAAAAGGAGAGGACGGGGGTACAATCCAAGTCGTAGTCGCCAATGGCGGTGCAGAACTGGATGGATCGGTTAGGCAGGATGGCAAGCCGATGATCGGAGCGCGCATCCGCATCAGTCCCGATGCAGAAACTCGCTACAATCGCCTCCGAGCGCGTGCTACGAATACCGATCAGAGTGGCCGCTTCTCCTTTATCGGCATCGCTCCTGGACAATACCTGTCGTAGCGAAGGCTTCCGGTCAAGATCGAGAAAACGCTGTCGCTTTGCGAAGGACGGCAAACCGAAATTATGTCAACTTGCAGGCCTTCGCACAGAGGCCAGACGAGCGAAAGCGGGCTGAAGACTCAGCCTCAACCGGCGACCTGATCGACTGGATCGCCGGTCAGGACACCTGCACCATAGCACCGGCCATGCGCGCCTTCCCTCGGATGAGCGGCACCAACCCCAGCAACCGCCTCGATGCGCTTTACGGTGGCCTGATCGGCCCAGGAGGAACGGCTCAAAGATGTGGTCCCAGGTGCAACGCTAGGGCTGAAAAGTTGGACCTTGGGACTGGCGGGACTCGCGCCGGGACTGGCGGCTGCACTGATTTCAAGAGCAAAAAGCACAAACAAGCTATTCATCTGGTATCTGCAAGACGCGCACTGTAGAGTTCGCTCCGTCCGAGTCGGTGTAGGCGAAAAGCTTCTCGCCGAGAAAGGCGAGCGAACTGCGGGCATACCTCGGTAAATTCCGGTGCCAGACTTCCTTGCCATCACTCGCGCGAAGGACGTAGACGGCATCCTGGACGTTATTATCGAGGATCGCGTTGGTCTCGCTGATGGCAACGTAGGCGCCATCCGGATCCACTTTGACGGCGGTGATGCCGCGGCCCTTTAATGCTTCATGGGCGCCCCGCCCGTTGGCCAGCGACCAGGCGACTCGATAGCGTTCGCCGGGCTCCCGAGCGGCATCCCAGGCAACCCAGCCGGAGCCCACACGCAATAAAGTCGTAAATTGCGCATCAACGCCTTGGGCAACAATCGCATCACCCTGCTGCTCGGAGCCGAGGCCGAGCATGGTCAAGGAGCTGCGCCGCGTGGTGTAATCGTACAGGTAGAAGGTCAGCTCCTTGCGTTCCATATCTGCAGCAAGAAGTGCCCATTGGCCCAGGTCGGGGATGTCCACTGAGTGCGCCCGCTCGTCGTTGAGCGATTGGACGACGGCGCGGCGACGTTTGGTGCCGGGGATCAACTCCATCCACGCCACCCAGTGCCCGTCGTTCGACAAAACTGGCATGCCGAGTACTATTGAGCCCTCAGATAAAAGGGACAACGGTCGCAAAGATCCGTTGCCCACCCACCAGTGCGTTTGTCTCGTTTTGTTGTCCCAGTTCGTCATTAAGTAGACACCAGCCGGAGAAGCAAAATTCAGATCAACCTGCGTGGCGGCATCCGGCTTTCTGATCAAACGGGTGTGGCAGCTTGGCATCGTCAGAACGACATACTGCTCTTTTGCTCGCAACCAGGCTTGCCCAGCGCGTGCCAGCGATGTGTCAGGAGGAGACCGCACTTCAGCCACCTCCATATCGGGTACTGTGCACACCGTCTTCCAGTCTCCCAGATCGGGTGTCGTGGCCCGCTCGGTCAAGAATCTGGAGGGAAGTGCGCTCAAATATGCCCAGTTGGCCACCGCTACAAACACCGGTGCGCAAGCGGCGACCGCCAGGATGCGCACCCAGCCAGGCCGCACGAGTACCCAGTACCAGAGCGTACCGGCCAAAACCTGCAATGCCAGGACGACGCCCCAGTCCATTGCGATCCAGCTTACGCCCCGGTGGGCAGCGCCGGGCATCTGCCATAGGTACAGATGTAGGCCGAGCGGCCAAGAGGCATGCGGCCCGAACAGTGGGATCAAATACACGGCGAACGATGCGCCGAAAGCGATAAGAAGCGCCGACCGCGAACTGTGGGACCGTTCGAACATGCGCTAGCCCATGTTTTCTTGATCCGCCCGGCTGCGATGATTGTCAACGTACCACGGTAATTTCGTTGCACCGCCAATCACGGGGACGTTGTCTGTGCCATTAGCAACGTAGATCTCGTTCGTATTCGGGTTGACCGCCAGACCGTAGGGGTCGCCCGCAATCCACATACTGGCTGTCACTGTCTGAGCATAGGTGGACAAACACCCCAACCCAAAGGCGAGTGCAATGCTGGTGAGACGCCCCGTGACGTAGCGTTGCATACACGTCTACATCCTGATTGATTCGAGATGGACTCATCCGAGGGAGTCATTTGCGATTGCAGCACGGGGGGTCAAGGGCGGGCTACGTTACTTCTGTCACTCGTGCCATCTCAGAAAAGTACGAAAGTTCTACCTCCGCAGAGTTTGGGACTACCCAGCCAGTCACGCCACGCCAGCAGTAGGGTTTCAATGTCCCCGTTGCCACGAACTCCGAGATCGGAGAATCGCAGGAAGACCAACCGGAGCCGAATTAGCAAATGCCACGGCTGTTTTCCTCCAGTCACGCGCATCTTTGTACCTTTGTGCTATTCCTGTACACCTCAGGAGTACGCCGAGGTGAGGTGCAGGCAATCCAATGGGACCAAATCGAAATCAGGCGCGACAGGAAAGGTCGCTGGTGTAGCTCGCCGCTTTGAAACCGAGAACGGAGAATCGCGCACCGTTCGGCTTCCCAGTGAATTCGTAGCGATGCTCCGAACATGCCCACAAAACAAGCGCGCGGGCCGCAAGGCCCTGGACTCATCGGCCAGGTCATCTCCCACTACCGCATCATCGAGAAGCTGGGCGGTGGGGGGATGGGTGTGGTGTACAAGGCCAAGGATGTGAAGCTCGGTCGGAGAAGGCGCTGCGAAGTGTCAGACGATGTGTCTCCGGGTGCTTAGCGTGCTACCCTTGATTTGACTTTGAGTTCTGAGCACTCGTAATATACCTGTTCCTCTCCCCGAGATGGGAACCTCCTTCCAGTTCATCGGCCAAACTGTCTCACACTACCGCATCGTCGAGAAGATCGGCGGTGGCGGGATGGGAGTCGTCTACAAGGCCGAGGACACGCGCCTCCATCGTTTCGTCGCCCTCAAATTCCTTCCTGAGGATCTCGCCCGCGACCCGCAAGCCTTGGCTCGCTTTCAGCGCGAAGCCCAATCCGCCTCCGCACTTAACCACCCCAACATTTGCACGATTTACGATATCGGCGAGGATTCCGGCCGCACCTTCATCGTCATGGAGTACCTCGAAGGCCGTACCCTCAAGCATGCCATCTTCGGCCGTCCGCTCGACCTCGACACCATCCTCACGGTTGGCATCGATGTCGCCGACGCCCTTGACGCAGCCCACGCCAAAGGCATCGTGCACCGCGACATCAAACCTGCCAACATCTTCCTCACCGAGCGCGGCCACGCCAAGATTCTCGACTTTGGCCTCGCCAAGGTTAGCGACGCAATCGTCTCCGCCGCCGACACGCAAACGGGTATGCCCGATGCTCATCTCACCAGCCCCGGCACCGCCGTCGGCACCGTCTCCTACATGTCCCCCGAACAGGCCCGTGGCAAAAGCCTGGATGCCCGCACCGACATTTTTTCCTTCGGCGCCGTCCTCTACGAAATGGCCACCGGCACCGTCCCCTTCCGCGGAGAAACCACCGCCGTCATTTTCGACCAGATCCTGCACAAACAGCCTGCGTCCGCCATCCGCTTCAACCCCGAGCTCCCGCCCAAGCTCGAGGACGTCATCACGAAAGCTCTCGAAAAGGATCGCGACCTCCGTTACCAGCACGCCTCCGATCTCCGCACCGATCTCAAGCGCCTTAAGCGCGAAACCGAATCCGGCAAAACCGCTGCCTCCCCCATCGGAGACACCGGAACGGAAGTCGAACTCCCTGCTCCCGTCAGTTCCACCGTCCGCCCGATCTCATCCGGAAAACAATCCGCTGTATCTGCCGCGCAATCTTCCGCCGCCGCACCCGCGGTCGCTCCTCGCAGCAAATTCCCATACATCCTCGGAGCGCTTGTGCTCGCCGCGCTCGCCGCTGGCAGCTACTATTTCGCCACGCAGCGCGTCTCCTCTCCCTCCAGGCCGCTCACGGAGAAGGACACGGTCGTTCTCGCCGACTTCGACAATCGCACCGGCGATCCGGTTTTTGACGAGACGCTGAAACAAGCGCTCTCGGTGCAGCTCACACAATCTCCCTTCCTCAACATTCTGTCTGAACGCAGGATCGGCGAGACCCTTCGCCTCATGGGTCGCCCTTCCACCGATCGCGTCACTGCCGACGTCGCCAAAGAACTCTGTCTCCGCACCGCCAGCAAAGCCGTGATAGCCGGCTCCATCTCCAAAATCGGCAGCCAGTACGTTGTCGGGCTCGATGCCACTGCTTGCGCCACCGGCGACCTCCTCGCCAAAGAACAATCCGAAGCCTCGAGCAAAGAAGAAGTTCTCAAAGCAGTCGATAAGTCCGCCTCCACCTTGCGCGAACGTCTCGGCGAATCGCTCGCTTCCGTGCAGAAGTTCGATGTCCCCGTCGAAGCCACCACACCATCACTCGAAGCGCTCAAAACCTACAGCATCGCCATTAACACCTCGCGCACCCAAGGTCCTGCGGAAGCCATCCCTTTCTTTAAGCGCGCTGTCGAACTCGATCCAAACTTCGCCATGGCCTATGCCGGACTCGGCCTGTGCTACGGCAATGTCGGCCAGGCGACTCTCTCTTCGGAGAACATTCGCAAAGCCTACGATCTCCGCGACAAGATCAGTGAGCGAGAGAAGTACCGCATCTCCGCCCTCTACTACTCCAATGTCACGGGCGAACAGGAACAGGCCGCCAAAGCCTATGAACTGTGGGCCCAGAGCTATCCGCGGGACTTCGTCCCTATCGGCAATCTCGCGCTGCTGTACAGCAACCTAGGCCAGTACGATAAGGCCGCCGAGCAAACTCGCAAAGCCCTTGACATCGATCCCAATACCTCCATCAGCTACAGCAATCTCGCCGGCTTCTACATGGCCTTGGGCCGTTTTGATGAAGCAAAGGCTATGTTCGATCAAGCAGCCGCTCACAAGTTTGATGGCGGCGATCTCCGCCTCTGGCGCTACCTGCTCGCGTACGAGCAGGGTAATTCCGCGCAAATGCAGGAAAATTTCGATTGGGCCGCCGGCAAACCCGCCGTCGAGGACGCCCTGCTCAACGCTCAGTCCGATACCGAAGGCTCCCTCGGCCATCTCAGTCGCGCCCGCGACTTCAGTCGCCGCGCTGTCGACTCAGCCATTCGCGCCGACTCCAAGGAAACCGCCGCGCTCTGGCAGGCCGCCTCTTCTCTTCGTGAGGCCGAATTCGGCAACGCCGAACTCGCTCGCCAGAACGCCGATGCAGCGCTCAAACTCGCTCCCGGCCGCGATATTAAAGTCCTCGCCGCCCTCGCCTTGGCCCGTGCCGGTGATCCGAACCGCGCCAAAAAGCTTCTCGACGACTCGGAAAAAAGCGACCCTCTAAACACCATGCTCAAGATCTACTGGCGCCCCTGCGTGACCGCTGCCATCGATCTCGACTCCGGCAACCCCACCGCCGCGCTGCAATCCCTTGAAGCCGCCGCTCCCTACGACCTCGGCTCGCCGCCGCCCTTCCAGATCGCAACCCTCTATCCTGCTTATCTCCGTGGTCAGGCGTATCTTGCCACCCACGAGGGCGCCTCCGCCGTCTACGAATTCCAGAAGTTTCTCGACCATCGAGGCGTAGTCCTTAACTACCCTTTGGCTTCCCTTGCCCATCTTGGACTCGCTCGCTCCTATGCCCTCTCCGGCGATACTCCTAGATCCAAAGCCGCCTACCAGGACTTCTTCACGCTCTGGAAAGATGCCGACTCGAACATCCCTATCCTGAAAGAAGCCAAGGCGGAGTACGCCAAGCTGCAATAACTTTGGTGGTGATCTACTTGCTCAAGAAGAGGGATGGAATCAAAACAGAACGCCGACAAACCCCCGGTCCCCCCTGGTCTGGCTGCAACTCAACAGGAATCGCTGAAGTGCGAGCAGCTTAGGACTTGGAATTTGCCCGCTTCCACTTGAAACTGTGCTTATACCACTCAAGGGTTGCGGGTGAGACGTTTACCAGGAATTGATGTTCGCGTACAAATGGAGAGAAACTTACGGCCCCTCCAGGCGAGTATTCACCGATTGGAGGAAAACCGCGCAACTTGTTGATTGGTCGGGACGGGCAGATTTGAACTGCCGACCCCTCGCACCCCAAGCGAGTGCTCTACCAGGCTGAGCCACGTCCCGACGGGAGGATCCGCCACATCGTTAAGGCGGCGAATGGGGTAATCGCCTAAGATTTTACACCAGACCTGTTGAATTTGACCGCCTAGTAATCCTCGAAGGCACACCCCCGGCCAGACGCCAGGCTGCCCTGAGCAAGGGAGCGTCCTCGGAACGCGGGCAGCAAGCGGCGGCTTCGGCTGGAGATTTTTTACTGGCGCTTGAAGGGTTTAGCTGAGCGATTCTGTACTTCTTCCACCAACGCGAATTGGATTTTCTTCTCCACCGGATCGATCCGGTCCACCAGTACCCGGACGCGCTGCCCCAAGCCGAATGCCCTGCGCGACCGCTGGCCGATGATCTCACGCGTGCTCTCGTGGTAGGCATAGCGGTCATCGGTCAAGGTGGCGAGTGGCACCAGGCCTTCGACAAACAAGTCGGTCAGCTCAACGAAGAAACCGAACTTGGTAACGCTGGTGATCAGGCCATCGAAGTCTTCGCCCAGGCGATCCTGCATGAACTTCACTTTTTTCCATTCCAGGAGTTCGCGTTCGGCTTCGTCGGCGCGCCGCTCGGACTGGCTGGATTCTTCTGCGATATCGTGCAACTCCCCCAGCGGGATGGGACCGCCCGGCAACTCGGTGCTTGCCTGATATGCGCTGCGGTCGCGGCGCCTGGACCAAGGCGAAGGCACAGCCTCGGATCCTTTCCCGGCGCCATGAAGCACCGATCCCCCGCCCCAGGCCCCGACCGGCACTTCGCCCTCCCATTTCTCAGGCTCGTCGCGCAGGACTTTCTTCAGAATGCGGTGCACGATCAGGTCGGGATAGCGTCGGATCGGCGAGGTGAAGTGCGTATAAGTGGACGCCGCCAGGGCGAAGTGGCCCAGGTTCTCCTCGGAGTAGCGGGCCTGCTTCAATGAGCGCAGCATCAGGTAGCTGAGAATTCGCTCCTCGGGCTTGCCGGCAATTTTTTCGGAGAGCTTCTGATACATGCGCGGGGTGACGTGTACTTGCTTGGGAATCTCGATCTCGCGCACGCCACGCCCGGTGCCGCGCGCCGCCCGGCGGTCGGTCTTGAGCTGCATTCGCTGAATCGGCAGCGCTCCCACCCCTAGGGAATAGCCGAAGCTGGTGGCCAGGACTTCGAACTCGTACACGCGCTTGGCATCCGGCTTCTCGTGGATGCGATAGAGCGAGGCAATCCGACGGGATTCGAGATACTGCGCCACACACTCGTTGGCAGAGAGCATGAATTCCTCGATGATCCGGTGCGCGATGTTGCGCTCCGAGCGAGTAATGCTCTTCATGAGACCGAACTCATCGAACTCGATGACAGGCTCGGGTAGGTCGAAGTCGATCGACCCGCGGCGCTCGCGCTTGCGGTTCAGGATGAGCGCCAGATCACGCATCTGTTCGAACAAACTCACCAGAGACGAGTAACGTTTGCGGACGCCTTCCTCGCCTTCGAGGAGCGCCTTCACCGCGGTATAAGTCATGCGCTCAGCGGAACGGATTACCCCTTCGCTGATCTCGTAGCCTGCGATCTCCCCGCGCGGATCGATTTCCATCACGCAGGACAAGACCAGTCGCTCCGCTTGAGGCCGCAAGCTGCAAGTGTCGGTGGACAGCTCCAAGGGCAACATCGGTACGGCACGGTCGGGAAAGTAGACGCTGGTGCCGCGCAACCGCGCTTCCTGGTCGAGCGGGGAACTCTCGCGCACGTAGTGCGCCACATCGGCGATGTGCACCTGGAGTTCGTAGTTGCCATTGTCCAAGCGGCGGACGGTGACGGCGTCGTCAAAATCGCGGGCAGTTTCTCCGTCAATCGTAACGATGTGCAGACCGCGGAAATCGCGGCGCCGATGCAACTCCCGTGCCGGGATTACGCCCTCGACTGCCTGTGCCTCCTCCAGCACTTCGGGTGGGAAGCGGTGTGGCAGGTGGAACTTGCGGATCATGATCTCCACATCGACCCCGAAGTCGTCTTCGTAACCGAGAATTTCGACCACTCGGCCGCGTGAGTTCTGCGTGGGCGTAGGCCAGTCGGTGATTTCCACATCGACCACCACGTTTTCGAGGTCCTCCCACTCCGTGCGGCGGGCTTCTCCGCCGAGCACGCGGTGCACAGATTGCCCGCGTTTTCTGCCTCGAGTCTTCTCGGTGAGCTCCACCTTCTCGGGGGTGGAGCTCTCCGGGTATTCCATCCCCGGCGGAATCACGATCTCCTGGCGGATTTTCTCGTCCATGGGTGTGACGTAATTGCGGCGAGAGCCGTAGTGGAACGTGCCGACCACGGTGGGGTGGGCGCGGTTGACGGGGCGAACGATATGGCCCTCGGCGCGGCCGTCCGGGCGAATCGTCGCAATCTCCACCAGCACGCGGTCGCCATGCATGGCCGAGCCAATGAAAGGTGGGGGAATGAAAATATCGCCCGCCAGTCGAGCTTTCAGCCGATCATCGAGCGAGCTTGCCTCGGGCAGCACGAAACCGTACCCATCCCGGTGCATGCTCAGCCGGCCGGCGACGGTGTTCTTGGCGGCGGACGCAGGGGGAAGGGCGTAACGCTCGGCATCCACTTTGAGAAGCCGGCCGCTGGCGATCAGGCGCCCAAGGTGATCGTTGAGCTCACGACGTTCTTCCCCATGCAGGCCCAGCTCGCGCGCCAGTTGCTTGAAGCCAGCGGAACGTTTGGGTTGGCGGGCAATGTGGTTCAGGATGGAGGAGTCGGAGAGCATCTTTCGAACGGAATCCTGCGTACGCCTCTTACTCTACTCTCCAGACCGGCGCCCACGCGACCTGGCCGTCGAGTGGATTCCGGCGACGGGGCCGCCCTCCCCCCTTCAAGGGATTGCTGCGAGCCCTCCTAGGCACTCACCGAGGCTTTTATCATCGTGTCTTGGCGAAATACTTGGCTGCGAGGATCCGCCGGTGATGCAATTCGTGGCCGGCGATGACGTAAGCCAGCGCGCGAACAGTAAACGGGTTTTGGCTCGCTGTGCCCCGCCGTAGCCAGGCGTCCTCGTCGAGGTTGCGCAGCAGAGAGATGGTGGCGCGCCGCACCCCGATGAAATCTTCGATCAGGTCCGCCAAAGCACGGTGTGCAAACCGACCATTACGCACGTAGTCATCCTGCGCAAACCCTTCGATGGGTGTGGCATCCGCGCGTGCAATGCGCAGGGCACGATAGGCAAAAATACGCTCGGTGTCGCTCACATGGCCGAGAACTTCCTTGGCGCTCCACTTGCCGGGCGCGTAGCGAAAGTTCCCTTCTTCTTCGCTCCGACCCGAAAGCAGCAGGAGCGTGTCGCGCCTCTGGCGCTCGAGGATGGGCACAACATCCAGACCGGTAACGAGGGAGATGTAGCAATCGTAGTAATGAGCATACTCACCGGCCTGCGGCCTGCCGGATGCGGTCGTAGCGGTGGTCATATCGGCATTTGGATTACGAGTGCTCTGGCGCGGATGAAAGGTTTTTCTCGTCTGTGCAGCCGACCTTGCCTCAGCGAGCCACAGCGTCTCAATATAAGAAATGCCAGACCTGCGGAACTTTTACCTGGGAGGTCACCTCGCGGTAACCCGAAAGACGCCGCCGCGGAGCGCGGATCAACAACACCTCGCTCCCGGTATCTCCATTATCATCAACAAAATTCCGATTTCCACAGCGTGTCCTCAGAATTGCAGAGTAGAATGCGTTTTGGTCCCTGAAATGCGGCTTGTAGCCCTTAATTCAAATTGAGGAAAGGACATTTTGGACATGTGGAAGCCCACCAATCAGCCCGCGACGCCCGGCCGGCAAGGTACGGAAGGGGAGCGTCCGGCTAGTGCAACCCCGGCTGCGCCCGTCATGGCAGAACCTGTCCAGGCGCCGCGTCCGGTAGCGACTACCGCCACAGCAGACCAGGCGACGATCGGCAAGTCCCTGGTCATTAAGGGCGAGGTAACAGGGTCGGAATCGCTGTACATTGACGGCCGGGTGGAGGGCTCGATTAATCTCTCCGGAAACCGGGTCACGGTCGGGCGCAACGGAGTGGTCGCGGCCAACATTAATGCCCGCGAGATCGTGGTGCTCGGCAAAGTGCGCGGGAACCTGACCGCCAGTGACCGAGTGGACATCCGCAGCGACGGGTCCCTCACCGGCGATGTCGTGGCGGCGCGCATCTCGATTGAGGACGGCGCCTTCTTCAAAGGCGGCATCGATATCCGCAAGGCCGGCCAGACCAGCGCGAAGGACGAGGCCAAGGGGGCGACGACGCCGGAGCCCGCAATCGCCGCCGCCAGGGCGTAGCCACGGAGTTGCAGTTCGCATAGGCATCCCGCGTGTGTGCGGATGCCTATTTGTTTTTTCGTCAAGCTCTTCTGGCGAGTCGGTTCACGGCTCCATGACATTGCCGGCCTCAGGAGCCGATCGGACGGATGTTTCCGGGATTACCGTCCAGCGCCGACGCATCAGCCCGGGAAGTTCCGAGCGAAGGAGCCACAAGCCCGCGGCCACCGCACCTGCCCAGGTCACAGAAACCAATCCCAACGACTTCAGGTCTGCCCCGCGGCTGCCGCGCAACGGGATCATCTTGGCTACCTGGAGGCTCAGCCCACCCGCAATCGCCGCCGTCAGAATCGTCTTTCCGAGTTCGAGCCATGGCATCCGGAGCCAGGAGACGAGCCGCCGGCGATGTAACAAGGCCGCCGCCACCACGGTGTTTGCCAAAATGCCGATGTCGGATGCAAGAGCCAGCCCAACCACCGAGAGGCTGTGGAACAGCGCTCTGTAGATGGGCAGTGACAGGAGGGTGATAATCGTGCTCGCGACCATCGGAGTGACCGTGTCGCCTGCGGCATAAAAAGCTCGTGCGTAGAGGCCCTGGCCTGCCCAGAATGCGAGCGAGAGTGAGAACCAGAAGAAATAGAGAGCGGTTTTGCGTGAGTCGGTGAAGGCGAAGTGTCCGCGCCGATAAACCAGGTCAATGAGGGGTAAGGCAGCAGCCATCATCCAGGCAGACGTCAAGAATGACAAAGCGGAGACGCGGTAGACGGAGCCGTTGACGGTGTTCTCGAATTCCTGCATGCGCTTTTCCCCGAACAGGCGCGCAAAAAACGGCAGTGAAGCCTGGCCGGTTGCCTGGCCAAGCACGGCGATCGGCACCGCAAACAGCCGTTTTGCGTAGTTCAGGCGGGCGATGTCGCCGATTCCACTGGAGGCGAAGTAACGCAGGATCCAATCGTCCGCCGTCACCAGCGACACTCCCAGCATCAGCGGGATCGACAGCCGCACCCACTCGCGGAAGGCGGGGTTGTTCCAGTCGAAGGACGGACGGTATCCAGTACCCACGCGGTGCGCTCCGATAGCGTTGATCAGAAAGGGTCCCAGGATGCATCCGATCAGGGCGCCCCACGCCAGGGAAGCAATCCCCAGCCGCCGCCCCAGGACGACCCCGCCGGCGATGATGCTCGCGTTGTACAGGAGCGGCCCGAGCGCCGGCAGCAGGAATAGGCGATGGGATAGCAGCACCGCCGACACCACTCCTCCGACATAGAAAAAAATCTGGGCGGGGAGGAGGATTCGGGTCAGCGAGACGCACAGATCCATCTGGGCGGCAGAAAAGCCGTGGAACATCCAATGCACGAATTGCGGGGTAAAGACCTCGGCCAGCAGGACTCCAATCACAAACACGGTGGTCATCACAGTGACGATCACCGAGAAGGCCTTCTGTCCTTCGCCTTCACGTTTCTCGGCGAGGAACCGGGTGTAGATCGAGATAAACGTGATCGACGCTGTGCCCCCGGCCAGGATGTAATTCAGCCAGTCGGGCAGCGTGAAAGCCGCCACGTAGGAGTCGGTCTGGCCACCCGCTCCGAAGGCATAGGCAATGTAAGCCTCGCGAACATAGCCGATGATCCGCGACAGCATTACCGTGGTCATCAGCAGCAGCGTCGCGGAGAAGGCGCTGTGCTGATGTGATGGGCGGAAGATGCGGAGGATACGGGAGAACATGGTTGGCCGGAAGATCAGTTCATAGCAGCCGTCGTACGATTTCCGCTCTACTCAATGGCAAACGCCCGCGGCTTCAGCCTACCAGACCAGAACACAAAACTTGTGTGCTTCCCAGGGCCATTCACGCCCTGAGTGCCCTGTTGATCACCGTCAAAAGGCATCGCCCCCTGGCCCGCGGAACGATGGAGAAACGACCGGGCCATCCTGCGCAGCTGTACAAGAAGTCTCTGCGCCGCGAGCCCTATCTGGAGGACATCCCGCCCTCACCCCGGGCCCTGGAAATCTCACACCAGAGATTGGTTTTTTCTCTAACCCTCGCTTAATCAATCACTTACCAAATGACCTCCTGCTGCTTAACGATTGATTGGCCGTGCATTGTCGCAGCTTCGCTTCCGGGACACTGTGGGTGCGGAAGGAGGCAGTTATGGGAAGTCCCTGGATTGACTACTGTGAGCAGGCGAACCCGGGAGTCCTGGCTGAGGTGCGCCGGCTGAGATCGGTGTTTTCCAGTGCCCGCCGGGTGCAGGTGAGTATGGTTTCCGGGGCAGAGAAGCGCGCACTCGTCTGGATGGCGGAGCGGACTCCAGCCTGGATCAACTCCGACCACCTGACCGCTCTGGGGTTGGCAGGGCAGATCATGGCGGGGGCCTGCTACGCTCTTGCGGTCGGGAACAAATATTACCTATTGGCGGCGATTGCCTGCCTTGCCCTGAACTGGCTGGGCGACAGCCTGGACGGAACCCTGGCGCGCTTCCGCCAGCAACAGCGCCCGCGCTACGGATTCTACGTAGACCACATGTTGGACAGCTTCGGCGCAGCTGCCTTGATGGGCGGTCTTGCGCTCTCGGGATACATGAATCTCTGGATCGCGGCCGGGCTGCTGGCGGCTTTCCTGATGCTTTCCATCCAGTCCTACCTGGGAACGTACACCTTGGCCGAATTCCACTTGTCGTATTGGCACTTTGGACCAACCGAAATTCGTATCCTGCTCGCCGCCGGCAGCCTGGCCTTGCTGCGCTGGCCCATGGTGTTGTCCGGGCAATTCCGGTTGTTTGATGTGGCCGGAGGGATTGCACTGGCCGGGATGGCCCTGATGTTGGTGTGCTTCACGCTGAAGAACGCACGCCAACTGTATCGTGAGGAGAGGATCCGATGACGATTCCTGAAGCGGCCACGCGGTGGCTGAAGTTCAACGCCGTGGGCGCAATCGGAATCGGTGTGCAACTGGCCGCGTTGACCGTGCTGGAATTCGGCCTGCATCAGGATTATCTCCTTGCCACCGCCCTAGCGGTGGAAGTGGCAGTCATTCACAACTATGTGTGGCACAAGCGCTTCACCTGGGGGGATCGAGTGGGCAACTCTCTCTGGCGGTTCGTCAAGTTCAATCTGACTACGGGAGTGTGCTCCATCGTAGGGAACATCCTGCTGATGAAGCTGTTTGTCGGCCGGGCCGGCATCCACTACCTCTTGGCCAACGTGGGAACGATTGCAACTTGCGCAGCGGCCAACTTCCTGGTCAGTGACCGGTTGGTTTTCCCGCGGGAACCGGCAGCCAGGACCCAGGCGCATCGGGCTAGGTAGTTCCCAATTCAATTTGCAAGCTCTTACCGTCAAGGCGTTCTTTCCCCAGGCTCGATCCGAGGGGGCAATTTCCCGGAACTGCTGCATACCCGCATACGTATTCGCCGTTGTCCGAGGGCAGATCGGGGCCGACGACGGAATCGCCTAGGATCCGCCCCCATGTTTTTGCGAGGAACCATGCCACCAGCGATCCAGCTGATTGATCTGCGCAAGGAATATGACCACCTGGTTGCAGTCCAGGGCCTGAATCTCACCATCCCCGAAGCGGAGATTTACGGCCTGATTGGCCCCAACGGGTCGGGAAAAACCACCACCATCCGCATGGCCTGCGGTTTGCTGAGTCCTACGCTGGGCAAGGTGCTGGTCTATGGCATCGACGTAGCCCTGGAGCCGGAACGCGCTGAGCAGTCGATTGGCTACCTTTCCGACTTCTTCGCCCTGTATGAGGACTTGAAGGTCTGGGAGTACCTCGACTATTTTGCCCATGCCTACAAGATGCCGGAATGCGACATTCCCAGCCGGGTCAGCGAGGTGATCGCGCAGGTGGACCTGGGGGGAAAGCGCGACGTGTTGATCCGGGGTCTGTCACGCGGCATGAAGCAGCGGCTGGGAATCGCGCGCGCCATCCTGCACCGGCCGAAGGTTCTGCTGCTGGATGAGCCGGCCTCGGGACTGGATCCGAAGGCCCGGCTCGAGCTGCGCAATCGGCTGCGCGCTCTGCGGGACGAGGGCACCACCATCCTGATCTCCTCCCATATCCTGACCGAATTGGAGGGTTTCTGTACCTCCATCGGAATCATGGAAAGAAGCCGCCTGGTGCGCAGCGGGCGGCTTGAGGACGTCACCGCGGCCACAACCCAAACGCGAGATATCCGCATCCGCTGGCTGGGCGATGCCACGGCCCTGGTGGCGGCCCAGCTGGAAAAGTCGCCGCACGTTTCCGGCTCACAGCTGGAGCCGGGCACAGGCACATTCCAGTTTGCCGGTTCGGAGGAGGCACTGGCGCAGCTGCTGGCGGAACTGGTGGCGGCTGGCGTGCGTGTGAAATCGTTCACCGAGGTGCGCCAGTCGGTGGAAGACCTTTACATGAAACTCTCGCACCACGAGGTGATGTGATGCTTCGATTCTGGCGCAATCCCGAGTTTGTGCGGCATGTCCGTGCGGAATTACGGCCGGCACGGGCCATGACGTTGCTGGTCGTGGCCCTGTTCGTGTGCGCCCTCATCTGGCTTTCCTGCTGGAGCTTCGAGCAGTCGGAGCTGGAACGGGCTCGCAACCGCGCTCAGCAATTCAACCGAGCGCCGTGGGCGGCGCGCGTCCAACTCCTGGAGCAAACCGGTTCCCAGAACACTTGGCTGCTTTTCTTCCAGTGGATCTTCGCCCTGCAGGCCGGACTCTTGACTCTGTGGTCGCTGTTTGCCTGCGCCCAGTCGGTGGCCGCCGAGCGGGACCGCAAGACTTGGGACTTCCAGCGGACCACGAGCCTGACCCCGAGCGAAATGCTGGTGGGCAAGCTGCTAGGGGAGCCCGTACTCACCTACTTCCTGCTGGTGTGCCTGCTGCCGCTCACTGCCATCGCGGGTCTTCTGGGCGGAATCTCGATTGGGCATCTTTCAGGGGCGTGCCTGCTGGTGTTGGGGGGAGCGATGTTTCTCGGACTGTGCGGGCTCTTGCTCTCCACCTTGCTCGAGACTCGCAGTCGGGGCATGGGTATGCTGGGCGCCCTTACGGTGTATTTCCTGGCGGCAGGCACCGTGGGCTTGGCGGACAGCGCGTTCCCGGGAGCAGCCGCATTCAGCCCCCTGAGCGGGATTCTGCGCCTGTATCGTCCCAACGAAAGCGCATTCCTTCGCCCGCCCACGCTGTTTGGGCTTTCTCTGCCCTGGCTGGCGTTGAGCCTGCTCTTGTGGATGACCTTCGGCTTTTGGATTGTGCTTATGCTCGTGCGGAACTTGAAGCGTGACTATGACGAGATTCGCCCGCTCTCGCGCTGGCAAGCGGTGGGATGCGCGGCGTTCTTGAATTTTGTAATGTATGCGCTCTTCAATCCCGCCCGCGGGGGTGGATGGAACTCCAAGGCCCTGGTTGGCCTGATGTTGGGGGTAAATGGCGCGATCCTGTTCGTGATGGGGCTGGCCACCTTAAGCACCCCGGAACGCCTTCGGGTGTGGTGGCAGGAGCGGGCTGCGGGCGGGGCGACCGTGTTTTCGGAGGACGGTCTCCCCTGGCCGTGGCTGGCAGTTTCGGCCGTGACCGCCTATGCCCTGCTGGTCTGGGGCGCCCTGGCCTGGGACCACGCTCTGCCCGCAGAAACAAAGTCCCTGGAAATGGCAGCCGGCCAATTGCTGGTGTTGCTTGTCTTCATCACCCGGGACGTTCTGTTCCTGCAGTGGTGCAAGCTGACGCGTATGAGCCGTCCCATCCTGAAAGGACTGCTGTACTTGTGTCTCTATTACGCAACTACAGGAGTGCTGGCAGCGCTGTTCGGGCGCGAGTCGGAGCGCGCCGGATTGCAGGTCCTGTACTTGTTCACCCCAGTGGGTGCGGCCAATCCCCAGGGGGAGGGGCTCCGCTACCCGGCCGCCTTCTATATCGGCATCGCACTCGCAGTCGGTCTGATTGCAGCCATCATCGCGGCCATCGGGGCGCGGGTGACCCGCACGCTCCGAGCCGTGGCGGCCGGCGATTGAGGATCTCGCCCGGAGCCAGGTGTCGTGGCCCGCTAATCTCCGTGATCGCGGTCGTGGCCGCGGGTTACATCCCAAATACCGGCCTCGGTCTTCTCCAGCGGATATACGTGGACCATCCAGTTAAACACGATCGGCATGAATTTCCCGCCATTGGCCTGGCACTCGTCTTCCGTGGAAATTGAGCCGGCGAGGCCAAACTTCGCATGCGGAGGGATGGCTTCTTTTTTCCGGTCGGGGGGAGGAAAACACAGGTTCACGTGCTCGTGCCACTGTGCGATGCTGAGCGGAATGCGCTTGTCCAGGTCGTCTTCGCTGGAGCGCTTGGGTGCGGTATACATCACTCCGACCAGCTTGTAATCGTCGCCCTGTTTTTCGTACAGCAAGGACGTAGGATGCTCCGGATTGAATGCGAAGGCCGCTTCGAAAGCATACTTATAGTTCGTGAAGTGATACATCTTCTGCGGAACATCGGGGTGAAAGATCTTGAAGCCCTCGGCCAACGCGGTGTGGTAATCCTGGTACTTACCCGCGACCCGGCGCGCCGCCTCAACTACCTGCTGGGCGCGCTCTTGGTCGCCCGGCTTGGGCGCACGCAGGGCCGTCATCTTCATGTGCGGCCCCATGTCCATGTGATGGTTCTCCATGGATTGCATGGCATGCTCGCTGCTCTCAGAATCCATGCCCGGCATCTCCTTGATGCCGTCCTGGCTGCCGGCGGCCCCTCGGGCTGTGTCGTCACGCGACATAACCATGCCGGGCATGCTGCTCGATTGCGATGCTTGCGGCTGGGCCCACGCCAGGCTGCCTACCAGGATGGTCATCGAAAGAATCCGTTTGCACATGAGAGCGCTCCCCACACCAAGGCCGATCGTAATAACCCTGCCGCAAGAAGATGGTTTCGGCAACGGGAGCGCCGCGGCGGCGGGTTACGTGAGTAACGCTATTTCTTTGCTGAGGCTTCAGGCCGTGGGGCTCTGCCCGCCGGCAAACTTCACCTCGACCAGCCTGCGGTCCTCTTCGGAAACCTGGAACAACTGGCGAGGCTGTAGGCCCATGGCGCTCGCCAGAAACACTTCCGGGAACTGGCGGATGCGGGTATTGTAGGTGTTCACGTCGTCGTTGAAGAACTCACGCCGGTCGGCGATGCGCTCCTCCAGTTCTGAAATGCGGCCCTGCAGCTTGAGGAAATTCTCGTTGGCCTTGAGGTTGGGGTAGTTCTCGGCAACCGCAAAAAGACCGCGCAGCGCCCCAGTCATCATCAGATCGGCCTGGGCCTTCTGAGCAATGGTGCCGGCCTGTTGGAATGCGGATCGCGCCTCAGTGAGGGCCAGGAGTGTATCACGCTCATGCTGCAGGTATCCCTTCACACTTTCGACCAGGTTCGGAATCTCGTCGTGGCGCTGCTTGAGCAGGACGTCGATGTTGGCCCAGGCGCGGTCGTTGTCGTTGCGCAGCCTCACCAGCTCGTTGTACAGGATGACCACGTAGATCAGAGCCCCCGCGGCAACCAGGACAAACGCCACACCTGCCAGGATTGAAATTCCCATTTCGCCTCCGGTCTAGAACATTTTCAGGTGAAGCAGCAGAAATGCCAGGCATCCCAGGGTGAGAGCCGCGCCCCCGAGCACCATCTTGACGGCACTGCCGCGCATACTCGTCTCCGCCTGCGCTTCGGGCTGGGCGGAAACCAAGAACGTCGCCTCGTTGCGTCCCTGCTCGATCATATTCCGGTCATGCACGTCCTCGGGCTTCGGATTCTCCACGCACGTGCCGGTAACGAAGTACTCCTGTCCGGGAAGGATCAGGTACTCATGCAACCGGTAACGGCCGGAGGCGGCCTGGGGCCTGGGCATCTCCACCGGCAGAGTCCCAGTGTCGCGGATATGCTGGATGGCCGCCTGTCGCAGGCGTTCGTGTTCGGGATCGGGCAATGCAGGCTGTGCTTCGAGTTGCCGCAGAATCAGGTCGGCTGGAAGTTTGCCGTCACGCATGAAAGCGAGACCGGTTTGCAGCATTTGCAGGCCACGTTGCCGGGCCGCCTCCTTCCGGGGGTCGGATTGCGCTCCCTTGTTCTCCAGCCAGTGTTCGCCTTTCTGGAGCCAGGCGTGCGCGCCGGCCTTCTCCACGTATTGCAGCAATTCCACGTCCGTGGCTCCGGAGACCGGTGTCGCCGGGTGGGCGGCCTTCGCACCGTCCACGATCCGCACAGCCACTTCCGGAACGTCATACTCCGCCGAGTAGGAATCGATCAGGATCTTGCCTGTCTCATCCTCGAGATAGAACCTGATTCCGTCCCGATCCGTCGAGAGGTGCTCCCAGCGCGCCGAATCGCTGGTTGATTTCCATTGTTCGACAACCACCTTGTAGAAGCAACACGGCGTGCGAGTAACCGGGCTGGTCACCAGTTCGCTGCTCTGCGCCTTGCCCTTGACGTGGACCAGACCCATCGGCACACTGCGGATTGGAATCCGCGGCGTGTCGGCGACGACCTTGTACTCCCGGAACTTGCGGAACCCACGGTAGAACATCAGCAGTCCCCCGCCTATTCCGAAGAGCAGGGCGCCGGTTGGGTCGGAATGGCCACTACGCAGCATGGGCCGCCATGCTACCGAAGCCGGGGACCCTGGGCAAGAGACGACTGGCTCTGCTGGCTCCACCGGGGTTGGGGTGCGACCCCAGACCCCGCGCTTCTCGTCGCCCCCTAGCGGGTGTCGATGCGCAGATTGATGTTGACCTGCGGACGGTCGTCGAACTGGCTGACGGTCTTGGTGTCGCTCTTGTGACCCTTGTATTGGGCATAGACTTCGTAGTCGATATTCAAGGAGAGCGCCGGGAAGCGATAGCTGCCGTCACCACCTACGATATAGGTTTTCACGCCCCGGTTCCGCGTGTCGGTGAGATAAACCACAGCGTTCGGGAGAGGATTATCCTGCCGATCCGTCACCCTGCCCGTCAGCACGCGAACCGTACTCCCGCTCTTGTCCTTCCTGTCCGCCCCAAAACCGGCACCCAGGCAGATCATCAACAGCACCAGCACTGCCGCCGACGCCCTTTTCATGATTCCCCGTTTCTACCTACCAGCCACCTCGTACTTCAGATGCAGCCCTACATCGGCGCGCTCATCGTATTCAACATGGACGCTGACTGCCGGGCAAGGCTGCAATGGCTTCTCTGTCAATGACTTGAAGCCCTTCAGGTCCGGCCATACCAGATACTCTGCCTTGCCCGCGGGCACTCGCTGGGCAAACTCGCCCTGGTGATCAGAGTACAGCTCCCACTTGGCTTTTTTCTGATCTGCCCTCCGGATCCGGACTTTTACCCCGTACAGCGGGTGGTCGTCAGGGCCCCAGACAGTGCCGAAAATCAACGCGTAAGGCTTGCGGAAATCGGTTCCGCTAGATTGGGAGGCACGGGCATTGCCCGCCGTGAGCGCCAACAAGACAGCCAGAACTGTGAAAGCCGCACGTGTTTTCACCGGTCGAAGGGGGATGCCGTGCCGTCTAGGAGTAATCACCGTCTTCGTTTTCCTCTTCCGACTCTTCGTCCTCGTCTGTTTCCTCTTCCACAGGTTTCAGTTCGATTGGGTTGACGGTGACGACCTCGAAATCGGTTCCGCACTCCGGGCAGGAGACGACTTCGCCTTCGTCTACCTCATCTTCCTCGATGTCGAGATTGCTCTCACATTCCGGGCAGTAGACCATGATTGCCTCCGTCCAACCTGGGTATCCTGATAATATTTAATTCTCCCGGGGTCAAGGTCAAGTGCCGTTGCTGCGGTGCATGGCCGGTCCGCGGGGACACACTAGGCAGCCGCGGCCTGTCGCGAAAGCTCCGCCCAACCATGTTCGTCAACCGAGTCCCACTGCGCCTGATGACCCAACCTCTGATGCATTTCGCGGCCGTCGGGATTCTGCTGAACGCGGGGTGGGCGCAGGAGGCGCCGGCGCCTGCCGGACTCAAACCCCTGGGCGTCGATCCCGGAATCTCGGCCGGTCTCCAAGAGGTTTCGGCTGCACGCATCCGCTCGAATACCGAAAAGCTGGTGAGCTTCGGGACGCGTTCCACCATCTCGGCACAAGACCCCGCTTTCATCGCAGCCGGACGCGGCATCGGCGCGGCGCGCGAATGGATCAAGTCGGAGTTCGAACGATATGCCAGGGATTGCGGCGGATGCCTGGAAGTCAAAACCGATACCTTCACCCAGGCAGAGGCCGATCGCGTCCCCGAACCGACGCAGATCACCGATGTCTACGCGGTCCTCAAGGGCAGCGAGAACGCCCAACGCATCGTACTGGTGACCGGTCATTACGACTCGCGCAACAGCGATACGTTCGACACGAAGAAAGATGCTCCTGGCGCGAACGACGACGGCAGCGGCGTGGCCGTCAGCCTGGAATGTGCGCGGGTCCTTAGCAAAATGAAATTTCCGGCCACAATCATCTTCCTCACGGTAGCTGGCGAAGAACAGGGCCTCTACGGCAGCCGGCACTTCGCCCAGATGGCCAAACAGCAGGGCTGGGATCTGGAGGCCGTGTTGAACAACGACATTGTCGGCGGGGACAAGAGCCCCGAGCAGAATCCCAGCCTGGTGCGGGTGTTCTCCGAGGGCATTCCCGTCGCCGCCGGCGAGAAGACTCTGCGCCAGATCGGCAGTCTCGGGGGTGAGAGCGACTCCCCCTCGCGGGAACTGGCCCGCTACATTGCCGAGGTTGGTCGGACCTACCCGACCAGCGTGACACCGCTGCTGATCTTCCGGCTCGACCGCTATTTGCGCGGGGGTGATCATTACTCGTTCAACCAGCAAGGCTATGCGGCGGTACGCTTCACCGAGTACCGGGAAGACTACAACCACCAGCACCAGGATGTGCGCACGGAAAACGGAATTGAGTACGGCGATTTGCCGAAGTTCGTGAACTTCGACTACGTAGCGGGGGTGGCGCGCTTGAATGTCGCCACCCTGGCCTCGCTGGCGGCCGCCCCTGCTCCTCCGCAGAAGGTTCGGCTGGCGACCACAGAGCTTACGAATGATTCCAGGTTGACCTGGGAACCTTCGCTAGGTGCTGCGGGCTACGAGATCCTCTGGCGCGACACCAGCAGCCCGGACTGGGAGCACGCCGAGCCGGTCGTAAACGTTACGCACGCCACCCTGAAATTGTCCAAAGATAATGTGATTTTGGCTGTGCGGGCGGTGGACAATCAGGGGCACCGCAGCCTGCCAGTGGTACCGCTGCCGGAAAGGTGACGGAGACGGCGGAGCGCGGGCGGGCGCGCCCGCCCAGAACTCGCGCATGCCGTACCATCGCCGCCCGAAGATGCTGGTTCAGAGTTAGGATAGAACGGAATAGCCGCTCCGCGGCCCTGGTCTTATGCCCAGAAACACTTCCTTCGAACTCGGATTGCCGCCCTTTCGCGGTGCTGTCCGCGAGATCATTCTCGGCAGCGTTGCCATCTACGTCGTCATCCTGTTGCTGCTGTCGTTTGCGCCGGGCACGGGCCGCGTGGTGCTTGCTCTCGGTGAATTGAATCCAGTCCTGGTCCGTCAGGGCTGGCTCTGGCAGCTGGTCACCTACGCCTTCACCTACGTAGATCCCTGGGACTTCATGCTGTCCCTGTTGGGAATCTACTTTCTAGGATGGGCCGTGGAAGAACGTATCGGCCATGGCGGCTTCTACGCTTTGTTCCTCGGCAGCGTGGTCGTTTCGGCAGCGGCAGGATTCGTGCTGTCGCTCTCCGGAGTTGTGGCGCAGGGAAGCGCCCGCGGTTCGGGGGCGGCGGCGAACGCCATACTGATGGTTTTCTACCTGTTCAACCGGGAAGCCCCGATCATGCTGTTTCCCATCCCGATCCAGATCCCGGTGAAGTGGATTGTCCTGTTCATCGCGGGGATCGAGACGGCCTACCTGCTGCTGAGTCACTTTAGCCTTTTTTACTTCATCCTGCTGCTGGGCCTCGGCGCGGGATACCTCTGGCATGCGGTGTTCCTGTCTCGCGGTATTTCTCTCGGCGTCTCCGAAAAGGTCTATGGCTTGCGCAACTCCTATTACCGCTGGAAGCGCCGCCGCGCCGCCCGCAAGTTCGAGGTTTACATGCAGAAGCACGACCGCAAAGTGGCCTTTGACGAACACGGCAACTACATCCCTCCGGAAGACTCGGAGCGCGACAAAACCAACGGTGGATCGAAATCAGGCTGGGTGAACTAGGAAACTGTGTAGCCCGAGCGCCTGGCTCTCACCCCAGCGCGAAAAAAGCCTCAAACCCGCTCACGATCGAGTTGACCACGGACTCCCCTGCAGCTTGCCCCTTTCGGGCATTCAAATCGTGTCCTGCTCCCGCTACGGCAAGGAGTTGAGTCCTGACCGGGATCAGCTTGAGCGCGTTCTCCATCTCGGCCACCGTCCCGAAGGGATCGCGGGTCCCATGCACGAACAGACTCGGTGCGCGCAGCTTGGGCCAATGCTGGACGCGCAGCTGCTCGGCTTTACCCGGAGGATGGACGGGATAGGAAAGCAGGAGCATGCCGTTCACCAGTTCCGGCTTCTCCGCGCACAGCATGGTCGACTGCCGGCCTCCGTAGGAGTGCCCTCCGAGAAAGAGTGCGCCCGCGAGCATCGACCCCAAAGATCGAAGCGCATGCTCGATTCCCTGCCGGTCGCGGGCCGCATCTCCGGGCCGGGGCGGTCCGTACGGGCGCAACTGACGATATGGCAGATCGCAGCGTAGAACGGTCAGGCCTCGCGCGCTCAACTTTGCCGCGAGAGCGACCAAAAGCGGAGCCTGCCCACTCGAACCTGCGCCGTGAACCAGCACCAACCCGACACCTGCGGGATTCTCGGCCCGGTGAAGAAAGCCGCGCACCGGGGGATCGAGCTTGGCGTTGACAAATGGCTCGAATGATGCCGACACAAAAGACTCCTGCGCTTACTCCGATCACCATCCGTGCCGCTCGAGCGCATACCGTGGCGCCGCGGCGCTCATCTCAGCAAGTATCTTCTCTGGACGGACAGCGCCGCAACCATGCGGGCTTCGCGGGCCAGGGTCCGCAGTAGGCTTGCTCAGAGCTGGGCTAGAGCGGGACTTTGTCCAGGCTTTCGTACACCTTCAGAATGCGGATTTCGTGGGCCACCTTGGCCCAGCATCGTTGGGCCTCGGCGTCGTCGAGCGCGGCACGGCGCGCGTCGTCGGATTTCCAATAGCGAACCAGCACGTACTCCCCTTCCGGACCCCGATAGAGCGTATCCCGGCTATAGCCGCTGCGAGTCAGCGTCCGGGACAGCTCGCGAACCGTGGCCAGAGCCGTCCCTTCCTGCCCGGGGAGCGGCACGAACACGGCTACGGAAAGAATCTCGTTGGCCACGCTCATGTCCGGCGGTTCCGCTTCCCCAGGCCGCCGCCGGTCTGCCCGCGAGGCTTGCCCAGGGGCACGGTGTGCAGGCGCATGAAGTTTGTGGAACCCGACGCCATCTGCGTGCCTGCGACCACGCCCAGCACATCGCCCGGACGAATGTGGCCCTGGCGTAGTAATTCGCGCTCCGCGTCAGCCACCATGTCTTCGGCAGACGGCGCTTGCCGCTTGCGCGGAACCGGGTGCACGCCCCAAAGCAGGTTCATGCGATTACATACCGGGGGGATGTAGCTGAAGGCGTAAATGTCCACCCGGGGGCGAAATTTCGAAATCATGCGCGCCGTGTTGCCGGTTTCTGTAAACACCGCGATCGCGGCCATGGGGAGATCTTCCGCTGCGTGGGCGATCGACTCGCAAATGGCTTCGGCGACGGAGAGGCTGTGGGGGCCGCGCCGGCGACGGGGCTCGGCGAACGACGCCATGTTGCGCTCGGCCTCGACGATGATGCGGCTCATCATGGCCGCCGCCTCCCGTGGATATTTCCCGCTGGCGGTTTCCGCCGACAGCATCACGGCGTCCGTGCCGTCGAAGATGGCGTTGGCCACGTCGCTGGCTTCAGCCCGCGTCGGACGCGGGTTCTCGACCATCGACTCCAGCATCTGGGTGGCGATGATGACCGGCTTGCGCCAAGCCGCCGCGCGCTGGATGACGTGCTTCTGGATCACCGGCACCTGCTCGGGCGGCACCTCCACGCCCAGGTCGCCGCGCGCGACCATGACGCCGTTGGAAACCTCGAGGATGTCTTCCAGTTGCTCGACTGCTTGCGGCTTCTCCAGTTTCGCGATCACGGGTACTTCCACTCCGTGATTCGCGATCCACTGTTTCACCTGGCGGACATCGGAAGCGGAACGGACAAACGAGACAGCGACCACATCCACTCCGTGTTTCAGACCGAAGGCCAGGTCCTTACGGTCTTTCTCCGTCAGCGCCGGTATGGTGAGCGCGGCGCCGGGCACATTAATGCCCTGTTGCTCCCCCAACATGCCTCCGTCGACGACCTCGCATTCGATATCCGTCCCTTCGATTCGGCGGACACGCAGTTCAATCAACCCATCGGAGAGCAGGATGCGGGATCCCGCGCTGACCTCGCCGGCCAGGCCGGCGAATGTAGTGGCGATCAGGGTGGAGGTGCCCGACACGTCGCGCGGCGTGATGGTGACTCGCGATCCCGCCTCCAGCATGACCGGGGCGTGTCCCTGTAGGCGGCCGGTCCGGATCTTGGGGCCCTGGAGGTCCTGCAGGATGCACACCGTGCGGCCTTCTCTACGGGCTGCCCGCCGGATACGATCGATGTTGCGGGCGTGTTCCTGGTGTGTGCCGTGGGAGAAGTTCAGGCGCGCAACGTCCATGCCGAGGCGGAGCAGGTCGCTGAGTGCTGCTTCGGAGTTCGACGCCGGGCCGACGGTACAGATGATCTTGGCCCGCCGCAACTGTGTTGCCGCCCGGGTGTCTTCCGCCCCAGTCTCAGCCGGCAAAACCGCGATCTCGCCAGATACCAGGTCGGGTTTGTGCAAGTTTCAATCTCCCGCTCCGCGATTCTGACGTAGCTGCGATTCTATCCTGCCAGCACATTCGCGCTGCTGCCCACATCGGAGAGCTCTTTCCCCAGAAATGCTCTGGGGAACAACATCGCGTTGAATTCCGCGCCCACGAGGACGATCAGCGAGATCATATACATCCACACCAGGAGCGCGATCCCGACGCCCAGCGAGCCGTAAATGATGCTGTAATCCGCGTAGTGGTGTAGATACCAGCCGAACAGGGTGGTCGCCAGAAACCACATGGCCGTGGCCAGAGTAGCGCCGGGCAGCACGCTGTGCCAGGGCTGCGTTCGGGGTACGGCATTGTGGTAGATCAAGGCGATCACGGCGATGCTGGTGAAGGCGGCGATCAGCCAGCGCATGGCACCCCACATCAGCAGAATATACGGACCGAATTCGTGTCCGATGTGAAAAAGGATGCGGGTTTCGATGCCGCTGCCGAAGGCCACCAGCACGGTCGCAAACGTCAGCGGGATGCCCGCCATGATCACCAGGGAAAACGCGATCAGGCGCTCCTTGATCAGGCCCCATCGCTTGGGCAGTTGGTAGGCGTTCCGGAAACCCTCCATCCACGAAATCATGGTTCCGGAGGCGGTCCAGAGGGTCAGCAGAGACGTGCCGACCAGCAGGCCGATGGGCCGGTGGGAGGTGCTGCGCAGGTAGGCGATAGCGGTGGCCGATCCCGCCGGAAGAATCCGGCCCAGGGCATAGGAGACTTCGCGCAGGTAAAGATCGCCCTGGCTCAACGTGGCCAGCACCGAGCCCACCACGATCAGGGCGGGAAAGAAGGTGAGAATCGACGAATAGGCCGATGCCTTGGCCACGGCGAAGGCGTCGTGTTGAAAGGCCCGCCACACTGCCAGGCGCAGCAGGTGCAGGAAACGCAGGATCACGGGCCTTAGAGTAGGGCGGGAAGCCTGCGGGCGCAACTGGGAAATGTTGTCGCGAACTGCCGGAGCTTCAGGGGTGAGGTGCTGGGGATTTGCATGCATAGGGTGAGGAAAGGCAGGGGCAGCGGTGGCTGCCCCTGGCTTTGATTACTCGGCGGCCAGTTCCTCGGTCTCGCCTTCGTGCCGCATCATCTCGAGCGCCCGCTCCGCTTCCTCGTATGCCGCCGAGACCTCTTCCTGAACCTTAGCGGCGGCCTCTTCCATCTCGGGCGAGAGGCGTACGTTGCGGTAGTATTCCATGCCGGTGCCGGCCGGAATCAGGCGTCCGACGATGACATTCTCCTTGAGGCCGCGCAGGTGGTCCACCGCCCCCTGGATGGAGGCTTCGGTGAGCACGCGCGTGGTCTCCTGGAATGACGCCGCGGAGATGAACGACTCGGTGGAGAGCGAGGCCTTGGTGATGCCCAGCAGCAGCGGTCGCCCTGTGGCCGGACGCCCGCCTTCCTTAATCACGCGCTCGTTCTCTTCCGCGAAACGGAACTTGTCGACCTGCTGTTCCAGCAGGAACGACGTGTCGCCGACGTCCTCCACTTTGCGCCAACGCATCATCTGGCGGACGATCACCTCGATGTGCTTGTCGCTGATGTTGACGCCCTGCAGCCGGTAGACCTCCTGGATTTCGTTCACCAGGTAAGCCTGCAGCTCCTTTTCGCCCAGCACCGCCAGGATGTCGTGCGGGTTGAGCGGGCCGTCCATCAGGGGCTCGCCGGCCCGTACCCGTTCGCCTTCCTGGACGTTGATGTGGACGCCGCGCGGCACCGAGTATTCCTTCTCCGTCCCGTTGTCGGCCACTACGTAGATCTTGCGCTGGCCCTTGGAGACCTCGCCGAAGCGTACCGTGCCATCGATTTCGCTGATGACCGCCGTCTCGTGCGGCTTGCGGGCTTCGAACAGTTCCACCACGCGGGGCAGGCCGCCGGTGATGTCCTTGGTCTTGGTGGTTTCGCGCGGGATCTTGGCCAGGATGTCGCCCGGCGAAACCGTGTCGCCATCGCTCACCATGAGGTGGGCACGCGACGGCATCAGATAGCGCTTGCTGGCCTTGCCCTTGATCACGATCGCCGGCTGGCGCTTCTCGTCGGGAGAATCCGCCACCACGTGCCGCGACAGTCCGGTGACCTCGTCCACTTCCTCGTGCAGGGTGATGCCGTCCTGCAGATCCTTGAACTGCACGGTCCCGCCGATTTCGGTGAGGATGGCGAAGGTGTAGGGATCCCACTCAACCATGACCTGACCCAGCTGCACCGGATCGCCCTCATTGACCTTGACCTTGGCACCGTACACGACCGCGTAACGCTCGCGCTCGCGGCCTTTCTCGTCGACCACGGCGATCGAGCCCTGGCGGTTCATGACCACCAGGTCGCCGGTTTTGGCTTTGACGGTCTGCAGGCCGATGAAGCGCGCGGTACCGTTGTTCTTGGCCTCCAGACGCGACTGCTCGGAGACGCGCGACGCCGTGCCACCGATGTGGAAGGTACGCATGGTAAGCTGCGTTCCCGGCTCGCCGATGGACTGCGCCGCGATGACGCCTGTGGCCTCGCCCAATTCGACCAGGCGGCCCGATGCCAGGTTACGGCCGTAGCACATCACGCAGACGCCGCGCTTGGACTCGCAAGTGAGCACGGAGCGGATCTTCACCCGCTCGATGCCGGCGGCCTGAATCGCCCCCGCCAGCTCTTCGGTGATCTCCTGGTTGATGTCGACGATGCTGTTGCCGTCGTAATCCTTGATCTTCTCGAGCGACACGCGCCCCACGATGCGGTCACGCAGGGGCTCGATGATTTCACCGGCTTCGACGATGCCTTGCACGTAGATGCCGTCGACGGTGCCACAGTCGTACTCGCTGATGATCACGTCCTGTGCCACATCCACCAGGCGACGGGTCAGGTAGCCGGAGTCCGCCGTCTTCAGCGCGGTATCGGCCAAGCCCTTGCGGGCGCCATGGGTGGAGATAAAATATTGCAACACGGTCAGGCCTTCCCGGAAGTTCGCCGTGATCGGCGACTCGATGATCTCGCCCGACGGCTTGGCCATCAGCCCGCGCATGCCCGAGAGCTGGCGAATCTGCTGCTTGGATCCGCGGGCGCCCGAGTCGGCCATGACGTAGATGGGGTTGATAGCCCCCTCCTTGTCATGCTGCTGCATCTGAGCGAACATCTCGTCGGCAACTTTTTCCGTGATCGACGACCAGATTTCGATGACCTTGTTGTAACGCTCGCCGTTGGTAATGGCGCCATCCAGGTACTGCTGCATGACGTTGACCACCTGTTTTTCAGCGTCCCGTACCAGAACCTTCTTGCTGTCCGGGATGACCATGTCGTCGATGCCGATGGAGAGGCCGGCACGGGTGGCATAGCGGAAGCCCAGCGCCTTGATCTCGTCCAGCATCTTCACCGTGGTCTCCAGCCCGAACTTCAGATAGGTGTAGCTCACCAACTGGCCGATGCCCTTCTTTTTGAGCAGGCCGTTGATGTACGGCATGCCGTCGGGCAATTGATCGTTCAGGATGGCGCGTCCTACCGTCGTGTTCAGGTAGCTGCGCTCGAAGTTCACCGGCTCGGTGTGGGTAATGTCCTGGTCGTCGTAGGCGGTGGTCAGGTCGATCACCTCGCCCGAGTAACGCAGGCGAATGGGAGACAGCGTCTCGACTTCGCCTGCCTCGAGCGCGAGCAACACCTCTTCGATGTTGGCGAACGAGCGGCCCTCCCCCTTGGCTCCGGGCTTGCCCTTGGTCAGGTAGTACAGCCCGAGCACCATGTCCTGCGTGGGCACGGTAATCGGCTGGCCGGACGCCGGCGACAGGATGTTGTGCGAGGACAGCATCAGCACGCTGGCCTCGACCTGGGCTTCGGGAGACAGCGGAATGTGCACCGCCATCTGGTCGCCGTCGAAGTCAGCGTTGAACGCCGTACAGACCAGCGGATGGATCTTGATGGCCTTGCCTTCCACCAGCACCGGCTCAAAGGCCTGGATACCCAGGCGGTGTAGCGTGGGAGCCCGGTTCAGCAGAACCGGATGGTCCTTAATCACTTCTTCCAGGATGTCCCACACGATGGGTTCCTGCTGCTCCACCATCTCCTTGGCCTGCTTGATGGTGGTGCAGTGTCCGGTCTGCTCCAGCCGGTGGTAGATGAAGGGCTTGAACAGCTCCAGCGCCATTTTCTTGGGCAGACCGCACTGGTGCAGCTTGAGTTCGGGGCCGACCACGATCACGGAACGGCCCGAGTAGTCGACGCGTTTGCCCAACAGGTTCTGGCGGAAGCGTCCCTGCTTGCCCTTGAGTGTGTCCGAAAGCGACTTCAGCGGGCGGTTGTTGGCGCCACGCAGCACACGGCCACGACGGCCGTTATCGAACAGCGCGTCTACCGCCTCCTGCAACATGCGCTTCTCGTTGCGAACGATCACTTCCGGCGCGTGCAGGTCCATCAACTTCTTCAACCGGTTGTTGCGGTTGATGACGCGGCGATAGAGGTCATTCAGGTCGGAGGTCGCGAAGCGGCCGCCGTCCAGGGGGACCAGCGGGCGCAGCTCCGGTGGGATAACCGGGATGACATCCAGAATCATCCACTGGGGCTTGTTGCCACTCTTGCGGAAAGCCTCCACCACCTTCAGGCGCTTGGCGTACTTCAGGCGCTTCTGCAGCGAGGCTTCATTCTTCATCTTCTCCCGCAGTTCGGTCGCCAGGCTGTCTATATCCACCCGCTTGAGGAGTTCCTTGATGGCCTCCGCCCCCATCATGGCCTTGAAGCCGGTCGGACGATACTGCTGGTCGAGTTCGCGGAACTTGGCTTCGTCCTTGATGATCTCGCGTTCTTTCACCGGGGCATCGCCCGGCTCGACGACCACATAGGCTTCGAAGTACAACACCGACTCGAGGTCCCGCAACGAGATGTCCAGGAGATGCCCGATGCGGCTGGGCAGCCCCTTGAAGAACCAAACGTGCGAGCAGGGCGAAGCCAGTTCGATGTGGCCAAGGCGCTCGCGGCGGACCTTGGACAGCGTGACTTCCACGCCACACTTGTCGCAGATCACGCCCCGGTGCTTCATGCGCTTGTACTTGCCGCAGAGGCACTCCCAGTCGGTTACCGGGCCAAAGATGCGCGCGCAGAACAGGCCGTCGCGCTCGGGCTTGAAGGTGCGGTAGTTGATGGTTTCGGGCTTGGTGACTTCACCATGCGACCAGCTCCGGATTTTCTCCGGAGATGCCAGGCTGATGCGGATGGCATCGAAATCGGCAATCGGGTTCGCCAGGTCAAAGGGGCTCGAACGATACAAGGTGGTCCTCCGCTTCCTGCGGGTCTCACGCGCCCGCTTACGGCCTTGCCAACAATCGCTAGCCGTCGGTGCTTCGTCGCTAGCGAAACTTCGCGGACGGGACGGCCCAAGAGCAAACCGCCCATCCTCATTCCCTTCCAATCTTGTATCCGGTACGGCCGCCAGCCGCGGCAGACTGACGCTTGGCTTTAATCGGCCGCCACCGGAGCGACCGGCTTTTTCTCCCCGATCGCCGCCTTGATCAACTCGACATCCAGGCAGAGCGACTGCAATTCGCGAATGAGCACGTTAAAGGACTCGGGCACGCCCGGTTCCATGGCCGCCTCGCCCTTCACGATGGCCTCGTAGATCTTGGTGCGGCCATACACATCGTCCGACTTCGCGGTGAGCAGTTCCTGCAAGATGAACGCTGCTCCGTACGCTTCCAGCGCCCAGACTTCCATTTCTCCGAAGCGCTGACCGCCGAACTGTGCCTTGCCGCCCAGCGGCTGCTGGGTGATCAGCGAATACGGCCCGATGGAGCGCGCGTGGATCTTGTCGTCCACCAGGTGCGACAGCTTCAGCATGTAGATGTAGCCCACGGTCACGGGCTGTTCGAACTTCTCGCCGGTCATACCGTCGTGCAAGTAAGTCTTGCCTGCCGTGGGTAGCCCGGCCCGTTCCAGCAGCGTCTTGATCTCATACTCGCGGGCGCCGTCGAACACCGGCGAGGAGGTAAACACACCGTGCGTCAGCCCCGGCGCCACCGCCTCCAGGTCGTCGTCGCTCAGATCCGCCACAAGATCAGACAGCGCGGTGTCTTTGAACAGCGCCTTCAGCTCGCGCCGGATGGCTTCCGCCCGGGTGTTCTCGGCCAGAAGCTGGCTCACCTTCTGCCCCAATTCAACCCCCGCCCATCCCAGGTGAGTCTCAAGAATCTGGCCCACGTTCATGCGGCTGGGTACGCCGAGCGGGTTGAGAACGATTTCCACCGGCGTCCCGTCTTCGAGGTACGGCATGTCCTCTTCCGGCAGGATGCGGGCGATGACCCCCTTATTCCCGTGACGGCCGGCCATCTTGTCGCCCACGCTCAGCTTGCGCTTCATGGCGATGTAGACCTTGACCAGCTTGATCACGCCCGGAGGCAGTTCGTCGCCCTTGGTGAGCTTTTCCTTCTTCTCGTTGACGATCTTCTTGAGCACATCGATCTGGCGCGAGGTCATTTCCTCGATCTCGTCAATCTGCTCGTTCACGCGCGGATCCTTGTCGTTGAACCGGATGCGCTTGAGGTTGCGGGTCGAGATGCGCTCGATCGTGTCCCGATCGAGAATCGTTCCCTTGGTCAGCAGACGCTTGTTGGTGCGCTCGTCGTGCAGGTCGGCCTGCACTTCCTTGCCGCCCAGCAAGCCTTCCAGCCGCTTCAAACGCTCATCGGTCAGGATTCGGATCTCGTCCGACAGGTTCTTCTCCAGCTTGGCGATCTGCTGTGCCTCGATGGCCTTCGCCCGCTCGTCCTTCTCCTGACCCTTGCGGGAAAAGATCTTCACGTCCACCACCACGCCCTCGATTCCGGGCGGACAGTAGAGCGAGGCGTCGCGCACATCGCCGGCCTTTTCGCCGAAGATGGCGCGTAACAGCTTCTCTTCCGGAGTGAGCTGAGTCTCGCCCTTGGGCGTGACTTTGCCCACCAGAATGTCGCCCTGCTTGACGTTGGCGCCGATGCGAATCACGCCCGCCTCGTCCAGGTTGCGCAGCATCGACTCGCTGACGTTGGGGATGTCGCGGGTCACCTCCTCCGGGCCCAGCTTGGTGTCGCGCGCCTCGATCTCGAACTCCTCGATGTGGACCGAGGTGTAATAGTCGTCCTTTACCATCTTCTCCGAGACCAGGATCGCGTCCTCGAAGTTGTAGCCGCGCCAGGGCATGAACGCCACCAGCACGTTGCGTCCCAGCGCCAGCTCGCCGAAGTCGGTGCACGGGCCGTCGGCGATGACCTGGCCCTTCAGCACCCGTTGGCCTTTATGCACGATCGGCTTCTGGTTGATGCAGGTGTTCTGGTTCGAGCGCTTGAACTTGGTGAGCTGGTAGATGTCGCTGCCCACTTCGCGCGAGAGCTGCCCGGCATGGTGCTCGCCTTCCACGCGCACGATGATGCGCTCGGAATCGACCGAGTCCACAATCCCGTTGCGGCGCGCCAGGACCACGGCTCCGGAGTCGCGAGCCGTAACGCCTTCCATGCCGGTGCCGACAATCGGAGCCTGGGCGCGCAGCAGGGGGACCGACTGGCGCTGCATGTTCGCGCCCATGAGCGCGCGGTTGGCGTCGTCGTGCTCGAGGAAGGGCACCAGCGACGCCGCCACCGAAACCAGCTGTTTCGGGCTGACGTCGACGTAGTCCACTTCGTCGCGGTTGACCAGCACGAAATTGCCGGCCTTGCGCGCGTTCACCAGCTCTTCAGTGATGCGTCCCTTGTCGTCGAGGTCCACGTTGGCCTGGGCAATGACGTGGCGATCTTCCTCCCAGGCGGAGAGATAGAAGGAGAAGGGCTCGAATTCCGCCGTACGCTTGCGGCGCTCCTTGAGTTCGGCGTTGACTTTTTCGATTTCGTGCTTCTCGACATGATCGCCCACCTTGTAGTCACTGTCGCCGGTATTGACCACGGTGACGTAGTCGACCACGCGCGCGTTCTTCACCTTGCGGTAAGGGGACTCGATGAAGCCGTAGTCGTTGATGCGGGCGTAGCAGCTCAGGGACGAGATCAGGCCGATGTTGGGGCCTTCCGGAGTCTCGATCGGGCAGATCCGGCCGTAGTGGGTGGGATGCACGTCGCGCACCTCGAAGCCGGCGCGCTCGCGGGACAGTCCGCCCGGCCCCAACGCCGAGAGCCGCCGTTTGTGCGTGATCTCAGAAAGCGGGTTGGTCTGATCCATGAACTGCGAGAGCTGCGAGGATCCGAAGAACTCGCGGATGGCTGCCATCACCGGCTTGGCGTTGACCAGGTCATGCGGCATGGCCGTCGACATCTCCTGGTATACGCTCATCTTCTCTTTGATGGCGCGCTCCATGCGAACCAGGCCGATGCGAAACTGGTTCTCCATCAACTCACCCACCGCGCGCACGCGACGATTGCCCAGGTGATCGATGTCGTCCACAGCTCCGAGGTTCTTGCGCAGCTTGAGCAGGTACCGGATCGTGGCGTAGAAATCTTCCGGATCGAGCGTGCGTTGCTCGAGGTTGGTCGCTTCCTGGTTTTCGAAGAGCTTGATATTGAACTTCAGCCGGCCCACGCGCGAGAAGTCGTACTTGCGCGGGTCAAAGAACATGCCATGAAACAGTGCCGTGGCCGTGTCCAGGGTGGGAGGATCTCCCGGACGCAGTTTGCGGTAGATCTCGATGAGCGCCTCCTGCGGAGTCTTCACCGAATCCCGCTTCAGGGTCTGGCTGATCACGGTTCCGACGTCGTCCCGCTCGGGGAAGAAAACGCTCAGCTCAACCACTCCCGGCACGTCCAGAATCTTCGCCAGCTTGTCAGCAGTCAGCTCGGAGTTGGCTTCGAGCAGCACTTCGCCGGTAGTGGTGTCCACCACGTCGCTCGCGACCCAGGCGCCCTCCAGGTCGCTGTGGTCAACTTCGATCTCGGCTACCTTGGCCTTCTGCAGGTCCTTAAGCACCTGGGCATTGATCTTGCGCCCGGAGTGGGCGATTTCGTCGCCCGCCTTGTTCTTGATGCTGTGGGCCAGCTTCATGCCCAGCAGGTTGGTGGGCTTCTCGACCGAGTCCAGCGTCCACAGCAGCCTCTTGTCGCTGATGGCGATGCGGTCCACGGTATAGAAGGTGCGCAGGATGTCTTCGCCGGATCGCAGGCCGAGAGCGCGCAGGAAGATGGTGCCCAGAAACTTGCGCTTGCGATCGATGCGCACGTACAGCACGTTCTTCTGGTCGTACTCGAATTCCACCCAAGATCCGCGGTAAGGAATGATCTTGCCCAGGAAGTAGGTGCGGTTGTTGGCGGTTTCGAAGAAGACGCCCGGTGAGCGGTGCAGCTGGCTGACAATGACCCGCTCGGTCCCGTTGATGATGAAGGTGCCGTTCTGCGTCATGAGCGGTACATCGCCGAAGAATACCTCTTGCTCCTTGATGTCGCGGATGGAGCGGTTGCCGGTCTCGGCATCCTTCTCATAAATGGTCAGTCGCATGGTGACTTTGAGCGGTGCGGAGTACGTCATGCCGCGCTCTTCGCATTCGCTCACGTCGTACTTCAGCTGCAGGCCCACCGGGTCGCCGCACTTGTTGCAGAAGTCCGGCGTATTGGCGTTATAGGTGCCGCACTTGGTGCAGAGCACGTCGCCGGGATGGAACGGATCCGTGATGACGGTGGAGCCGCAGTTCTTGCAGGTGGTGCGCAGGTGATGCAGCCCCTTGAGGTGGCCGCACTTGCACTCCCAGTTGCCGATCGCATAATCGACGAATTCGAGTTGTGACACGTTGCGGAAATCGGTGATGGGAAACACCGACTGGAAGACGGCCTGCAGTCCGGCGTCTTCGCGCTCGCTGGGCAGGCGGTCCATCTGAAGGAAGCGCTCGTAGGAGCGCTTCTGCACTTCGATCAGGTTCGGAATCTGGATAGTGGCTGGAATCTTGGAAAAATCAAAGCGCTTGCGGAAGGAACCATTCTTCATGTATTCAGAACTCCAATGTCAGCGCAGCCGCCGGTGCGCAGCAGAATCGCGGAATATTGGGGGCGGCCGGTCCGCGCCCCCGACTTACCGATGCAAAGAACCTGGAAAGACAAAAGGGCACCTCAGGGGACAGGCTTCCCTGTGGGCGCCGTTACGTGCGCATCGCCAATCTTGACTTGTATCTTTCCGCGCCAGTTCTTCAGGCCTGTTCCGTCCCGCCCCGTTTGCGGGACAGTTTGCCGATTCCTGCCAGCGACCTCGACCTCATTGTTCCCCTAGTCGGGCAGGATCAAGGCCGCACACACGTTGCGTGCTGCAGAAGAAGCGGTAGTGTTCTAGATGATAACACCACCGCCCCGGATTCACCAGTAGATCGTCGGTCTGGCCCAAAACTTGCACGAGCTTCGCAAGTCATTGATTCAGCTGTAGATACGGTTAGCCTCCAGATACTTTCGAGGCTCGGCGAGGTCGCTCGAGCGGCCACCCGTAACCGGGCGGGCGGAAAATCGGCCGCCCGCCTCGAAGCTACTTCACCTCGACGGTCGCGCCCGCTTCGGTAAACTTCTTCTTGATGTTCTCCGCCTCTTCCTTGGAGACGCCCTCCTTCACGGTCTTGGGCGCTCCATCCACCAGGTCCTTGGCTTCCTTCAAGCCCAGACTGGTGACTTCACGAACGGCCTTGATCACATTGATCTTGTTCGCGCCCACTTCCTTGAGCACCACGGTGAACTCAGTTTTCTCTTCCGCCGGGGCCGTGCCCGCACCCGCTGCCGCCGCCCCGCCGCCCGCGATCATGACCGGGGCCGCTGCCGCGGCCGAAACGCCGAGACGCTCTTCCAGTTTCTTTACCAGGGCAGCCGCGTCGAGTAGCGACAGGCCTACGATTTGTTCTTCCAGTTGTGCCAGATCCGCCATGTTCTTCTCCAATGTTGGTTGTTATCAGTTGCTCGATTTCGGCATCCGCGGGCCGGGTTTCCAGTGCAGCCAGGTTCTCGGTTCTTGCGCCAGACAACGCAAGCCACTCGAACCCCGCAACCCCCGGCTTTGGATAACGCGATCTCTTTGCGGCGGCAAAGCCGCCGGGAAAAAAGGTTACAGCTTGCAGCTCCTCGCTCTAAGAGGATGTTGGGCGAGAGCCAGCCGTCGCTGCTCTTACCGCTCCTGGAACTTCTTCTGCTGTACTCCCTGGTCGATGACCACGGCTAAATTGCGGCCCACCGCGTTCATGGCCGTCACCAGTCGCTGCCCCGGGGCATTCAGCAGGAACAGCAGCTTCGAGTAAATCTCCTCCTTCGACGGCATGGTGGCGAGCGCCTCGATCTCCCGGATCGAGATCACGCGCCCTTCGACCACACCCGCCTTGAAGGTGAACTCCGGATGGTCCTTGGCGTACTTCGAGAGCGCCTTCGCCAGGGCCACCGGATCGCCCTGGGTGTAGGCGATCGAGGTAACGCCGTGCAAGCCCTTGAGGACCTCCGCGGCCTTGGTGCCCTTGGCGGCGCGTTGCGCCAGGGTATTCTTGACTACCCGGTACTTCGCGCCCGTGGCGCGCAGCGCTTTGCGCAGCTCATAGTCTTTCTCCACCGTCAGCTTGCTGTAGGTGGCGACGATGATACTGGAGACATTCTTCAGTTCGCCGCTGAGGCTGTCGACTTGTTCAGCTTTCTTGGCTCGTGTGACTGCCATGGTCCAATCCTCTCCTACGCCTTGGCCGCGGCTTCGACCGCCGTGGTGTCAATCGAAATTCCGGGTCCCATGGTCGAACTCAGGTAGCAGCCCTTGATGTACTTGCCCTTGGCCACCGCGGGTTTCGCCTTGATGACGCTGGTGATCAGGACGGTCGCATTCTCGATCAGCTTTTCGGGCGCAAACGAAATCTTTCCCACCGGGCAGTGGACGAGAGCAGTTTTATCGGTGCGGAACTCGACCTTGCCCGCCTTCACTTCCTGCACGGCCCTGGCCACATCGAAGGTTACGGTACCGGTCTTCGGGTTCGGCATCAGGCCTTTGGGGCCGAGCACCTTGCCCAAGCGGCCGACCGACTTCATCATGTCGGGGGTTGCGATCAGTGCGTCGAAATCAGTCCAGTTCCCTTTCTGGATTTTTTCGACCATCTCATCCCCGCCCACGAAATCCGCGCCCGCCTGTTCGGCTTCCTTGACCTTTTCCCCGGCGGCAATGACCAGAACCTTCTTCGATTTGCCCAGCCCGTGCGGCAGCACCACGGTGCCGCGCACCATCTGGTCGGCATGTTTGGGGTCCACGCCGAGACGCATCGTGACCTCAACCGTCTCGTCAAACTTCGCGTACTTGACCTTTTGCAGCAGCGGAACCGCCTCCTGCAGGGGATAGTGCTTGGCCCCCACGGCAGCCCGCGCTTGGGTGATGTTTTTTCCTGCTCTTCTCATGGTTTCTCCGTCTCCCACCGCCCGGGTCGTTCTCCGGTCCGTGGTGCATTCGACAATCCCGCGCCGGCTCGACTCGACCCAGCCGCCCTGGCTTGCGCCGGCTTATCCCACCACATCAATTCCCATGGAACGCGCGGTCCCGCACACGCTTTTGATCGCCGCTTCGAGCGAGGCAGCGTTCAGATCCGGCATTTTTTGCTTAGCGATGTCCTCGACCTGCTTGCGGGTTACCTTGCCGACCTTGTCCTTGTTCGGCGCGCCCGAGCCCTTGGCGATCCCGGCCGCGCGCTTGAGCAGCACCGAGGCGGGCGGCGTCTTGGTGATGAAGGTGAACGAGCGGTCGTTATAGACCGTGATCACCACCGGGATAATCAACCCCTCCAGTTCCTTCGCGCTGGTGCGGGCGTTGAACTGCTTGCAGAACTCCATGATGTTGATCTGCGCCTGGCCCAGCGCCGGACCCACGGGCGGCGCCGGCGTGGCTTTGCCCGCCGCGATCTGAAGCTTGACTGAACCTGTAACTTTCTTCGCCATGATTCCTTCTCAAAATCGGGATTTCCGAGGGAAACCCTTAGGCTTGTTTTTCCACCTGGCCAAACTCCAACTCTACCGGCGTGGAGCGGCCGAAGATGGTGACCATCACCTTGAGGGTTTCGCGGTCCTCATTCACTTCGTCCACCACGCCGGTGAAGCTGGCGAAGGGTCCCTCGGTGATGCGCACCGTCTCGTTCTTCTCGAACTTGACTTTCAGCTTGGGCTTGTCCTTCGATTCGCCCACGCGGTACACGATGTGGTTCACTTCCTCTTCCGAGAGCGGCGTGGGCTGTTGTCCCGTGCCCACGAACCCGGTGACGCGCGGCGTCGACTTCACCACGTGCCAGACGTGGTCGTCCATGTCCATTTCCACCAGCACATAGCCGGGGTAGAACATGCGCTCGCTGGTATATTTCTTTCCCCCGCGCACTTCCGTGACCGATTCGGTCGGAATGAGCACACGGCCGATCTTGTCCTGCAGGCCGAACGCCTGCACCCGCGACTCCAGCGACTCCTTCACCTTGCGCTCGAACCCCGAATACGAGTGGATGATGTACCACTTCATGTTGGGGTTGCGGGCAGGCTCCACCGCCGTGGCGCCTTCGGGCGGGGGCGGTTGTTGCTCACTGGAGACGCCTTGATTTTTCTCTTCGTCCAGCATGTCTCTACGCTTTCCCGTCTTTCGACTAGTGCGTCAATGTGCGCAGCAGCCAGTCCAGGCTGTTCTTCAGCAGGTAGTCGATGACCGCAAAATAAGCTCCGAACAGGAAGACCGTCACGATGACGACGACGGTCGTAGCCTGTACCTCCTTCAACGACGGCACGGTGACCTTCTTCATCTCGATGCGCACGTCGTTGTAGAACGTCTTGATCCGCTCCGGCCAGGACTTGATCCGGTCGCCGAAATGGTCGCCGGCTGCCGCCATTGAGTTCGCCATCTTCTTTGTCTGCACTCCCATGCCACACTCCACGCTTCCTGGCTGGACTTCCCAAATTCTGGCAGGGGCGGAGGGATTCGAACCCCCAAGTCCGGTTTTGGAGACCGGCAGTTTAACCGTTGAGCTTACGCCCCTGCATGCATTGCCGAACTCGTGATCGGGTAACTGGGTAGCGCCCGCACTGCACTCTGTGCCACCGCTCTGCAAATCACAAAATTAGCCAATGACTCCGTCACTCAATCTACTTCACTTCCTTGTGCGGCGTATGCTTGCGGCAACGCTTGCAGAACTTCTTGAGTTCTAGCCGGTCCGGAGTGGTCTTCCGGTTCTTGGTTGTCGAGTAATTGCGCTCTTTGCAATCACCGCACTGCAACGTAATGATCTCTCGGGGCATGAAAACAGCTCCTCGCTCTCAGCTCCTGGCCGGCCACACCGGCTGTCGGTTGGAAGCAGCGCCGGGCCAGAAGCCCGTCCCGGGCGCGGCTACTGAATAATCTCCGCAATCGTGCCCGCGCCCACGGTGTGCCCGCCTTCCCGGATCGCGAACCGCAGCCCCTTCTCCATCGCCACCGGCGTGATCAGTTCGATGGTCAGGCTC